>Ga0247727_10008484_pt1 | contig 19054 bp, 28 predicted proteins | sample WisWelCaveWW1625_FD_202498 | JGI IMG/M metagenome (GOLD analysis project Ga0247727, IMG submission 202498) | Biofilm microbial communities from Wishing Well Cave, Virginia, United States - WW16-25 | ecosystem: Environmental > Aquatic > Deep subsurface > Groundwater > Cave microbial mat | place... | reverse complement strand
TCATAGGATTCGCAACAAACTTTATCATGGCACCAATTTGACTGAGGTAAAAGATGATATCATAGATGAATATGTAGTGCTTGCAAAAATTCTTCTTGGCAGGCTATATGATTTTCGTGCAAGCAAGCTAGAGTGGGAAAAAATGGTTACTTGTACTAAAAAGAATCTTATTTAGAAAGATCCGCGCTTAATCATTTGTGAAGATAGTTGATGTAATTAGCCCAGAAAGAGTCAACAGGGCACCAGACAAAACAATTGTTCTTTTGTCGTCAGGAAGTTTTGTTGAGCAAGGACTAATCGTAAAAAGAGTACAACTTAATCTTTACATACAAAAAAAGGATGAGAGGCTGGGCCCGTATTCACTGATTACCTCACATGTGGAGACAGACAAGGGAGAGATAGAAATGACTTATGACGAGGGATACAAGGGGGAGAAGTTGTTAGAAGAGACGGCTGGCTTTCTTACATCACACCTTGGCATATCAAGTCTTATCTTGCGTTCTGTAATACAGCTAAAAAGTGCGCTTGGGAAGAAAGAAACGTGATAAGATGGTTTTAAAAATTTAATTTTTAGATGTTGTTTTGTAACACGAACAATGTTTTGACCAGTGGAGAGCACATCCTACAAACCTATGATCTTGGCATCCACATATAACGCATTTTTTTGCCATGTGCTATGCTTCTTTTAGAAGGGTGCTCATGCTTTGTTTAATAAGTGGAATTATTTTTTTGGGAATTATTTCGTCAACCTTTGTGTTTGCATCAAACGATACCAATACTACGTATGAAAGACGCCTATTTTCATCTGCTATCGGTATGGTAGCACGAATCAGTTTTTCATAGTGCGATGTGGCATAGCTGATTTTGCCCAAAAGATACTCCCATCGCAGCCTTGTGGTTTGGCGGTTTGCAGCAGTGATTGCGTATTCTGCTCTTTGGTCTGGCGAAAACACCGCTTTGAGACCTTTGCGTTCTGCATCTGCCTGCAAATTGCCATCTTCGTCCGCAATTCCTACAAATCTTACTGCTGGGTCTTGTGCTATTATTTTTTCACACAATTCCTTGAAAATTTGTTTCATTAGTTTACAATAAATGAAATATCAATATATGTTATTTCCTATAGCTATATCTGCTAATTTTATACTTTGATTATACCGTGATTAACTAAGAACTGAACTGCATTTACAAATTCTTTGTCAGGGATTTTACCTTCAGCCCACCATCCTGCAATAGCTTTAACCCATTGAGGAATATGTGAATCTGGTCCAGACGGCCCAGCAAGCTGCATTACATTTTGTGACGCAAGATATTCAATACTTGATGCAAAATCAGAATCTTCAATCTGGTTATCTGCCCACCACCCTGCCTCATCTTTTATTGACTCTGGCACACTGATTGACTCTATTTCAGTTAGAAGTTCATTTAGATCATCATCTAGTATTGTTTCTTCATCAATATCTTCTATCATGTCATCATCTAGTACAAAGTCATCCTCAAGCTCATCTGTTAGATCATTGTATGATGTTATTTCTTCTTCATAGTTGTCCTGCTCTGTTACCCCTTGTTGTGCATTACTGCAACGCATCATAAGTTGATGATATTTTTCTCTTATATGGTTAAGATCGGCTGTTTCAGGTGAGTTCAAAAATTTCTCTTCAACAAACTTTTCCCAAGGTCCGTCATACTCTCCTGATTCATGAAGACTTTGCCATTCGTTGTAGAATTTCATTTTCATTTCGCTGTATCTTTGTTCCATTGTAGCTAATTCTTTTCTTGCAAGATCAGAATCACTTGGATTACAAACCGGCCTAGCTATTTCTGGTCTTAGCTTTTCTTTAGCTTGCTGGGCGAATTGTTCCTTGGTTCCCTGTTTTAGCTTTTCTTTAGCTTCTTGTGTGAACATCCCTTTTGCATCTTGTCTTAATTTTTCTTTAGATTCCTGTTTGAAGTTGTTTTTTAGATCAGTTCTTAGCTTTTCTTTAGCTTCTTTTGCAAACTTTTCTTTAGCTACCTGCTTGAGTTTTTCTTCATGTTTTAGCTTTGTAATTTTTTCTATTTTCTTTTTGTAATCGCCATCTAAATCATTTGTAGAAGTTTGTGCGAAGGCAGAATTTTGTAAAGCAGAAGTAGCTACACCAAACAGTAGTACCAACATTGTAAAACCTGTTATTGGTTTTAGACGCATTCCACGATCGCACCTTTTATAATTAAAAAGCATTGCGCAGAAATTCTCCGAGACATACAGGTTATTTCCAAATTTGGAAGACCAATCTTATATTATTGAAAAAATGTTTCAAGAGCATGAAGATATGCCCAGAGTGTGAAACATGTTATGCAAATGATAGTCAAGAAAGATGTAGTGTATGTGGGTCTTATTTTATCATTTTACTAGACACAGTTTGTTGAATTATTAATTTGAGAAAAGAACAAAAGATACGCGGATTTTATATACAAAATTATCTTTGTAAAGGTAATGAGTACGATAGCTTGGAAATGTTACAGATGTAATTTGACATTCAAACATGAATCCCATGCTATCTTACACAAAGATATCTCAAAGCACTCTGCGCGACAGATACAGTTAACCTCAGTTTGATTCAAAACGCTTAGAAAATTCATTTAGCTTAAAAATCATTTGCCTAGCATGGATGATATTTATGTCAAAAATCTCTTGGAGCAGACTCTTGATTCTTATAAAACAATAAAACGCTCAAAGACAAGCCTGGAGATTTAGTCACGATAAAACAGGAGCTTGGTAGAACACAGGGTTGCTAGCAGTAATAGCCAGTGCATTTCTCTTTACTTGATGTTGGAGGAGGGCCAACTTTCATTATTCCCTTGCTTATCAAATACTGTATTCCTGAGACAAAGTCACCGTCAGATATCTTGCCATCTGCCCACCAGCCTGCATTATTTTTTACCCATGAAGGGATTTGCTGGGATGATTTAGAATCTGAGGATTTGGTTTCAGGTATTTTCATTATTCCTTTTTGTATAAGATACTGAATGCCTTGTACAAAGTCCTTGTCACCTACAGACCCTCATGCCACCATTTTGCATTTTTTTTAACCCATGTTGGAACAGTATAATTTTGACCATAGGCTTGTGACGAAACAGTTAAGATTGTTGCTATTATTGCCATCATAAATGCTGCAAGTATTACAGTTTTTAACACGAGAACAAGTGACGTTTGCGACGGATAAATCTTGGGACTAATTTGTCTATAAAACAAATAGAATGAATTCTGCGTGTTCCTTTAATTTTGGTACTGCAAAATAATATCGGGTAAGCAGGAAGATCTCTTGTTGTGTATCGCCCTGATACCCCGACATGATGTGAACCTGCTTGCCTGATTTCTAATCCTCTCGATATCTAGGCTAATTAATAAAACATTCTTCTCTTAGGTACAGTTTATTGATCTTTGATGCTAGCCTTGACCTTTGCAAGAAGCTCCTTTGGTATTTCATTGAATCCGTGCTCTTTTGCATGCATTGCAATCTTTTTCATAAGCTCTTCCTCGGTCTGTGCAGTGGCTCCCCAATCACAGTCTACTCCTACATCAGAACACTTGATACTTTTTGTCATATTACAAAATAATCTCCCTTTCGAGTATATATGATCTTGTTCTGTTCTTCGTTTATTAGAAACAGAATGATACTAGCGTGTACAGTTTGTGCCCAAAAATGAATTAAAAATAAAAAGTGGGTGGAGCTACTGTTCTCCAATCAAAAGTACTACGTTTACAGTAGTTGTGACATCCTGGTTAGAAGAGAAGATTGGCGTTGCTTTTGCATATAGGGCATCAGCGCTTGCATATCCACCATAATAGATTGGGGGTGGCGGATAGGCAAAGTCTGATAGTGATACCATTTTGACTCCAACTATTTTTTGTCCTAATGGTGCAATTGCCTTTTCTGCCTTTGACTTTGCGCTAAGTACTGCCTTCTCAATTAGATCATTTTGCACGGTAAGTTGTGTTTGTGGCGAGAGCGTAAAGTAGACGCTATCTACTCTGTTTGCACCTGCCTCTACTGCCATATCTAGTATGCTACTTGCAAGTGTCAGCTTTGTGGTTTTTACAGTCAGGATATTTGATACCCTGTATCCAGAAAGTTCTGATTTTACATATATCCCAGTTATCGGATCTGAGATATCCCTGTAGACTGGATAGATGTTAAAGCCCGATGTGCTTAGCTCTTCATCTGTAATTCCAAGCTTTTTGATTGCTGCCACAACTTGAGCCATTGCTTCAGCGTTTGCACTCATAGATTCTTTTGCAGTTTTTGCTTCTGTCTCTACACCAAAGTTTATGTTTAAGAGATCTGGGTCAACCGAAGTGGTTGCTATCCCTGTTGCAGAAACAGTCTTTTCATTTGATGTAGCTGGAAGTTGTTGTGCAAAGACCGGAGTTTGCGATGTCGGTATGCTAACAGCAAGTACTGCTACAATTATTGTTGTAGCTGCTAGTGCTGCTAGCCATTGTTTTTGTGTGTTTGTCATTATGGCTGGTATAGAATATAGTGCATATAGCCTTTGATTAAATTTCAATTTAACCTAATATTTTATTAAAAAAATGTGAAAAATGCCTTGCTAATCAATATTTTATATATTTCAAATTAATCCGATAAAAAACGTGATTTTTGTTTAATGATCAATCTTAATAGATTTTTGGCTTGTATCATTTCTAATGGCAGTCATATGCACCTATTGTGGTAAGCAAACGTATCTACCATTTACCTGCAGGTTTTGTGGCGCCGATTTTTGTGATGAGCATAGACTAAAAGAAAATCACTCTTGTCCAAAAATATTTTACTGGGATGAGATAAGAGAAGATGACATTGCCAAAAGTTCCAAACGGCAAAGTTTGACTGAGAAATGGAGATTCAGGCCAAAGAAGACATCAACAAAACAAACAGTTGGTGTGGCAGCTACAATTTTAGCATCAGTCCTTATCATATTGTACGTTGGTTTTCTTGCAAATCCATTATTTTCTGTTGTTGAACCAGAACCCACCACCACTGTAATTACTGAGAAACCTGAGATCTATTCTGATAAGGAATTGACCGAGTACGCATTACAAATAATAAATGAAGACAGAAAAGCGTTCAACTTGGAGCCAGTAATGCTTAGTGAAAATAAAGCGGCCCAAGTTCATGCTGATGACATACTAAAGACACGCGCCATCTCGCATTGGATGACAAATGGCGAAAAACCATACATGACATATGCAATATATGGCGGTCTTGGAAAAGTTAGCCAAAACGTCGGATTTGGTGGTTATGAAGATTTAGAAGAGTGCATCCAACACACTGTAATTTGTAATCCAATCGATCCAAAAAAGAAAATTAATTCTACAGAATATGCCATGATGTATGATGATGATGCATCAAACTGGGGTCACAAAGACAATATTCTTGACAAGCACCACACGCATGTAAGTCTTGGAATATCCTACGATGATTACACATTTGTAATGGTCCAAAACTTTGAGAATAATTACATAAAGTTCAGCAAGCCCATAAGTGAAAATAAAGGCCGTGTAACCTTCACTGGAACTATACCAAAGGGAAATCTTTACGGCGTGGAAATATACTATGATGAATTACCAACCTCAAAGGTATATCTTGAAAACAAAGATGCCCCTTCGTACGGAAATGGAGAGTTTGTTGCGGCTGTAGTAAAGCCACTTTTGCCAAATCAGTATTATGAGCAACCATCAGGGTATTCATTGATAACAGCCGACAAGTGGATAGAAGGTGATGGAGTGGCGGATGTCAGCTTTGATATCTCGTCATTAACAAGCAAAAGAGGAGTCTACACCATTATTGTAACACTAGATATTGATGGCGAGATATTTCCAGCCGCGTCATATCCTGTGTTTCACAGGGTTGGTCTAACATAGATAGAAGGAAAAATTCATCAACCTTTTAGCTAAGCTACACGAAAATACCTCTATCCTTCACTTTTTTTGCATCAATAACGCATTATAATCAAGTGCAAAAAATAGTATGAGACTTGCTCAGACTGCAAGTGCCTGGAGAGTGTGTAAAGAAGTATAAGCATAGAAGACAGAAGGTGTCTCAAGTCTGCTGACGGAAAACATGTTTGGACCTTTTTTAACAAGTTTTTAGATAAATGTGCCAAATGTGGTGAGACGCGAGGCGTGTTAGATGATGAGGACTAGTCAAGATGATTAAAGTGTAATCTCTAAAAATAGTTGAAAGGCGCTTCGACTAAATCCATTAATTTTAGTACCTGCATAACATGGCATGCCTAAAGTTGGTAGGATTTTTGGCCAAGGGCAAGATCGAAAAAAGCATTGGCGAAGTCATGGATGCACTTGCAAAGATAGTTGAGAATTAATTTTTCAATACGTATCCATGACAATACTTATTGTGAATAATTGAGTAATAATTTTAGGTTTAATATTTAACTGATCTCTATGGGTATCCGCTAGACTCTTTTTTCTTCTTTATTGCTTCTCTAGCTTCTTCCATCTTTTGCTTCATAACATCCTTTTCTTCATTCATCTTTTCCTTCACTGCCTCACGTTCTCCTTGCATCTTTTCTTTCATTGCTTCTCTTTCTTCCTGCATCTTCTCTTTCATTTCGCCTTTTTCTTCTTTCATCTTTTCCTTCATAGCTTCTCGTTCTTGCTGTAACTTTTCTTTGACTACATCTCTTTGTTCTTTAATTTTTGCTGTCATTTCCTCTCTTTCTTGCTTCATCTTTTCTCTCATAGCTTCTCTTTCTTCTTGCATCTGATCTTTCATTGCACCTACCTCTTCACGCATTGTCTGTCTCATCTCATGGACTTTTTCCCTTGCTTCTTTGATATGCATCCTTATCTCTTCACGTTTTTCTTTGAAAATTTCTCTGAATGTGTCTCTGCTTTCCTGATATGATTCTCTAATCTCTTTGAGTCTATCTTTGCATTCTTGTCTTATTGTTGGTCTATCTTCTGGAGCTGCATTACTGAGTTTTTCTCTGCAATCCTTGATAGTATTAACTGTCTCTTCTCTTTGTAGTTGGAAAAGAGATACAGCTTGTTGGACATAATTTGAAACTTCTTCACTTACAACGCTGGTGGTAGTTGCGGTCTCTTCAGTTGTATCATCTTCGGTTTCACCTTCTGTTGCATCGTCTTCAGTTTCCTCTTCTTCAGTTGTATCATCTTCGGTTTCACCTTCTGTTGCATCGTCTTCAGTTTCCTCTTCTTCAGTTGTATCATCTTCGGTTTCACCTTCTGTTGCATCGTCTTCAGTTTCCTCTTCTTCAGTTGTATCATCTGGAATTTCCTCTTCTGGCGTAGTCTCTTCTTCAGGTGTTGTTTCCTGTGCAAAAGAAAATCCGATAGGTGCTAACATTGCACTTGAAAGAAGAATAATTGAAAGTAAGATCGCTTGTGAATTCACAGAATGCGATCAAGGATGGGTCCTATTTATGTATGTCGTATAATTTCTACTAGATTCTAGGCCGGTCTGCTTATGCTAGACCGCACTTTTTGTAATACTGTTGGTGATACTCTTCTGCCTTGTAAAATGGCGAAGCGGACACAATCTGTGTCACAATGTTTTTTTCGTACATACCAGAGTTTTGTAGTTTTTCCTTTGATGCTTTTGCGGCAGCCTCTTGCTCTGCACTGTGGAAAAATATTGCAGACCTGTACTGTTCGCCTACATCTGGGCCCTGTCTGTTTAGTGTAGTTGGGTCATGAGAGCTCCAAAAGACTTCGAGAATTTCGTCATATGAAGCCACAGATGGATCATATTCTACTTGTATTGCCTCAGCATGCCCAGTCTGTCCTGTACAGACATCCTCATAGGTTGGGTTTTCTAGTCTTCCTCCTGTGTATCCAACCATCGTTGATGTAACTCCCTTTATTTTGCTAAAAGATGGTTCGACACACCAAAAACATCCTGCTGCGAAGGTGGCCTTCATGGTTTTATTGGATAAATTGCCCCATTAAAACTCTAGCATAAGATCGACACGAAAACTAGATTTGTATGAATGTCTTGATTAGTATCATGAAAGGCATGGATTACAAAAAATTTCGAGAATCAAAAAAAGAATACTATACCACAAAGGATGGCAAGTTTACCAAAAAGGAGGTGATACAAAAGATGGCAGAATATTTAAAACTAAATAAAAGTGCCGAGCCTGCAGACTTTCTTGAAGATTATGAGGTAAGAGAAGCTAAATAATGTTCTCATCTCTTTAAGTGATTGTATAACACGAAGGTATTAGTCGCTGTGTAGTTATATTGAAGTTATGGAACTAACAAAAGAGAAAGGAATTGCTATAGCTGCTATTCTTGCAGTCATCATTATGGCAACCGCAGTATTTCCATTTTGGAATTTGCTTCCACGCGAAGTCATAGAGACTGTCAAAGTAGTAGCAGTGGATCAAACTGGATGCACCGTAGAAACGGTAGATCATTTTATTGTAAAACTTGATTCGTGTGTTGGTAAGCCAGGAGATAACATAACAGCTACTTTTGATGAGAAGATCAAGGATAGAGCTAGAGCCTTTTTACCATAACTAATCATTCTGATTATGTCTTTATTCCCAAGTCTCTTCTTAGAGTCATGCTTCTATTTCTTATTGTAACAGCGGTGATGCCAGACGCCTTTGCTATATCTGCTTGTTTTTTTCTTTCTTGGTTTAGTACGCAAGATATGTAGAGGGCGGCAGCTGCAAGTGCCAGTGGATTTTTTCCTGCAGAAATTTCCTTTTCTACCGCTTGTGATATGATATTCAAAGCACCCCTTTGTGTCTTCTCACTTATGTCTACCTCACTTGATATTCTTGTGATAAACTCAGATGAATCAAATGGCCGCACCTTTAAATCCAAAGTTTTAATCAAATCTCTGTAACTTCGGGAAAGGTTTTTCTTGTTTATGTTTCCTGCCTGTGCTATATCGTGTAAGGTTCTTGGGGTATCTGTTTGTCTACAAGCTGCGTACAATGCCGCGCACGTCAAGCTAGTAATGCTTCTGCCCCTTGATATTTTCATGCTCAAAGCTTTTCTATAGATGTAAGCAGTTTTTTCTATTACCATGTCTGGTATGGCAAGTTTTGTTTTCAATGCATCAAGAGTAATAAAAGCTATCTTCAAGTTTCGATCTGTTGATCGGGATTTGCTGCGTTTATCCCAAAGTTTGAGTCGATGGAATGTGTTTTTGGTATAGCTTGACAAGAATTTTCCAGATGCGTCCTTTCCTCCAGAGCTGATAACAGTAGGCAATCCCATGTCATACATGGCCAGTGAAACTCCTCTTCCAGTTCTGCTTTTAGTCATGTATTCTTCCATATCATGAATTCTAGATTCTGATCCTGTGTCCTCAACTTTTTCAATCAAAACTAAACCACAGCTTCCACAAAGTACCTCGCCAGTAGTATTGTCAGTTATCAGTGGGCCCTTTGAGCAAACATTCTGCTTACATTTTACGGAAAATTCATCAGACGTTAAATCCAACTACATATCATTAGCTGTTCTATACATTATGAATTCCGCACTGATTAAGAGGGTTATTGCGGAGTAGCTTTAGCTAATTTCTCATTCTAATTACATGGAATGAGAATCATCATACAAAAATCCATTCTTACTGATCTAATTTGACACTCTTTGACAAGTCATCAATCTTTGTCTCTTTTGCTGCCTTTTCTATGTAGGCAAGTATTCCAGTGTAATCAAGCTTGGCAAACTCACTTGTTGCATCTTGGTATAGCTTTTTTGCAAGTGAGGCCATTGGCAATGATAAATTAAATGCCTTTGCTGCCGCGTTTATCATATCCAAGTCCTTTTGCATGTTTTGTATTGTAAAGGTTGCATCAAACTCACCTTTGATCATCTTTGGGCCTTTTTTCTCACTTTGGCGGGTCTTGTAATCAGATGAATTGAGTATATTCAAAAATAATTGCGGATCAAGACCAGCTCCCTTTGTGAGTATGATTCCTTCAGATAGTGCAAGCGCGGTCATTGATATTTGCAGGTTCATTGCCAATTTGATTGTCAAGGCCATCCCATTTGTGCCAAGATAAAATGACTTGTCTGCAATGCAGTCAAGGATTTTTTTGTACTTTTCATACACTTCCTTTTTTCCTGCAATCATCATTAGTAAGCGCCCTGTCTCTGCAACTGGTGGTCCACCCATGACTGGAATCTCAAGCATCTCTATCTTGTTTTCTTGAAACCTTTTTGCAATGGCTACCGAGTCTTGTGGATTTATCGTACTCATGTCTGCAACAGTTAATCCATCATGATATCCCTCTATGATTCCATCTTTGCCAAATGATACTTCGCTGACTGCACGTGCATCTTTTACTATTGTAATTACTAGATCGGAAGATTTTGCAACCTCTTTTGGAGTTTGACAAGCTGTAGCTCCAAGGGCAGCTAATGGTTCTGCTTTTTTTATTGTCCTGTTGTAGACTGCAATTTTATATCCAGAGTTTAACAGTCTTTGTGCGACAGCACTCCCAAGCATGCCAGTGCCTATGATTCCTATTCTTTCTTGCACATAATAGATCTTTTCTCATCAGGTAAAAAAGCAATCTTTTGTCAGTTCATTCTAATCAATTATAACCCCTTTCAAGTGGTTTTCAAGAAATGCCAGAGTCTTTTGCCACGCATCCTTTGTCTCTTCTGGTGCATAGCTTGCTCCCGAAGGATTTGCAAATGCATGGCCGACTCCTGGATAAATGACTAATTCGTTTTGTATGCCAAGCTGGTTTAATGACGATTGAAATTCATTTACCTTTTCTACAGGAATTCCTTGATCCATTTCTCCAAAGATTCCAAGGACTGGCCAGCTGATTTTAGATAACTGGGTCGCGTTTGTGACAGGCTGGCCATAATAAATTATGGTTGCATCAAGCGTGTTTCCACTTAGAGCAAAATTCATCGATTGACTCCCTCCAAAACACCACCCAATTGTAGCCAACTTTTCAGCACCTTGGCCTTTGAGAAACTCTGAAGCAGATTGTATATTTGCCATTCCTTTTTGAGAATCAAAAGTTGTTACTAGCTGTCTTGCACCGTCAGGTGTTGTAGCTACTTGTCCTGCGTATAGATCAACAGCCAATGCTACGTATCCATGTGAGGCAAGAGACCTTGCCATGTCCTTGATGTTATCATTTAGTCCCCACCACTCGTGAATTAAAATCACTCCTGGATAAGTACCGCTAGCTGATGGTTTTGCAAGAAAGCCTGCAGTATCTTCAAAATAGTTTACCGAACTTGCTGTTATCTCAAATGAGCCGTTTTCAAACAGCTCAGAATTTTTTGGCTCGCTTTCGACGTACTCTGGCAGTAGGTGGACTGCCCAGCCTCGCTCAATTAATGTTGCTACAGTTGCAGGTCTAAGACAAGCTGGATTGCCGTTGGTTTTTTTCATGACAAGCTGATATGATGACTTGCATTTTATTTCCTCTATCCCAACTCCAGACTTGAATTGCTGTAATGGCGATAACAGATTTGATTTTTCAGAGACCGTAAATGTTACTACGTAATCTGACGGCAGGATCTCTTTGCTGCTATATGGATATGGTTGTACTTCAACAAGTTTGATAGAATGTCCATCAAAACTTTGTGTTTCATGTCCTGCAGTGTTTATCAAGGTGAAATTACCAAGGTATTGAGAATCTCTTTTTACATTAATTGAAACCTTAGCCTCGCCTTGCCATACACAAAGGACGTCAGCAGGACATCGTGAATCTTCAACATTTAGAATTGTTATTTTTATATCATTTGGAATCAGTTCTGCGGTATTTCCAACCCCAAGATGAAACGGTGTGTCTAGGCTTACCTTATCTAAGCTGATAGCTGCACCTTGTACATTAACCAAGATAAAGGCAAATGCAATTAGAATTATTATGATTTTCGTGTCTGAATTACATTCAATATCTGATTTAGAGATTGCTAATGAATTGTGTTTAGCTGAACCCAGCTCCAAACTTGTCTGCTTCTTGCAGTGGGTCCATGTTTTCTGCTGATTTTAATTTTAGATACAAAAATGCCTCATTTACTAGTTGCATTGCAGCCTCGTCTTTTAGATTATAGTTTTTCTTTGCAAAATCTACATATTTTTGTAATTTTGCTTGGTCTTGTTCATCAAGTGAGGTTTTATCATGAGTAATTAGTGAAGCGATCTTTTCTATTTGAAAATTATACGAGTCGTTCAATGTTATCGTTGACTAGATCTTGTTTTTAAATGATGTTGCATTTTTCTCATGATATTAAAATCTTGCATAGAAATTCTACGCGTGCCTTTTAAGTTATTTTTTTGATCTTTTTCTTGTGATAAGGGCAACATCGGCTACTTTTGGTATCATATTGTGTCTAGCTTCATTTGCACCAGCATTTGCTTGGCCTGCCAATTCACAGTTTTATGTCAAGGGAGTAGCAGATGATAACGGCCCTTTTGCAGGCCAATACGTACGAATACTTGGAGATGAACACCACGGCACGATTTTATTTACTGCAACAAGGGGACTTGGAATCATAAGACTCGATCTTTCTGATACTGTAGAATGTTACACTTTGACAAGTAAAATTTGTATGACAGGCGTAGTGACTGAAACTAAAAACACTGGTCGAGTTGATGTAGGAGATGTGATACGACTAGCCATAGACCCTCAGGGAAAAAAACAGACAGTGTCATTTCTTGATGGCACTCATCTTAGCTCAACTTTTTCTATCAGTCTTGATTCTAAACCAAAAAGGAATATACCAGACATGACTGGTCAGAGATTTGTTTTCTATCCGGAAGAAAAAGATCAGCCAACCCGATATACCAAATATGCGGACCAAAAGATGTCAGACATGATAGCAAAGGCACGCCAGTTTGTTGAAACTCAGCCTACCTTTCTGTTTGATGGGATGCCAGAGACTCTTAATCTAAATCTGGTTAGCGTACTGGAAACTAAGACGACACCCGTGTATATAGTCGAGGCAAGTTTTGATTCTAGGTCTAGTGGTTATGGGGATAGAACTGGACATGTTGTTGCACAACAAATTACACCGCATACCATGAGGGTGATGGTATCTGAGCGCGGGATAAGCTCTGCAACCATAGATGGGATCTGGGACGAGGTTAATCAGAACTGGCAAAAATAGAATAATTCTGATATCTTACTTGTAAGGAACATTCCTAAAACTACAAGTTAATCTGGCAGATGCAATATGGAATAATTTAGTGCAAGATAATCACAATTTAGATTTTGATGCGTTATGTGAAGATATTTTCAAGCTAGACGACAAGATTCGGTCTGCAAGAGTGATAAACAACAAAGGAAAGCTGATTGCTGGAGGGATGAGAAAGGGTTTGACAGCCCTTGAAGATGTCAAAAAAGACGAGATGCTCTTTATGGAGCTTTCATTGCGAGTGCGAATGCGTCATGAGTTTGATGCGGAATTTGGTTCAGTTGAATTTTCACTTTCATATAGAGGCAAGATAATTCTCATTAGTTTTCCAATGGATCCAAACGTGCTTTTTGTTACTACAGAAAGGGAAATTGATCTAAACAAGATTCCCTTTAAGATTTTAAAATTAATTAAAAAATAATCAAGCCACTCATTATTCCAAAGTGGAAAAATTGTTAAATATTATACAGATATCGTGGTTTCATGGATAAGGTAATTCATTTTGAAATTCCAGTAGATGATGCCAAGCGTGCACAAGACTTTTACAAAAATATTTTTGGCTGGCAAATAAACGCAGTTCCTGATATGGATTACTATTTTGTGACTACGGTAGAAGCTGATCAAAACATGGTTCCAAAAGAGCCAGGTGCGATAAATGGCGGCATGTTAAAACGCAGTGTGCCAGGCGAACAGCCAATTATAGTAATTCAGGTGTCATCCATTGATGAATATCTGAAAAAGGTAACAAGTAATGGCGGCAAAGTTATTTTGCCAAAGATGACTGTTGGCAGTTTTGGATTCTATGCTAGAGTTTTAGACACGGAAGGAAACGTGATTGGACTGTGGCAAACTCTACACCAATGATTTTTGAAGGTTTTGTAAAAAAAATTAATTAATTTTGACTTTTATTAACGGTACACAATCTTTGTGATACCATTTATCACCATGTATTGTATCGCCTAAGGCAAATTTCATCTCTTTATTGCACACAGAACAAAGCGGCTTCTTTATTTTTTGGGTTGTCTGCATCAGAAATTGTGTATATTATATTGATATAATTGGTGCTATGTAGTAAAAAATGACATACGACTCTCTCATACAAAAAGCTCTTTTAGATTTTAAGAGAAGCTCTCATGGCATTCCTTCAGGCGCATGCAGTGCGTCTTCTTTTAGCTTTAGCGCCTTTTCAATTATTTTATCATGGTTAGCACTTGTTTCCATAGTGATATACAGTAAATGTTCGTCATCAAGTGGCATGGTTATTCGTTTTATTTTTTCGTAAGCTGCCAAAACGTACTGGCCTTTTCCAATTTTTCCTGCAAACTGAGTACGAGCTTTCCATGCACTGACAGCAAGCTCAAGTGATTTTTTGTTTTCTTCTTGGGAAAGCAGGTTGGTTACGCCATCGCGGTGAGCGCTGTATAGTACTTTTCCGTCCATATCAAATATTGTGGCAAATCGAATCTTTGGGTCTATTCTCATTATGTTTTGGTGGAGTGATTTGTAATCCGTATTGTATGATACAAGCTATAAAGGATAAAGTTTGCTGGGAATAAAATATCATAAAGTGGTTGTTCAGATAAGAATTATTCCATCCTTTTGTAAATGGCCTTGAAATCCTCAGAGATCAACCATGCAGTATTTTGCAGATCTGTGAGTTGATTTATGCTAGATTTTCCTCTGGCCAGCTGTTGCATTATCGACATACACCGATGGATTTCATTGTGATCATAGTCAGACTTTTTGCCAGACCATACTTTAAAGCACTCAACAAAGTCAAGTGAAAATCGCAATATTATCTCTTGCCAGTTCTTTTCTACAGTTGGAAAACCTATTCCTTTTGCGAGCTCACGGAATTCGTTGCTCCTATCTATAAGAAGCATTTGTAAGGCCTTTTTTGCTCGTGTAGTGTCATAATTTTCTAGGTAGCTGAGCATTTCCATGTAGTATAATATGGCAGGAGTCTATTATCTATTTTCTAACCCTCCAACTTTTTATTATCAAGAAACTATAGAATCATTGATGCAGATAAAATGTGCAGACTGTGAATGTTTACCAGAAGAATGTAAGAAGAGCAAATCCCCTACAGATTGCCCAAATTGTATTAGAGAGGAATGTTGCTGTTGGAATGAACTAACAAATAATTTATGACAACAAGATTTTTCACTTGAATTTTCAATTATTTCGTACTTTCAGAGATCTGATAAATTGTATGAAGGTTTAGAAATGGTTTGACGCTAGAGCATGGATACGAACATTTTCTAAATTCTTGTTTTAACACAAAAGCGCAGTTGGGTAGCGACCTGCCTCAGTTCTTATAGCGTGTGCAATTTTCATTCTTGTCCTGCTTCTTCTTGCCGCATTTCTCTTTCTAGTCCTGGCTGCCTTTTTTGCTGCCTTGCTTCTCTTTGCCGCGTTTCTCTTTCTTGTACTAGCTGCTCTTTTTGCTGCACGACTTCGTGCTGCCTTTGACGCCACGTTTTAAAATTTCAGTCTTTATGCATTATACGTATCAGTCACAAATTCTTGTTTTGTTGATCTAATTTGTTGAAGTGTGGTGCGCCTGCAAGTCTTTTCTATCCTATTCTTCCTTTCAGCTTTATCTCTTCATCAGTGTTAGACGGAGTGGACGTGTCTATGTATCTGATCTCATACCAGTCTCCAATGTTGATAGTCTTTCCATCTAGTGTGCGTGGAATCTTGATTATTACTTGAAATATTCCAGTATTGTCACCAGTTTCCAATAGAAATGATGAGTTTGCATCAAATGCTGGATTGGCAAGTGTTGTCCTGATTCCACCCTCGCCTCTATACTCCAGTCTACTCAAAGGAATTCTGTCAACCTCTTTTGAATCCAAGTTAAAGTCTGGCTCGTAAATTCTTACAGTAAATTCATGGCCAATTCTGTTACCTCCACCAGATGTTTGCACTTGCGCATAGTTTTTTGTCAGTGATATAGATTTTGAACTAGAACTTTTTTCTCCTGCAGCATCAGCTTGATCTATATACTTTATCTCAAGTATGTCGTCTTGTGTAAGCGGCCTTCCGTTTATTGTATCAGGAAGTTCAACCCTTACAAAGAACCTGCCCGTGTTAGTTCCTGTTTCTGTCATGGTTTGTGGTCCTTGAATTTGAATTCCGTTTATGGTAAATTCCAATAATCCTGTGGTAGGTATGACATCAATTCCATTGTGACTTGTATTTAGATCATCATCGTTGATGTAAAAATTTACTATACTCCCACTAGAAGCTGGAATGGTTTGTATTGTTTCTGGTTTTCCTGATTTGCTTTGAACTGATGCTGAATTTTTATCATTTATACTTGATGCAGGTTTTTCAGGCGTCTCATCAGTCTGTTTTTCTTGCTGTGCAGATTCTGGAAGAATTATTGGCACATGCCATCTTTGTTCCAACTTTAGTGCCGTTGATGGTTTTAGACATACGGGAACATTTGTAAAAATAATGGCCAATGTTAGTCCGGATTTGCAAATTATGTCGCGAGGTGCAACACCACTTTTTAGCTGTTTTTTTGGTGAATCTACTGTCTTTCCAGAAACTAGATTCAAGAATCCAGAACTAAGAAGCATTGAAATTATTATTGTTATGGTGAATATTTTGAAGATCTTATTTGTAAGAACCAATAACTAGTCTATTCTTGTTTTTATTTTAAAAGTGTTGAGATTGCTGATAAATTGTATGAAGAATTAGAAATGGTTTAGCCTTTTCTTAGTATAAAGTGCATCAAGGCTTCTTTGGAGTATTCAATTCCATGTTCGTCAGCAGAATGTTTGCTGTATTCCATTATTACTCTTGCAGTATCGTCTCCTCTGGCAATAAAATCGCAGTCAAAACCATAATCTTTGCATACAAGAGTCGGCATCTTAATTTTTTGGGTTGTTTCCATAAGCTATCTTGTAATGGTATGATGATATAACTCGCTACATGTAATGATTAATGACATAACGATTCTAAATTTTGAGCTTTCTTTTCCTTTTCTGGATAGTCTCAACTGCGAATCCACCACCAAGTATGAATGCAATTAATGCAACAATAAATGTTCCAAATCCGGACACAGGATGTAACTCCATTTTAGATTATATGGCCTCTTACGATGCGCAGCTTTGAGAGGTGTAGCAAAAACGCATTTCCCACTCTTTCATTTCTAACAAGCATGAACATTGACATAAACCCCTCAAAGTGTAGTGATGTAAATTCCATTGGGGTGAGGTATATGATTCCGACGCTTCTTAGGATTCCAGTTGCAAAGATAACAACCAGAACGCTTGAATAGTAAACCACATATCTGCGGCTTTTTGGATTGTGCAGAGATGAGAGCAATTTCATAATTGAGGTTATTTAATTGTGAATATAAGATCCATTATAGGTGCCTGCCACTTCTGGAAATCAGCTAGGTTAGCTAAAAAAAAGAAAGTTTATTCTAAAGCTTCATCTATTTTTTCATTCCAACCTTACACAAACCTATTCTGCAGTTGTGACAAACATAGTCATCAGCTGGATTTTGACATCCGCAACTGCATGTGCAGGTATAATCATTCATCACTTTACTTACATAGAAGTTGCATATAACAAACGCCTTTGTAACGGGACCCACTATCTTACAATCATAACCGGACATCTGGCATGATGCATGACCTTAAAGGAAACACTACCAAGGAGTAATTCTTTAAAAGCGCCCAATCCTCTGCTGCCCATTATAATTAAATCATAATTATTTTTATTTGCAACATCAATGATCACTTGGGCATGATCACCTAGTTTCAGTAATGTCTCCACTATGACATTATTTTTTATGGCTTGACTTTTGCATTGTTCTAATAGCTTCATGCCATTTTCTTTGAGCTCTTCAATTAGCTCAAACGTGGTAGCGCTATCTCCACTATATGTAGAATCAAGCACAACATGGATTACATCTAGTTTTGAATTGCATTTTTGTGCCAAATAAATAGACTTTTCAAATGCCTTTTTTGCTGACTCTGAACCGTCTACTGCAACAAGTATCCTTGCAAACAACTCATAATTACTTAGTCGTTGCTAATAATTTTGTTGAAATCATCATGTTGAGCTATAACCTCGATGCTCTAATGTTAGAGTTTTTTCAAAAGAAGCCCAGAAACTCACTCGCAGAAAACAAGCTAACAGATGCAACATATGCAAGGAAAGCCTTGATGAGGTTAACTTTGATCACATTGATGGGAACAGATCCAATAATTCAATCTCAAACTGTCAAGCTTTGTGCCCCAACTGTCATGCAAAAAAAACTAGGAAAAAAAGAAAAAGATTCTAGCTATGTCTCATCATTTTCAGATTCAGCTAAATCTGGTTTGATATCTGTAGCTTCAAACAAATCAGCTTGAGCTTCTCTTCTTCTTTTAATGTACAAGCTAATTCCAGCTGCAACCATTCCACCTAAAAGAATCACTCCAGTAACAATCCACTCGACACTCATAACGACTTGAACTTCTTCATGGCTTCTTTTGTCATCTTTTCCAATTCTTCTTTTGAAATTATGGTAGGATCAGCTGAAGCTAAAGCTTTGTTGTAATCATCTTCCGAGTTTGATTTCATTTTTTTCTTTTCCATGTGTATAGTCTACACTATGATTCAATAAAAAATGAATCGTCGCGTATAGTCTCTATGTAGTATGACTGAGCCGATGTATTGGATAATTAGTAATGGCATGCTCACCCCTCGCCGAAGCTTGGAATCTACACATCCATTCTATCAACGCCGTCTTCTGCGGCCATCCTTTTTCTTACGAACGGTTGCCTTTTCTCGGGATAGGCTTCCTCCTTAGATGCTTTCAGGAGTTAGCCTAAATAGCTTAGCTGCTCGGCTTGCCTTATCAGACAACCGATAAACCAGTGGCTACGCTGCTCTGTTCCTCTC
>Ga0247727_10008483_pt1 | contig 19056 bp, 13 predicted proteins | sample WisWelCaveWW1625_FD_202498 | JGI IMG/M metagenome (GOLD analysis project Ga0247727, IMG submission 202498) | Biofilm microbial communities from Wishing Well Cave, Virginia, United States - WW16-25 | ecosystem: Environmental > Aquatic > Deep subsurface > Groundwater > Cave microbial mat | place... | reverse complement strand
ACGACGCCACTTCGCGAGTTGTTCACCTCATTGTTGCCCTGGCCGGTTGTTATCCTGTGGTTTGCGGCAGTGGCATACTCGGCTGGCGGCTGGCGGCTGGCAATCATGGCGGCAATAGGATTGTTTTGTGTGGGCCTGTTGGGGATGTGGGATCAAGCAATGGATACTTTGAGCCAAATCATTCTGGCCATTATCTTTACCATCCTGTTAGCCCTGCCGCTGGGCGTATTGACCTCGCGCAGTGACACCCTGCAGGTCATTCTGCGCCCCATTCTCGACACCTTGCAGACCATCCCACCCTTTGTCTATCTTATTCCGGTCATCATGCTCTTTAATATCGGGCGCATCCCCGGCTTGATTGCCTCAGTGTTATATGCCCTGCCGCCGGGCATTAAATTGGTGGATTTAGGCATCCGGCAAGTTTCGGCAGAAACAGTGGAAGCGGCCAAAGCGTTTGGTTCCACTGAGGTGCAAACGCTCTTCAATGTGAAACTGCCTCTGGCCCTGCCAGCGATTCTAGTCGGCATCAATCAGATGATTATGATGGTGCTTTCGATGGTGATTATCGCGGGCATGGTTGGCGGCGCAGGGTTAGGGCTGGAGGCGGTGACGGGCATGTCGCGCAGTGAGACCGGGCGAGGGATTGAAGCCGGGCTGGCAATTGTGGCGCTGGCAATCGTAATTGATCGCATTACCCAAGCTTGGACTGCAGAGAAGTAATTGTAAGTTTCAGAGTGCGGCGCTCACGGCTGCCGCAATCGTGAGTGCAGGCAACCAATAAAAAAGCGCGGGCCTCTTTTGAGACTCGCGCTTTTTGTTGTGCCTGTTACTGGCTATTGGCTCGGGATCCAAGCCTTCCAAACCGCTTCGTTAGCCTGAATCCAGGCGCGGGCGGCTTCTTCGGGCGTCTTGCCATCGCTGTCCACTGCGGCAATCATGGAGATTTGTTGCTCAGTGGAGTAGTTGAAGTTTTGGATGAACTGATAAGCTTCGGGCGCATCGTCCTTCAACTTGGCCGAAGTGATCTTGAACAGCACGTCAGTCGGGTAATCGCAATCCACACCACCTGCCTCAGCCTTGGCGTAGCACTCGGCGGTGTTCTCCGGCAGGGTGACGTTTGTCAAGTCATATTTAGCAAAGGCCGAGTGCGGCTTGTAGAAGTAGATCAAGACCGGTTCCTGACGACTATAGGCGGCGTCCACCTGGGCCAGAATGGCTTCTTCAGAACCAGCCCACACGATCTCCAGATCAAGGCCCAGGTTCTTGATGATCTGATCGTCGTACTGCACCCAACTTGGGTCGCCGCCGAGGAAGCGGCCTTTGTCGCCCGTCTCTGCCGACTTGAACAACGCGGCATTGGCCGGGTCTTTGAACCCTTCCCAGGTTGCCAACTCGGGATGATCGGTGAGGACGTAAGTGGGGATGTACCACCCAATCTTGCCAATAACACCCAATTCACCAGCATTGCCCACAACTTTCTGCTCGTCAATGTACTGCTTGACGTTGTTGGCGTGACCCGAGGGCCATACTTCCATACTGGCGCTGAGGTCGCCGCTGGCGAGCGCCGGCCACTGGCCGTTCTCATCAATCGTCACCAGTTCAACCTTGTAGCCCAGTTGCTCTTCAAGCAGAATCTTGGCGACAGCGACATTGATGCGCGAGGCCGTCCAGTTGTTCTCAGCCAGTTTGATGGTGGGTTTGGGCTTTTCAGTGGCCGCGCCACCGCAGGCAGAGACGATCAGCGACAGGACGAGGCTGAACGCCAAAATGACCCACGGGGTCTTGTTAGACTTTCTCTTCGACATGATATCCTCCTTTGAATGTGGTTGATCGGTTGGGCGTTGGGGCGATTGTAGACTTGAGGCAATGCTCTGTCAAGTAATTGACTTTCGTTTGAACCTACATATACTAAAGAAAAAATTCATCAGGACATCATCGCCGCGATCAAGAACCACGATGACGAACGCGCGGCGCAAATCATGCTGACGCACATCAGTGGTTTCCGGACTCAATTTACTGCAGTGTTGTGATTAACATTTCACCATCTTGAAGGAGATTCCATGCCCACCGTTCGTTCTTTTGTAATCCCGACCGTCATGAAACATGGCCTGGGGGCGGTTCAGACTCTGGCTGACGAAGCCCGCGCCCTCGGCATCAAGCGCCCGCTGATCGTCACCGACTCCGGTATCGTCAAAGCCGGATTGCTCGAGCGGGCCACCGCGCCCTTCAAAGCCGCGAACGTCGGTTACGCCGTCTTTGATCGGGTGGCCCCCAACCCGCCCATCGCTACGGTGGACGAGGGCGCGGCGGTCTACGCCAGCGAAAAGTGCGATGGCATCGTCGGCTTCGGCGGCGGCAGTGCAATGGACACCGCCAAATCCATCGGCGTCGTCGCCGCCAATGGGGGCAGTATCCTGCAGTATGAGTGGGCCGATCCCCAGCCGATCAAAAACCGCATCCCGCCCACCATTTGTGTCCCCACCACTGCCGGGACAGGCAGTGAAGTGACGTTGTGGGCCGTCATCACCGACCCCAACCGCCACATCAAATTCAACGTCGGCGGCACGCCCCATATCGGCGCCTGGGTGGCGCTGATCGATCCCGAACTGACCCTTGACCTGCCGCCGGCCGTCACCGCTGGCACAGGCATGGATGCATTGGCCCATGCGATTGAGTGTTATACCTGCGCCTATGCCCAACCCTTGCCTGATTCAGTTGCCTTGAATGCAATGGAATATGTAGCGAAGCACCTGCGAGTGGCGTTTGCTCAGGGCCACAACGTCGAGGCCCGCTACGGGATGAGCATGGCGGCGATGCTCGGCGCGATGGCCTATGGCACCGAGAGCGCCGGCGCGGCGCACGCCATGAGCCAATCGGCGGGCGGCGTCCACGATGTGCCGCACGGCGCGCTCACCACGCGCGTCCTCGGCCCGGTGATGGAATACAACTACAAAGGCGAGCCGCAAAAGTTCGCCCGCATCGCTCAGGCCCTGGGCGAAGACATTCGCGGCCTGAGCGTGTGGGACGCCGCCGAAAAAGCGGTGGACGCCGTCTACCGCCTCACCGAAGATGTTGAAATTCCTACCCTGCAGGAACTTGGCTTCAAGCGTGAGGAGATTCCGCATCTGGCTGAGATTGCTTTCAAGGATCCGCAGACCATCGGCAACCCCCGTGACCTGAGCCTCAAGAGTTACGTTCAGATTTACGAGCGGACGTTTGAGATGGGAGAATAAAGATGGCCTTCTCCCTCATCCGCAACGGCAGCCTCATTGATGGCAACGGCGGCAACCCTCTGCCAAACGCCGCGGTGTTGATCGAAGACAACCGGATTCGGGCTGTTGGCCGGGCCGACAGCCTGTCGCTCCCCAACGTCGACCTCGTTGAAATTGATGCGGGCGGCGGCTTCATCCTGCCCGGATTTATTGACACCCACGTCCATTTGATGCTTGAGGGCGTCAACATTGTTCGCGACATGACGATGCCATTTTCCATGCGCTTCTTCAATGCGACGAAGTACATGCGCAACACGGTCGAAGCCGGCGTGACCAGTGTGCGCGACGCGGGCGGCGCAGATGCCGGGGTGAAGCAGGCGGTCGAGTCGGGGGTGGTGCTTGGCCCGCGTATGCAGATCAGCATTTCGGTGCTGACCATCACCGGCGGGCATGGCGACGGCTGGATGCGGTCGGGCAACACTTTTGATTTGTTCGCCGCTTACCCTGGCAACCCTGATGGCCGTTGCGACGGCGTGGAAGAGGTGCGAAAAAAAGTGCGCGAAGTTCTCCGCGCCGGGGCTGACATTATCAAAATTTGCGCGACCGGCGGCGTGCTGAGCCCCACCGACCACCCGGAGTTCACCCAATTCTCGCCGGAAGAGTTGGAGGTGATTGTGCGTGAGGCGGACTACCGCCGGGGAGTGAAAGTGATGGCCCACGCCCAGGGTGTGGAGGGAATCAAAAACGCTGTCCGCGCCGGAATCTATTCCATCGAACACGGCATCTTCCTCGACGACGAAGCTATTGAGTTGATGCTCAAGCACGGCACGTTTCTGGTGCCGACTCTACTGGCGCCGCTCTCGGTGCTAGAGCAGGGGGAGGCGGGTGGCATGCCGGAGTACGGAGTCCGCAAGGCGCGTGAGACGTTGGAGATTCACAGCGACAGCATCAGCCGCGCCCACAAGGCCGGGGTGAAGATCGCGATGGGGACGGATGCCGGCGTGATGCCGCACGGCACGAACCTGCGCGAACTGGGCCTGATGTGCAACATCGGGATGACGCCGATGGAGGCCATCGTCGCCACCACCCAAGTGGCGGCGGAATGTTTGGGCTGGCAGGATCGAGTCGGGACGATTGAGTCGGGCAAACTAGCGGATATCGTGATCGCCAAAACCAATCCACTGCAAGATATTCGTTCATTGGAAAAGGTGAGCAACATTGCGGTGGTGATGAAAGATGGAAAGATCGTGAAGGAGCGGCGCGTGTAAAAGCAAAGCTGTTTAGTTAAGGCAAGCTCTAATCCGCCCGTCGCTCGCTTTCTAAATTTTGCCCGGCCCTGCTGGGCAGCCTTCGCCGTAGAACCAAAGGCGAAGTGCAGGCAAAGGCGCCTAGCGGATTAGAGGAACTCCTTACATGTATTCGCTTATCTAAACAGTATTGCACTTACAGGTTTCTCGTGCCTGAGAAGCGCCTCCTGCCTCTCGACGCCTTGCGCGGCTTGATCATGATCGTCATGGCCCTCGATCATGCCAACGCCTTCATCGCTCATGCCCATCCGCCGCCGGAATTTTGGAGCGGTTCCTTTCCGACCTATCGTTACACCATCTTCTTCGTGACCCGCCTTGTCACCCATCTGGCCGCGCCGGGTTTCTTTTTCCTCATGGGCGCAGGGATGACACTCTTCGCCGACTCGCGCCGACGGATGGGATGGACAGAAGGAGCGATCCTTCGGCACTTCGTGGTGCGCGGTGTAATTCTGATTTTGTTGCAGTTATTTGTCGAGAATCCTGCCTGGCAGATCGCCTCCATTCTTGGAGGCGGCGGTCGGGTCTTTCCGGTTTATCTCGGCGTGTTGTATGGATTGGGTGGAGCAATGATCCTCGCCGCGGGATTACGACCCATGCCTACGAAGTTGCTGATCGCGTTGAGTTTCACCTTGATGCTATGCCCCGAACTTATTATTCGCTTTGCGCGCGGGGCGACGGCTTCAACACTAATAGGCTTGTTGCTCGTGCCGACGTTCAATGAGACGATGACGGTTTACTATCCCGTATTGGCCTGGCTGGGCCTCACCGGTTTTGGTTTGCTCTTCGGGCAGTGGGTGTTGAATGATCGCTTGGGTGCATACCGTTGGTCGGCCATTATGGGTATTGGGATGCTGATCGTTTTCGTCGCCCTGCGTCTGCTCGGCGGCTTTGGCAACATTCGCCCTGCTGCTGATGGCGGCTGGATCGCGTTTCTCAACGTCGTGAAGTATCCACCCAGTCTGGTATTTGTGCTGATGGCGCTCGGTGCGGATTTGATTTTGTTATCGCTATTCACTCGCGTTGAAGTGTTGGCTCGACCGCTTGCAGTATTTGGACGAAGCCCCCTGTTCTTTTACATTGTCCATCTCGGACTCTACGGCCTCATCGGGGTCGCCGCCTTTCCGAGTGGAACCGGTCTTCTGCAAATGTACCCGGTGTGGCTAATGGGCCTCGTCATCTTGTTTGGGGCTTGTTGGGCTTATGGGAAATTCAAACAGAGTCAGCCGCCGGAGTCGTTGTGGCGGTTGGCGTAGTGATTTTAGATGTAGCGAGGATGCGTGGATAATCATCACGAAGACGTGTTGATCATCGGCGGCGGCATCATCGGGGTGACGACGGCCTATTATCTTTCCCGACGCGGGCGGCAAGTCACCCTCCTCGAGCAGGGCAACATTGCCGATGGCAGTTCCTACGGCAACGCCGGATTGATCGTACCAAGTCATAGCACGCCCCTGCCGCAACCGGGCGCATTGACCGACGGCTTCAAATGGATGCTCGATCCTGAAAGTCCGTTTTACATCAAGCCCCGCCTCAGTCTCGATCTTTTGCGTTGGCTCATTACGTTTGCCGCGCACTGCACCGACTCGTTTGTACATCAGGCCATCCCCACGTTGCGCGATCTGGGACTGGCCAGCGTCGCTCTCTATGACGATCTCTCAGACCTATTCGACTTCGGCTACAAACGTAAAGGGCTGTTGATGTTGTTTCGCACCGCAGACGCCCTCGCGCGCGCCGCCGCCGAAGCCAAGCTCCTCAACGAGGCGGGCCTGAGCGCCCGACTTGTCACCCTTGAAGAAGCGCAAGTCATCGAACCGATTGTGCGGCCCGATCTCGCCGGCGGCATCTATTTCGAGACCGATGCCCTCCTCAACCCGGCCTCGTTCGTTCGGGGGTTGGCGAAATGGTTGGAGGAACGGGGCAGCCTCCGCATCCACCGCCGAACCCGGGTGACAGGAATCGAAAAGGTCAGGCGTCGAATCACCAAGATCAAAACAGTAGATGGAGACTTTCAGGCGAATGAGGTCGTGGTCGCCGCCGGCGCTTGGTCGCCCGGATTCGCCCGCGACCTGAATCTCAATATCCCGATCCAACCGGCAAAGGGCTACAGCGTCACCGTGAAGCGCCCCGAAAGTTATCCGGGCATTGGTTTGTTGCTGGGCGAGTCGCGGGTGGCGGTGACCCCAATGGCGTCGCCTGACGGCGACATTCTGCGTTTTGCCGGGACGCTCGAATTGGCCGGACTCGATTTCTCGATCAATCTGCGCCGCGTCGAAGCGGTGCGGCGTGCGCCAGGAAATTATTTGCAGGGCATGAGGCCGGAGAAGTGGGAGACGCTGGAAGTGTGGCGCGGCTTGCGGCCCTGCACGCCCGACGGCCTGCCCATCGTGGGGCGGCCCAAAGCCTACGACAACCTCACCCTCGCCGCTGGTCACGCGATGGTCGGAATCTCGCTTGGTCCGATCACCGGCAAGCTGGTCTCACAAATTGTGACGGGCGAGAAACCGGAGTTGGATGTGAGGCCGTTGAGGGTGGAGAGGTTTTGATGAATTCTCGCCAAGACTCAATAGCAATATACAACCGGCATCAACAAAACATTGAGCTTGTTATCGAGCCGTGGGGTGATATTCTGCCTTTTCCTGCCAATGCAGGTTATTATTTAACCGGGGTGGGCGAAATTAGTTTTGCGGAAGATAGGATAATCGCCTATACCGGTGGATCAGATATATCGGCGTTTCTTGATCAATACGAAATCTATTCATCCAAAATCTACTCATCCGACAATAGCAAAGCTTATCCAGCGGTTCCAGATGGAACGACAGTCGAGGAATTTATAACTACAGTTCTTGAGGCAAAACGCTCCCGCCAAACGCTCATTCAATCTATCTCTGTTATTCCATCCAAAATCGCTGCCGCCGCAAAACACGCCAATGGCAAACCCCAATCCACCGGCCACTGGTCGCTCAACATGGAGATTTCCCATCTGGCGCATGTGGAAGTAGTGATCTGGCAAGCGCGGCTGAAGCAGATGGCGGCGGAGGAGAATCCGCACTGGCAGTGGACGGAGCCGCCGCTGGAGTCGTGGTGGCCGCTATTTGAGTCGCAATCACTTGAGCAATTGCTGGCGACGTTCGCGGCGCGGCGACGGGAGACGGTGGATCATTTGCGTGGCCTGACCGATGGCGATTGGAAACGCATTGGCACGCACGCCATTTTCGGCCAGATGGATGTGGCCGGGCTGTGTGCGCGGATTCTGGAGCATGATGAGGAGCATTTGGAGGAGTTGAGGAAGCGAGGGGAATAGTCATGTCCAACTTCACCGACTACCGCAACCACGTTGGGTCGAATCCCGACAAACAATTCAAGTTCACGCTGTTTCAGAGCGGGCGGCTTCTATTGGGTCTGAACTGCCTTGACCCCAGCCAGACCCAGCACGCGCACATGCATGACGCTCAGGACAAGTTCTATTTTGTGATTGAGGGCGAGGGCGAGTTTATGGTGGGCGACGAAAGGCAAACGGCGGGCGAGGGGATGACGGTTTGGGCCCCAGCCGGAGTTGATCACGGGGTGACGAACAAGGGGACAAAGCGGTTGGTGCTGTTAGTGGGGATAGCGCCAGCGCCGGGAAAATAGAGATATGAAAATCGGCCTCGTCTTCCCTCAAACTGAATTTGGTAATGACCCTGCCGCGATCCGCGATTACGCGCAGACGGCGGAGGGTCTGGGCTTCACCCACATTCTGGCCTACGATCATGTGCTGGGCGCAAATCCAAATCGGCCCGGCGGGTGGAAGGGGCCATACACCCACGAGTCGGCCTTCCATGAGCCGTTTGTGCTGTTCAGCTTCATGGCCGCGGTGACGCAAAAGATCGAATTCACCACCGGCATCATCATTTTGCCGCAACGACAGACGGCGCTGGTGGCCAAACAGGCGGCGACGCTGGATGTGTTGAGCAATGGCCGATTGCGACTCGGTGTGGGCCTCGGCTGGAATGAGGTGGAATATACTGCCCTCAACGAGAACTTCCATACGCGCGGCAAGCGCCTTGAAGAACAAGTGACTCTCTTGCGCCAATTATGGACACAACCGCTCGTCAACTTTTCCAGCCGGTGGCACACCATCCCTGATGCGGGGCTGAAGCCTCTGCCGGTGCAACAGCCGATCCCGATCTGGTTTGGCGGGACTGCCGACGCGGCGCTAAAACGTATGGCCCGACTCGCGGATGGTTGGATGCTCAACTATCGCGCCGTCGCCGATGCCCGACCCGCGTTAGAGGCGCTCCATCGCTATTTGGTGGAGGCCGGGCGAGAACGTGAGAGTTTCGGGCTTGAGCCACGCCTGCCGTATGGTGACGGGAACCCTGATGTTTGGCTGAAGATGATTGAGGATTGGAAGGCGCTCGGGGCGACGCATCTGTCTTTCAACACGATGGGCAAAGGGTTTGAGACGCCGCAGGCGCACATGGCGGCGATCCAGAAGTTTGCGGAAGTGATCAAGGATTGATGCCGACTCTCAAAATTGATCGCGACTATCTCCACACCACCCTCGCCGATCTGATCCGTATCAACTCAATCAACCCCTCGCTTGCACCGGGCGGGGCGGGGGAGACCGCTATCGCGAATTACATTGCCGATACCCTCAAGCGCCTCGGACTCGACGTGGCAATCCACGAGGCCGAGCCGGGGCGGCCCAGTGTGATCGGAACATTGAGGGGCAAAGGCGGCGGCAAGTCGCTACTCCTCAACGGCCACATTGATACCGTCGGCGTGGAGGGAATGCCCGATCCTTTTTCGGCGGCGATCCGTGAGGGGCGAATGTTCGGGCGTGGGGCGTATGACATGAAGGGGAGCGTGGCCGCGTGCATGGCGGCGTTGAAGGTGCTGGTGGATTCGGGCGCCTCTCTGCGCGGTGATGTGATCTTGACTGCTGTGGCCGACGAAGAATATGCCAGCATCGGGACGGCAGAAGTGATCAAGCAGGTGAAAGTAGAGGCGGCCGTTGTCACCGAGCCAACCGAGATGGAGATTTGCCTCGCGCACAAAGGCTTTATCTGGATCGAAGTGGAGACGATGGGGCGGGCGGCGCATGGCAGCCGCTTCGAGGAGGGTATTGACGCCAACATGCGGATGGGGCGCTTCCTCGCCGAACTGGAGTCCTTGGAGCGCGACCTGCGCTCCAGAAAACCGCATCCGCTGGTCGGGCCGCCTTCGCTTCATGCGGCGACTCTCAACGGCGGCACGGAGTTGAGTATGTATGCGGCAAGATGTAGGCTGCAGATTGAACGCCGCACCATTCCGGGCGAGACTGAGGCGCAGGTGAAAGATGAATTGCAGAAGATCGTTGATACATTAAAGGCGGCTGACCCGTTGTTTCGGGCCGGGATCAAAACCCTGCTCGTCCGGGAGTCGTTTGAGACTCCGGCGGATGCGCTAATCGTCACCGCGATCACGCAGGCGGCCACCGATCTCCTGGTGAAGCCGCCGCCAGTGGTGGGCCGCCCATTCTGGATGGATGCCGCTCTGCTCTCTGCGGCAGGGATTCCGACGGTGGTGATGGGGCCGGTTGGCGCGGGCGCACACGCCAAAGAGGAGTGGGTGGATTTGGGGTCGGTGGAGGAGATGGCTCACATTCTGGCGCAGACGGCGATCAACTTTTGTGCATAAGAAAGGATGTTTCCAAATGAAAGACAAGGCACGCGTCGTCATCATCGGGGGCGGTATCGTCGGAGCAAGTACGGCCTATCACCTCGCCAAGCAAGGGTGGGGGGAGGTGGTCGTGCTAGACATGGGGCCGCTGTTCAAGAACCTCGGCTCGACCTCGCACGCTCCCGGCCTCATCTTTCAACACAACAACTCCAAAACCGTTTGCACCCTTGCCAGGTGGACGGTGCAGACTTACCTCGAGGCGCAGGCCGAAGCCGACCTCGGCCAAACCCTCTTTCAGACGGGCAGTCTCGAAATTGCGCTGACCCAAGATCGTTGGGTCGAACTCAAGCGCAAGATCGGCAACACCAAATCGTGGGGCCTCGACGCCCACCTCATCAGCCCCGCCGAGATCAAGAAGCTCGTCCCGATCATGTACGTGGACGATTTGCAGGGCGCGTTTTACGTTCCCTCGGATATGGATGTGAGCGGTGTGAAAGTGGTCGAGTCGCTGGCCGCCATTGCCACAAAAGCCGGGGCTGAGTTTCACGCCAATACCCCGGTCACCGGCTTCTTGCGCAGTAATGGCCGGGTCACTGGAGTGACAACGCCGGACGGCAAGATCGAAGCTGAATACGTCGTGTTGGCCGCCGGGTTGTGGGGGCCGGTGCTCGCCAAGATGCTGGACCTCAACCTGCCCATGACGCCCTGTCAACACCTTTACGCCAAGACCTCACCCGTGCCGGAACTCAAGGGCGAGACTGAAGAGGTGCGCCACCCGATTGTGCGGCATCAGGATAAAGATATGTACTTCCGCCAACACGGCGAGGGCTATGGCTTCGGCTCGTACGATCACGATCCGCTGATCGTATTTGCCGATCAACTGCGCCAAGATGATCAACCGGCTAAATATCCAATTGTCGAGGAACATCTTGAACATGCCTGGCGCGAAACGATCCACCGCTTCCCCGGCATCGCCAAAACGCAAGTGATTGAAACCTTCAATGGGTGCTTCTCGTTCACCATTGACGGCAACACCATCTTTGGCGAACACCCGGATGCCCGCAACCTGATCGTGGCCGAGGGGGTATGGGTGACGCACGCGGGTGGGGTGGGCCGGGCGGCGGCCAATTTGCTTGTCAACGGCGACCCCGGCCTCGATATGCGCGAACTCGATATCAATCGCTTTCAGCCACACACCGGAAGCAGAATCTATCTGCGGTCACGCGCCGAGCGGCAATACATCGAAGTCTACGACATCATCCACCCGCTTCAGCAAATGGAAAATCCGCGCGGCTTGCGCACCACGCCGTTTCACTCGCGGCTCAAAGAATTGGGCGCGCTGTTCTTCGAGAGCAACGGTTGGGAGCGGCCCATGTGGTTCGGGGCGAACGAGAAGTTGTTGTACTCCAGCAAAGTGGATTGGCCGATCCGTTCCGGTTGGGCCGCCCGCTACTGGTCACCCATCATCGGCGCCGAACATTTGCACTCCCGCGAAAAAGTGGGGCTGTTTGACCTCGGCAACTTTTTCAAGATCGAGGTGACCGGCCCCGGGGCCGCCGCCTTTTTGCAAAGAGTCACGGCCAACAACGTGGATACAGCGATTGGCCGATCAACTTATACCTCACTGCTCACACCGTCCGGCGGGATCAAATGCGATTTGACTGTCACCCGGTTGGGGGCCGACCGCTTTTGGGTGCTCACCGGTGGTGGCACAGGCTACATGGATATGGCCTGGCTACGAATGCATGCTCCCAACGACGGCTCGGTTCACCTGCAAAACATTTCGTCGGCCTGGACGACGGTGGGATTATGGGGGCCGCTGGCGCGTGAGGTTGTGCAGTCGGCGAGCGAAGACGACTGGTCGAACGCCGCCTTCCCTTACGTGACGGCGAAGGAGATGTATGTCGGCCACATTCCGGTCACCGCGATTCGCATTTCTTATGCGGGCGAACTGGGCTGGGAAATTTATACGCCGACCGAATACGGGCTGGCGTTGTGGGATACGCTGTGGGGGGCGGGACAGAAGTTTGGCGTCGTGGCGGCGGGCGGCGGTGCGTTCGACTCGTTGCGCTTGGAAAAGGGCTATCGTGCGTGGGGCAGTGACATTCACACCGAGTACCACCCGTTTGAGGCCGGGATCGGATTCGCCGTGCGCATGAAGAAAGGCGACTTCATTGGCCGCGAGGCCCTGGAGAAGATCAAAGCTACCGGCCTCAAGCGCAAGTTGTGCGCCATGACGTTCGACGATCCGAGCGTCGCCATCATGGGCAAAGAGCCAATCTTCGACGGCGACGTGCATTCGCCTGTGCTGGGTTACGTGACCAGCGCCAACTACGGCTACTCGGTGCGCCAGAGCATCGCCTACGGCTACCTGCCAATCGAATACGCGGATGAAGGGACGAAGGTGGAGATTTACTTCTTCGGCGACCGGCACAAGGCGACGGTGACGAAAGAGCCGTTGTACGACCCGGAGAATTTTAAGTTGAAGGGTTAGGCTGTCGGTCAACGATTGGGAAACGAATATTTGAATGCTAGCCCCTCAGGCCAAGACGCGCCTCGCACAGAGTCAGCAGACTCCCGGTGTGCGGGCGGCGTTCGCTGAACTGGGTGCTGAGGTAAATGTGACGCACCAGCGTGAGGATAGAGTAAGCCCGCACGGCGGCCTGGGTGGCCTCACCCGCAAGTTCTATGAACCTTTCCTCCAGCGCCTGCTCTCTATTTCGCAATGCGTTCGGATCGCCCAGGGCGCGCAGGCTCTGTTCTGTGAGATGGGCCACAAAGTTGCCGACGTCCAGCCCGGGGTCTCCTTCGCAATATAGATCGAAGTCCACGAGGTATAGACGTGTTTCGTCCACGATGACGTGATCTGAGTAAAAGTCCCGATGGACTCCCTGGAATCTCGGCTCCGGGATCGTGGCTCCAATCCGGTCACAGGCCTCAAGAATTCGTTCAAGACGATTCACCCATAGCGGTTTCATCTGCGCGACGAGCGGCAGGCGTTCATGTAGGATTCTCAGTTCCTCCGCCATTGTGTGGCGGCGGTTGGATTGGATCCCAGTCTGATGAAGTTTATGGATCGCCTCCGCGATCCGCCGAGCCAGCGCCACCCCGTCCGGTTGTGCCAGCAGTCGGGACGCAGCTACGCCCGGGGCTTTGGATTGGAGCCACATTTGGAATTTCGAAATAACCCCGATTGGCTTGGGCACGCCGATGCCGTCTTGGCTGTCTACTCTAAAGCCGGCTTCCCAGAGCGACTCAAGCAGTTGATAAGTTGACCGATCCAGCCCCCGCGCTCGCGCCTTACCGATCAGGGTGATCACCCCGGCCTCTTCCTTCCCAATGTCATATTCAATCAGGCAACGCCGCCCGGGCTTGTAGCGGGTCACTCGGATCGCGTGCAGATGGAACTGATGCTGTCTGGTAGCCAGAGATGGAAGGCAATGCTCAAACTGGTGCTGTACCTCGCGAGGGTTGAGCGCCCACGCCAGAAACGGCATCTGCGGGTCAGCCGCAACGTTGAACGGGTCAGTCACTACAGTGTTCAACGCTTCGCTTCTCTTCTGTCCTGGACGGGCCACAGTTGACGTTGAACGTCTATGACGTTGACTTTGGTATGCTCCGGGAGCGTTTCGAGGATTGTCTCGACGTGCTCGAGGATGGCCTTGGTTCGTTCGGGCCAATTTGGCTCGCGATGTCGGAACGGGTCGTGCGCGAGTCGGAACAAGCTAACGGCAGTATATAGTTCAATGCGATCGGGAACAGCGCGGTTTGCGGCCCAGCGATAACCTTCGAGCAGAGCGTCCCGCAACGAGTCCACAAGGTTAGGCGCCAGGATATGTCGAAGGGCATCGCGATGGAGGTGGGCGATGAAGTTTCCCAAGTCGGCGGCGGGATCGCCTCGAACCGCTTCGTCAAGATCGAGGAGGGCCACACCCTCGTCGCCGAACAATACCTGACGGGCATAGAAGTCACCGTGGATCGGTCGGTTCATGGGAGGAGCTGGTCCGAGTTGAGCGGCCAGCCGCCACGCGATGTCATCGGCTCGCCTGGCGAGGTGCGGGCAGAGACTCCTAAGTCCATTCGCCACCTCAAGCAGGTTAACGGCCTCTGCATCGCGGGTCAGCGGCGTCAATCTGTCACCCGGCTGAGCGTGTAATTCAGCCAGAGCCGCGCCAGTGGCGGCCACAGCTTCGAGCGGCAGTTTGGGGATTGAAAGGGCCTCGCTCAATACTCGACCGGGCAGCCACTCCAAGACCAGAAGACAGTGCTGGTCTGAACGAACGATCTGGCGCGCGATTCGAAGCGATGGGCGTGGCTCCAACGCTTCGGCCTTGCCCTGGGCCAGGGGATACGCTAACCCGGCATACGCCTTCACCACCGCCCGCTCTCCATTGTCGGCGAGCAACTCGGCGACGTAGCGCCGCTCGGGCTTGTAGGCGAGACTGTGCACCGTGCCATTCCAAAGATCAGGCCGAGTTGGAAAGAGCTGGCGAAACAGGCGTTGACGGGCCTGCAGATCAACTAAATTGGGGAGCGCCTTCACTTTCCGATCGTTCGGAAAGATGAACACCACTGTCGCGCAATCCTCCAGGACGATACGCCCCGGCCCAAGCGGCCCACTGAGCGCTGGCCGTTTACAGGCGTTTCGAAGCTTGATCTCCGCGTCAGGCCCATAGGCTTTAGAATAAGCCTCTACGGTCTCCCCGGACACTTCGAGTTGGTAGCCGACCAGGCAATTGGTCCCTGGTTTGTACCTGATATAGATGATGCGGGCTGTCTTCAGATCTGCTTCAGGCAGAGATCGGCGTAACGCGGCCAGAAAGGCCGCGGGGTCAAGCACAGTGGCTAGCCCCAGAAGAGCGGGATCGCGCTGAATGAGATCGACGTCATCAGGTGATAGGGCAGTTGACATCCCTTCCGGCGGCGCGGCCGGGTGGAGTCTTGCGCCGCTGAATGAATCGTTTTCTACTCGAGGCTCAGCCGGTTCTAACGGCTGACTGGCGCTCCCTTCCCGCCGCGCCATCGTCGACTCCCACCACTGGCGACACCGCTCGGCAACCGCCATGACTTTTTGTGAGATGGTGGTGACGCCCCGCTCGTAGCCGAGAGCAGTTAGCAGGTCCCCGGCGAGCGCCTCAAATAGCTCCAGGTCTCGTTCCGTCATTTGAGTACGCCAATCCCTCAGCCCTGGGGTCGGTGGGAGCCAGGCCTTCTTGGCCGAGAGACCAGGTTGGTTTCGGACATTTCCCTCGTAGTAGGTCAGCATTTCCTGGGCGAAAGGCAGGTCGAGGAAGTCAGCAACGGCGCGAAGAATTTCTTCGGGCTGGGCCACCAGGTTTTCGTATATCACCTCATGATACTGAGCTGGGGATAGAGCCGTTGCCTCTCGCTGGCCGGTGCTCACCTGCCAGCGCCACCACAACGCGCACACAGCCATAGGTTCTTCCTGCCATAACTCGAATTTTCCCGGTCCTTTGTCCTCGCGCGCCCATTCCAGAGTGGACAGTGCCACATCCCGTCCGTCACGGATGATGTGAATCGTTCTGACCCAGGGAAACAGCGCGTGCAGTCGAGAGAGGTGTCGCACGTAGTCCGGAGTCTTCTCACCTGCCAGGGGTTTGCCGCGGATCCGACCGTGTTCCGAATACAGGGCGCTCACGAACTCCCGGTAGGTGTGAGCCTCGGCGGCGGCCTCGTAGACGGCGGCATCCGAGAGGCCGAGACGATAGAAGCGCCGATAAGATCGTACCCACTCGACGAGTTCAGGCGTGAGCGCCGGATCAACCCCGATGGCCACGGCCTCGATGGCCCGGGGGATGAAATGCGAATCGTTCGCCACCGCGAGCTGAGGGTGATGGTCGAGCATCCTCTGCATGAGGGTGGTGCCGGATCTCGGGCAACCCACGACGAAGAGATAGGGATTCTGGGTGGAGCTTTTCATTTGACACACCGTCCATCAAGATCTAGTTGACGCGCTCCGCCTTTGGCGTCGCTGGCCGCACAAAGCCCCGCCAGATTAAGTGCTGCACGATAAGGCGGGCATTCTCCTCTGGCGTGCGGTTCACCGTATCCAGCCTGATCTCAGGGTGGAGCGACGGTTCGTAGGGATCGTCAATTCCGGTGAAGCCCTTGATCTCGCCGCGCCGCGCTTTGGCGTACATACCTTTCACATCGCGTTGTTCGCACACCTCTAGCGGCGTGTCCACAAACACCTCCACAAAACGATCCTCGCCCACCATATTGCGCACGTCGTCGCGCGTGGCGCGGTACGGACTGATCGCCGCGCAGATGGCGAGGCCGCTATGCCGCACGATTTCCGCGGCTACGAAGCCAATGCGGCGGACATTCGTGTCACGGTCTTCCTTGCTGAAACCCAGGCCCTGGCAGAGGTGCATGCGCACTACGTCGCCGTCCAGCACCGTCACCTGCCGCCCGTGCTCCAGCAGCAGCCCCGTCAGCACCTCGGCGGTGGTGGACTTGCCCGCGCCGCTCAGGCCGGTGAACCAGATGCACAGGCCCTGGCGGTGGCGGGGCGGGTATCGCTCGGCCAGGATATCGGCCACTTCGGGGCGGGTGAACCATTCCGGCAATTTGCGCCCGCTGTTCAGGTAATCGTCGCGCGCCTGTGTGCCGGAGATGAAGGCGGTGCGCACCTTCGGCCCAACCCTCGGCGCCTCCTCATACCGTTGCTCGTCTGGCAGGTATACTAATTCGCGGAAGGGGATCATCTTCACACCCAGTTCCTCCGAAAATTTGGCGACGAGTTCCTGCGCGGCGTAGGGGCTATAGAAGGGCTTGCCCCTCGAATCCAGGCCGGGGCTGGCATAATCGCGGCCCACAATGAGGTAGTTCGCGCCGTAATTGCGGCGGATGATGGCCTGCCATAGCGCCTCGCGCGGCCCGGCCATACGCATGGCCAGCGGCAGGAGCGCAAGCAGAATGCGGCCCGGATGGTAATAGCGCACCGCCAGCGCCTTGTACGTGCGCACACGGGTGTAGTGATCTACATCGCCCGGTTTGGTCAGGCCGACAGCCGGATGCAGGAGCAGTACTCCGTCTACCTCGCGTACGGCCCTCTTGGTCAGTTCCTCATGTACGCGGTGGAGTGGGTTGCGGGTCTGAAAGGCAACGATGTTGGAGCGGTCAAACTTATCCAAGCGGGCGCGGGTCTCAGCCGGGGTAAGCCGCAGTTCCTGAAAATCGTAGTGCCTGGGCAGTTGCAGAACCTGCAAACGCCCAGAGATGTTGAGTTTGCCCCAGTGGTGCATCTCAGCGACAAGCGGGTGACGCAGGTCTTGCGTGCCAAGCACTTGGCGCGCAGCTTCGTCGCGGTCCCAGGGGTAGATTTCCTCTATCGTCATCACTGCTAGCAATTCGTTCTTGGCGTTCCGCAGGGCGATGTCCTGCCTGATCTGAATCGCTGGGCTGGGGTCAACCGGCAAGGTGACCGGAATGGGGAAGGCGTGGCCGCTCGCCAGCCGCATCTCGTCCAGCACGCGCCGATAGTCCGCCTCCCCCATGAAGCGATCGAGCGGCGAGAAGCCGCCCACCGTCAGCACTTCAAGGTCGCACACTGACCGCTCGGAGACTTGGATGGACGGCAAGCGGTTGGCATGGGCCTTAAGATCAGCCAACTGTTCAGCCGGAACCAGTAAATCCACTAGCCTTCCGCCGTAAGGAGGCACGAGTTTGTTAAGGTGTAATGCCTCGCCGCCTGATCTCAGGAGGCTTTTATTGGCGGGCGGGAACATGGAATTCCTCCAATGAAGCATGATCAAGCGCGGTTGCTTGCAGTCTGAATAAGTCGGCGTATCGGCCGTTGGTTTGTATAAGTTCCGAGTGCGTGCCGCGCTCCAGGATGCGTCCATCTTCCAAATAGAGAATCAGGTCGGCGCGAGCCGCCAGTTGCAGTTCGTGCGTGATAATGAAGGTAGTGCAACCCTGCGCCGGGCTAGCAGATGCACTGCCAAATATCTGCTTGATCTGGCGGAGATTAGTCCGCAGTCGGGAAACAGTGTTGGATGCGGCGAACGAAATATCCTTTCGGATGCCGGTGTTTTCGTTGCTTCGTTCTAGGGCTCCGATAATTGCGTTGCATGTTTGCTCAAGATTGCGAAGTTGGCTCTGAATTCGTGAAACAACTTTGGACTTGGGGGGCAGGCTGCCTTTTCGCGGGTCATTGCTTTCGCGGCCCTGGGCAAGCCGTTCGAGGGCCTCTATCACCGCCCGTTGGTTTTCCTCGTCCAGACCCGTAGTCGGTTCATCCAGGATGAGAATCGGGGCGCGGCGGATCGCGGCTCGGGCGATGGCGATTCGTTGGCGCTGGCCGTGAGAAAGAGTCACGCCGCGCTCACCCAAGATGGTGTCGTATCCCTGCGGTAGAGTCTGGATAAATTCGTGGGCGTTCACGAGGCAAGCGGCGGTCTTGATCTGTTCAAAGGTGGCGCCGGGTGCGCTGTAAGCAATGTTATCCCGGACGCTTGCGGCGAACAGCAGGCTGTCCTGCAGGACGACGCTGGTCTGAGCGCGCAGCGACTCCAGCGTATAGGCCCGAATGTCGCGGCCATCAATCTTTACGTGGCCCTGTAAGGGGTCGTACAGTCGTAGGAGCAAACTGACGAGGCTGGATTTGCCAATGCCAGAAGGCCCGACCAGCGCTACCAGTTGACCGGGCTGGGCCTCGAAGTTGATCCTTTCCAACACCCGCTGGCCCGGTTCATAACCGAAGCTCACATTCTCAAATCGCACCGCCCCCCGGAAAGCAGGGGCGGGAATAGCGCCAGGCAGGTCGCGCACTTCTGGGGTGCGGTCGAGGAGATCGAGCACGCGCTCGCCGGCCGCCGCGGCTTTCGCCAGCCGCCCCGTGTACTTAGCGAAATCTTGCAAGGGGTTGA
>Ga0247727_10008482_pt1 | contig 19057 bp, 16 predicted proteins | sample WisWelCaveWW1625_FD_202498 | JGI IMG/M metagenome (GOLD analysis project Ga0247727, IMG submission 202498) | Biofilm microbial communities from Wishing Well Cave, Virginia, United States - WW16-25 | ecosystem: Environmental > Aquatic > Deep subsurface > Groundwater > Cave microbial mat | place... | reverse complement strand
GCGTGTACCGCAGCGCGGTCGCGTGGGGCGACTACGACCGTGACGGCGACCTGGATGTTCTGCTGGCAGGATACTCGAACGCGTTTGGGCCCATCGCCCGCCTATACCGCAATGCGAACGGAGTATTCACCAACATCAATGCTGGCTTGGAGGGTGTCTACTACGCCTCGGCGGCGTGGGTCGATCACGACAACGATGGCGATCTCGACATCTTCGTTGCAGGGCAGTCGAATTGCTGCCCGATCTCTAGGATCTACAGAAACCAGAGCGGCGTGTTTGTCGATGCACTCGCCTCCCTCCAAGGAATGTACCAAGGGAGCGTGACGTGGGGTGACTACGACAACGACGGAGACATGGACCTCCTGATGGCGGGGTATCAGTCCTGCTGCGGCCGCAGTACACGCGTCTATCGCAACGATGGCGGCAGCATGATCGACGTCGGCTCGTTAGGTCTTGATGCGGTGGATCAAGGGTGCGTTGCGTGGGGAGACTACGACAACGATGGCGATCTCGATGTCCTGATGGTTGGCTACGCGAACTGCTGTGGGCGTTTCGCGCGCGCGTATCGGAACCAATCTGGGAGTTTCACGGACATCGGCGCGGGCTCGAAGGCGTGTACGACTCTAGCGCTTGCGCGTGGGGTGACTACGACAACGATGGCGACCTCGACATCCTGATCTCGGGCTACTCGGACGCATTCGCGAGAATCTCACGTGTCTACGCGAACCAAGGTGGTGTGTTCACCCACATCGATGCAGGCCTGGAGGGCATGCAACGCAGCACCGCCAGCTGGGGGGACTACGATCGCGATGGCGACTTGGACATCCTGCTGACCGGCAATGGCGTGAGCAGCACGGTCGCCCGCCTGTACCGCAACAACGCGCCGAATCCGAACACTGTGCCTTCGGCACCCGGAGGACTGGGAGTGTCGGTCGTGCTGGGCGGTGCGGCGACGTTTAGTTGGAACCCAGCAATCGACGCGCAAACGGCAAGCGCTGGGCTCACCTACAACCTGCGCGTCGGCACGACGCCGGGCGGCTCGGAAGTCTCCGCTTCGATGGCGGCCGGCGACGGGGTTCGTCGCATCGTTCAACTCGGCAATACGAATCACCGCACGAGCTGGGCGATCCCACTCGCCAGCATTCCGCTCACGAGTCGCATCTACTTCAGCGTGCAAGCGATTGACCACACGTTCGCGGGATCGCCATTCAGCGACGAGCGTGCGTTCGGTGCCATGCAGACGATCTTGAGCATCAACGATGTCGGCAACGATCAAGGTCGCCAAGCGCGCATCCGCTGGGAGCGCTCGTTCCTCGATGCTCCTGGAGCGTCACCGGCGGTCACGGGCTATGCGATCTGGCGGCGGGTGGATGCATTCAAGGCGGCGGTCGACAACAAGGATTCGCGGCCATCGCCCGTCCGCAGCGCGCTTCCGCCCGGCGAGTGGGATTACGTATTGACAGTGCCTGCACGCGCCAACGACACCTACAGCGTGGTGGTGCCGACGCTGTGCGACTCGACAATTGCCGGGGCTTGCTTCTCCACCTTCTTCGTCTCCGGCATGACGACCAACCCGGCGACGTACTTCGACTCGGCTCCCGATAGCGGCTACTCGATCGACAACCTGTCGCCCGCAATTCCGCAGGGATTGACGGCGTCGCTCGCGAGTCCTTCGCAGGTGGCGTTGGCTTGGTCGCTGGTCACGGATCCGGATCTCAATTTCTACGTTGTGTACCGTGGGACAACAGCGGGATTCACTCCGAACGCGGCAAATCGAGTCGGCTATGCGACCTCACCTGACTTCGAGGACACGCACCTCGGTGCCGGGACGTACTACTATAAGCTGACGGCAGTCGATTTCGCCGGCAACGAGAGCGCGCCGTCCGGCGAGGGGGCCGTGACGGTGACGCCGACCGATGGTCCGCCACCATCGTTGCGCAACGCATTGCACGCGGCGCAACCGAACCCGTTCAACCCGACGACCACGATTCGATTCGATCTCGAGTCAAGCGGTCAGGTCACGCTGATGATCTTCGACGCGCGTGGCGTGCGCGTCCGCACCTTGATCCAGCAGCACATGCCGGCGGGTACCCACTCCTTGGCATGGAATGGCGACGACGATCGAGGCCGGGTAGTCCGATCCGGAAGCTACTTCTGTCAACTCACGGCCGCCGGGTTCAGCGCACGCAGCAAGCTGACGCTGGTGCGCTAGGACATCGCTCCGCTATGGTCGGCGCATGGCGGGTGGTTCCGGCAAGATGCGGCAGGCTTCGGCGGTGATCCTGCGGCGGCACGATGCGCCGCGCGCGGTGTATTTGGTTGCGCGCAACGAGAAGCTGGCGTTCTTCGGCGGCTACTGGGCGTTTCCCGGCGGCGTCGTGGATGCCGAGGACGTGGGCTTGCAGGCTGCTTCTGCCGACGCAGCATTCGTCGTCGCCGCAGCGCGCGAGTTGTTCGAGGAAACCGGCGTGTTGTGTTTGCACGATGCCGCGCGCGTTGCACCGGACGAGTGCGCACGCCTGCGCCGTACGCTGGTTGATGGCGCGATCCGCTTCACGGACATCGCGGCGCGCTACGGCGGTGTCCAAACCGAGCGCTTCGTTCCGGTTTGCCGCATCACGACACCGAGTTTCGCGCCGGTGCGTTACGACACGATCTTCTTCACGGTGGATCTCGAGGACGGCGAAGAACCGACGATCGAGCCGGGCGAACTGACCACGGGCGAGTTCATGACCGTCGAGCGCGCCTTCGAGCGCTGGAACGCCGGCGAGATCGCGATCGTGCCGCCGGCGATCATCTTGCTCAAACTGCTTGCGGGGACACCCGACACGCACGGATTCCTCGAAGCGGGTCAGCGTCTGACGGCCGAGTACGCCCGCGGCAAGATCCAACAGGTGTACTTCTCACCGGGCGTGCGCAAGCTGACGTTGTTCACCGAGACGTTGCCGCCCGCCGATCACACCAACGCGTACTTGATCGGCGGCGAGGTGCTGTATCTCGTGGACCCAGGTGCGACGCGCGCCGATGAGCACGCACGATTGTTCGAGGCGCTCGACGAGGCGATCGCGACAGGTGCACGGCTCGAAGCCGTGCTGTTGACGCACCACCACGCGGATCACATGAGCGCCGCACCGGCGGTCGCGGCGCGCTACGGGATTCCGGTGTGGGCGCACGTCGAGACGGCGCGCGCGCTCACGGGGCGCGTCGAGATCGCACGCACGCTCGAGGACGGTGATCGGCTCCCGCTCGGTCGCAGTCCGGACGGGCGTTCCGATTGGATGCTGGAAGCACTGCATACGCCTGGTCATGCGCGCGGTCATTTGGTGTTCCGTGAATCGCGTTACGGCGCCATCGTGGCGGGGGACATGATTTCGACCGCATCGACGGTCGTGATCGAGCCGCCGGACGGGCACATGACGACGTATCTCGCGTCGCTGGCGCGCTTGCGTGCGCTGCCGAAGGCGACACTGTATCCGGCGCACGGTCCGGCGCAGCGCGACAGCCACGCGGTCCTCGATCGCTACCTCACCCATCGCGCCATGCGCGAACGCAAGATCGTCGCCGCCCTCGTGGGCGAGCCGCGCAGCCTCGACGAGATTTTGTCCCGCGCGTACGACGACGTCGGTCCCGAGGTCGCAGCCTTGGCACGCCTGTCACTCCGCGCCGGTTTGATCAAATTGGTCGAGGACCGCGTCGCCGTCGAGGTCGGCGATCGCTACCGCCTGCGATGAGCGATGACCTCGATTCTCGCGGGGGTGGCGTGTTCTCGTCGGCTACAAGAAAAAGCTGTTGGATGTGCCGCAGCCCGATGAAGGGAACCGTAAGACCACGCAGCTTGCGCGAGTGAGGTGTGTCGACGTCGGCCGCAACGACGATGTTGTCACCTTCAGGGTAAAGACTGCGAAATGCTTCCAAGTGATCGGCCTCGAACGCGTCCTCGGCCCACTTGCACTCGATCGCCATGGGCGGACGTCCGCGCGGTGCAAAGACGAAATCGATTTCTCGCCCTCCTTTGGTGCGCCAATACTGCACGTTGCGCGATTGCATGCAGGCATGTAGCTCGTTGAGTACAAGATGCTCCCAGAGGAAGCCGCGATCCTCGGGTCGAAGCGAAGTCCATCCCTTCACATGGCAGATGAATCCGGTGTCGAATCCATAGACCCTAGGTGTTGCGACGATTTCGTGACTACGGCGACGGGAGAACGGCCGCAGCACATGCACGACAAAGGTTGCTTCGAGAGCAGCCAAGTAGTTCATGATCGTCGGGCGACTCACCTCGCACGGTGTCGCGAATCGCGTTGCTTGAAAGAGCCCGCCGCTATCGACAAAGAGAAGCTCGAGAAACTTTAGGAGGGGTGCGCGACGTTCGAGTCGAAACAGTTCGAGAAGGTCGCGGGCCCAGAATGCGTCGAGCCACTCTTGATATTCGCGCTCTGGAGTGGTTGTCGACTCGAAAAAAGCGGGAAGTCCGCCGCGGAGCATTCGATGCTCGAGATTCGTTCGCGTGAAACTGACGGCGTCTTGGTAAACCATGGGTGTGAGCCAGAGCTCTTCCTTGCGTCCGGCGAGGGTGTCTCGGAACCGAGCCGATGCTGCCAGCGTCGATGATCCCGTGGCGATGATCCGGACGCGAGGGAAGTGGTCCGCTGCGATCTTGAGAACTTCGGACGGGTTCGGAAGGCGGTGGATTCCGTCCAACACGACAGGTTGTTCACCGCGCTCCGCGAAGAACGCCTCGGGATCGTGCAGGAGAGCGCGGACGCGCGGGAGTTCGCAATCGAGGAGCTCCGCGTTGGGGATGCTTTGGCAAAGTACGGTTTTGCCGGCACGCCGAACCCCCATGAGCCAAATGACCGAGCGCCGCGACCAAGCAGCTTCGAGGCGTGCACTCCAGAAGGGCCGTGGCCACATGCAGGTAGAATTCCATTTGGACCGACCAAATGCAAACCCGGGTTTCCATTTATCTAACCAATTCCAACAACGGCAGTTATAGCCTCGTTTCAGGGGTCGTCGGGTCAGAGCGGCCGAGCCGGGCGGCGTCGGTTGGGGTGTCCACGTCGTCGAGGACGGCGTCGTCGTCCACGTCGACTTCGAGCATGTCGGCGGCGTGCGCCCATACAACGGCACGCGCGCCGATGTCGAGCGGCGCACGCGCGAGTTCATCGAACACGGCTGCGCCGAAGAGCACCGGGTGACCGCGCCGGCCGTCGAAACGCGGTACGACGATCGGCGCCCCGTTGGATTCGAACGCGACGGCGAGTTGTGCGATGGTCGCGGCTTGTATGCGCGGGCAGTCAACCGGTGCCATGAAGAGGCCGCCGACGCCGGGCGTATTCCGAATCGCTTCCAAGCACACGTGGAGTGACGACAGCATGCCCTGCTCGGGCCGCGGGTTGACGAGTAGGCGCGCGCCGCTCGCATCGCACACGGGTGCGAGAGTCGTCGCGTCGCGCCCGACGACGAATCGCAGCGTGATCCCAGCGTCGCGGAAGGAATCGAGGAGATGTTGCAGATACGTACGCCCGCCGAACTCGAGCAATGCTTTCGAAGCGCCCATGCGACGGCCACTGCCGGCAGCCAAGACGCAGGCCGCGAGTTCCACCTTCAGGACACTTCGCCGAAGGCGAGGTTGTGGCCGGTGAAGCGGCGGCGCAGCGCCGTCTGATCATCGCCGCGCAACTCGCGCAGCGCGTAGGTCACGAATTCGCGCGTGACTCGCTTCCGCCACGACAACACGAAGTCGGTGTTGTCCATCGGTTTGGAAACCGACGTCGCACGCGTCGCGGCTTCGGCAATGGTCTCGTCGTCGAGCGGTCGCCCGACGAGAAACGTGGCGGTTTCCTCCGCCAGCATCGGCCGCGATGCTACCGAACCGATGACGACGCGGGCTTCGGCGATGCGCGCCTTCGATCCAGTGCCCTCGAACCGCGCTGCCGCCGCCACCGACAACACCGGGAAGTCGAACGCGCCGCGCCGGCGCAGTTTCCAATACGTGCTGCGCCAGCCGGAACCAAGGTCCAGCACGACCTCGGTCAGAATCTCGTCGGGATGCCGCGTCAAGTACTCGATGCCGTCGTTCCGGTAGAGATCGGTGAGCGCGACCTCACGCGTGCCGTCCTGCGACACCAGGCGCACGCGCGCACCAAGTGCCATGAGTGCAGGCGCCGTGTCGGTCGACGACACCGCGAGACACTTCGGACTACTGGTCGCGACCCAACAGATCTTGCCGTCCTTCTTCATGCAGAAGTCGATGGCTTTGCGCCACTCGTAGTTTTGGTCGTAATAGTTACAGCGCGTGTCGAGGCAGAGATTGCCACCGAGCGTACCCATGGCCCGCAAGTGCGGCGTCGCGATTTGCGCCGCGGCTTGCCACAGCGCCGGCGCCGCTTCGGCGAGACGTCGGTCGCGCACGAGGTGCGCGAGCGTGATGCCGGCGCCGAGCGCGACGGAACTCTTCGCGGCGGCGCCGCGCGCCGGCGCTTTCTTGCCGTTGCCGCCGGCGCCGTCTCCCCAACGCATGTCACGCAAACCCACGACCTGACGCAATCCCACCACGACCGCCGGCGTCTGCTGCCGCCGCTTCATGTTGGGTAGCAGATCCGTGCCGCCGGCAAGCAGCATCGCGCTCGGACCTTCGGCGTGCAGGATGCGCGCCGCATCCGCCACCGTGCGCGGCGCTTCGTAGCGAAATAAAGGCAAGCGCATCATGTGTGAATCACCTTCGACTTCTTGGCGCTGCGAGGGCGCGGTGGGTCGTTCACCGCGTGACCATCGCCGCCTTCCCAAGGTGGCGGCACGCGCAACGCTTCGGGCCACGCGATCTCTGGAAACGCCGACGGCCCGTAACGCGGCGTACGTCCTGCGCGCTTCTCGTCCAGCGCTTTGACGATTTTCTCCGGCGTGATCGGCACTTCGTCGATGCGCACGCCGATCGCGTCGTACACCGCATTCGCGACCGCCGGCATGATCGGCAACAAGGGCCCCTGTCCGACTTCCTTCGCACCGAACGGACCACGCGGGTCGGGATCTTCGATCAAGTCGGTGAAGACTTCTGGCATGTCGAGCGTCGTCGGACTCTTGTACTCGAGCATCGAGGGGAATTTGTGCACCAGCGCCTTCGACAGTTTGTTCGGCAGACGGCGGAAGGTCTGTTCTTCCATCAGCGCCTCGCCGAGCGCCATGTAGACGCTGCCTTCGACCTGACCGCGCACCAGCGTCGGGTTCAGCGCGCGCCCGATGTCGTGCGCGATCCACACGCGCGGCACCGTCAACCATCCCGTCGTCGGGTCGACTTCGACTTCGACGACCGCGGCGGAATACGAGTAGGTGGGTGAAGGACCGACGCCACCGCCTTTGTATCGCGCAGGCGAAGCCGGGGGCGTGTACGAACCCACCGTGCCGATGGTGCCGAAACGCGCTTCGGCGAGACACACGGCTTCGCGAAAGCTGATGCCGGCGGCCGGATCCTCGGTGTCGAAGACGCGTCCGCCCGCGAACACGAGCCGTGTCGGCGGAATTTCGAGATGCGGTGCGACCGCCGCGGCCAACTGCTCGCGCGCGCGCTCGGCGGCTTGGATCGCGGCGTTGCCCATCATCAAGGTCACGCGGCTCGAGTACGAACCGAGATCCACCGGCGTCAAGTCCGTGTCGCCGGTCACCGCGCGCACGTCGAACGGGTCGATGCCGAGAATCTGCGCGATGCACGCCACCAACACGTCGTCGGAACCTTGGCCGATTTCGGTCGCGCCGCAGAACACGGTGACGCCGCCGCCGCGGTCGAGCTTCAACTGCACGCCGGAGTGCGGCATCGCATTCCAATAAATCGGCAGCCCCGCGCCCGAGAGATACGACGAGCACGCGATGCCGATGCCGCGGCCTTCCGGCAGGCGGCGGTAGCGCGTCTTCCACTCCGAGCGCTCGACGACGCGGCGAATGCACTCGGCGAGCCCGATGGTGCCGAGTCGCATGTAATTCGCGGTCACCGCGTTCGGCGACTCGACGATGCGCAAGCGCAACTCGGCGGGATCGATGGCGAGTTTCTCGGCGATCTTGTCGAGCTGAATTTCCTGGCCGAACCGAGGCTGCGGCGTCCCGTGGCCGCGCTTCGGTCCACACGGCGGCTTGTTGGTGAACACGCGGCAACCTTCGAAGCGATAACGCGGCACGCGATAGGTCACCGTTTGTAACGCACCGGTGTAGAACGTGCTCGCGACGCCGTACGAACCGTACGCGCCGCCGTCGATCAACGTCTGCAAGTGCATCGCGGTGATCGAGCCATCCTTCTTGACGCCGGTCTTGATGCGCATCAGCACCGGATGCCGGCCGCGATGGCAGTAGAAGACTTCCTCGCGCGTCAGGCAGATCTTGACCGGACGGCCGAGCACGATCGCCGCCTTCGAAACCACGATCTCGTGGTTGAATGGATCGCTCTTGCCGCCGAAGCCACCGCCGTTCGGCGTCGCGATGACGCGGATGTGCGCCGGCGACATCGCGAGCACCTTGGCGAGGGCGCGATGCAAGTAGTGCGGCGTTTGCGTGCTCGACCAGATGCACAGCTTGCCGTCCGGATCGACCGCTGCGACCGAGGCGTGCTGCTCGATCGCCAAATGCGTGTTGCCCTGGTAAAAAAACGTGTCTTCGAACACGTGGTCGGCCTCGGCGAAGCCGGCGTCGGTATCGCCGAATGCGAAGGCGACGCGTTTGTGGATGTTGCCCTCTTCGCCGTACTCGTGGATCCGGGGGGTCGCGACGCGCAGTCCTTCGTCCGGATCGGAGATGGTCGCCAGGGGCTCGTATTCGACCACGATGTCATCGAGTGCTTCGAACGCGATCAATTCTTCGCGCGCGATGACGGCGGCGACCGGATCGCCGACGAAGCGCACTTTGTCGAGGCACAAGGCCTGTTCGTCCTGGCTCACCGGCAGGATGCCGTATTCGATCGGCAGGTCGCGGCCGGTCAAGACGAGGTGCACGCCGGGTCGTGCCAGAGCCCGCGACGCGTCGATGCGCACGATGCGCGCGTGCGGATGCGGTGACCGCAGCAACTTGCAATGCAGCATGCGCGGCAAGACGATGTCGTCGGCGAAGCGCGTTTGGCCGAGGGCCTTGGCGCGACCATCGACGCGGCGTCGCGGCGTGCCGATGATGCGGTGCTCGTGCTGGCTCATCGCGACACCTTCTTGTCGGCGGCGATCTTCACGACCGCTGCTTCGACCGCTTCGAAGATCTGCAAGTAACCGGTGCAGCGGCACAAGGCACCGGAGAGCGCTTCGCGGATCGCGTCGCGCGATGGATCCGGATCGCGATCGAGCAGTGCCTTCGCGGTCAACAAGAAGGCCGGCGTGCAGTAGCCGCACTGCGTCGCTCCTAGATCCGCGAAGGCCTCTTGCAGCGGGTGCAAACGACCTTCGTGGTCGAGTCCCTCGACGGTGACGACGTCGCGTCCTTCGCACTCCAATCCCAAGAGCAAGCAGGACAGCATCGGCTCGCCGTCCACCAACACCGCGCAGGCGCCACATTCGCCTAATTCACAGCCATGCTTGGTGCCCATGAGGCCGAGGTCCTCGCGCAGCACTTCGAGCAACGTCTTGTAAGGGGCGAAAGACGTTTCGGCCGCCTCGCCGTTCAAGCGCAGCGTGATGTGAGCCGATTTCTTCGATTCGATCGGGAGTGTCACGCGCGCTTCCTTCCGTTCGATCGAGATGCAGACGGCGCTGCGATCAAGCCGCGCACCAAGTACGCAGCGAAGGCAGTGCCGACGTCGCTCGGAGAGCGTTCACCGTCGGGCCGAAACCAGCGCACCGACCAATTCAGCGCGCCGAGAATTGCTTGGGTCGTCAGCTTTGCGTCGCAGTCCACGAACTCGCCGCTGGTGATGCCGGCGGCGACGATTCGGCGAATATCGCGCTCGTACAAGTCGCGCTTGACGAGGATGCGGCGCTTGAGCGGCGCCGGTAGATCGTCCACTTCGAGGTGCGCGGCCGCGCCCTCCATTTCGCCTAGGACGCAGTCGACGTGCGCGCGGATGACGGCGCGCAATCGTTCGGCGGCGGGAGTGCGGGCGCGGCGCGCCGCGCGCACCGCCGCGAGCATGCGCTCGAGCGACGTTTCCTGGCAGAAGTAGAGCAGCTCCTGCTTGCCGCGAAAATAGTGGTAGAGGTTCGCGGGCGAGAGGTCGGCGGCGGCGGCGATCTCGCGCATGCCGGTGGCGGCGAAACCGCGACTGCGGAAGCTGCGTGCCGCGGCGCTCAAGATTTCGAGACGCCGCGTGTGACGGCGGCGATCGGCGCGCCCCGCACCGGGCACGGCACCCTGGCGCGCGGTCCTCGTTTTCGAACGGCTGTTCGAGGATCGAACCATGGTTCGCAGGCTAGCCTCGCGGCCTGCGAGGGTCAACCCCTTGCACGCATGACCGCGCTCCTTGGCATCTGCGGCCGCAGCGGGATATTCTGCCGCCGACATCGCGGGCAACCAACCGTGGCGCTCGCCTGCCCAGGTCGTGAACAAAGAGATCGCATCGCTGGTGATCCCCGAGTTGGTGAAGAATGGCTTGCTCTCGAAGGGGAATTGAGTCGTGAAGCGACCGCTGACGCGACGGCGCGTATGGCTGGCGCGCGGGATCGCATTGGCGGCCGATTTCGTTCAATTCGCGCTGCTGCCGCTCGCATTCGGCAGCGTCGTGTCGCCGGCGGACGAGATCATCGACGTTGCCGTGGGCGTCGCTCTCACGAGCATCCTGGGCTTCCACGTCGCGCTGTTGCCGGCACTCGCCGTCGAGTTGGTTCCGTTTCTCGACGTGTTTCCGACGTGGACGGCCGCCGTTCTCTTCATTACCCGCGGTGGATCAACCGTTCGAACGTGAATCCGCTTGCGGCAGTTCTAGACATCACCGAAAGAGTTTCTTGACTGCGCTCCACGATACCGGCTCGACATTCACAAGATCGTTCGGCGCGACGGCATTGCCGCTCTTGCTTGTGGTGGCCTATGGTTGAGGCGAAACTTGGCGCGCCGTGGAGCAAGGGTTTTCGAACCAGGGGCGACTCCGTGCACAGATCAACAATGTCTCGGCTTTGTCTCCTTCCGATCGCGGTCTGCGCGTGCAGCCGTTCGGCTCCAACACCACTCTATGAAAAAGTGCCGGTCGCGAAGCGCGATCTCGAGGTCATGGTGTCGGCGTCGGGTTTGGTCGAGCCGCTGCTCACGGTCGACGTGAAGTCGAAGGCTTCGGGCGAAATCGTCGAGATGTTGGTGCAAACCGGCTCCGACGTGCGTGCCGGGCAATTGCTGGCGCGGATCGACCCGCGCCCGCAACGCAACGCGCTCGCTCAGGCCGAGGCCAATCTCGACGTCGCACGCGCGCAACTCAAGAACGCACAAGCGCAGCAACGTCGCGCCGACGAGCTGTACGCCAACAAGATGATCGCGGAGACGGAATACGAGACCTCGAACCTCGCGCTCGCGACCGCCAGGGCGGCCGTGATCCGCGCCGAAACCGACCTCGAGAACGCCCGCGACCAGATGCGCGACACCGAGATCCGCTCGCCGATGGCCGGCACCGTGCTGCAGAAGAACGTCGAGTTGGGCACCGTGATCTCGAGTCCGACGCGCGACGTGGGCGGCGGCACGGTGCTCTTCCGAATGGCGAACCTCGATACCATGCAGGTGCGTGCCCTGGTGGATGAAACCGACATCGGCAAAGTGCAAGCAGGTCCCATCGCGACCGTGCGCGTCGACGCCTACACGAACCGCACGTTTCGCGGTCGCGTGCTGAAGATCGAGCCACAGGCCATTGTGCAGCAGAACGTGACCATGTTCCCGGTGCTGGTTGGAATCGAGAACGTCGAGCACCTGCTGCGTCCCGGCATGAACGGCGAGGTCGAGTTGGATGCCGGTCGCCGCAGCGGCGTCATCGCGATCCCGAATGCAGCGCTGCGCACGCAACGCGACGTCGCATCCGCGGCACAAGTGTTGGGACTGGATCCGAGCGCGGTGCAAGCGCAGTTGGCGGGCAGCGGGGGGGCGGCAGCCGGCGGCGAACGCGGCACGGCGCAAGCCGCGTCGAATCCGGCCGGCGCTGCTCCGGACAGCGCTCGCGCCGCGTCGGCAGCGGCATCGTCGGGCGAGAGCATCACGCTTCCCAACGGAACCACCGTGACATTGCCGCCGGGTGTCAAAGCGGAGCAAGTGCGCGCCGCGATGGCGAAGCGCATGTCGGGGCAGGAACCGACGCCGGCCGAGCGCGCCCTGTTGCGGCAAGTCTTCGCGGGGTCGCGCAGCGGCATGGGCGGCGGCGGCGGTGCCAGCCGGCGCAGCATCGACAACGCGAACAAGTACATTGTGTTCGCAATGCGCAACGGACAACCGACGCCCATCCAAATCGAGACCGGCCTCACCAACCTCGACTACATCGAGGTCACGAGCGGGCTCGCCGACGGCGACACGATCCTCTTGCTGCCGAGCGCGTCCTTGCTGCAACAGCAGAAGGACTTCCGCGAGCGCTTCCAGCGCATGTCGGGCGGCGGGCTGCCCGGGGTGCAGCAACAGCAGCAACAACCGAGCAGCGGCCAACGGCCACAGGGACGGTGACGCAATGCTTGCCGGCGAGATCGTGCGAGTGGCGCTGTCGGCGCTCGTCGCCAACAAGCTGCGTTCGCTGCTCACCATGCTCGGCATCATCATCGGCGTCGGCGCCGTCATCACCATGATCGCGCTCGGCAACGGCGCGCAAAAATCAGTGCAGGATCGCATCCAAGCCATGGGTCCGACGCTGCTGTCGTTGTTTCCTGGACAGAGCTTCAACCGCGGCATCGCCAGCGAGCAACGCGTCAGCATGACGCTCGACGATGCGAAGGCCTTGGAACGCGACGCGCGCTACCTCAAGGCCGTAGTGCCGGAGATGCAGCGCAGCCTGCAGGTCGAGCAGGGGACGTACAACCTCAACGTCAACGTGATCGGTTCGACCAGCAACTTCGCATCGGTCAAGAACTACACGATCGCGGTTGGACGCATGTTCACGCGCGGCGAGGACGAAGCGCAGCGCCGCGTCGTGGTGCTGGGCTCGGCGGTACCCGAGATGTTGAATGCCAATCCGGCGGCGATGATCGGTCAGGAATTACGCATCGCCGGCGTGCCGTTCGAGATCATCGGCGTCTTCGTCGAGAAGGGGGCGGCGCAGTCGTGGCAGAACCCGGACGAGCAGATTCTCGTCCCGATGCAAACCGCCCGCTACCGCGTCATGGGCACCGACCGACTGCGCTCGGTGACCGTTGACGTGTCGAGCGTCGACGAAATGAACCTCGCCATGATCGACATCGAACGGGTGCTGCGGCGCGAGCACAAGATCAAGCCCGGCGGCGACAACGATTTCCAAATCCGCAATCAGGGCGATGTCTTGGCGACGTTCCAGCAGACGACGCAGACGTTCACGTTCTTGCTGGCGGGCATCGCAACCGTGAGTTTGCTGGTCGGCGGCATCGGCATCATGAACATCATGTTGGTGTCGGTGACCGAGCGCACGCGCGAGATCGGCATCCGCAAAGCACTGGGTGCAAAACGCTCCAGCATCATGACGCAGTTCTTGGTGGAGTCTTTGGTGTTGTGCTTCGCCGGTGGGTTGATCGGCGTGGTCGTGGGTTGGCTGGGAGCAGTGCTCTTGGCGCGCCTCGCCAACTGGAACACCTTGGTCTCGCCGCTCGCGATCGTGTTGGCGTTCTCCTTCAGCGCCATCATCGGCTTGTTCTTCGGCATCTGGCCGGCGCGCCGCGCCGCCGCGCTCGATCCCATCACCTCACTCCGTTACGAATGACGCAGTCGCCGGCGCATGGGCTCGGGCGCGCGTTCGTGGCCGCGGTCGTCCTGATGATCGCGGTGTTGTCGCTGCAGCGCATCTGGTCGGTGGACTACTGGTGGCAGTGGAAGACCGGCGAGTTGGTGTTGCAGCACGGACCGCCGCACCGCGATTTGTTTTCCTTCACCAATCCGGAGCACGCGCGCATCGAAGTGCGTTGGTTGTATTGCGCCGCGCTGTATGCGCTGACGCACACCTTCGGCCACGGAGCAGCAACACTGGTGAAGTGCGCGGTGGTGCTGGCGACGTTCGGGCTCGCGGTACGACTCGGAACCCGGCGCTGGTTGCATCCCGGTGCGTGGGCGGTGGCGGCTGTCGCGGCACTGGCATGCAGTCAACGATTGGTCGTGCGCCCCGAGACGGCGAGCTACGCATTTCTCGTCCTGACCGTTGCGATCATCATGCGCCTACAGGCAGGTGGATCGCGATGGGCCTTCGCGCTGCCCGCACTGGTCGCGCTGTGGGCGAACGTGCACGGGCTGTTCGTGCTCGGTCCCGCGGTCGTCGGCGCGTGGTTGGTGTCGGAAGCGATCGAAGCACTGTTCGCGCGCCGGCGCGGCGGCGACGATCCGGATCGCGCGCGGCGATTGCGCACCGCGGCCGTACTGTTGCTCGCAACCCTCGCCGCACCACTCGCGAATCCGTATGGCGCGCGCATCTGGGCGCTGGCGGTGGATCAGTACCGCACGCTGCAGGATCCGGCGCAGCGCAGCTTCTACGCCGAGTTGGCGTCACCGTTCTCGTTCAGCCAGCGATTCACCGCGGTTGTCTTCTACGAAGTACTGATCGGGATGGTGATCCTGGCGGCGATCGCGGCCGGTCGGCGTCTGCGCGTGTTCTGGGTGATTCTGGTGGCGTCGCAACTCTGGCTGTCGGCGACGGCGATTCGCAACCTGCCGCTCTTCGTGCTGGTCGCGATTCCCTTCGTGATCCGCAGCTTCGCCAGCTCACCGTGGACCACGAGATTGCGCGTCCGCCGCGCCGCGCGGCCGGTAGGCGTGGCGGCGGCGATTGCAGGAATCCTCGCCGCGCTCTTCGTCGTGCGCGACGTCGCCACCGATCGATTCGCCGTCCGCCAGCACGATACGAATCAATTTGGGCTCGGCATCGCGTCGCACCGCTTTCCGGAAGGTGCGGTCGGCTTCCTGCGCCAGCACGCGATCGAAGGGCCGCTCTTCAACACAGCCGGCGCCGGCTCGTATCTCCTGGCGCACGGATTCAAGGTGTTCATCGATCCGCGCGGTGAGGTGTACCAAGAGCGAATTCTTGCCGAATACCGCAGCTTGGTCGAGGAACCGACGCCTTCGAAAATCGAGTTGTATAGAGATCGCTGGGGATTGCGCGCCATGGTGCTGGACTGCGACATGTTCGCGCTTGCACGTGTAGCAGAGAATGCCGGATGGCGCGTGGCGTTCGTGGATGCAGAAGCGATCGTTGTGCTCCCTGGCCGCGAGGTGCCGCGACTCGATCTGCGGCGCGACGCGGATCCATGGCTGGCCGGTGTCCGCCGCACGTTGCCTGCCGCGCGCGCGTACGCGGGACTCGGTCTGCTGACCCGCGTCACCAACCCGGCGCCCTACGCGCGACTCGGGCGTCTCACGTGGGAGTTGGGCGCGCAGAAAACGAGCTGCACATTCTATGAGGATGCACACGTCGCGTACCCGCCGCGGTTTCGCGACTGGGCCGCGCTCGGATGGTGTGCGGCGCAGGCGGGAGATCGCAAGCGCGCTGCCCGCAGCTACGCACGCGCGGTCGAACTCGATCCGCGCAACGAGGACTACCTGACGCGCGCGGCGTTCGCCTGTTTGGCGGTCGATTCGCTCGCCGCGGCGCGCGCGTTCGCGGAAACCTTGCTCGCAGTCGCGAAGTTCGACTCTCCGGCGCTACAAGTCCTCGCGGCGGCGATGCTGAAGGAACGCCGTGCCGACGATGCGGCCGTGCTGCTCGAACGCGCCGCGAAGCTGGACGCGAACATGACCGGCGATCGAGCCGCGAATACCTTCTTCTTGTTGGGTCAGGCACGCATGCTCCAGGGCCGCTGGAACGACGCGAAGCAAGCCTTCGAACAGGCACTCGAGCGTGATCCCGAGAACTTCCGCACGGCGCAATGGTTGGGGCGCGTGCTCGAACGCCTCGGACGCGGCGAAGACGCGCACGTCTGGTACACGGCTGGCGCGAAGTGGGAGGCACGCTTGCGGGCGGATTCACTCGTCGTGCCGTGAGGTCGTCCGCTTGCCACGTCGCGCCGCGCGCTGCTACCGTAATTCATGCCGCACGCCGCAACAGACTCCGAGCTGGACGTTTCCGTCGTCATCCCGTGTCTCGATGAAGCGGCGACGATCGGCACCTGTGTGGCCAAGGCCGTGGGTGCGATCGCGCGTTTGAACGTGCCCGGTGAGGTCGTGGTCGTCGACAACGGCTCGACCGACGATTCGGTCGCGCGCGCCACCGCCGCCGGGGCCCGCATCGTGCACGAGCCGCGACGCGGCTACGGGCAAGCGTATCTCGCCGGTCTCGCCGCGGCCCGCGGTCGCTTCATCATCATGGGTGATGCCGACGACACCTACGACTTCAGCGATCTGTCCGGCTTCATCGCGCCGCTGCGTGACGGTTGGGATCTCGTCATGGGCACGCGCATCCGCGGCCGGATCGAGGCGGGTGCCATGCCGTGGCATCATCGTTGGATCGGCGTCCCGATTCTGACCGCCGTATTGAACCTGCTGTTTCGCGCCCGCATCAGCGATGCGCATTGCGGCATGCGCGGTTTCCGCGCCGAGTCCATCCGCGCGCTGGGACTGCGCACCACCGGAATGGAATTCGCCTCCGAAATGATTCTGCAATCGGCGCGACGCGGGCTGCGCATCACCGAAGTGCCGATCACGCTGCATCGCGGTGGACGCCCGGGAAAACCGCACCTGCGCTCGTTCCGTGACGGCTGGCGTCACCTCAAGATGATGTTCATGCTGAGCCCGACGTACCTGTTCCTGCTGCCGGGGGCGTTGCTGCTGGGAATCGGGATGTTGCTCGTGGTGGCGACCGCGGGCGGCCCGCTGTTCGTGCGCGGCGTGCTCTTCGACTATCACTGGATGATCTTGGGATGCCTGCTCGCGGTATTGGGATCGAGCGTGATGCACTTCGGCTTCTTCGCGCGCATCTTCGCGCTGGCGGAAGGTTTCGAAACCCACGACCTGCTGTTGGTGCGACTCTTCCGCAGTCTGACGCTCGAGCGCGGCCTGATTTTGGGCACGCTGCTCGCCGTGGCGGGACTTGCAATCAACGTCGGCATCTTGGTGGAGTGGATTCGGAAGGATTTTTCGTTCGGCGGCGAAGTGCGCATCCGCCCGGCGCTGGCGGCGCTGACGTTGACGGTCTTGGGCGTGCAAATCATCTTCGCGTCGTTCTTCTACAGCATCCTGGGGACGGAGCGGCGGCCGCGATGACCGGACCTCCGGAAAGCAGCTTGCGCGCGCGCCAGGAGCGCGAACGCGAATTCCACGATCGCTGGGCGGCCGCCACCGATCTCGCTGCGTTGGATCCGGTGCGCATGGCCACCTGCCCGACGACGCCGGAAACGAGCTATGCGTTGTCGCAACTCGGTGCATTGCGCGGTCGCCGCGTGCTCGACCTGGGATGCGGGCAAGGCGAGACCTCGGCGTGGCTCGCGCTGCAGGGCGCGCGCGTCGACGCGGTGGACATCGCGCCGCGCATGATCGAAGTCGCGGGCGCGCTCGCGGCGCGGCACCGGGTCGCGGACCACATCACCTTCCACGTCGCGCCGGGCGAGCGGCTGCCGTTCACCGACGGCAGCTTCGACGTCGTCTTCGGACACGACGTGCTGCATCATTTGGATCTCGAGCGTGCGCGTGACGAAATCCGCCGGGTGCTGGTGCCAGGCGGGCGTGCTGTGTTCGTCGAGCCGCTCGGACACAACCCGATCATCAATCTGTTTCGCGATCGCTCGCCGGACACGCGCACCGACGACGAAGTGCCGCTGCGCTTCGCGGATTTCGAGCGGTTGGGGCGCGGCTTTCGTCGCTTGCGCCACCGCGAATTCCAAGCCGCGACGCTGGCGCTCTTTTTCTGGTTTTACGCCGTCGAGCGCGCCGATCCGAACACCGAGCGCTACTGGAAGAAGATCATCGTCGAAGCGGAGCGCTGGAGGCGACCGTTCGCGGTGCTGAATGCCATCGATCGTGCGGGGCTCGCGATCTGTCCGCCGGCCGGAAGGCTGTGCCGCATGACGGTCATTGTGGTCGATCGTTGAGACGCGCGAGCGCCACCTCGAACAGACGGCGCTGCTCGGGATGCGCGACCAGCGCGCGCACCTCGTCGGCCGACACCCAGCGGCGGGTGCGCACCTTGGATTCGTCCCAAGTGCTCGCCGCGCGCGTGACCTCCATCAGGTACACGACGACCCGCAGCGGTTGCACGTGCTTCACGTAAGTGTATTCACCGAGCGGCTCACTGAGCAGGTCGCCGTGCAGCCCGGCTTCCTCGTCGGATTCCTTGAGCGCCGTTTCCTCCACCGTGTCGCCCGGATCCACCATGCCTTTGGGGAATCCCCAGCGGCCGTCGCGCAACGACGTGATGACGCAGAATTCGAATGTGCCGTCGCTGCGGCGCCGGAAGGGAATCGTGGCGGCCTGGTCGGGGTCGAGGCTCATGCGGCGGGCTCCATGTGGATGCTTGCTTCGTGACCGGCGGCTTGCGACACTGCGCCCCACCGCCAGCGGGCGGGAGCGCCGGAGGACGACGTGAGTACATGGAATGCAGGCCCGGGAGCACCGTTCCCGCCGGGTTCCGGCCCCATGGGTTCGGGACCACGGTTTCCCCCTTCGACCGAGCATGTGCGCAACATCGCGCTCGACATCGTTCTGACCATCCTCACGCTCGGGCTCTTCAATCTGTGGGTGCAGCACCGCCAGATGGTGGCAGTGAACGCCATGCTCGGCCAGCAGAAGTACTCCTTCTGGCTATGGCTGCTCCTGTCGCTCATCACCTGTGGCATTTATCACATTTACCACGAGTACCGGAAGTCCGATGATCTGTCGCGGTTGCTGGGGCGCCAGGGATCGAACGATGGGCTGGTGAGCCTGCTGCTCACCATCATCGGCCTCGGGATCATCTCCGACGCCATCCAGCAGGCACGTATCAACGAGTTCCATGGATCGACGTCGCTCTAGTTTGGCGCTGATCGCGGTCGCGGTCGCG
>Ga0247727_10008481_pt1 | contig 19058 bp, 17 predicted proteins | sample WisWelCaveWW1625_FD_202498 | JGI IMG/M metagenome (GOLD analysis project Ga0247727, IMG submission 202498) | Biofilm microbial communities from Wishing Well Cave, Virginia, United States - WW16-25 | ecosystem: Environmental > Aquatic > Deep subsurface > Groundwater > Cave microbial mat | place... | reverse complement strand
TCCTTTCGCCAGTTCCTCAATTCCGGAGTGGAGTCGAAAAGCGCCGCCATCGGGTCCGAGACCCACGTGGGAGCGTGGACGCCGTTCGTGATGGACGCGATCTTGTCCTTGAAATGGGGGAACTGGAGCCGCGTCACTTCCCCGTGTTTTTGGGCGACGGCGTTCACGTGATGGCAGGTGTTCATGGCCAGTTCCGTCAGATTGATCAGGTCGGAATGGACGGGGTCCTGACCGAACCTTTTGACGAGGGCGAATTCGGGATCGGGGAGGATGTCTTGAGCCATTTTTTTCTGAAAACGGTCATGTCCGGCGGCGACCGGCGTGTGGCAGGTGTAATTGAAATGCTCGAAAAGTTCTTTGATCTGGGCGTCATTTTTATCCTTGGCTTTTTCGACGAACGCGAGCGCGGCGTGGCCTTCGTTCAGATGGTAGGTGTCGAGATGATAGCCCAGTTTATCCAACGCCCGCATGCCGCCGATGCCGAGAACGAGCCTTTGCAGGACGCGCCACTCAGCGTTGTCACTTTTATAGAGCTGGCCGGTGAGTTTCCGGATGAACTCGGAATTTTCAGGCAGATCCGAATCCAATAGGATCAGCGGAACGACATGCGCTTTGTCGAAACTGAACACAAAATATTTCCAGAGCTTCAGATGGATCGGTTCTTTTTTAAGGTCGATCTTGACGCGTGTCGTGAGCGGGACCAGTCCCGGGAAGCTCAAAGGGTCCCAATCGGTCTCCTCCGGGATCTGGCCGTTCTTGAACCAAAAATTTTGTTTGAAATAGCCTTTGTTCCAAAGGATCCCGACCGCGGCCAGGGGAGTCCGGCGGTCCGCGCCGCTTTTCAGCGTATCTCCGGCGAGGACCCCGAGACCGCCGCTGTAGATGGGCAGGTCCAGCCGGTGACCCGCGTCCACGGACAGGTAATAGTCTATCGCGCGCATGTTGGAGAAAATATGGTGCTCGTAGGAGAAGTTCTTATCGGAAACGGCCGAAACGCTTTGCAAGGGGAGATAGGTGTTGCAGGATAGCCCGTATTCCATCGAGAAATAGGCGATGGACCGGACCGACGGGTTCAGAAGGCGTTCCTCCGCCTCCAAGATCGGATCAATGGGAAATCCGAAGAACCCATCGTCCGAAATATTCCGCGCGTAGGAACTTTCGAAGCCCTCCACGGGGACAGCGGCTAAAAAACGTTCTAATTTTTTCTGCAAGCTCAGTGACCGTTTCAAGTTATAGCGATTGTGGGTGGGACTACTGACCAACGCATAAGTAATAGGCATTTGGAAGCCCCTATTTTGCCCGGTTGCAAGGCGCGACGACGAGACATAGTATTAACTATGTCGAGGAGGAACAACGCAGCAGGCGGGCAAAAGAGGGGCTTCCCCTCCGGGGCCGGACGATTTTGGGCTGCGCCTGCGTCATTCGTCGTCGGCATAGTTACTACTATGCCTCCTCCTCTTTCCTTGTCTCGCTCCAAAATCATCTCGGCCAAACTCCTATTACTTATGCGTTGGTCAGTCTACCATAATCTGTGATAAATTATGCGCATGCTCTCATCCAAAAAAGAGTTAGACAAGCATTACATGCGCCTGGCCATCCATGAGGCGGAGAAAGCGCGCGAAGAAGACGAGGTTCCTGTAGGAGCGGTGCTGGTGCACAAGAACAAGGTTATCGGCCGCGCGCATAATCAGGCGGAACTCCTCAAAGACCCGACGGCGCACGCGGAAATGATCGCGATCACCCAGGCCTGCGAAGCGCTCGGTTCACAACGTTTACCGGAAACGACACTTTATGTTACGCTTGAGCCCTGCCCGATGTGCGTGGGCGCGATGATCCTGGCGCGGATCGAGCGGTTGGTGTTCGGCGCGCGCGAAAAAAAGACCGGCGCCTGCGGCTCCGTGGTGCATCTGGTGGCCGACGGGAAATGGAACCACCGTTTTAAGATAGAAGAGGGATTGATGGAGTTCGAGTCAGGCGCCCTGCTGCAAGAATTCTTTAAGAAGAAACGGACTGGGAGAGGTGCGTGAGTGGCTGAAACGGCACGCCTGGAAAGCGTGTGACCCGCAAGGGTTCCAGGGTTCGAATCCCTGCCTCTCCGATCAATTACTTTGATCTCCTAATATAATGGTCTTTAGTTCGCCGATCTTCCTATTTCTTTTTCTCCCGCTGACGCTGCTTTTTTATTTCCTGGCCAGAAATATTTCTTTAAAAAATCACACTCTGTTAGCCGCTAGTCTTCTATTTTATGGATGGGGCGAATCGATATTTATCCTGGTCATGCTCGCATCCATTTTTTTTAACTATCTGTTCGCCCTTTATATTGATAAAAACAGAAACACGGCTAAGATCGTGTTGGCGTTGGCCGTAACGGCCAATTTAGGCATACTTGTTTTTTTCAAGTACGCAAATTTTATTGTCAATACCGTGAATAGCGTGCTCAAGGGATGGTTTGAGGTGGAGCCCATTCACTTAACATCTATCGCTTTGCCGATAGGCATATCTTTTTTTACCTTTCAGGCCCTGTCCTATGTCATCGACGTCTACCGCCAAGAGGTCCCATCGCGAAAAAATCTGTCAGAGGTCGCCTTATATATCGTCCTTTTCCCCCAGCTTATCGCAGGGCCGATCATACGGTACAAAGATGTGGCTAAACAAATATTGATCAGAGACGAAACGTTGGAAAAATTCTCTTCGGGGGTTAAGAGGTTTATAGTCGGCTTGGCAAAAAAAGTATTGATCGCGAATACGTTAGGTGCCGTGGCGGACAAGATCTTCTCGATCCCCGCGCTTCAGTTGACCACAGGTCTTTCCTGGTTCGGCGCTCTAGCCTATACGCTGCAAATTTATTTCGATTTTTCCGGCTACTCGGACATGGCGATAGGGCTAGGCAGGATGTTTGGGTTTGAGTTTCTCGAGAATTTCAATTACCCCTATGTTTCCAAGTCTATCAGAGAGTTCTGGAAAAGATGGCATATTTCTTTATCCACCTGGTTTCGAGACTATCTTTATATTCCCCTTGGAGGGAACCGCCAGAGACGTCCCAGGGTTTATTTTAATTTATTGGCCGTATTTTTCTTATGCGGTTTGTGGCATGGGGCCAGCTGGAATTTCGCGGTCTGGGGGCTGTTTCACGGAGCTTTTTTGATATTTGAACGTCTAAAGATAGGGGCCTTCTTAAAAACGATAGGGGCTACATTAAGGCACGTTTATACGTTGTTGATGATCGTTACGGGCTGGGTCATTTTTAGATCAGACACACTTTCTTACGCCATGGAATATCTAAAAGCCATGTTTGGATTTGCGAAAGGATCTGGCGTTGAGCATTCGATATCCATGTACGCTACGGCAAATGTTGCGGTCGCATTTACGATCGGGGCTGTCGGTTGTTTACCGGTCGTTCCACTGTTTGAAAAGGCAAAGGTTAGATACGCAGCGTTATCAGGCCGATCGCTAACGAGTGGCGCGTCAGCGGCTATTTTTGCGGTTGAATTTCTGTTCTTGGTGTCCGCGCTTTTTGCGTCATTGGCTTCATTGGCGAGACATACCTATAACCCCTTTATTTATTATAGGTTTTAAATGGATCTCAGGAAAATAGAGCGGGTAGTTTTTTCTATTATGTTTTTGATGGCTGTATTTTTACCGATGTTGCAGACCTTTTTTCCTATATTTCCTGAGATCAAATCAACTGAGAGGAGGACGCTGGCGAAGAGGCCCGAGTTTAGTCTTAGCACGATCAAAGAATTCCCTAAAAAATACGAAAGCTATTTCGATGATCATTTTGGTTTCAGAAATTTACTCGTTCATTGTTATAACGCGGCGTTAGTGAGATCTGCTCAATTATTCCCTTTGCCTGTGTCGTCCGATCAGAAGGTCATTATCGGTAAGAAAGGTTGGTTGTATTACGATTCGAAAGAAAGTGAAGGAAGTCTTCCGGACTATTTGGGGCGTGCACCATTTTCAGATGAAAAACTGGAGCAAATAAGGCTAAATCTTGAAAGCCAAAGAGATTGGCTCAAGAAAAATGGGATAGATTTCTATGTTTTGGTCTGCCCTAACAAGCAGTCAGTCTACCCCGAATTTTTGCCTGACACGATCATTAAAAAAAAGGACGCCGTGACGCGTCTTGATCAGGTCATACGATATCTTCAGCGGCATTCAGATTTTCAATTGATCGATGTGAGGCAGAGTTTGATCAATGGAAAAAAAATACATTTGACGTATTACAAATCAGATACTCATTGGAATAGATATGGGGCTTTCTTAGCTTACCAGGGTCTCATGCGGAGCATGGGAATAGAGCCCAGGCCTATTTCAGATTTTAAGCTGAGCTTACGTTCGCGAACTCTAAATAAAGATCTAGCGAAAATGCTTTTGATCGATCCCGACAATGGTACAGACATTGAGCTTTCACTGAGAAAAAGTGCGCCTCTACATGAAAATAAAAACAAGCTGCTTGTATTTCATGATTCCTTTGGCCACTTTCTGGCGCAACAGTTATCAAATGATTTTGAGAAAATTGTAGCACTTCATCATGGCAACAAGATATCCACTCGATATATTAATTTTGGCAAAGTTATTGAAATAAAAGAGAATAACGACAAAAGAGCCTTTCAATTGATCAATTTCAAGACAGTCGTTGAAAAGCAACCGCAAACCGTTTTGCTGGCACTTTCAGAAAGGCGGCTGAATGTTTTAGTTTTGCCTCTGGAGTTTGCGTAACCACAACTAGGACGATCTAGTGCGGTAGTAAGTTCAATTGTGAGTCACCGATGGGATTTAGGGGAGGTATTGTCCAGGACGCGGGCCAACGCCAGAGCCCAGCGGGCGTTGGCGGCCGCGTTAGGATGGCTGTCCCACCTCAACGTAAGCTTCCTTGCGAAATCAAGGTCGGACACGATGTCCCGATATAACGAGTGCAATGCAATGACGGGAACTTGATGGTTTTTTATCAATTCGCCGACCAAATGCGTCCACTTGTCTTCCCGCCCATAAACCAAAGCCACCACTTCTATTCTCCGGCGACGACATTCAAGAATTATCTGTGACACTGGCTCGTAGATACGGTCTCGAACATCGCTCGGCATTTGTTCCGTCCCGGCGGTTTGTCCGAGAGAGGCGACTGAAACATGACCTTTTGCAAAATATCCTACAGGATGGGATTTCAGATAACGAATATTCGCGATTTGCATGAAAAGAAATGTGACTAGGCGGCTGTTTTTCAAAAGGCTCCGGTTCAAGAAACGAGGCGTCCATCGATTTACAAACTTCGACCACTCGTTAACTACCAAGGGCGAAGGATTTTTGCTGTTAGGAATTGCATTATGGAGCGCCCCGTCTTTATCCGCCCAAAGTGCTGGTCGATCGTCATTTATGGTGATCAAAAGGATGACGGCATCCGGATGATAACCAAGCACATATCGTCTCAACACGGCCAATTCCTGGAAGGAATTATACCCGTTTACGCCGAAATTCAAGACTTCGACTTGTCGTCCCAGTTGGCGATTCAACAGACGCGCGAGAATTTCACCGTATGTCTCCTGGTAGGAAAGACCGTAGCCGAAGGTTAGCGAATCCCCTAGGAGCGCTATGCGGTACGTGTTTGCCGGTTTTTCTTTTGACCATTCGGGTCCACGGAACCCGAGCGAGTTTGTTCTAAGAGGCGCACGAAAGGCAGTCGTGCGAAGGTTGGGCTGCATGGTGTAGCCCACGGGAGTTTCCCGGCGTTGAAAAACCGCCTCGAAGGGCCAATGGCTTCCCGGGAGATCCAAAATACGTACCAGTATTTCCCCCAAAACGAGTGCGCATATGAAAGAAATCAGACAAACTGCTGAGCGAAATAAAACCGTTTTCAAGGTTCACCCTTCTCAAATATTCCAATTTCCAGGGTCGAACGGATGAATTTGTAGAGTGCGGCTGCCGTGATCTCCTGTCCCTTTTCGTTGAAGTGCATGTCGCCCCGGAGGCGATAGAGACGGGTCCCACGGTTTTTTTGTGAGATTTCTTTAAAAGCCGGCAAAACATCCATGCAAGGGATGTTGTTTTTTTGACAAAGCCTAAACAACCGCTTGTCGGGATAGTCCAAGTCGAATTTTTTTTCATCCAAAAAATAGAGCCTTTTCAAAAGATCCCATTCCTTTTCGTGAAGTTGTATGCTCACCGGAAAAAGAACGACGGCCAGGCGGCTTCCCGTCTCATCGACCGCATCTTTAAAGCCCGTAAGAGTTTCTTCAAGGTCTGAATAGATCGTTTCCACTTCCGGCATTATCGGAATGTAAAACAACCCAAGGGGTATACCGACTTTGGTTGCGTAAATGTGCCTGGGTGAGTTCAGGGGCGGCTTAAGCGTCGGTGGCGCCTCGTGACTGAATGGCGCGGACCACTTCGACAGGAGCATTCTCGCCACCCGTTCGATATCTAAAAAAATATCCAATGAACTTTTTTTAACGTACCCATCCTCCGGGATTATAAGACCTTCTTCTGGTTGCCTGCCATTGATGGTCCTTCCGGTTTTTTCAAGCCGAGGTCTTCCTCGCGCGTCCTTCACCGGCACGAACGTGACGCGATAAGAGTTCCATGTCAGATCGTTGCTGATCGTCACGCCCAAAAGGACCAGATCCGGTTTGTACTTGTAGCCGTGACGCTGGTAATAGTACCAAGCGTTCACCGGGTTGTTATGGCCGGAGATCATCACTTCGTATCGATCGAATTTGTCGCTGAACATTTTTTCGTTCAGTTCTTTTTCAAGGAGGTAGCCTATGGTTTTGGTTTGATCAGTGCGCAGCCCATCCACATAAGAGTCTCCTAAAAAAAGTATTCTGAACGTCCGTTCATCAGGCGTGTAGGGGAATTCTTTTTCGTTCCGGAACCCTTTGGAGTTTGTGATCCAGCGAATCGCTTTGGATGATCTGTCACTTTTGAAGAGCCCATTCAGGTTCGGAAGCAGATGTCCGCCCTCCCGTTCAGGGTCGAATTCATGCAGCTCGTCGTAATCAGGCAGCGAATCGTATTTTTTTTGGTCCTGAGCTGTCTGCTTGATCTTAAGTAGTATGGTCAAAATAAGGGCGGTGACAAGCGCGAGATAAATGATCTTTATAGCAGTTCTAAATAACGCCATTGGGCGACTGTAACATAAGGATATCGGTGTTTCCATAAAGAAAACAGTTGAGAGAGCGGCACAAGTCAGGTAGATTTACGGAAGCGGCGGTTTTGACGTTGGGCTGGGCGTAGGGGTGCGGACGGCTGGGATTTACTAGGAGGCTCTTCATGAGCAAGTTATCCATTCTGTGGAAATTTTGGCAATTTCTGAAGATCCGTAAAAAATGGTGGCTCACCCCCATCGTTATAACTCTTATTTTGCTGGGTGTTTTGATCGTTTTTTCACAAGGTTCGGCCTCAGCGCCATTTATTTACGCGCTCTTTTAAACCTTGAACGCTTCTGGGGTTTCATTTGAAATTTAAAATAAAAATATCGCGAAACCCAGTTAATTTTTTAGTCAATTTTTTTCTTTTTTTAGTCGTTTTCTCTCTCACACTTGTCATTGCGGAAGCGGTTTTGAGATTTTCTGCTCCCAGGCAAACACCGAAACAAGCCGTTGTTTCCGATGTGTCTTGGAACACGGCACCGGTCCGTTTGCTCGTGATAGGTGATTCTTTCATGAGGGAGGGTAAGAGTGTGGACCGGCTTTTAAAAAAGTCGTTGACGCCAAGAGGAGTGGCGGTTCGAAACGTCGCTTACAGCGGATATGGGCCGTCTCACTATCTGGAAAAAATGAAAACGGAGGGAACCCGGTCCAAGCCGCATGTTGTTCTTTTGGGGTACTATGTCGGGAACGATCTGGTTAAGCCCAGGCTGAAAAAAGGTCGCGACGGGATTTTCGGGGGTGTTTTTTCTAAAATGGAGGCTTATTTTTATCAAACGGAGCTATTCAAGCGTTTTCGCGATATTCGATTTAGAATGTCGACGGATTATCTGATCAAAATGAATTCCGGAAAATGGGTGAAAGCGGGCGTCGATCCCGTTTTTATCGAGAAGGCCAGGGCCAGAAAAGTCAATGCGTGGGTCATTGATCTAACGGTACGACAGCCGACCCGTCAATTGGATTGTCTTTTGATAGAGAAGCCTTTTGCTCGAGATCTATGGCTTAGTGTCCGCGGGCAGTTGCACGAGATCCACGGTCTTGCGGACAAAGTTGGGGCCCGTTTGGTTATCGTTATTTTTCCGCATACCTTTCAGGTCAACAAGAACAACTTTGATATTCTTTCGCGCGTGGGAAACGCCGTTGACGAGCGGACGCTTTCAGAACAAAGACCCCAGGAGCTTCTCCGGGAATTTTGTGAGGAGGAAAGAGTGGACTGTCTGGATCTTCTCCCGGTATTTCGCGCACACCGCGACGAAGCGCTTTTCTGGCCGGAGGACGAGCATTTAAACAGCGCCGGGATCCAACTGGCCGCCGAGAACATCGTCGATTTCTTGAACAAAAAGACCAAGATCGGAAAAATGACGTAACAGCTCCTCTGCGACCGTCGCCGTGATCTGTGATACAATCGCTGCATGGAATCAAGACCCTATCTCGTCATAGCCCGCAAATACCGTCCGCAGACGTTCGATGATGTGGCGGGCCAAGAGCCCATCGCCACGACCCTTAAGAACGCCATCACGCTCAAAAAGATCGGGCACGCCTATCTTTTCACGGGCCCCCGCGGGGTCGGGAAGACCTCCATGGCGCGTATCTTCGCGAAAGCGCTGAATTGCGTGGACGGTCCGACGATCACGCCCTGCGGAAAATGCGTCTCTTGTAATGAGATCGAGAATTCCCGCGCGCTCGACGTCCTCGAGGTTGACGGCGCGTCCAATCGCGGCATCGACGAGATCCGGGCTCTAAGGGAAAATGTCCGGTTCTCACCCGCGGCGGGCAAATACAAGATCTACATCATCGACGAAGTCCATCAGATCACCCCGGACGGCTTCAACGCGCTTTTGAAGACTCTGGAGGAACCCCCGGCGCATGTGAAATTTATTTTCGCGACGACCGCGGCGCAAAAAGTGCCAGCCACGATCCTGTCGCGCTGCCAGAGGTTTGATTTCCGCCGCATCTCCACTGAACGCATCGCCGAGGTCCTGAAGGACGTTTGCAAGAAGGAGAAGATCAAGGCGGATGAGGACGCGCTCTTCACCATCGCCAAGGCCGCGGACGGAAGCTTGAGGGACGGCCAGACGATCCTGGACCAGATCGCGGCGTCGGCCCAGAACAAGATCACGAGTCAAGATGTGGTCAGGTCATTGGGTATCTTGGAGGAAGAAAAGCTTACGGAGCTCTTCGACGCGCTGGGACAAAAGGACGCGAAAAATGCTTTGATCAAACTGAACAGTCTCCTCGAGGACGGAAAAGATCCGGTGCTTTTCCTAGAAAAATTGCTCGAGCACGCGAGGAACCTACTTTTCTTGCAAGTTTCCGCGGACCTCCTGGAGCTCGTGGACGCGACGGAATCCCATAAAAAAAGTCTGTTGAGACAGAAGGACTCGCTCAGTCGTGACAACCTGTTTTATTTTTTCACCGTGATCCTGCACACGATCCAAATATTAAAACGCTTCGACATGAAGCGTATTCCGCTCGAGATCGCGATCATCAAGCTGGCCAACCAAGCGCCGATGGAGGACCTGTCGGCCCTGTTGGAAAGACTCAAGGACGCTGAAAAAAAAACTGACCTGAAAAATCCCGACGGGGATTTTTCAGGTCATCCTGAGGCGACGCAGTCGCCGAAGGATCTGAATATGGCCGTGTCCAGGCGGAAGGCCAGGGATGACCGGGAATCCGACGGCGATGAGCTTCCGCCGCCCGACATGGAGATCATCACGCCTCCCTCGCGTTCCGAGCGTTCGATGTCATTCGACACCGTTTGGCCGTCTTTCGTGCAAGCCGTCAAAAGCGAAAAAATGAACGTCGGTTCTTATTTGGGGGAAGGGGAACCGGGGCCGCTTGGGGCCGGCCGGGCCGTGATCGTATTTCCCGAACGGCATAATTTTTTCAAGGAATGTCTAGAGGTCACGGAGAACAAATGCATTTTGGAAAAGCATCTTTCGAAGCTCCTGGCGCAGGAAGTGATGATCTCGTTCGAGCTGATCAAGGAGATCTCCGACAAGAAAGCTCCGACCCCGTCGGATGAGAAGGCTGCAGCAGCGCCTTTCCAAGACGACCCCACGATCCGGTCGGCCATGAATCTTTTCGGCGGCCGCTTGCTTCAATAGCTCCATGCCGTATCCCGAATCGATGGTCCAATTGATCGAATCCTTCGCCCGGCTTCCCGGCGTCGGCAAGCGCACGGCGGAGCGTTTTGCGCTTTATGTGCTTTCCGCGGCGCATGAAGAAGTGGAAACACTCTCGAAGATCCTCCTTAAAGTGAACGAGAACATCCATTCTTGTCAGGAATGTTTCAATCTGAGCGAGGAGAACATTTGCCACATCTGTTCTGACCCGACGAGGGACCATGGGGTTCTTTGCGTGGTCCAAGACCCTAAGGATGTGATCGCTGTCGAGAAATCCGGAGACTATTCAGGCATTTATCATGTGTTGATGGGGGCTTTGTCGCCGCTGGAGGGGATAGGGCCGAAGGATATCCGGGTGAAAGAGCTCTTGCAGCGCGTGAAGTCTGGCGAACTCCGGGAGGTGGTCTTAGCCACGACCTCTGACACGGAGGGCGACGCGACAGCATCTTATCTCACAAAACAGCTGAAGACGCTCAGGGTCAAGGTGACGCGCATCGCGCACGGAGTGCCGGTGGGAAGCTCCCTTGAATTTGTTGACAGAGCCAGTCTTTCGAGGGCTTTCAAGCACCGCCAGGACGTTTGAACTTGACACCCTTTTCTAGGACTGTTACCCTAGACCTTAAGCCATTTTCACAATAGGCTGAAGGTATTGGGGTTGTGTGTATTGCGTATAAGGAGATGAGTGTCTTATGAGAATAGGGGAATCTGTTTCAAAAGGGTTTGCAGTCGCGAAAAAGAGCACGGTTCTTGTCCTCTTGCTCTTTGTGTTCGGTTTCCTTTTTAGTCTGCTCAATCTATTCCTCGTCCCTTCTGCCTCGGACGCGGCCCAAGCGCCTTCCCCGGCCCTTATCGCGGTAGCGGGCGTATTCATTTTTATCACTATTTATTTCCAGGCCGGTTCCATGGCCTTTGTCCGTGATCTGGTGAAAACAGGTTCCGCGAATCTTGGAAATTTCAATGCCGGCGGCGGAAAATATTACCTGCGTCTTCTGATGCTGGGTCTAGCGGTTTCGCTGATCATCGGCGTGTTCGTGCTTTTGGCCGCTTTAACCGTATCGCTTTTGCAGAGCCTACCGGTCGTTTCTGTGCCCCTGGCGATCCTATTCGCGGCGCTCGGAATTTATTTTGTGGTGATGCTTTTTCTTTCCCCTTATGCGGCGGTGGTGGATGAAATGGGCGTGAAAGCTTCCATCAAGCTCAGCATGAAGCTCGTGAAAAAGAATATTTTGACGCTGCTTGGCATTTCCGTGGTCATGATCTTGATCGGGTTCGGCATAGGTCTCGTCCTAGGGGCTATCCTCGCGGGCGTTAGTTTCGTGATCAAGGCGGAGATGGCCTCTCAGGTCGTGTTCGCGCTATTGAGCAGCCTCGTGAACGCGTTCCTGGGCGTTTTTGTGACCGCCGCGTTCATGAGCTTTTATCTTTCTCTGGCGGATCGCAATAATAATTAGCGCCCGCCCTAAAGGGACGCGGCGCAAAAAAAGGGACACATCGCTGTGTCCCTTTTGTTTTTTAAAAGTTTATTCCCAAGTCCGCCGTAGGCGGTGCGCCAACGCTTTAGTGGCGCAAGCGAAACAAAATTTTCCCAAGTAGCTCAGTTGGTAGAGCGGCTCGCTGTTAACGAGCATGTCGCAGGTTCGAGTCCTGCCTTGGGAGCCACTCTTGACGCTCAGACGAATTTTGAAATTCGTCTGAAAAATTAACGCCTCGCTTCCGATTTGGAGGCGGGGCGTTAAATATTTGTAAAGCTAACCCGTCCCTTTTGAACCTGGTCCGGTAAATGATTACTATCAAAAGTATTATATCCAAGAAGAACTAAAAATGTTTGTTTATAACAAAGAATTGAACCAAGACTGTTTTATGTGTGACGAGAAGTCCGCTACTGGAGATCATATTCCGCCAAAAGGGCTATTCACAACGAGCATCCGCAACGATTGTAAATTTCTGATAGTCCCTGCATGCAAAATGCATAACGAAGGATCAAAGCTAGACGACGAGTATTTCAGAACGGTTATGGCCGTAGGAAGTCCGAAGGCTGATGCGGCTTTAAAATTAATAGACGAAAGAATTATGCCAAGTGACAGCAGTATGAGCGTAATAAAGAGCTTGGATAGAATAGCCCAGCCCGTTCAAATTAAAAATCCAGACGGAACCGTGGAAGACGGTTATAAATTTGAAATCGATAAGCAAAGATTTCAAAAAATAGTGGATAAAATAGCCAAAGGATTGTATTGGGCAACAAATGGAAAACGCTTACCCGAAGACTACGAAGTAGCCCCATATTTATGGAATCCGGCGTTCGCAGAAGAACAGAAGAGAATTATTGGAACACTTCCGATATTGTTTGTCGGCCATCCAAAAGTTTTTGAATTTCGGTACGGGGAAGTGGGAGAGCAAAATAAGGTAGTTATTGGCATGAGTTTTTTTGATACTAGCAATCTACTTTTTTGTACGATAGGACCTATTTCTAAGCATGGCTCGTCTGCTAGATGAGTTTGACCAGATACCCGGAATAAGCATAAGGTTAAACGGCGTGGTATAATTTCTCTCATGGAGTATATCAAACCAAAAAAAGAAGCCGATTTACCACGTTTTTTATATGTTGTTACCACATCGGGTGGAGCTGTGAGCGCCTCTGGGGATGGCATCTTTACAGTTTCATCCTCAACGCTAAGCATGCTAAGAAAAGAACACATACTATTTACGAAGGTTGACCCGCCGAAATTCGTTTAAATGCTGATAAGAAAGGGTCGTTTTAGCTTCCTCATCCCCATGGACTATGGCGATAAAGCAAAGCCATACTCAATCCCAAAGAACACTTTCGGCATACTTTTAGCCGATATTCATAAAACAATACACAGGGAGTTTGGCGGTGGTTGGACGACGTACCACAGCCCAAAAAATCCTATTAACGGATCGTGGGTGGGCCCAAACGGTCGGATAATACATGACAGAAATATTTTATTTATGATTTGGACGGAGGATGTAAACCACGCTAGGAGATTTTTTAAATACTACAAGACTGTCCTACAAAAAAAGTTCAAGCAAAACTTGGTCGAAATAGTTGAAGAAACAATAGATATAATTTAAAGCCATGAGTACGACTTTAAAAGGAAAAGTGATTCAAGGGCTAAAACACACAAGCCAGCACAGGTTTAATGAATGTAGGATCATATTTGCAAAGCGTGGGATATTATTTCCACCATTTTTTCTTGGAACTGTAAACATAAAGCTTCCGGAAAATTTTGTGCCCCCAGACACAGATTGTGTGAGACTTCATGTGCCTCGTTCAGAAATGGTTGGCCAAAAGGAATCATGGGATTTAATTCCTGTTTCTCATATAAACGGAATGAAGAGCCAGGCCTATATTTACAAAACCAGTACGGATTATCATGGACCAGACATCGTTGAGTTAATTGCGCATGATCTGGGGGAATCGGCAAAAGATGGGAGTATTATAACCATTGAACTCCCTCATTCGATCTAGAGCTTAAACGAAACCAGGTCCCGAGGGGATGGGTTAAGATTCAAGGCTAATTTTGTGGGCGTTTCTGAGTCCGCGCGTTTTATTCATTTTCACAAGTAATTGAACCATCTCAGGTTGCAAAGTTCGTCTGGCGTATGTCTTGGCGAGCGGTTCGACGCGGCGGATGGCCTTTGTGGCCATCCGCCTTGCTCACCGCCGCGTCGAATCGCGACCAAGCAGGGCGGCGAGTCCTGCCTTGGGAGCCAATGCTGAATAACCCTCTGTAATCTAAAAAGTTGCAGAGGTTTTTCGTTTGGAATATGCTAAAAACGAGCATGATGCCCAAAAATAAGGACCCATATTCTGTTACCTGCACGGGCCTTAGCCTGATCGGTGTCTTGGCCTTGATGGGGTATCTTGCTGTTTTTTATTTTCTATCGAAAGCAGGAATACCGACGGCGGAACTGATACAGATATTTGTAGTCAGCGTGGCAGGTCTTGTTTTAGTGGGTTACGCCATTGCCGTTGGCTTGAGATCCCGGCAGGCGGCAGAAATTCCCGTGGACAAACCGGTTTTTAGCCGGAGGACGGTCCTCCTGTTGAGATTATTTGCACTCCCATGCCTGGCGCTCGTTTTTGTCATGATGTATGACCTTGCCGCGCCATCGATGAACGATGGAAAGGCTGTCGTCCTCAGCAAGTACAAAGGCGCAAAAGGGAGCCCGCGCGTCAAGATTTCCGAATACGGCATTGAGCGGTCCCACGAGATCGGCCGCAGGGAGTATCGGATCATCCAGCAGGGCGACACACTACGATTTACTAGATCTAAGATCTTTAAAAATTGGAGAGATGTGTCCGTGACCAGAAATGACAAAAAGATCCTGGAATTTAACAGCCGAGATGATCTGGGGATGCTCGTGGTGTCTTTGATCTTGGCTGTGCCGATCCTAAGTTTTTTCATCCCTATATCTGGGCCCGCGCCGACCTGGGTCAAGGGCAGAGAACTTATGATACTTGTGGTGGTCCCCACCATCGAGTTTATTGTCATCACGGGGCTCGGTGTCTACTTTTTCAGATGGGTGTGCGGGGCGGGGTAGTCTCAGTTACCCATTTTTTATACGGGTGTTTCTGAGATAATTTCATAGAGAAAGTAGTTGCGAAGTTCGTCCAGGCGAGGGAGCTTTTGGGCTAGGTCGAAGAAATTCGGCCTAGCCTTCTTCACTTGCGGTATAATTTAATCTATGGTTTCGCTCGTAAAAAATGACGTGATAGTTCATCTGGAGAGTTTTGTTGAAGAGCAGCTGCCTCTTTTGAGACCTGTTAACGACTGCTGGCAGCCAAGCGACTTTTTGCCTGATATGTCTCATGAGGGTTGGCATGAAAAAGTCGATGAGTTGCGTAAAAAAACGGCCGGTTTATCCGACGAAGTGTTGGTGGTTCTCGTCGGAAATATCGTAACAGAAGAAGCGCTCCCTTCCTACCAGACCTCGCTTAACCGTATCCATGGGCTTAAGGACGAGACGGGCGCAAGCCTCAATCCATGGGCTCTCTGGATGAGAGGATGGACAGCCGAAGAGAACCGTCATGGGGATCTTCTGAATAAATATCTCTATCTTTCCGGGCGAGTGAATATGCGCTCATTTGAGATCACGACGCATTATCTTATTAAAAACGGTTTTGATCCGAGAGCAGGTAATGACCCATATCGTTCCATCGTTTATGTAGCTTTCCAAGAAAGGGCTACAAAAATTTCACACACCAACACCGGAAAGCTCGCAGAAAAATGTGGTGATCAAACTCTCAGTAAAATATGTTCGGTTATTGCAGGGGATGAGGCAAGACATGAGGAGGCTTATAAACGGTTTTTTCGTAGGATTGTGGAAGCAGACGCTGCAAATGCCGTGATTGCTTTTGCCAAGATGATGAAACAAAAGATCAGTATGCCCGCACGTCTTATGTCCGACGGGACAGAGGAGGATCTATTCAAACAATTTGCTGTGGTGGCCCAACGTGCCGGGGTCTACACGATCCGAGACTACGCAGAAGTCGTAAGACACCTGGTGGACACTTGGGAGGTCGCCTCTATCCCGAATCTCTCAGATGAGGCCGCCGAATCTCAGAATTATTTATGTGAGTTGTCCGATTATTATCTAGCTAAAGCCGATCGTATCCAAGAAGCGATCCTCAATTTTCCAAAAGAGCCTTTTAAATGGATATTCGGCCGAAGTATTTAGCCAGCTAATTTAAAGCCAATGGTTTGCGAAGAATAAAAGTTGGGGAAGCTTATGAGCCCCTAATTCAAAAAATCGATCTTAAGAGCGAGTGAAGTCTCCACCCATCATTTCTAAAGTAGAGAGGATGTTTGAATATTGCAGATCTGAAAAAGAAGCGCTTGAAGACCTTGGATAAAATAAATCAGTTTGTCCGCAGACAAATTCACGTCATTGAAATGGTCGGTGTTGTTATGCGGATCTTCAGTTTTACGCTGGTCAGCTGGCTTGGTCCCAAAAGCCCATTTTTATTCGTGTGGATATTCAATACTTCAGACGCGATCTTGCTCTCCTGGTGCTCTGTGTTAAAAAAAGATAAAGCCTACACCGTACTGAATATTTTTTGGATCCTTATTGGTGTTGTCGGCATATACAGAGCCAGCGGTTTAATTCATTCATAAAGATATGACCGAGAGAAATCCCGCCTCGCCCGAGGCTGTGCAGTCTTTTAAAGATGTCTGTTTTATTTCCGGATCTTTGCTCATAGTTTTTGTCGCCTCGCTTTTTATATTTTCATGCGCGTCCTTCCTTTTAAGGTTTCCGGCGACCGTACCAATCTTTTATCTGAGCATTTTAGCGACCGTCTTTCTGTGGCTGTTCCTAGCTCTAAAGTATTTCAATAAAAAGGTGCTTGTCTACGTTTTCATCATTGTTTCAGGCACTTTTATGATCAGTGCGCTGAGCTCGTTCTTCCTCGATGTTTCTTATGACGGACAGTATTATCACCAGGAAACTGTGATACAACTGGCGAAGGGATGGAATCCTTTTTTTGAAGAGCTTGCTCCCGCAAACCCCGCTGAAAATAGAATTTTTCGATGGGTAAAACATTATGTTAGGGCGGCGGAAATCGCCGAAAGCTGTCTTTACAAGGCAACGCATCGGATCGAGTCTGCTAAGACCATCAACATCCTTCTTATTTTTGCGTCCGTTTATCTCGCGGCCTGCTGTCTTTGCACTCTAAAGAAAATGACACCGAAGCGGGCGGTGTTGCTGGCTTTTGCCGCAGCCTTTAACCCTGTTGTTGTCTGTACATCGCTGTCATTTTATGTTGATGGCCAGCTGGGCAGTGTTGCGCTTTGCCTTGCGTGTCTGTTTTGCTTGTTTTATTTAAGGCCGACTGGGTATTTATCGATCGTTATAATTTCAGCGTCCATTTATTTCATGAATATAAAATTTACAGCCGTTGTTTATTTCATTGTGCTGGCGATGGGTTTTTTGATCATCTCTATATTGAATAAAAAGACGGCTATCTTTAAAAAGTCCCTTCTCGTGTTCACCGTTTCATTTCTACTTGGGGTATTTGTTTTTGGTTACAATCCCTATGTCACGAACACCAGGGATCACGGCCATCCGTTCTTCCCTGCCATGGGGCCAGGGACGGTAGACATCTCGAGAAATAACCGGTTCCAAGGCGCTGATTCCATGACAAGAGTTGAGCGTTTCTGGATATCCATGTTCGCACGATCAACGATAACACCGCGCAGGGATATAAAGATGAAAATCCCTTTGACCCTTTTTAAAGACGAGATATTGGCATTCGGATATCCGGAAGTGAAGACTGGGGGGTTCGGACAGTTTTTTAGCGGTATCCTGCTCTTAAGTTCCGCTCTATTAGTTTTGAGTTTTGTCCGTTTTAAGGAGAATCGGATATTTTATGTCACTATCCTATTTTTTCTTTTATCTGTTTTTATCAATCCCGAATGCTGGTTGGCGAGGTACGTGCCGCAGTTTTGGCTTATCCCCTTATTGATGATCATTTTTCCAGATTTTGGCCCGAGCGGGGTTTTGGCAAAACGACTGGCCGCGGTCGCTACCTTATTGATCTTTTTGAACATTTCGCTGGTCGGTGCGTATTATTTGTTCCGGCAGACAAGAAGTACCCAAAAAGTCCGTCATGAGCTGAAGGATCTATCGCAAAGGAAAATGCCTTTGAATGTGGATTTTTTACATTTTCGTTCCAATCGCGTAAGATTGGACGAATATGGGCTTCGGTACACTGAAGTGAGCGAAACGCCGGGCGCTTTCTCACATCTTTATCTTTCCAGGACCATGGTTAAAAATGAATAGATGTCTATGAAGGTTTTATTAGGCAGACCAGCCGGTTTCCAACCTTGCATATCAAACCTATAACGGTACAATACATCCTATGTCGGGACATTTGCAAGAGGGAGGCGGACCGAGATCCGCGAGCGATACCGGACCGGACTTCGACGTCGGCATCATCGGCGGCGGGCCGGCCGGGGCCGCCTGCGCGGGGTACCTCGCGATGGCGGGGATCTCCTGCGTCGTGCTCGAGCGCGAGATCTTTCCGCGGCCGCACGTCGGCGAGTCGTTCGTACCCGCCTCGACGCGTATCTTCCGCGAGCTCGGGTTCCTGGACCAGCTCGAGTCGAACGGTTTTCCCCGCAAATACGGCGCGGCATGGACATCCCATATCGGACGACCCTATCACCACGACTGGAAAGGTATCTATCCGCGGGACGTGGTGGATATCCGCTTCGCCGACCGCCCGCAGGAAGGGGTGGAACAGGACTATACTTACCACGTAGACCGGGCCAAATTTGACGACCTGTTCCTCCGGCACGCGAAAAAGCTCGGCGCGACGGTCCTGAACGGTGTTGCCGTTACCGACGTGGACTTTTCGGGGACACTGCCCGAGATCCGTTTCACGCAGGAAGGCAAGCAGTCCGCGTGCCGCGTGCGCATGGTGGTAGACGCAAGCGGCCGCACGACGTTCCTCGGGAGCAAGTTCCGGCTTAAGGTGCTCGACGAAGTCTTCAATCAGTTCGCGGTCCACACGTGGTTCGAAGGTTTCGACCGGGGTCACTCCGATCAGAGCGAATTCATCTTTGTGCACCACCTACCGACCCCGAATAGCTGGATCTGGCAGATCCCCATCAGCGAAACTGTCACGAGCTTCGGCGTCGTCTCCCAGAAGGGGAATTTCACCCGGACAAGCCAGTCTCGGGAGGAATTCTTCTGGGAGTGCATCGCGACGCGGCCGCCGATCCTGAAGAAGCTCCAGTGTGCCAAGCAGCTCCGCCCTTTTACTGAGGAG
>Ga0247727_10008479_pt1 | contig 19062 bp, 13 predicted proteins | sample WisWelCaveWW1625_FD_202498 | JGI IMG/M metagenome (GOLD analysis project Ga0247727, IMG submission 202498) | Biofilm microbial communities from Wishing Well Cave, Virginia, United States - WW16-25 | ecosystem: Environmental > Aquatic > Deep subsurface > Groundwater > Cave microbial mat | place... | reverse complement strand
TCCAGCGTGCCGCCGTTGGCGCCGTTCAAGGTCATGCCCAGCGCCATGGAAACGCTCAACGGCGAGATGAAAACATTTTTGCTCTTGTCGGCTTCGGTATGAATGACTTCGCGAAAGAGCTTCAAGCCGAACTTGTTGTCGGATTCGACCAGGCGCTTTTCGAGAGGAGTCAATTCGCGAAAAACCCTTTGAACGGGGGCAATAACCGAATGCTCGCACTGCACAAACAACAGGCTCACGAGCAACAGGGGCACAAACAGCATATTTTGTCTTTTCATAAGATTCAATCGACTATCGACAGACGGCGAAGCTTCTGGCGGCGGGTTGATTTGATCAAAATATTCCACTCATTTCACCAAACTAAGCTTGCGCATTTCCATCACGCTGCCGGCCCCGCCGCGGGCGGGATCTACGACTTGCAAGCGGTACAGATAAATTCCCGAGGCTACGTCACGCCCGGCGTTGTCTTTGCCTTCCCAGCGCACGAGATAATTTCCTGCCGGCAGCTTGCGATTGATGAATTCGTGCACCAGCTCGCCGCGCACATTATAAATCGCCAGATGTGTTGTTGCATTCGCGAGTGACGAGGGAATCTCAAAGCGAATCACCGTACCGGCATTTCCCCCGTCAATGGCGGCGGATTTCCCTGTGGTCGAAAATGGATTCGGAAAATTTTGGTGCAATAGATAATTTGCCGGCTTCGCATTCGCGACCGGTTTGTCTTGAATACTCGTCGTCAAGCTCGGACCCAATGTTCGGCGTTTGCCGGAAGCATCGGCGAGATAAACATTCACCCACGCCGGCCGCAGCGAAGGCGGTTTCTGATAAAGCTCCTCCCATTCCCCGTCGGTCAAGCGCTTGAAATTCGTCGTGACATGCTCGTAGTAGCTCATCACCGGGCCGACGTACGCCATTGGCTTACCGTCATGGCATTCGGCAATGAACACGCCGAGATCGAGCGGGCCGGTGCCGGCGTGCATCACGTGGCCAACCGGATTGCCGGCGGCATCCGTGGGCGCCGTGTGCACGTCGGCGACAACCAGATCTGACGCATCACAATCATTCGGCCCATTAAAGAAAAGGTGTGGATACCAACCGTCGAAAAACGTCTCACAACCAAAGCGTCGAGCATAGAGCATGCGCTGGAGAAAATGGGTTTCAGCTTCATTCGGCAGCGTGCGGCTCAGCTCTTTCTCCGCCACGGTGGCGAGCGTATCCATCACGCCGGCCATGTGCGAAAAATACCGGAGAATCCAATCGCGCGTGGCGGGTTCGGCGAAATTGACGTTCGCAAAATTGCGCTGCGCCTGTTGCGCAAAATTTTTCAGCGCGCGGTAAAAGGCGGGGAAAGGCTCGACAAAGCTATGCGGAAAACTGCACGTGACGCCGCCGGTGTAAGATTGTTTGGCGTAGAGCAGATTATCGTGCCGCAACTGCGCCCACGCCGCGAGCTGCGTGTTCATTTTCTGCTGCCAGAAGGCGCCGGTTTGCATGAACGCCGGCAGCGACGACAGATTCTTCGCCGGATTCAGCGCCCGAATCGCCTGCAGCCAGACATTGTAAAGCGCGCCGTTCCAGAAATCTTCCTCATACGAATCCACGAGATAGCGCAAAGCCGCGGCATTGGGCGCGTAGTGATATTGCGCCAGATCGTTTTTGAGCAGAATCGGCGCAGCATCGTTGCCGAGCGCAAACAGCACGTCGAGGCTCGACGGCAGCTCGCGAAAAATTTTTCGGCCTTGATGGACGATGCGATCATAAACGACGTTCCACATCACATACGCATCGATCACGAAACGCTGGCCGAACAGGAGAAAAGCCGAGGGCAATTCGATCTGCTCCGCATTGAACGGATCAGTCATGAGAATCTGCGAGTTGATGCGCTGCATTGCGAAGGCTTTTGCGGCCAGCGCATTTTTAAAATTTTGCAGGCGAGCAGCGCCCAGCAGCTCATCCGCTTTTGTCAGGCCCATTTCACCCGCCAGCAACTGCAAATGCGGCAAAGTGACATTATCACTTTCACCCACCAGAAAGCGAATGATGCCATCGATTTCCTGCCAGATTTTGAGCGCGTCGTTGTTTTTAGTTGATTCCAACAGGAGAAACGCCGCAATCGTCTGCCGCCGAATGTCGGCATCGCTCGGAACGCGCCCGCCCGGAACTTTAGGTTTGGTCAGCAGCAATTCCGTGCGCCCCAGCCAAATCATCGTTTTGAAATAGCGTCGCAATTCTTCAAAATCGGTATAATGCCCGCGCGGGCGAAACTGGCTGAAATCAAGCCGGCGCGGCGTCTCGCTGAACAGCGGATAATCCGCCGGCTGCTCGGCGCTAATGAGTGCGAGCAGTTGATTGATCGTCGCCAAATTTTCCGCGCGATAGGGTGCAACTTTCGCACCCAACAATTGCAGCGCGACGTTGAGATAAACTTCGACGTCATTCAACATCGGCCGCATTTCCGGCCGCGCGGCGTAGGCCTGATAAAGACTCGGCCAAGCGCCGTACATTTTCAACAGCAATTCTTGCAAACGCGGAATCAACAGGCTCATTTCGGTCTGTTGCAAAATCGCGTCGTAAGATTTGTGCAGCGCATGCAACAACGCATCGGTCGAGACAAAAACCGGCAGGTCGTTTTTGTAAATTTCCAGATACGCCTGCCCGAACGATTGCTGCGACAATCGTTCTGAAACCACAAAACCGTGCTCGCCCAAAAGGGCCAGCTCGTCGCCGGTGAGTTTATAAACTTTGTTGATGCTGTCGAGATAAGTCACTTGCGCGAGATTGAGCGCGAGCTGATTGCGAAACGTCGCGGCCGGATACAGCGCCCGCAGTTGATCGGCGGTCAAATCGCGATGGCTGGCGAGAAAATTTTTGTAGGCCTGCACGTCAAAGGTGACGTTGGATTGCGCCGGAGCAAATGGCGCATAAGCCAGGAGATATAAAATCAAACCGGTGAGTATAATTTTGCGATGCATGTCCTGCCTCATTGCTTAATCATTTAAAATTCTATCCCACTGTTTAGTGCCATCCGCGTTGGTTTTAACCAGCCATATTTGACTTCTGCCGGCTGTGCCAATCAACAAATAACCGCCGTCATGCGTTTGAAGAACGTCATAAGCTTTGTCGTCCATATCGAGTCCGGCGGCTTTGCCATAACTTCGTTCCCACGTTGGCACACCGGCCGCATCGGTTTTGAACAACCAATAGTCATAACCCATTGTGGCCGCAGTGCCGGTAAATCCGCCAACAATAAATCCGCCGTCGGTTGCAGGCAAAACGGCATAAGCAAAACTCTTGCCCTCGGCGCCGTACATTTTTTCCCATTGCCGGTTGCCGAGGCGATCCAACTTGAGCAAGAAGCCGCTAATCCGTCCCTGATAGCCGGCAACAATATAACCCGCATCAGCAGTTTCTCGAATTGCGAAGGCCGAGCCGTTCGAATGATACTTCCATATTTGATTGCCTGACGCGTCGGTTTTAATGACGTCGCTTCCGTCACTGAAAGAACCAAAACGATCTCCTGCCAGAATATATCCGCCATCCGCCGTGCTTTGAACCGATTCCGCATGACTGCTATTTGCGAAGTTTCTACTCCACATTTCGTTGCCATTGACGTCAACTTTCAGGAGATAAGCGGACAGTTCTCTCTCGCCCGCCACCACAAAACCTCCATCCGTGGTTTTGTCAATGGCATGCCCGCGAGTGAAATCGGTTCCGCCGAATGTTTTGGACGATAGTTCATTTCCCTGTCCATCCGTTTTAACCAGCCAGGCATTAATCCGCCAAAATGGAGTTCCATCCTGGCGCGTATCGGAAGATTCATGATGCCCGGAAAAGATATAACCACCATCATTGGTCAATGCGACTTCTTCAGCGTTTTTTGACCCTTCGTCCGCTTTTCCGTATGTGCGGCTCCACTCTTTATGTCCTTCGGCATTGGTCTTGAGAAGAAAGGCCTGCGTGGTGAAGCCAAAGGTGTAGGCCTCCGGCAAGTAAATGACACGACTTCCCGGAATAGTGGAAACGGTGGGATTGGTCGTCGTCACAGTTCTTTTATCGCCGGATATAATATAGCCGCCATCAGTCGTTTGCTTGCCAGACCAGGCCTCGTAATGATGCTCGATGTTGACAATCCGGCTTCTGCCTGGCGCTTGCGGGCCTTTGGGAAAATCGTCTCCCTCAAAAAATTTCAAGTGCGTTCCATTCGTCTCGTAATCAATCGAAATCATGTAAGTATATTTTCCCTTTGGCAGGGGTGTTTCGCCGACATAATCAATAGGCTGCCAGCGAAATTTTTTGTCATTGACTTCAAATTGCACGGCGCCGTAATGATAAGCCATTTCGAATTCCTTGTAATCGCTGGCGTGATATTTTTTAATGTCGCCCATATAAACGGAATTGACGGTCACATTTTTGAAATCGTAGTCGCTATTGTTCAACACCCTGAGGTTGACCCTATCGACCGTGAAATCAAAAATGGAGCCGCACCCCGTGAGCGACAATGAAAGCATTACTAGCGCCACATCTTTGCGCATGAGATCATTCCTTTCCAAATGATCGATCAAAACCGATAATATTCCCAAGTCGGGCGGCAAGGCGGGTTTTCAAAAATTTGTACGCGTGACGAGTCGGAAGTAAAACCATACCTGTATAGGCGCTGATCGGGCGTATCGAGCCGGAGGATCAATTGCTCCCAGGTCGGTTTCCGCAGCGGACATCCCCATTCGCCGGCGGCGTTCCAGGCCTCTTTGATCGCAAAATTTTCCTCCAGCAACTTTTCGAGGATAAGAGCGACATTGCCCTGCGCCAACTCCAGCTCAAGTGCACCCTCTCCGCCGTACAGAAAGTACGTGCTTTTGGAATAAGGCCGCGGAATGTCGGTGGAAGGAACAATCTTCGGCTCCGGAATATTGCCATTATTTGCCAAATTGTTGCCATCCAATAATGTTTTTTCACGGTTTTGTGTACAACTTATTAAAATGAGCAACAAAACCATGACCACAGCCGAGATGGCGAAATGTATTTTTTTCATAATCATCATCTATCAGTTGGGGAAACTGTTTTTCTAAAACGGCGCGAAGCGCTTCAGCTTTCAGCTTGCCTTGAAAATCTGGCCTAGACTCTTAAATGCTAATAAGAAGCGACATCAGCAACCAGCAACGAGAAACCAGCAACCAGAAACTACTTCGTCACCACCACTTTACGCAGCGCCGAGTATCCGCCCGGTTGCGCGACGAGGCGGCTGCCGAGGGCAAATTCGCCTTCGAGCAACTCGCCTTTATTGTTGCGACCGTCCCATTCCGCCGTGTACGTGCGGCTTTCGCCCGGTTGCAAAGTTTCATTGCTCAGCACCAAGATAAAAGCTTTGTCATTCGCCCAGTTCCACAGCAGCGACTGCGCCGATACACGATTGGTCAACCCGGCAGCAGAAGTTGAAACGGTGAAGAAATCATATTTCTGTCCGCTGTTAAACGCCAGCAAGATCGGCGCCGCGCCGCGATTCGTGGCGACCAGCGTCAACGTGAGTTTTTCACCGTGTTTCAATTGTTCGGCGCTGGTTTTAAATTCGAGCGCCAGACCACCCAACGGTTTCGTCAAATTCAGCAAATGATCGACGATGACGCGCAGCTCCGCCGGCGCGCCGAAATAGTCGGTGTCGACCTGCTTGTTCGCGCCGCCGTAACGATAGATGAGGCGATAATTGAACGCATCCGCCACATTCGGATCGATATATCGCGGCTTCAGGTGAATGAAATCGTTCTCGACAAAAACCGTGATCAACCGATTCAATTCTTCGGTGGTCAGCACGGTTTCAATCTGGCCGCTTTGTCCGCGCCGATCAATGAATTGCACAAACCGATTGGCGTCGACGAGCAACTGTTGACTCACTCCGGCAAAGCCGCCGGTGATTTGCATTTCGATAATGGTCTGGCCGGACGGGCCGTCAAGCTTGCCATCGAGTTTCGCGTCGGCAGTGGGCGAGAATAAACTGGCATTGTTGCAGCCGATAAATGAAGCGGCAATAGTTAAAAGAAGCAAAATAAAGTTTTTCATAAGCGAATTTCCGCTCCTGTAAAAAAAAGAGTTTTGCGATAAAATTTGCCGAGCACGATTGATTCATTGTCATAAAAAGCCGCCCGCACGACCAACGAAATTTCCGCCGACAGATCGCGGCTGAGATCGACGACCAGAAAATTGCTCTGCTCCCGCTCCGTATCGATATCGCCGGGTTTCAGCTTCGATAGATCGTCGCGATAACGCTTGTTTTGCACCAGACCGGCGGCGCGCAGCATCCAACGTGGCGCCGGGCGAAAGCCCAGCAAACCGCTGAGGCGCCACCGGTTGAAATCATATCCGAAACTGTTCGAGCGATTGGCCTGCGTTTCGAGCGCCAACTGCAGCAGCGTTTTGCGGCCGTAGGTAAGCGCCAGGCGGCAGGTGGTGAGCGCATCGCGTTGTCGCATTGCCGTTGCCAGCAATTCAAAGACCATATCTTGAGCAAGCGCCTGGCGCGAATAGCGCAGCACGCGGCGGTTAAACATGACTTCCAACGATCCGCGGCTCAACAACGACCGGCGCAAAACCAACTCCACGCCGTTAAAGGTGAAATCATAATCGTCGGTATTGATGGCCGCGACATAATCGAGCTGGCCGGTTTCGCCGCTCAACTCCGCGACGAGATGATACGGCAGGGAAAAACTCGCCGCCACGTTGCCGGAAGTCGTGCCGTAATCTGCAGCGCTCTCCAGATACAATTTGAGCGTGCCGCCGGCCTTCGCGGCCAGGTGCAACCACGGCCACAAACGCACGCCGAGGCGTCCCGACAAATCGTGGCTTAGCTTGTTTTCATCGCCATAATTGGGATAGGTTTGCAGCGCCGCAGAATAGTTGTAATGCGCCTGCCAGCGCGCCGAGCGCCGGTCGCCGCGCGTGTTCAACAGAAATCGCGCCGAGCCGCTCGCCGTGCGTCTGGAATTCTTCTCATAAATGTTGCCGTCATATTCCCAGCCGCCCTGAAAACGATGCGACAACTTCCAGGGCGCGCCTTCGGAATTTTGGCCAGCGGAACGTTGCTGCCAACGTTCATTCTCTGACCGGTTGCTGTGGCGAAATTGATCTGTGGTTGAAAAAAATTTAAGCGGCCGGTCCATTGTCGCCTGACCGAGAACAACGTTCGTCCCCAGCCCGGCCACCGCAATGCAGCTCGCCAGCCAGTTTATCATTGATTAGCGCTTGTCCTCTGCCGGCTTAGGAATGAGCTTCTCGATTTCCGCAGCGCGTTTCATCAAACTATCCGCCTGTGCCTGCCGTTGCTTTTTCTGCTTTTCCAATTGTCCGCGCCAACGCTCCAAATCTTCAAATGATAACGCCTCCAGTTGCACCGGCCAATTCTGATAAACCGGTAATTGCGCAGCCGCAGAAGTCGCGAAATTCGCGCTCGCTTCTTTAGCGTCACGCTCCGGGCTCAAACTGGATACGTTGGCGTTTCCACTCGTCGAAGGGCTCGCGACGCCTTCCCGATTCGGATCGAGCAGCGATAGATCCGTCGCCAGATCATCCATGCGCCGGCGCACTTGCGTTTCATCGCGAATTTCGGCGACTTTCTTTTCCAGCCGTTTCACTTCGCGGCGCATACGATCCGATTGATCGAGCAGGAAATCAGACTTGCGGCGCAACGTCTCCGGCGCCTCATCCGGCTGCGCTTCCACCTGATAAATGATGATCGCCGGCGGCGGTTGTTCGAGCCAACGCTGACAACGCTGCCGCCATTCCCGGCATTGCATCAGCTCGCGCGTCACCTGCTCGCGTTCGCTCATTCGCCGGCGCTGTTTGAGATCATCGCTCTGCTTAACCAGCCGCGCGATATCGTCATTCAAAATTTTGAGCAAAGCCTCGGCTTTTTGACGAAGCGCGGCATCAAATTTCTGCTCGCGCGATTGCAGCGCCTGCAGACTATCCGCCAGCGTGTGCGAAAAACGCAACGCCGCCTCAAGCGTGCGCTCCTGCAACAGCGAGGGCGTCTTGCGTTTGAGCCGTTGAATATCTTTCGCGAGGCTATCTGCCTGCAAAGAAAGAATTTGCTGCTGTCGGTGCAAGCGCTGCAAACCGGTGGACAGATTGTCCAACTCCCCGAATTTCCTTTTAAAATCTTCAAAAGAAGGTCGGGGCAGTTTGTTTCGCTCCGGCGTTTGCGCCGCTAACGGCAAACCAAGCAGCATCAGATAGATCGCGATTTTATAAATGTTGTGCATGCGCTCTGGCCTTTGTTAAACTTCGACGGCGCGTTTTATAAACTGGTTTTTACAAATCCCGTTCCACATTTTTTTTCAACAAACTCGTAACGCCGATGACAATCCTGTAATTGCAAAAACCCGGCGTTGCTGTTATCACACGACTTAGCGCGTGGCCGATTTTTTGCAAACTTTGAATCAGTGCCGCATGGTTTTTAATATTATCGTTTGTCGTCATGGAACTACAGGCTGACGAAAAAATTTCAACCCAACTCACCAAAACCTCAATCAATGAAAATTGCATCCAGCCCGTTTGTGAACATTCGCCGCATTTCACTGGAAACCGAATTGAGAAATTTGCAGGCGTCGCAACAATTCGTGTGCGCCGATGCCGGCGCGGCGATAACGCTCATGACGCAGCGCATGGAACTGCTCGACCGCCTGGTCAGCTTGATGGAGAAAAAAAACAATCTTAGCGGGCCGCGACGATCAGGAAGCAACGGCAGCGGCAGGCGCGGAGCAGATTGTAAAAAGCCCCGTCACCGGCGCCGCCGCAGAATAAAAGTTATTCCGTCGCCGCTGTTTTCAAATACGGTTTGATTGGAAAACGGGCGAAATCGAGCGGCTGCGGCAGCGTGAACGGCGCGTACCACGGCTTCACGTGCGACAACGACGCATAAACAAAACCGTTTTTCATTTCAAACGTAAGCTGTCTGACATTCCAGCGCGTCTTCATCAGCAGGCGCATATTCTGAATGCCTTTGTCCGTGCCGTTGGGATCGAGCATTTGCAAAAAATTGGCCGCCACCTTGTTTTCGATTTTGGTGATGTGCAATTTTCCAGTCAGATGATTCACCGTCTCTTCCAACTTTTCCGGCGCAATTCCCAGACCGCTCAACGCGAAATTGGCCGAAACGCGCGATTGCTTGCCGCCGAGCTGCGCGCTCAACCGGCGAAAACCGGAGACCTCAATCGACGCGAGCTGCATATTCGTCGCGTAGCTGATGGAATCGGGATTGCCGTTGCCGAGACCCACCAGAAAATTTCCCACCAGATTGCCGTCAAACAAACTCATGCTGAATTTGGGAATATCGAAACGGCTGTTGCCGAGCCGCAAATCCGCCGCGAGATTCGACAGGCGATAACCGCGCACCTCGATTTCGTCTATCGCGAGCCACGAGCGTTCGCCAAAATTCTCGCGCCCCGACTCGCGAAAAAGATCGTACATCAACAAGGCTTCATCGGCGCTGGCGAAATTTTGTTTTGAAATTTCCGGCGAGGCTTTTAAGACAAGCACCGGCTGAAACTGTTCTTCCGGTTCTAACGCCATCCCGAACGTGATCGGCGGATGATCGTCGAGCGGCAAGTTGAGCAGAGCAAAATCCTGTTTGAACCGGCAATCGGCGCGCAGATTTTTCACCGCCACAGTTGTATCGATTTTAATATCGAGTCCGTCAATTTTCAGCCAGCCATTGAGACGCCACGGCTGCGGCTCCGTCAACTCATTCGGAATATACTGATCAATGACGAATTGTCCGTCCAAGTCGCCGCGCAACATCGTGCCGCGATCAAGCGCAATCGGCTGCGGCGTGTGCATGCCCAAGTCTACTGTCGTTTTCACTTGAATGCCTGCCGGCCGGAACTCGCCGTCAACACGATAACTTCCCGCTGCGCTCCACTTCGGTATATCAAATTTGCCGTCGGTGATCGTAAACTTCGTTTCATCAACCGTGAGCTTGCCGCCGGCTCTCGTTGGCGGCAACGGCTGTCGAAAATAATCCGGCATCCTCGGCGTCGAACACGCGACGGAATATTGGCCCGTGGTTTTTGCCGTGGTCACCATCCACTCGCTGTTGATTTGCAGCGAATCCGTGTAAATGCCGAGCACGCTGTCCACATACGAAGCGTCTGCCGAATGCACCGAAAAAATGCCGTTGTAATCCAGGCTGTCCGCGATCATTCGCCCTTGCAGCCAACCGCTGCCCACGCCGCGGCCTTTGACTTTCGCATCATTCATGCTTTTCAGAATCGTATCAGGCAAGGCGCGCCTCACCTGCGCCAGATCAACCACAAGCTCGGGAAAATTAAAACGAAACGTATCCGCTTTCATATCATAAGTCGCCTTGAAGCTGGCCTGCGCCGGCTCAATTTGCAGCTTGCCATTCGGCAGCGAATATTTGGTCAAAGCGGAATTGATGAGAAGCCGTGCCGATGCCGATAAATGATAATCCGGCAGCTTGCCTTTATATTCAACCGTTTCGTAGCGAATATTTTTGTTTTGCAAAGCAAAATTCAAATCGGTTTCATCCAGCCGTTTTCCCGCCAGCGCAATTTTGCCGCTGATTTTGCCGGAAGCCACATTCGCCGTGAAAGGAGAAATTTCAATCGCCTCGGCTTTGATTTCGGCATGACCAAACAAACGCGCCAGCCACGCGCCTTTTCCCGTTGAAATATTTGATGGTCCGACAACCGCCTGCGCGGTGACGGTCCCTTCAGAAAAATTTTGCCAGCGCAAATTCAGATTCCCCTTTTGGGGTGAAAAATCTTTCGCGAGTTCGAGCGCGAGGTCGAGATCGACCGGACCGGTTTTCAAAACCTGCGCCGTGTCAATTGGCATGTCAAAGCTCGCGAAAGCAAATTTTCCGGCGGTCGCGGCGGAAGAATCGGCATTGGTCTTCCAGCTTGCGGTAAAATTTCCTCCGTTCAATTTTATATTCGCGGCATGATCAGAATAAGCCAAATTGCGACCCGACAAAGCAATTTGATATGCCAACCCTTTATCATCGCTGTTAAGCTCGCTGCCGGAAAATTCCAGCTCGCCGGCGCAATCCAGGTTTTGCAAAAACGCGCGCAGCTCGCCGCTCGTATGTTTGCAGCCGAGGCGCAACAGATGGCCGAGATCAATCACGCCGCGATTGACGCGCAGCGCCAATGCCGACACACCGTTTTGCGGCGTCATCTCAAAACGTGCCGCCAATTGTTCTCTATCGTCGAGCAACAGCCGAATTTCCGGAACTTGCAACTGTGATGAAGCAAGATTGTAGCGAAGATCAGCCGTTGTTCCAATTCGCGGCAGGGAAAATTGGTTGGCATTGCCCAGGTTGATTTGCGCGTTATCGAATGCCATTTCCCCTTGCATTGTCACTGAGTCGCCGTTCACAAAACTCGTAATACTGGATTGCAAATTCGCCGCGAGCGCGAGAGTATCCCGTTGTCCAAACGCCGTCTTGAAATAATGCACCCCGGCGGATTCGGCGCGCAATTGCAATTTGCCGCCCCAATGCGCCTGTCGATCGACCGCGATTTCATGGACGGAAAAATTGATCGGCCCCAGCGCCATCGCCTGCGAATCAACCGCTGAAGCGAGCACGGCGTTGAGCTGAAGATTTTCCAGCGCAAATTTTTTGAGATGAATCGAAACCGGCAGGCCCGCCGCCGAAGTGTCGTCCGGGGTCGTTGTGGAATCTGCGAACGCGGCAATAATGCCATCGAGGTTGGAAGAGCTATCGGGATTTAACCGATAAAAAAAAGACGGACGCGCAATCGTTATTTCGTCAATATCCAGTTGACGCGCCAACAACGAGCGCCAGCGATAGGCGAAAGTTATTTTCTCCACGGCCAGCGCCGGCGCCAGATCTTCCGTCGCGCCGAGCAGGGCAACGTCCTCCAGCTCAAAGCCGGAGAACAAATTAAAATCAAGACGCGCGATGGTGACGCGAAGCTTGTATTCCTCCGCCAGATAGGAAATCAGCAGTTGCCGGAGCCGTTCCGAAGGGTATTCGACTTTTACATAAATCGTCAACCCGATGATCGCAACGAGAAAAAACAGCAGAACGGCGAGAAAAATTTTGGCAAGCCTTTTCATTTCAATAGAACCCGGCGGGCAGCATGAAACTCAAAAAGCTTTTGAACACGGATTCCGCGGATGACACGGATTCTCACGGATTTTTTTGTTTTATCTTACAGACGCAGTCCGCGTCAATCCGCCAAATCCGTGTCATCCGCGTTCAAAAAAATAACATGAAACTTTTATCCCAATCTGCCCGCTTTAGTTTTTATCCGTGTGCCGCTTTTCATCCGTGTGCAACTTTTTTTAAATTCCGGCTCGTTCACAGTCATTGAGCTTTTCAGACGGGCTGCCTGAGTTACTGTGCCCGATCACGCCGCAAGTTCCACTTGACCCACTCGTCATTCTCCTCGCGGTCGGATTTTTTAAACGCGCCGCTGGATTTGACCTGGCCTTTCGCGCCGATGGTAATCTGTTGATACGAGCGCACGAGATACACCCATTCTTCCAGCGAAACCTGCGTCGGCCCCGGAACCTGCGTCGGGCCTTGAATGCGTTGCGGCCGGAGCGTCTTTGGCGCCAGCGAATCCATCTTGGCCGGCACGTTGCTGATTTTTACTTCTCCGGTGTAAACTTTCAACTGCGTTTCCTGCTTCGCCGAATCCTGATGAATGCGAAAGATCGTGCCGGTAATCGCCGCGCCGGCAAAATCCGACGAGACTTCGAAGCTCGATTTCGCATCGACGGATTTCACTTTGCCCCAGATGTCGCCTTCCTTCACTTTGATCTGTGTGGCGATTTTTTTCTCTTTAGTTTCCTCATAAAGCTTGACAATGTCAATCGTCGTCTGCGGCGCGAGACGAATAACGTCCAACTGCGACAGCTTCATCTCCGCGCGCGATTGCAGCAAAGTTCTAACCCGGTCGCCGCCCAGCACATTCGTCTGCACCTGCGCGCGAATCCATTCCGGATCCTGCACCTGCTTTTTCTTGACGCTGCCTTCGACCACCGTGAACAACCCTTTTTTCGCCGCGTCGGTTTGCGGGGTTGGTTGCTGCAACCAGGGTTTGGCTGCTAATGAAAGCGCAACGAGTAAAGCGATAAAAAGCAAATGGCCTTTTTTATTCATCGCGTAGTTCCTCACAAAAAATTTAAAAACCTTATCATCCAGTAAAAGATATTGCCGATTTAAACCGGTTGATGTTCTCGCAATGTATCTGCAAAATTTAAAACTTTTTCGGCTTTCTCTTCGTCGAATGAATTCACAACCGAAAACAACTGCCGCAAAATTCGTTTTTTCTGATTTGGCCGCGCCTGATAGACGATGGATATCTTTTCGAGTGGCAGCGCACAGAGAGCGAGTATTTGCCCATCTTCATCGACAAACTCGACTTCATATTCCCCGTCAGGATAACACTCTACAATTGTGCCCTGCGCTCCCTGCTTTAAATCAAATTCAGGCAAGTCGCTTTGCAGTTCGACCACGTCAAATAAATCGGGCTTATACATAGCTATTTCCTCACGATAAGAGTTGTTAACCGTGCTTCTTTCACGCCAGGTGGAACTATCCAACATGTCCGGACCACGACCTCATTTCCCGATTGTCCCTGAACGGGAATATCAACAACATATCTTTGGCCATGTTTATCGGCCAGTCCTTGAGTGGCTTCAGCATCCAAAACTTGAGATTCAATTTGTAATTTAAGACTTTTATAATTTTGCGTGTTATAACCCAAGGCACTCCTGAAAACCCTCGCCTTGTGGCCGCCTCGTGGGTGATTGGGATTCAAAGCATATTCCGTAAGCTTACGCGGATCGAGGTAAATTCGATCCACGACGTCGCGCAATTTCATTGAAAGGCCTCGCGAACTTCATATACACCTTGATCGCCGCGGTCGATTGGATCATTTGCCAAACAGCCATAAGTTTGCGCGATAAATGCATGCCAGTCAAATTTATCGTCTTTTTCGGCCAGACTTGTTGCAATTTTTCCGTTATCCTCTTTTGGAGGCGCTGCAAAAATTTTGATAATTTTGTATAACACCTCCAAATAGTCGCTTTGCACTTTTTCAACCTCAGCCTTGACCAATTCTTTGGTAATCATGTTTCACCTCTAAATCTGGTTTATACATGACTTATTTCCTTATGAACTGATCCGTTGCCATTCTTTGACACAGTTTATCAGATTGCGCGCGAACTTGTCGAAATGGGGACATTTCTGTCGCTATTGCCTTTCAACGCGAAACCGAGCTTAATCTTTCGCATCGAGGCTCCCTTGTGACCAGAGCTCACCCAGCGTTTGCTCGCCATTTTCAAGAATGTTTTTCAAGGTCGGACGGCTGCTAATAAGGTCAGTTCCAACCGAGCAGAAGCGTGTTTGTGTTTTCTCATTCAACGAAGCCAGCAGCATTTCCGCCGGCGCGAGCAAATCCACCAGGTACGGCGAATGCGAATTGACCATCACCTGTGAGCGGCGGCTTCCCTCCTCGCCACGCTCGCTGATGGCGCGAAGCGTATCAATGAAAAAAACGCCACGAGTTCAACTCGCGAGCCAACGCCACCGTGTGAGGATACAACTCGGCGTCATCAACCATCGTCATCACCGAACGCGGCGACGGAGAAGGGAAGTGGCGAGTTTTGCCGGATTGGGCCGCGTCACAATTGAGCGCTATTTGTTTTTTTCCATCCTTTGAAATCGTTGCCACCAAGAGGCGCGAATTCTTGTCCGGTGGAGTCCTGCCCGCAAGCTTTTCAGATTGAATTTCCAAAACACCGTTTTGAAATGCAATCTCAACTTCGTAGTGCAGATGCGGACATGGCAGCACGCCATTTCCGGCAAAAGGATCAGGCGCGCCGGTCAAATCGAAATCACACTGGATGCTGAGACGAGGCTGCTTTTCGGAAAAGAATGACTCCACCGGATCGCCGCGATGCCGTTCCGGCTTGAAGGCACCGGCAACCGGCATCTGCGCCAGATTGGACAGCAACCGCAAAGCGTCGAACAGATTGCTCTTGCCAACATTATTGCGCCCGACAATCACGGTGAAAGGAGCAAACCGCGCCGTCGAAGGTTGCAAGCTTTTATAGCCGGAAACGGTAATTTGTGTCAGCATTTGATTTTCACTTGCGTTCTTCTTCTCAGTCTAATTTAACCCCTCCAAACACAAAATGCAAGCTCAACCCTTTATAAACCCAGCAGAGCTCTTGTTTTATTTTTTTGACTGAGCTTGCCGCCGGCAGAATTCTTTCCCGCAATTCCTACGTCTATTTGACATTCTCCGTCTCTCGCAGATTCTGCCGGAGGAGGAGACGTTTTTCAACTTCATGGTCTGCGTCTCCGATCAATGCTTCTATCCATTCCAATGCTGCAATTTCACGGGCCTGGTCTTGGGACATTTGTTGATATGCCGCTTCTAACTCCGGCTTGCTATGGATGAGTGGTTTGTCTTCCATAAAAATTAATCATATTTACAATTGTTAATTTAACTGGCACAAACGCGAAATGCAAGCGTAGTCTTCGTCACGATACGAAGATTTGCTTTTTTCTTTTTGCCCTTTGCTTTTTGCTTTCGTTACCTCCAGTCCCCGGTCAACCCAAAGCTCGCCCAATACGCCGGATGGCGGTTGTGATGATCGCGCACGAAGCGCTGGGCCTGTCGCAACGCTTCGGCTTTCGAAATGCCGGAATACAAATAGCGATAAAAACGTTTCACCGTGATCGCCGTCGCGAGATCATCCACCGTCCACAAGCTTGCAATGAGCGAGGGCGTGCCCGCGAAAATAAAGCCGCGGCCGAGGCCGATGACTTCGTCGCCGCCGGTGACGCGCGCGAGGCCGGTTTCGCAGGCCGAGAGCATGACGAGCGAGGCATTGAGTTTCAATCCGAAAATTTTGTGCGCTTCGAGACGGCCGGTTTCATTCGTCGAATCCGGCGCGAGCAGCAAGGCAGAGAACAAAGGATTGCGCTCGTCGTAAACGCCGTGGCAGGAGAGATGCAGAAGATTCGCGCGATTGGCGCCCGCGATGAACGCGCTCGGCGTCGCCTGTTTGCGCTCGTAGCTTTCGATCTCGCCAAAAGTTTGCGTGATGCTCTTGATCTCTTTCTCGGCAAAAGGTAAGTCGAGCCGCGCATTGCCGGCGTCCGGATTGCCCAGCGCCAGCACGCGGAAATTTTCCGACGTTGCATTGAGAAAAGAATTTCCTTTGCGATAACAAAAACCGAGCACCGTCGCGCTCGGCGCGAGGGCCAGCGCATGCTGGTCGATCAAATAGGTGCTATCCGATTTTTGCAGCGCCGGAAACGGCAGGTAGTGCAAAACACCGTGCGGCACGATCACGAGTTGTTTCGCGCTCGACAGCAACGGCTCCAGCGGTTTGATGAGTTGCTCGTAAAGCGCGCGCGAAAAACTTTCGGTGGAAGCGCGCTTCGTGATGGCGCGGCGCAATTGCCAAATATCCTCACTTAATTTATTGCGATCAAGCGCCGTGCTGACAGCGCGCGCCTGCCGGCGATCAACCACCCAGCTCACCAGCCGATCTTGCGCAAAAAAATATTCAACCAATGCGACGCTATCGGCCAACATCGCCTGCACTTCGGAGAGCGGCAACGGCTCGACGCTCACCAGATCCGCCAGCTCGGGATTGGCCGCTTTCAGCGCGACGAGAATATTCGAATACTCTTTTTGCAAATACGCGAGCGTGTCGTTCAATGCCGCGATAGCGAGACGGTTGCTCTCAGCGTCGCCGGCCTTCTGTTGCAACGCATTGATTTTCCCCTGCGCGAGACTGAGACGATCCAACAACTGCACTCGGCGCTTGAGCAAATCGCGATCGCCGCTAGTTTGAAAATCAACATTTGCATTCGCAAGCTGATCGGCAAAGCTGCGCGATTTGGCGCGCTCGGCGATGGCGAACGCTTCGGCGGGGCGATTCATTTGCAGCAGCAACAAAACCGCTTCTTCGTAAATTTCCGACTTGTCATCGATGAACCCGCTGCGATATTCTTCGATTTTAATTTTCGCGCTCTGACGCTCCAGCGCGGCAATCGCGCGTTGATAAAAATCGAGTGCCGGCAGCAAATCGCCGGATTGCCGGGCTAAAGCCCCGAGCTTCCACAGGCAACGCCACTGCATTTCATCAAGCTTGTTCGCTTCGGCTTTCGCGAGCGCTTCGGCAAACGCCGCGCGCGCCGGCGCTTTGTTGCCGCGATCAATCAAAGCGAGGCCTTTAAAATAAAGCGCTTTGGCTTGAGCCCGGCGATCATTCAACTTCAGCGCCAGCGGTTCGGTTTTGGCAAGATAAGCCAGCGCCGAATCCGGTTGCGCCAATGTTTGAAAAGTCTGGCCGAGAAAAAGATAATCATACAGCAGGCCGCGCTCGAAACCGGTTTGCCGGTCCAATTCCGTCGCCTGCCGAAAACTCGCCAGCGCCTGCTGATGCTCTTTGCGTTGCACATAAACGAGTCCAAGGTTTTTATGAATCGTCGCCTGCTCGCGCGGTTCTTCGGTTTCGAGCGCAAATTGCAGCGCGCGTTTTTCCGCGTCCAGTGCGCCGTCCAGATCACCGAGGCTCAACAGGATCAAACCGAGCGTCGATTGCCCGCGCAGTTTCTCGCGCGCATCATCGGCCAGACGCAACGCGCGTTGCTGGTGCAACAGCGCCGTTTGATAATCGCCATTGAACCAGCAGGCGTCGGCAAGATTTTGCTCGGCGAGCGCAAGATTGGCCGTATCGGCAATCGCCTCGAAAATTTGCAAAGCCTGTTGATGAAATTTCAAAGCTTCACCATAAGCCGTCAGGCGGCTATAAACCGAGCCGGTGAGTTGATACGCCGTCGCGAGCAAGCGCTGCTCCGCGGAATTGGCGGGCTGCCGCGTTTCCAGAAAATGGCTCGTCGCTTGTTCAAGATAATCGAGCGCTTCGGCATATCGATCATCCTCCAATGCCAGCTTGCCGAGAAAAGTTTCGGCCTGAAAGCGCGGCAAAATCTGATTCTGCTGTTGGAGAATTTCAACGGCCTGTTCCGCCGGCGCCATCGCGGCAGGATAATCGCCGGCGACTTCAAGAATGCGCGCTTGTTGCAAACGCGAGTCGGCGACAGCCAGCGGATTCTTGGCGCGCTCGGCTAATTCGAGATACTTCTTTTCAGCCTCCAGAGCCGCCGCAAAATTTTTCAACCGCGTTTGCCAAGTCGAAAGATTGCGATAACTCTGCGCGACTTGCCTAATATCGTTCGCTGCCAGCGCGCCTTCCAGAATTTTCGTTTCAACTTCGCAGGCGGTCGCGTAATCCTTGATCTCAAGCGCGCTCTCCCGAATCCGGTCATAAAGAAGCTGTATGTAATTGTCACGGTCGAGTTGTTGCGCCATCGTCAAAGCCGACTGATAATAGCGCACGGCGTCGGCAAAATCGCCGTTCTCTTTCGATTGCGTTCCTTTTTGGACGGTTTCGTCCAAATAACGGCTCGCAAATTCATTCTTCTCCGCTGTCGACATTCCCGGAAATCCGATCAGCTCAAATCCGGCCCAGTCGCATGGATTGGGAAATTGCTCGCGCACGACGTGCTGCGCGGCATTCACTGCGGCGAGCGCGGGCTGGCTGGCTACATTTTGATACAACGCGCTAAAAAAAATTTCCCGAATTTTCGGCGCAACCGGCCATAGCGAGTAAATCAGCGTCGGCGTTCCGGCATAAATCAAACTGCGCTGCAACGCCACCAGCTCGTCGCCGCTCTGGCCCGGCGCAAAAGGGAAATTCGTGTTCTCGAGCGCGACGAGGCTCGCGGCCAGATCAAATTCAAATAAACGATATAAAGGAAAGAGCGCAGTATCCGGCGCCGCCAGATTGAGCGCGAAGCCCGAATCCAACGGACGCTGTGCTTGCGCCTCGAAGCGATTTTGCACGTGTACGAGGCCGGCCTGCTGAAATTTCTGTCGCGCCTCGCCGGTGCGCCAGTCGACGCCGCGCAGTTGTTGAATTTTAATCCCGGTGTTATCCGAAAATTTTAACGCTGCACCATTGCCGCCGGCGTCTTGCATAACGAGCAAA
>Ga0247727_10008478_pt1 | contig 19062 bp, 7 predicted proteins | sample WisWelCaveWW1625_FD_202498 | JGI IMG/M metagenome (GOLD analysis project Ga0247727, IMG submission 202498) | Biofilm microbial communities from Wishing Well Cave, Virginia, United States - WW16-25 | ecosystem: Environmental > Aquatic > Deep subsurface > Groundwater > Cave microbial mat | place... | reverse complement strand
GCCGACAAAAACGTGCAAGCGATTTTTAAAAAAATCAAGCTGGCTGGGCCTGTCATTCATGAGGAAACGCAAACCGGCGTGGCCGCCAATTCCAAAACGTTGGCCACGGCAGCCAATCTCAAAGCCGAGGATGGGCATCTTTATTTGGCCGCCATTTCCATCAAACCGAAATTGAGCGTCAACGCCGTGGCCGGTCTCGGGCTGAACTGGACGCTGGTGAAGGCGCAATGTTCCGGGCGAAACATTTCGGCTGTTGAAGTTTGGATGGCGCAGGCAACGCCTGGCAGCGGAACGCTGAGCAGCGATGGCGTGGTCACTGCCACGCTTTCCGGCACGGCCGCCCATGCGATTATCGCCGTGTCACGATACGCCGGCGCGGATGCCGTCGCTCCAATTGGCAATTTCACTTCGGCTAATACCACCAGCAATAGCGCCTGCCTGGGCGGCGTTGATGCTAACGCTTATTTGTTGAACCTGACCACAACCCTCGATGGCTCCTTGCTGTACGGCGCCGCTACCATGCGGGCAAAGAAGCACAACCCGGGCGACGGATATGCGGAACGCGCCGAGATGGTACAAGGCACTGGCGGCAATAATGCGGTCTCACTGGCGGTGGAGGACAAGGCCAACCCGCTGGCCTCCACAGCTGCCGTCGATGGGAGCTTTAATGGAAATGTTGATTGGGCGGTCGTCGCTCTCGAAGTCAAGCCGCAAAAATATGATTTAACCGTGAACACCTCGGGTTCCGGCAGTGTTAATTTAGAGTTGGCCGGCTCAAATGCGCTTTCGGGCGGCACTTATAATGCCGGCGCCGAGATCATGTTAACCGCGATTCCGGAGAGCGGTTTTGAGTTTAGCGGCTGGAGCGGCGATTTGACCGGTTTGGCCAATCCGGCGACGGTTACGATGGATGCCAGCAAGAGCGTGACCGCTACCTTTACGCCGAAGCCGACCTTAACAGTGAATACCGCCGGTTCGGGCAGTGTTGGCATAAATCCGCCGGGCGGTGTTTACAATACCGGTGATGTGGTGACGTTGATGGCGGCGCCTGAGCCAGGTTTTGCGTTCAGCGGCTGGAGCGGCGATTTGTCCGGTTCGGACAATCCGGCGACGATCACGATGGACGGCAACAAAACAGTGACAGCGATGTTTATCGGCAACGGCGATCCAAGCACGAATCTGGCGAAGAATCAACCGATTCTCGCCTCGAGCTCGGTTGTCGAGCAGCCGCCCGAAAACGCGGTGGATGCCAACCTTACCACTTTTTGGCGCAGCGGCAAGATCACCCGAGACAACCCGACGGCCTGGCTGCGGGTGGATTTGGGCGCTTCGCAAAAACTTGGCCGGGCGATCATCCGCTGGAAAGGCAGCTATCATGCGAAAATTTATGAGCTGCAGGTTTCAGACGACGAGATGAATTGGACCACGGTCTACACCAACACCGCCGGCAAGAGCGGGGTGCAGGAATTTGTCTTTCCGCAGGCGAGGGCGCGGTATGTACGATTTTATATGAAAAAGGCCAACTCCGGCAGCTACCGGATGCTTGAGTTTGAAGTCTACTCTGGCCCGCTCGCGAAAAGAACCGTCGAAGCAGCGGAAGCGCCTGTTCCGCAAGAAGTTGTGTTGGAGCAAAATTATCCGAATCCCCTACGGGCGTCTGCCTTTAATCCCACCACCTCGATAAGCTACGCGCTGCCACGGGATATGAAGGTTACGCTCAAAGTTTATAACCTGAACGGCCAGGTGGTGGCGACGCTGGTGAGCGGTTATCAATCGGCAGGCCGCCACGAAGCCAGCTTCAATGCCTCGCGTTTGCCGAGCGGAAACTATTTTACGGTTTTGCAAGCCGGCGAAGAGAAGCATGTCCGGCGGATCGTGTTGATGAAATAAGTATCGAATGTTATTGACCGGTCACTACAGCAAAATCAAGATGCGGCAAATCGTGGCTGAAGTGACCGGTCAATTGATTTGAAATGAATTACACGCTGATCAAAAACTCACACGGATTTTTTCAAGCGCTTTTTCCGTGTGCGTTTTTGATCTGTGTGATATTTTTTTCGGTTTTAAATTCTGTGGGAGTTCATTTCTGTGGGCGATAAATTCTTTTAGTTGGCAGCAAGAGTCCGGCACAGTCTCGCCGAATTTGGCTTGAGGCGGGGCCTACAATTTTCACCAAAAATAATTTTGCAACAGGAAGGCGAAATATTTTTATGAACAAGACAAGATGGTTATCAACGACGATGGCGGTGATTTTCGTGCTGGCGCTGTGCCCTTTGGCGCCGGCGCAGAATCAACCGATCACCTTTTCGGTGATGGCCGACATTCCATACGACAGCAGCGAAGTTTTGGTTTTGCAGCAGCATATTGCCGAGCACAACAAATACAGCCCGTCCGAATTTATTTTTCACCTGGGCGACATCAGGGGAGGTACGACGAATCTTTGCGCGGAAGCGGATTACAGCAGCGTCGCGAATATTCTGAAGGCGCTGGCGGTTCCGTGCTTCATCGTCCCCGGCGACAACGAGTTCAACGATTGCGCTGATCCGGCGCAAGGGTGGGCCTGGTGGGTGCAGTACTTCATGGATTTTGAGGAGAATTTTTGCGGCGCGCCTCTTGATGAGCGGCAAAGCCTCCGGCCCGAAAACTTCGCTTTTGTCCGCAACGGCGTGTTGTTTATCGGCATCAATCTCGTCGGCGGCACCGTGCAGGATTGGAACGAATGGAACACCCGCATGCAACAAGATGCCGATTGGGTGAGCCAGCAATTTCAAGCCAAAGTCAGCCAGGTGCGCTCGGCCGTCATCTTTGCCCAGGCCGGCCCGAACTGGAAGCGTGAGCTGTTCTTCAGTCAATTTCGCCAGTCCGCCGCGTCCTTCGCCAAGCCCGTTTTGTTTATGCACGGCGATGGCCATACGTGGATTCAGGATCAGCCGTTTCCCGAGCCGAATATTTTGCGGGTACAAGTCGACGACGGCGGCCTGACGGTGTTGCCCGTGCAAGTCACCGTAAGCTCGGATACGACGCTCAACATGTTCTCGTTTGAGCGCACTCCCTGGTCCGGCAGCAGCCAGCCATTCAATATGCCGCCGTGTGTCAACGCCGGCCTCGATCAGATCATCACCTTTCCACAATCGGCAACGCTCAGCGGCGGCGCCAGCGATGACGGCGATCCCAATCCGCCGGCCAACCTCACCGTAACGTGGAGCAAAGTCAGTGGCCCGGGAACCGTGACGTTTGACAACGCCAATGCTCTCGTCACCACGGCGAGCTTCAGCGCCGTCGGAGCTTACGTTTTGCGCCTGACCGCCGACGACGGCGAGCTTCAGTCCAGCGACGATGTGACCATCGTGGCGAGTGACGGCAGCCCGATCGTGAATGCGTTCAGCCCGGCCAGCGGACCAGCCGGGACGGAGGTGACGATCACCGGCAGCTATTTTGCCGATGTGACCGGGGTGACGTTTAACGGCATCCCGGCCGCGAGTTTCATCGTGGATAACGCCACGCAGATTCGCGCCGTCGTGCCGTCGGGCGCGACTACGGGCAAGATTGCCGCCATCAATTCCATCGGTATTGGCTTGAGCCAGGCTGATTTTATTACGCGTTATTCTCTAACGGTAAATGTGTTTGGGTATGGCAATGTCGCGCTCAATCCGCCCGGCGGGAATTACGACGACGGCACGGTGGTGACCTTGACGGCGACGCCGGAAGCCGGTTATCAGTTCAGCGGCTGGAGCGGCGATTTGAGTCCCGCACAAGCGGGAACGAATCCCGCCGCCCTCACCATCGACGCCAATAAAAACGTCACGGCCATCTTTACTTTCACTAATCCCAACGGTCAAATTACCCACGAGGAAACCCAAACCGGCGGATCTTCCAACTCCACAATTCTAAAAACTTCGATGAGTCTGACCGCGCTAAGCGGGCAGCTTTATCTCGCGGCGATTTCAACCCGGCCGAAAGTGAGTGTGCTGTCGGTATCCGGCTTGGGATTGACTTGGACGCTGGTCAAGGCGCAATGTTCCGGGCGCAACAACACCGGCGTGGAAGTGTGGAAAGCGATTGGCACGCCCAGCAGCAACGACACGGTCACCGCAACCCTGGCCAGCGCGCCGACCAATGCGGTTATTGCCGTGTCGCGTTATTCCGGCGTCGACGGGGTAACGCCCATCGGCAACACGATCTCCGGCAACACCACTGGGCCGGATGGCGCGTGCTCGGGCGGGTTGGATACGAACGCCTATTCCCTAAATCTCGTCACCACGATGAATGGCGCAATGGTCTACGGCGCGGCCGCGATGCGTTCCAAGACGCACACGCGGGGCGCGGGCTACACCGAGCGCGCCGAAATTCATCAAGGCACCGTCAGCAACTCCATGGCTTCGGTTGCAGTCGAAGATCAAAGCTTCGCCTCGGCAGCAACAGTTGTGGTAGACGGTTCATTCAATGCCAGCGTGGACTGGGCGGTGGTGGCTTTGGAGATGAAGCCGCAGCTCATCTTGACGGCGAATACGGTCGGTTCGGGAACGGTCTCGCTCAATCCTCCGGGCGGCAGCTATAACGCCGGCACGGTGGTGACCTTGACGGCGACCCCGCAAGGCGGGACCTCCGGCTGGGAGTTTATCGGCTGGAGCGGCGATTTAAGCGGCTCAACCAATCCGGCCAGCATCACCATGAACGGCAACAAAACGGTGACAGCGACATTCAACCAATTGCCGCCGCCGCAGTACACGTTGACGGTGAATAAGGTTGGTTCTGGAAGCGTGGCGCTCAACCCGCCCGGCGGGGTTTATGACGAGAATACCGTGGTGACGTTGATCCCGCAAAGCGGGACAGGATTTCAGTTCAGCGGCTGGAGCGGTGATTTGAGCGGTTCGACCAATCCCGCTGCCATCACCATCGACACCAATAAAACCGTCACGGCAACATTTGCCCCGGTGCCGGCAGGAGTTTTTCACGAAGAAACGGCGACCGGCGGTTCTTCCAACTCGACGACGGTCACCACTTCGACGAGCCTCACCGGCGTGAGCGGGCATCTTTATTTGGCGGCGATTTCGATGCGCCCCAAAGCCGCCGTGGTTTCCGTTTTCGGCCTCGGATTGAATTGGACGCTGGTCAGGTCGAAATGCGCCGGGCGCAACACCACGGCCATCGAAGTGTGGATGGCGCAAGGAGAGCCGGCGGATAGCGGCGCGGTGACGGCGACGTTGGCCAATGCGCCGAGCACCGCGGTCATTGCGGTGTCGCGATATTCCGGCGCGGCGGAGGCCGATCCGATCGGCGATCTCTTGGCCGGCAACACCAACGGCAAGAACGGCGGCGGCGTTTGTTCCGGCGGCGTCGATAACAGTTTGTACTCGTTTAATCTCACCACCTCGCTGAACGGCGCCGTCGTTTATGGCGCGGCCGCGATAAAAGGCCGATTCCACACCCCGGGTACGGATTATACCGAGCGGGCGGAAATCCAGCAGCCGCACGCGACGAACCCCTGCGGCCTCGCGGTTCAAGACCGGACTGTCGCCTCGGCCTCAACCGTCGCCATCAACGGCTCGTTTGACGACACGGTCGATTGGGCGGACGTGGCGCTGGAGATCAAGCCGCTGATCGTGACCCCGTTTACCTTGACGGTGAACACAACCGGTTCCGGCGCCGTAACCGTCAATCCCTCCGGCGGGGTTTATAATCCTGGCACCGTCGTGACCTTGACCGCAACACCGGCGTTGGGATTTCAGTTCAGCGGCTGGAGCGGCGATTTGAGCAGCTCGGACAATCCCGCCGCGATCACGATGACCGGCAACAAAACCGTCACCGCGGTCTTTATTCCCAGCGGTTCCATTGTGCACGAAGAAACCCAGACCGGCAGTTCTTCCAACGCCACCATCGTGAAAACTGCTGCGAGCTTGTTTGGGGTCAGCGATCATCTTTATCTTGCGGCGATTTCAACCCGGCCAAAAGTGAGCGTCGTCTCGGTAAGCGGCCTGGGGTTGAATTGGACGTTGGTCAGGGCCAAATGCGCCGGACGCAACACCACGGCTGTCGAAGTGTGGATGGCGCAGGGCGAGCCGAGCAGCGACGACTCGGTTAAAGCGATCCTGACCAGCGCGCCGGTCAATGCCGTCATCACCGTGTCGAGATATTCCGGCGCCGACGTGGGCAATCCGATTGGCGAGGTGATTGCCGGCAACACCAATGGCTTGAATTCGGCCGGCGCCTGCGCCGGCGGCGTCGATAACAGCGCGTATGCGTTCAATCTAATCGCCACAGCGAATGAGGCGGTCGTATATTCGGCTGCCGGGCTGAAAGGGCGGCTACACACCCCGGGCGCCGGCTACACCGAACGGGCTGAAGTGCAACAAGCCGGCAATAACCTGGTGACCGCCGTAGCGGTGCAGGATATGCGCGTCGCCGACGCCGAAACCGTGGCGGTCAGCGGGTCGTTCAGCGGCGACGTTGACTGGGCGCTGGTGGCTTTGGAGATCAAGCCGCAGTCGCTGGGCAAGCGCGGTGGCGATTTGACAACGGAAACGCCGGCCGCGACGCCTTCGGCTTACCGGCTTCATCAAAATTATTCGAATCCATTCAATGCGCAGAGTGTCATCGAATACGACTTGCCGCAGGAGACGGCGCTTCGGCTGGTGATTTATGATCTCACCGGCCAGGTCGTTCGCCGTCTAACCGAGGGCTTGCAGCCGGCCGGCCGCCATCGCGTGATCTGGAGCGGCCAAAATGATTCGGGCGCGCCGGTGGCTTCCGGCGTTTATTTTTATCAATTGGAAATCGGCGCGCAGAAGCTGACGCGGAAAATGGTTTTGCTGCGATAAGGCTGTAAAACGTAAAGCTTAAAACGTAAAACAAAACGCCGCTGGTTCAGGTAGAGTCGAACCAGCGGCGTTTTTTATTGACCAAAAACAAAAGTTGTTTTCTTCAAAATTTTTCTATATTGGATTTCTCGACCTGCGAATTAGTGAAGGAGTCGTTCGTCTCCAAGCAGTACAAGCGCACGTTCAGCGACCTGATATACAGAATCAAATTGCGCGGGCGGGATCTTTACATTGTGATTTTGCTGGAATTCAAGGCAACGCCGTATCGCTTTGCGGCGTTACAAATATTGGGCTATGTTGTGGATTTCTACCGGCATCTGATTGAATCCAGGAAAGGTTTGAGAAAGCTGCCGCCGGTTTTTCCGATCATGCTTTATAACGGGGAACGGCGGTGGACGGCGCCGGTGAATCTTGCCTCGCTCATTGAAGGTAGTGAGGTGGTAGGCAAGTATGCGTTACACTTTGCGTACTTTCCGATTATTGAAAATGCCTTCAGCAAGAAATCACTCTTGCAAATTCGGAATATCGCCTCAACATTGTTTTTAGCCGAGGTGCATTATGACATTGACTTGTTGGAGCGTGAAGTGGGAATTTTGTTTAAAAAGTCACGCGACAAGCAAGCCGTGTCGTTATTGCTCAATTGGTTCAAACAACTAGCGGTTCACGGCAAAATTGACGAATCCGATTATAAGGTTTTGGAACACACCTACCATGATCCCAAGGAGGTTAATATGTTGATCAACGCGATCAAAAAAGAGAAAAAGCAGCTTTATACTCAGGGGATGGAAAAGGGGATGGAAAAAGGAATGGAAAAAGGAATGGAAAAGGGGATGGAAAAAGGAATGGAAAAAATTTCCAGATTAATGTTGGCGAATCACGAGCCGATTGAGAAGATTCAACGGTATACCGGCCTTCCGATTGCGATCATCAAGAGATTAAAGGCAGCGACACGGAAAAACGGACGCCCACAAACTTTGCGTTCTTCTTTGAACTAATCCGGTCTTTGCCTAAAAAAGCGATTCGAATAAATGTGAAACGTAAAACGTAAGTTGGGTTACGCCTTTTCGCTTTACAAGCAAAAACGCCGCTTGTTCTGTAGCCGGAGCAAGCGGCGTTTTTTCATGCGCGAGATAGTTTTCAAGCGCTGATTCGAATCCGCGCATCCGCCGCGGCGCATTGCTCCGGCTCGTGAAAAAGCAAAAACGGGTTGATGTCCATTTCACCGATCTCGGGAAAATCCTGCGCCAGTTGCGAAATCCGCAAAATCGTCTCGTGCAGTTTGCTGAATGCCACCGGCTTCTCGCCGCGCACGCCTTGTAAAATCGCCAGGCCGCGAATGGACTCCACCATGTCCTCGGCGTCTTGGGCCGTCAACGGCGTCACCCGCAGCGCCAGGTCTTGCAGCGCTTCGACGTAAATCCCGCCGAGGCCGAAGGCGATGACCGCGCCAAAGGCCGGAATCGCGTTGATGCCGAGCAGCACTTCACGGCCGCCTTCGACCATGTGCTGCACGAGAAACTGCACGCGCTCCGGCGGAATGCCCGCCGCTTGCAGGCGCACGATCAATTTGTGATACGCCTGGCCCAAATCCACGTCGCTGCGCAAATCAAGCTGCACGCCGCCGATCTCCGACTTGTGAATCACCTCCGGCGAAGAAACTTTCAACACCACCGGATAGCCGAGCTGATGCGCCGCTTCGAGAATCTCGTCCAAATGGCGGCAGATTTTCGTGCCGACGCTGGGGATGCCATACGCCGTGAGAATCTGAAACGCTTCCCAATCGGTGAGCTGCTCGCGTCCGGATTTTTTTGCGCCGGCAATAATCTCGGCCGCAACCTCCCGGCGCACGGCAAAAGCGGGAAAGTCGCCGGTTTTGCGCTGCCGCCACTGCGCATAACGCACCATCGCCGCCAAAGCGCGCGCCGCGGATTCCGGAAATGAAAACGCCGGCACCGCCTGCTTCTGAAGCTCGGCAGCGGAAGCGAGACCCTTGACGCCCATGAAACAACCGAGCACGGTTTTATCGGATTTCTCGGCGACAGCGGAAATACGCTGCGCGACTTTGATGGCGTCGGCGCTGATCGGCGGCACGGAAATCACGATCAGCGCATCAACATTGACGTCTTGCAAAATTTGTTCGAGGGTGAATTGATAATCATCTTCGTTCGCCGCCGGCAAAAGATCGACCGGATTGGCGACACTCGCTTCCGGCAGGAGCCGCGCGCGCAGGCGCTGTCTGGTTTCCGGCGCAAACTGCGCGAGACGCAACCCCAAACTCTCGCAGGCATCGGTGGCCATGATCGCCGGGCCGCCGGCGTTGGTGACGATGGCAACGCGATCGCCGCGGGGGAGAGGCTGGTTCGCCAGCCCCATGGCAAAATCAAACATTTCCTCAATCGTATTCGCGCGCAAGACGCCGCATTGCGTAAACAAAGCGTCGTAAGCCAGATCGGTTCCGGCAATGGCGCCGGTGTGCGAGCTGACCGCGCGCGCCCCGCCTTCGGTGCGGCCGGATTTGACAATCACAATCGGCTTGCGCCGTGACACCTCGCGCGCGAGCTGCACGAATTTGCGGGGATTGCCGAAACTTTCCAGGTACATCAGAATCACGCCGGCGCTCTCGTCTTCCTTCCAATATTCCAAAAGATCATTGCCGGAGATGTCGGTTTTATTGCCCAACGAAACAAACATGGAAACGCCGAGATTGAGGCTGCCGGCGTAATCGAGAATCGTCACCCCCAGCGCGCCGCTTTGTGAAGCAAACGCGATTTTCCCGGTTGGCGGATACGCTCCGGCAAACGTCGCGTCGAGGCGAACCTGCGGATCGGTGCACATCACGCCCATGCAATTCGGGCCGACCATGCGCATGTTGCGGGCTTTGATGATTTCCGCCAAAGCCTGCTCGCGCGCCGCGCCATCGGCGCCGGTCTCTTTGAAACCGGCGGTGATGACGACCAGGCCTTTCACGCCTTTTTGCGCGCATTGTTCAACGGTCGGCAAAACCTGATCTCGCGGCACAACGATGACGGCGAGATCAACCGCCCCGGGAACTTCGAGAATCGTCGGATAAGCTTTGACCGAATGAACATATTTCGCGGCGGGATGCACCGGATAAATCGGCCCGTTGAAATCCGCCGCCAGCATTTTGTCGAACAAATTGCGGCCGAGCGATCCGGGCCGCGTCGAAGCGCCGATGACGGCGACGGATTGGGGCTTGAAGATGACGTCGAGCGATTTGTGCATGTGACTTGAAAGGGCAGTTTATTTTTTTGTAAAGTATGGTCTAAAAATTCTCCGTAGATTTTTGATTAAAGTTAGAAAAAATCTACAAAAACACAATTAAAATAAAAAAGCCGTCTGATCTTTCAGACGGCTTTTAAGTTAGTTCACATAGTTATGCTAAAATTTGTGAGTGAGGCTTAAATTGAAAATCCTGCCTAACTGACTGAAATGATAACCGTCATACGTCATGACGTCGTAACGTCCGTTAAACGTAATCAGGTTCGTTTGCGCTTTGGTTTGAGCAGGATTGTTTAGAATCGCCGCGCCCGCGGCATTGAGCGCTTCAAAGTTCCATTTTGGCAGCACATCCAAAAGGTTGTTCACATTCGCGGCCAGGCTGACATTGTCAAAGAGATCGATCGTAACAGCCAAATCGGTAACAACCTTCCGGTCGAATACCGTCTTCAGATTGGGGTCCAAACCTGTTTGCCGGAATTCCGTTTTGCCAAAATAGGTATTGTTGAGAGACCAGTTCAACTTTCTCATTTCAAGGTTGGCGCCAACAACAAATTTCTGGTTGGGTCTGGACGTAAAGAACAGGGCTTCCTGTGTCTCGTCAATCACATTCGTTCCCTTCACTTTCAGAATGGCGCCATCTCTTTTATTTTTTAGGTTGATATTTCCCGCCACCGAAAGCCCTAATAAGCCGGAACCGACATTGATGTTCTTGTAGTCGAGAACCAAGTCAAGACCGGAGGTTTTGGTGTCAATCGAATTCGTAAAGAATTCCACTTCACCGGTGGCCGTTTTTACTCTATTGCTGATAACGATTCTATCAGCAATGGAAATATCGTAATAGTCGAACGTGAGATTGATATCCGGCGTGACACTCGCGCCGATGCCAAAAGTGAGGTTCTTTGATTCCTCGGGCGTTAGCGGCTTAACTCCCAACACTCTGGCTTGCGGAGACACGTTGTTTACTAAACCAATCGATTGAATACCCTGCCCCGGGACAAAACTGTATTGCACTCGTTGGGTGTAGATCTGATGCAAGGTCGGCGCCTTGAATCCGGTAGAATAGGAGCCTCTCAGCGTAACTTTGTCTTCAGGAGTCTTGAGCCGTGAGCTGATCTTATACACGAAGGCATTACGAAAATCGCTGTAATATTCATTGCGTATCGTGGCAGAGATCAGAAATTGCTTGGTGACATCGTACGCTGCATCAAAGTAGCCGCCAAAATTATAACGATTGAAGATTCCGGAGTTCTCGGGCCTATTCCCGGCAAACGAATCCGCTCCAATGCCATCCCACGAGGCTTTATCACCGGGGGTAATTTCAAACGTTTCACTTCTAAATTCCGTCCCAAAACCGATACTCAGTTGATCCGTTACCGGCCTGGAAACGTCGATATTCCCCACGTTGTGTGAGAATTTTGTTCCACCCGGTTTGAAATTGACTGGACTGTTTTCTTGATAAATATTTGCGCCGTTGGCGTCTTTGAAATCCGATCGATTATGGGAATTAAACACGGTATAATCCTGGCTGTTAAACCCCAGGGTATAGCTGACGTCATACTTCCATTCATTTTCCTTTGAGCGGAGCCCGAACGTCGCGTTGTAATCAATCAGATCGCCGTCAAAAGTTGGAACATAACCTTTGTAGGAGGCCGGCGTTCCATTGCCAAAGAAATCTTTTAGGTATGGAAACGCGGCCAGCGTTCTCCAGTAAGGCGTTCGATAATTGGCAAAAGAGTTTACTTTCTTATAGAAGTAAGCTCCATTCGCATAAAATTCCGTATCGTCAGAAATATTAATACCGCTGTTGATCAGGAATTTTGCGGCTGAGGTTGCCGGCGAGGAACTTCTATTTCCGGCAAATTTATCAAATGCCAGGAAATTCCTGACATCATTTATAGTAGCCCCGAAATCTCCGGCCTCGCCTTCCGCATCAACTATTCCCGAACGTCTGGCTTCATTGACTCTTGACAAATCAATGGTGTAGTTCAAAAACCCCTTATCACCGAAAATGGAGCTGCCATTATTCAAGGAGACGCCAAATCTCTCGCCGTCGCCCTCGCTCGTTATGCCGGTATTAACGGTGTAGTATCCGCCTTCGGTGTCGTCTTTTAATAAGATGTTAACAACACCGGCAATCGCGTCTGATCCGTATTGGGCGGAGGCGCCATCGCGCAATATTTCTACTCGCTCAATGGCATCGATTGGAATGGCGGATATGTCAACGGCGGTTTCACCTCGGCTGGGAGAGGTTTGGGTATACACTAATGCGCTGACGTTCTTGCGTTTGCCGTTAATGAGAATGAGCGTTCTCCCCACGCCCATATTCCTGAGTTCCCAAGGGTCTAACAATGCCGTCGCATCATTAACCGGAGTTTGGACCGTGTTGAATGAAGGAACACGATATTGCAGCATTTTATCAAAAGAGTTTTGCCCGGTACGAGATATTTCTCGAGCTAGAAGGACATCAATTGGCAATGGAGAATCTGTAACGGTTCTTGCAGAGGCCCTTGTCCCAGTGACAACAACAGCTTCACTTTCCAGGGCCTGCGACCGCAGCTCAACGCTCAGTTGTCGTTCTTCATTTTCTTTTAACGAAACGGACTCAGTTCTTGAGGCATAGCCCAGCAAAGAGAAAGTAATCTGGTATGTTCCGGCATCCAACCTAAGCGAATACCTTCCGTTCGCATCCGTTACAGTTCCTCGCGTTGTTCCTTTCACCAAAACATTTGCACCGACAAGGGGCGCCCCTTCGCTGCTCACGGTGCCAGTCAAGACTTGAGACATTACGCCCACAGGCGCCAAGAGCGCGAAAAGGATCAATAAGCTGATCGCACGTTGCTTAACCATAACTCCTCCGTATCGTTAGTGAATAACTCAGGGGTGATTCCGGGTAATGGAATCACGATTGGATTACGAAAATGTAACACGGCAAATCATCTTTGTCAAGCATTTTTTTGAACTGACTATCCCTGACTGCCAAAAAATTTTGCATAGGACTTGACATTGACGCAAAGTTTTTTAAATTTTCGGAAAACGTTTTCCTTAATTGAGTTAAGACTAAACGAGGCCGCGATGGGTTCGATTCGCGACATTGCCAAAGCCGCCGGAGTTTCGATTTCAACTGTTTCGAAAGCGCTGAATAACAGCGGCAATCTCTCGACCGCGACGCGCCGGCGAATTCGAGAAATCGCGAAACGCATGAATTATCACCCCAATAGTTTTGCGCGCGGGCTGGCCGCCAAAGTCGTCGATAACATCGGTTTCGTCATCGATCGGGCGCCCGGCCGCATCTTTTCCAATCCTTTTTATTCCGTCATTCTGGAAGGCATCGAATCGGAGCTGGTCAAGCATGAGTTCAATTTATTGATCTCGGCGCATGCCAGCGCCGAGCGGGATAGCTCCTTGCCCACTTTTGTGTTGAACGGCACCGTCGCCGGGTTGATTATCGCGGGCAACATGGCCCCCGTTTTTTTGCAGCGGCTCAAAGAAGTCCAACTGCCGGCGGTTGTGGTTGACAATCATCTCCAGGACCAAAGCTTTGATACCATCAACTCCGACAATGTGAGCGGCGCCGAAGACATGATGCGCTATTTGATTTCGTTGGGCCACGAGCAGATCGGATTTCTCCTCGGCGCCAATCGCCATCCCAACATGCAAGCCCGCTATCGCGCCTATCGCAACAGTGTGCGGCAGCATCGTTTGCCGAACAAGGCCGGGTGGATTGGCCGTGGCGACGTGACGACGGAAGGGGGGTATCAAGCGATGGCGGAAATTTTGACCGGCGGTGAATTGCCAACCGCGATTTTCGCCTCCAATGATGCCATGGCGCTTGGCGCGACCAAATTGCTTTACGAGCGCGGCCTTCACGTTCCGCAGCAGATCAGTGTCGTGGGTTTTGACAACATTTTTCTTGCGGAGCATGCCGCCCCGCCGCTCACCACCGTTGACGTCGACAAAATCCACATGGGACAACTGGCGGCGCAGCGGTTGATTGAAAAATTGCGAACTCAGGACGATTCCGTGCGTGAAACGATCGTGCCGACCAAGCTGATTATTCGCCAATCCGCGGCGCCACCCGCTTTGCGCAAAGGCGGACGCCAGACGGCGTAAACTCACCGCATTCTTCGGCGCATGGGAATTTATGGGCGCGCGGCCAGGCCCTTTCCATCCTGATTCGTCGTGGCCGCGTTTGATTCCTACCGCCTCACTCTCAGTAAATTGGCTGTGAAATAGATCGAGGGCAAGACATGGCCGCAAAAACGATTGATCTCAACGGCGAGTGGAAAATTTATTCTCCGGACGGCCGATTTTCTCTGCCGGGAACGGCGCCAAGCTCCCTTTTTTATGATTTGGAGAAAAACGGTTACTGGGGCGAGAATGATGTTTTTTTTCGTGAAAATAATCAGCACTGCGTCGAGATCGCCAACCGTGATTTCGTTTACGAACGGTTCTTTGAAATGCCGGAGGAATTTTTTGACCGGCGCCATCGCATTTATCTCGAAGCCGATGGTCTCGACACCATCGCCGAGATTCGGATAAACAACAAAACCGTCGCGCAGACGGAAAACATGTTTCGGCATTATGAATTTGAAGTGCGCGAATGGCTGCAACCTGGTGAGAACAAAATTGAAATCATCTTTCACAATGCCGTCGCCGAAATCGCGCGGCGATATGCGAAACGGCCGTTGTGGAATCCCCCTCACACCCTCGACGGCGCCGTGCATGTGCGCAAAAATCATTGCAGCTTCGGCTGGGATTGGGGCCCGAAAATTCCCGATCTCGGCATCTGGCGCCCCATTCGTCTTTGCGCTTACGCCGGCGCGAAATTAAATGAATTTCACATTAAACAAAATCATGTCGAGGGAAAAGTCTTTCTTGATATTTTCGCGAGTCTCGAGAAATGGACAACCGGCGAATTTCCCATTCACGTCACCCTCGTCGATCCCGATCAAGTCGCCAGCAGGTTACATCTTCAAGACGGCGTGACCGCAACGATTCCGATTCCGCAGCCGCAATTATGGTGGCCGAACGGTTATGGCCTGCAGCCGCTCTATAATATTTCTTGCGAGGTGAAGCGAAACGGCGAGACCATAGATCAAAAATCTTTCAACCTCGGGCTTCGAACCTTGCGGCTCGAGAGAAAGAAAGACGAGCACGGCGAATCGTTTCAATTTAATATCAACGGCATCGCCATTTTTGCGCGCGGGGCGAATTATGTTCCCGAAGATGTTTATTTAACGCGGCCCACCTGCCAATCCACCGAACGGTTGATTCGCGATGCGGTCGCGGCGAACTTCAACTGTTTGCGGGTTTGGGGCGGCGGCGTTTATCCCTCGGATGTTTTTTACGATCTGTGCGATCGTTACGGCCTCATCGTCTGGCAGGATTTGATGTTCGCCTGCGGCGTGTATGACGTCAACAATCCGGCGTTTTATGAAAACATCCGGGATGAAGTGAAAGACAATCTACGGCGTATGCGCCATCATCCCTGCCTGGGCTTGATCTGCGGCAACAACGAAATGGAATGGGGATTTGTGGAATGGGATTTTCCGAAAACCGCCGAGATGCGCGCCGAATATCTCAAACAATACGAAACTCTTTTTCCGGCGCTGGCGCAGGAAATTTGCCCGTATATCGATTATTGGCCCGCCTCTCCTTCTTCCGGCGGCAACTTTGAGCAGCCGAATGCCGTTGATCGCGGCGACGTGCATTTTTGGGAGGTCTGGCACAGCAACAAGCCGTTCACCGAATACTGCAAACATTATTTTCGTTTTTTATCGGAATTTGGCTTCGAATCGTTTCCCTCGCTGAAAACGGTCAAAACTTTTACGGCGGCAGAAGACCGCAATATTTTTTCGCCGGTGATGGAAGATCATCAGCGCTGTGAGGGCGGCAACGGCAAAATTCTCGCTTACCTGGCGCAATATTTTCGCTATCCGAAAGATTTCGACTCGCTGCTCTACGTTTCGCAATTGAGCCAGGCCGAAGCGATGCGCGTTGCGGTCGAGCATTTGCGGCGGCATCGCGGCCGCTGCATGGGCGCGACATATTGGCAATTCAACGACAACTGGCCGGTTGCCTCCTGGTCGAGCGTCGATTATTTTGGCCGCTGGAAAGCGTTGCATTATGCGGCGAAACGCATGTATGATCAAATTTTGCTTTCGTGTGATGAACGTGAAACCTCGGCCAGCTTGCATTTGAGCAATGAAAACAATTTTGCCATTGCCGGACGCGTGGTTTGGAAGCTGCTCTCGCTGGCCGGCGACGTCATCAAGCACGGTGAACTGGAAGCGCAGGTGCCGGCGCTGACTTCCGTAAAGCTGGTCGATCTTGATTTGACCGCCGAATTAAAAAACCAAGGCAAACGCGAACAGTATTTGTCCTTTGCGTTTACGGATTACCGAGACCAGACCTCACGTTACGGCACGGCGGCCTTTGCGCCTTATAAACAGTTGCGGTTGCAAAATCCGCGTCTGAGGGCGGCCATAACCGAAAAGAACGACGTCTATGAAATCCGTGTCACGGCCTCATCATTCGCGAAATTTGTCGCGCTGGATTTGGCGGAGGACGACGTCATTTTCTCGGACAACTACTTTGATTTGGATGCGGGACAGACGCGTGCGATCACGGTTCCGAAACAGACGCTGAGCCTGAACGAATTGCAGCGGCAGCTCACCGTGCGGGCGCTTTTTGACAGCTTTTGAAACGAAATTTAATTGTCATCTTTATGATGGTAGGATCGAAGGTTATGGATGGGTGCTTTATCCAAAAAAATAAGGGCGCCTCATCTGAGACACCCTTACGCTCGCCCGTGCGGGCGATCCAACTCCGCTTGGCGGATTGATTAATAATAATAAAAGAATGCTTTAATTGCAATGAAAATTTAAAATATATTTTCATTTCAGGTTTGAAATCTCTACAGAACTACCCCTTCAACCCCGTCGTCGAGAGACTCTTCACAATTTGTTTTTGCAAAATAAAAAAGATGACGAGAACGGGTATGATCGCCAGGGCGGCGCCGGCCATTTGAATGTTTTCATTGAAAACGAAACGGCCTTGCAACAACGAAATGCCGAGCGGCAGGGTGTAAAGCTTTTCGTCAAAAATGTAAATCAACGCGTCGAGAAAACGATTCCACGACCAGAGAAAGGTCAATATGCCCAGCGTGGCCAGAAGCGGTTTCGACAGCGGCAAAACGATGTTCCAATAAATCCGAAAATCCGAGCAGCCGTCGATGCGCGCGGCGTCGAGCAAATCGTCCGGAATGGCGTCGATGAATTGTTTGGAAAGGAAAATGCCGAACGCGCCGGCGAGGCCGGGCACGATCAACGGCAGGTAGGTGTTCAGCCAGCCGAAATCGCGCATGAGCAAAAAGCTCGGCACCAGCAAAACGCTGCCCGGGATCATCATCGTCGCCAGCATGGCCGCGAAGATTTTTTCGCGCCCGGGGAAACGGTGCTTCGAGAAGGCATAGCCGGCAAGTGTGCAGAAAAACATCGTCCCGGCCGTGGTCGCTATCGAAACGATCAGGCTGTTGCCCATGAATTGCAAATACGGCAGGTCTTGCAGCAAATCGCGATAAGCTTGCAGCGTCGGCTCTTTGACGAGCAGGCTGATCGACAAGGAAGTGGCCTCTGATAGCTTCTTTAACGAAGTGACGATCATGAAATAAAACGGCGCGATCATCGCGAGGCCGGCGATGGTCATTAGGATGTAAAGAAGAACGCGATTGAGTTGGAGTCGTTTCATACACCCATCCCTATAAGCTAAAACGCATAAAAAAATCTGACAGTTTATTCGCCAATCGAAACGGAAATTCTACAAAAAAATTCCACGCTGATCAAAAACGCACGCGGATTTTTAAACGCTTTTTCCGCGTGCGTTTTTGATCCGTGTGCCAATCGTTTTTTTTTGCTTTTCAATTCTGTGGCAGTTCATCTTCTGTGGACGATAAATTAGGATTTCATTTTGAAAGCGAATGGCTGATTCAATTTTCCTTTGTCATGAATTTCCAATTAAAAAAGGAAAGCGCCGAAATCACCGCGAAGAGAATATAAGCCACCGCGGAAGCTTCGCCCATGCGAAAATCTTCAAAGCCTTTGCGAAAAATCAGCGGCACCATCGTCGCTCTTTTGCGCGCGACGGCGAGGATGAATAACAAACTCAGCAGCAACGCGCTGGCTTTGGCCCAATCCATGATGTCGAAAGCGCGTTCGCGCTGTTCGATATTGCTGAGCAGATGACGGTAGTATTTTTCAAATTCTTCCCGGCCGCGCGCCAGCTCGGTATCCGCCTCCGGTTTGGCCGCCGTCAATTTCGCGGCGGTGACGCTGTCGGCAAAAGCGTGGAGCAAACGTTTTTCCTGCGGATAACGCCCGGCGGCCAGGGCGCGTTTATAGTCCCATTGGCTGAGATTGAAGATAGCGGCGCGTTGTTGTATAAAAGGAAGGATTTCACCGCGAATCTGTTTCAGGGCTTTGTCGAGCCGGCGATCCGCCTGCAGCTCGCCGGCAATCTTCGGCGTCGTGCCGATGCGGTTCAAGATTTTGATGACGGCCTGCGTGGTGCTGGAATCGAACGGCAAATCGTACAGCTTAAACATTCGCCGGCTCGGGGCAGTGTAAAGCTCGCTGCGGTCGCCGCGATTGAAGATATGATCGCGCTGCGATTCCAACTGCATTTCGGGCGACATGATGAAGCGCGCCCATTTCATCGCCGCGGCTTTGTGCTGCGACAGGCGAAAAATCACCAGCGCGGTGCCGCCGCCGACCAAACGCGACTTGCCGTTATCCGCAGCCGGCGGCGGCGCTATTCCCCACTGATCGCGCAAGTGCGGCGCTTTCGTCATGATCTCCATGTATCGCCACGCGCCGTCGAGAAACATCGGCTGCAGCAAGCCTTTTTCTTTTTCGTCAAGAACGAAAAGCTCGACCGGCTTGGCGGATTTGTCCAGCGGCATGTTATGAAGATTCCAAAGCCGCATGGCGAATTGTACGCCGTGAAT
>Ga0247727_10008477_pt1 | contig 19062 bp, 3 predicted proteins | sample WisWelCaveWW1625_FD_202498 | JGI IMG/M metagenome (GOLD analysis project Ga0247727, IMG submission 202498) | Biofilm microbial communities from Wishing Well Cave, Virginia, United States - WW16-25 | ecosystem: Environmental > Aquatic > Deep subsurface > Groundwater > Cave microbial mat | place... | reverse complement strand
AACTTGGCATGATTTCGGTGAGTGACGAGCCGAATCCAAAATCCTGGCTGGGTGTGCCGATCCTTTTGAATGGTGAATACATCGGCGGGTTTTCGCTTCAAAACTGGGATCACGAGAACGCCTACACTGATTCGCATGTGCGGCTTCTGCAAACATTGGCAGGTAGTCTTGGGGTCGCGCTCGAAAACGCGCGCCTCTTCAAAGCCGAGCAGGAGCGCGTCGCGGAACTGCAGATCATCAACTCCATTCAGCAGGGACTCGCCGCCGAGTTGGACTTCCAAGCCATTGTGGATTTGGTCGGCGATAAGTTGCGTGAAGTGTTCAATACGGGCAACCTGGGGATTGACTGGTACGACGAAAAAGCAAATCTCGTTCACTATCTTTACACGTACGAACATGGCAATCGGCTCACGATTCCATCCCGACCACCGAATCCACATGGAATTCTTGATCGGATGCTCCAGACGCGGAAACCCGTCGTTTTCAACTCCATCGCGGATTATGAAAAATTCAACGCGCTCGCGCTTCCAGGCACAGACCAGGGCAAATCCTTTATTGGTGTCCCTATCATCAGCAGTGACCGCGTGTTGGGTGAAGTCGGTATCGAAAACTTTGAACGCGAAAATGCCTACGGCGAATCTGAAATCCGCCTGCTGACCACTATCGCCGCCTCGCTGGGAACGGCGCTCGAAAACGCACGTCTTTTCGATGAGACCCAGCGTCTCTTGAAAATCACCGAAGATCGCGCCGCCGAACTCGCCATCATCAACAGCGTGCAGGAGGGGCTGGCCTCGAAACTGGAATTCGCATCCATCATCGATCTCGTAGGAAATAAAATTCGTGAGATTTTCGACGCACATAGTGTGGCAATCGGTAGATACGATCATGCAAATGGTCTGGTTGATTACGGCTATGTGGTCCAGAAAGGACGCCGCGTGTTGATGCCACCGCAACCTTTTGCTGGCATGAGCAAGTACATGATTCAGCATCGGCGTACTCTGGTCATCAATGAAAATGTTGCACAACATGTTCAGGAAATTGGCGCCGTCTTCCCAGCTGACTTCGACATACCGCGTTCAACGGTGTACGTGCCGCTGCTTGTGGGCGAAACAATCACGGGCGTAATTAATATCGCCAACCTTGATCGCGAATATGCCTTCAGCGAATCGGATGTGCGCCTCCTGCAAACCCTCGCCAACAGCATGAGCGTCGCGCTCGAAAACGCGCGTCTCTTTGACGAGACCCAGCGTCTGCTCAAGGTAACAGAAGATCGCGCCGCAGAACTTGCCATCATCAACAGCGTGCAAGCCGCCCTCGCCGCTGAACTCAACATTCAAGGCATCTATGATGCGGTCGGAGATAAGATCCGCGAGATATTCCATCAAGCGGATGTGGGCATCCGCATTTATGATCCGCAGATGAATTTGCTCCACTTCCCCTACGCTTACCAAAACGGGAAGCGGATCATCATCGAGTCTATTCCACATCTCGATACAGGTTTTAGTTTCCATGTCATACGCACCCGCGAGACACTGGTCATCAACGAAGACATGGCACAAGCGTTTGAGAAGTATGGCAGTTCTTTACTTTCAGGCACGCAAATGGAGAAATCACATGTAATGGTGCCGCTACTGGCAGGTGAGCAGGTGCGCGGGATGATCGACATGATTGACATGGATCGTGAGCACGCCTTCAGCGACTCGGACGTGCGCCTCTTGCAAACCCTCGCCAACGCCATGAGTGTCGCGCTCGAGAACGCCCGTCTTTTCGACGAGACCCAGCGCCTGCTCAAAGTGACCGAAGACCGCGCCGCCGAACTTGCCATCATCAACAGCGTGCAAGCCGCGCTCGCGGCAGAACTCAACATTCAGGGTATCTACGACGCGGTCGGCGATAAGATTCGCGAGATCTTCAACAATAAAGACATCGGTATCCGCATCTATGACCCGCAGACAAATATGGTTCATTATCCATATGTATACGAAAACGGGGAACGCCTTACCCTTGAGTCTGGTTACCTTGAAGACAAGGGGTTTGAATCACACGTCATTCGCACCCGTGGGACCGTGGTCATCAACGAGAACATGGCGCAAGAGGTGGAGAAGTATGGTAGTTACACTATTCCCGGCACGCAAGTGGAAAAATCGACAGTTTATGTTCCGCTAGTGGTAGGCGATCAGGCACGCGGATTAATTAATCTCATTGACATGGAACGCGAACACGCCTTCAGCGAATCGGATGTGCGCCTCCTGCAAACGCTCGCCAACAGCATGAGCGTGGCGCTCGAGAACGCGCGTCTCTTCGATGAGACCCAGCGCCTGCTCAAAGTGACCGAAACGCGCGCCGCCGAACTTGCAGTGATCAATAGCGTTCAGGAGGGGCTGGCATCCAAGTTGGAATTCCAGTCCATTATTGACCTCGTCGGCGACAAAGTATTAGACATTTTCAAAACGCAACTGGTTGTGATCATGTTACTTGACCGCAAGACAAATTACGAAGTCTATCCGTATATGTACGAAAAAGGACAGCGCCTCCAACAGGAGCCAATCCCGCAAGACGACAAAGGATTTGGCCAGCAAGCCATGCGCACACGCCAGCCCGTGTTGATCAATTCGGATATGCAGAAGCGCATGGAGGAGGTTGGTTCCTATTTGATCGGCGGCGAAGACGTTGCGCCAAAATCCGCAATTTACGCGCCTCTCCTTGTAGGGAATGAAGCCAGGGGTGTCGTTTCGATTGGCACATATGATAGAGAGAATGCTTACACCGAATCGGATGTGCGCCTTCTGCAGACTCTCGCCAACTCGATGAGCGTCGCCCTCGAAAACGCCCGTCTCTTCGACGAGACCCAGCGCCTGCTCAAAGTGACCGAAGACCGCGCCACTGAACTCGCCATCATCAACTCTGTGCAGGAGGGGTTGGCGTCCAAGCTGGATATGCAAGCCATCTACGATCTCGTTGGCGACAAGATCCAAAGCATGTTCAACGCACAATCGCTCATTATCTGCTCGTTCGACCATGAGAAGCAAACCGCTGCTGTGCCGTATGTATTTGAAAACAGGGAACGTATCTTTGATGATGACATCATGGCGTTCAGCCCATTACACAGGCATCTCATCGAAACCCGCCAGCCGGTGGTGATCAACGAGAATTCGCGCGAACAATCAACACGGTATGGTTTGGTGACCATCGAAGGAACACAACAGCCAAAATCTCTGGTCTACGTTCCCTTTGGGACCGGGACACAGGTCAACGGTTATTTCAGCCTGCAAAACATGGAACGTGAGCACGCCTTTGCAGAGTCAGACGTGCGCCTGTTGCAAACACTGGCGGGCAGCATGGGGATCGCACTCGAAAACGCCCGTCTCTTCAATGCCGAGCAACAACGCAATGCCGAACTGGCGGTGATCAACAGCATTCAGGAGGGCGTCGCCGCGGAACTGGACTTCCAGACCATCATTAACCTCGTCGGCGACAAACTGCGGGCGGTCTTCAACATGGGCGATATCGGCATCCGCTGGTATGACCACGAAGCCGACCTGTTGCATTACTACTATGAATACGAACATGGCGAGCGGATTCACATGCCCTCACGCCCGCCCGGCGACAGCCCCACCTGGCGCAAGATCATGCAGACCAGGCAACCCCTGATCCTTAGGCATCCAGCCGAACGCTCTGCGATCGGTGTTCAGGTGGAACCCGGCACGGATGCTTCGCTCTCGATGGTCACAGTGCCTATTATCGGCAGTGACCGTGTTCTTGGCGCGATTATTATCGAAAACTACGAGCGCGAAGATGCTTTTAGTGAATCGGATGTCCGCCTGCTGACAACGGTGGCGGCGAGCATGGGCACCGCACTCGAGAATGCGCGTCTCTTCGACGAAACGCAGCAACGCAACGCGGAACTTGCCATCATCAACAGCGTGCAAGCCTCGCTCGCCGCCAAACTGGAGATGCAAGCGATCTATGATGCGGTCGGCGAAAAGATCCGTGAGATCTTCGACGCGCAAGTGGTGTTGATCGTCACATACGACAAGGCAAGCAACCAATCCAGTTTCCCGTATGCCATTGAAAAAGGTAAAAGGCTGCACATCAATACAAGTCCCACCCGGGGCGTTTCGGGTCACGTGATTCGGACCGGCAAACCGGTGATGATCAACCAGAACATGGCACAGAGGGAGATCGAGATTATGGGCCAGTCCTCGCAGATTGTCGCCGGGGATGACATAAAATCACGCCTCGATGTGCCAATGCTCGTCGGGAATGAAGCAAAGGGGTGCATCTCCCTTCAGAATGTGGATCGCGAGAACGCCTTCAGCGAATCGGATCTGCGCCTGTTGACGACCCTCGCCAACTCGATGAGCGTCGCCCTCGAAAACGCGCGTCTCTTCGACGAGACCCAGCGCCTGCTCAAGATCACCGAAGACCGCGCCGCCGAATTGGCGATCATCAACAGCGTGCAGGGCGCGCTGGCGGAAAACCTGGATATTCAGACCATATATGAAATCGTGGGAAACAAGATTCAGGAAATTTTCGACGCGCAGACTGTCTTCATCAACAGTTACAACCCGGAGGCAAATCAGCGGCAGACGCGTTATATGGTAGAGAAGGGCGAACGCTTCTATCCGGAAGTCGTCAAACTCAATGAATTGCACCGCAATATCATTGAACAACGAAAAACGCTGGCGTTCAATCAAAATGCCGAAGTGGAGTTGGAAAAATTGGGCGCAGTTTTGATCCCCGGATCAGAGACAGCGAAATCGGCCGTCTTTGTTCCATTGCTGACGGGGAACCGTGTCTTCGGCTCGATCAGCCTGCAAAACGTCGACCGCGAGAATGCCTTCCCTGAATCAGATGTGCGTTTGCTTGAAACGCTGGCTTCTTCCATGAGCGTGGCGCTGGAGAATGCCCGTCTCTTCGATGAAACGCAACGTCTGCTCAAAGAGACCGAACAGCGCAACGCCGAACTTGCGATCATTAACAGCGTGCAATCCGGCCTGGCCTCCAAACTGGAGATGCAAGCCATCTACGATTTGGTCGGCGATAAGGTTCGCGATTTATTTGATGCACAGGCGGTGCTAATCGTTACCTACGACCGCGAAGCAAACCTATTCCACTATCCATACATGATCGAGAAGGGTGAGCGGCTAACTGTAGAGTCAACCGAACCAAGAGGATTCTCCAGGCAGATGCTCGAATCCCGTCAACCCATTCTGATCCGAAATAACTTTGAAGAACAGTATCAGAAAATAACAGGCATGCCGCTGGAAAGCTTTGCAGGAGAAGAGCCAAAATCATGGTTGGGTGTTCCGCTCTTGGTCGGGAATGAAGTGCGCGGCACGATCTCGCTTCAAAACGTGGACCGTGAAGAGGCCTTTGGCGATTCCGATTTGCGCCTGCTCAGTACCCTGGCCGGCACCATGAGCGTCGCCCTCGAAAACGCACGTCTCTTCGACGAGACCCAGCGCCTGCTCAAGATCACCGAGGACCGCGCCGCCGAACTTGCGATCATCAACAGCGTGCAGGAGGGGCTGGCATCCAAATTGGATATGCAAGCCATCTATGATCTCGTCGGCGATAAATTAGCCGAAGTGATGAACACCCTCGATATCGACATACGCTTATTCCTGCCGGAGACAAATCAAGTGCTGTATCCATATTTGCGCGATCAGGGGAAGCGCATGGAGATCCCACCGCAACCCCTGCGCGGTTTCTCGAAGCATGTCTTTGAGACCCGCCAGACCGTGATCATCAATGAAAAGATGGCGGAGCGCATGGCAGAACTCGGTTCCCAGCTGGTTCCCGGCACGCAAATGGAGAAATCCTATATCGCTGTGCCGATTATGGTGGGCGGGCGTGCGCTGGGCATGGTCAGCACCAGCAACTATGAAAAGGAGAATGCCTTCGGGGAGTCGGATGTGCGCCTGCTCCAGACCGTGGTCTCTGCCATGAGCGTTGCCCTTGAGAACGCCCGCCTCTTCGATGAGACCCAGCGTCTGCTCAAGGAGACTGAGGAACGCAATGCCGAACTGGCAGTCATCAACAGCGTGCAGCAGGGGCTGGCTTCCAAGCTGGAGTTCCAGTCCATCATCGATCTGATTGGCGACAAGGTCACAGAAATTTTCAACGCACAAGCCACATTGATCTCACTCTACAATCCTGAAAAAGCGGAAATCGATCACAAATACCTGATCGAGCGCGGCGAACGGATCATCTTCAATAAGCCTGTTGCCATCGATAGATTCCGCCAGCGGGTGGTAGACACACGCCAGCCATGGTTGATCAACCAGAATTATTCCCAGATCGCCCGTGAGATGGGCGAAGAGTCGATTCTGGAAGGCGAGGAACCCAAATCACTGGTGTTTGTGCCGATGATCGTCGGGAGCGGCGTCACCGGCGTCATCAGCCTGCAAAACCTGGATGTCGAAAACGCCTTCAGCGAATCGGATGTGCGCCTGCTCTCCACGATCGCCTCCAGCATGAGCGTGGCGCTCGAGAATGCACGCCTCTTCGAAGCCGAGCAGCAGCGCGTCGCTGAACTTGCCATCATCAATAGCGTCCAGCAGGGGCTGGCGTCCAAACTGGATATGCAAGCCATCTACGATCTGGTTGGCGACAAAATTTGCGAACTCTTCAGCCTGCAAACCTGTTACATCATGATCTACGACCGGGAAAAAAACATCGAGCACTATCCGTTCCTCGTGGATAACGGCAAGCGCATCGTTCAAGAGGACCTGGCGCACGACGAGAATGGGTTCGGTCCGCTGGTGATGAAAACCCGTCAGCCGGTGATGATCAACGAAGATATGGAGGGCCGCTCAAAGGAAGTCCACTCGTACAACATCTCCAGCGACGGCGACGAGGTGAAAGCCGCAATTTACGTGCCCTTGTTGATCGGCAATGAATCAAAAGGTGTTATCTCGGTTCAGAACACCCAGCGCGAACATGCCTACACCGATTCGGATCTGCGCCTGCTGGCAACACTCGCCTCCTCGATGAGTGTTGCTCTCGAAAGCGCCCGCCTCTTCGACGAAACCCAGCGCCTGCTCAAAGAGACCGAACAACGCAACGCCGAACTTGCCATCATCAACAGTGTGCAGGCAGGTTTGGTCGCCAAGATGGATATTCAAGGCATATACGATCTGGTCGGCGACAAAATTCGCGACATCTTTGACGCGCAGGTGGCGGATATCGGGCTTTATGATCGCAAGAATAACATCGTCCATTTTCCATACATTATTGAACGCGGTGTACGTTTCCCGAGTAAGCCTTTGGAAGTGATCGGTTATCGCAAGCATGTCATCGAAACCCATCAATACTTGTTGATCAATGAAAATACAGCTGAAGCCGCGGCAAAATATGGAAATCCAACTGCGATACAAGGCGAAATGCCCAAGTCCATTTTGTATGTACCAATGGTCGTGGGAGATGAAGTCAAGGGTGTGATCTCACTTCAAAATCTTGACCGCGAACACGCCTTTAGTGAATCGGATGTTCGCCTCCTGCAAACGCTCGCCAACTCGATGAGCGTCGCCCTCGAAAATGCGCGTCTCTTCGACGAGACCCAACGCCTGCTCAAGGAGACCGAAGAGCGCAATGCAGAACTGGCGGTCATCAACAGCGTGCAAGCCGCCCTCGCCGCCGAGCTCAATGTGGAAGGAATTTATGAAGCGGTCGGCGACAAGATGCGCGAGGTGTTCAACGCCGATGTCAGCATCCGTATCCATGATCCCAGCACCCAGCTGGTTCACTTTCCGTACCTGTACGAACTCGGGAAACGACTCGCGATTGGTCCCTACCCTCTCGCTACAATGGGCATCGCGGCGCATATTCTCCGCACGCGCAAGACCCTGATGATCAATGAAAATGCGGAACAAGCGAGGGAAAAGTACAACGCCCCTGTCCTGCCCGGTACGCAGGCGGCGAAATCAGCCATCTATGTGCCGTTGGTGACGGGCGATCAAGCGCGTGGAGTTGTGGCAGTCAGCAATTACGAGCGCGAACACGCCTTTAGCGACTCAGATGTTCGCCTGCTTGAAACCCTCGCCAATAGCATGAGCGTCGCGCTCGAAAACGCGCGTCTCTTCGACGAGACCCAGCGCCTGCTCAAGGAAACTGAACAACGCGCCGCCGAATTGAGCGCTGTCAACACGGTCAGCACCGCCCTCGTTTCCGAGTCCGAGTTGGAGGCGCTCATCCACTTGATCGGCGGGCAGGTACGTCAGATCTTCGACGCCGACATCGCCTATCTGGCTCTGCTTGATCGTCGGTCAGAGACGATCAATTTCCCCTACACCTACGGCGAAGAACTCTCCCCACTGAAACTGGGCGAAGGGCTAACCAGCAAGATCATCGAATCGGGCGAGCCATTGTTACTCAACCAGGATATTAACAGCCGCGCCGCGCAAATCGGCGCAACCAGCGTAGGCGTGGATGTATTATCCTATCTCGGCGTGCCCATCACGGTGGGGAAAAGAGCGATTGGCGTCCTGAGCGTGCAAAGCACCCAACGGGAGGACCGTTTCAAAGAGGATGACGTGCGCCTGCTCAGCACCATCGCGGCAAACGCAGGCGCGGCAATCCGCAATGCGCAATTGCACGCCGAGACGCAGCGCAACGCCGATCAGATGGCAACCATTGCAAACGTGGGGCGCGAACTTTCTGCCACGCTCAACCTGGATACGGTCACGAAGACCGTTGTTGAAAATGTGCATACGCTCTTCCATGCGCGCGATACCATCTTGCGTTTACTCGATGGCGACGGACAAACCCTACGCACCGCCCTGGCGCTGGGCAAATATGCCGAAATCAATTCAGCCAATACTCTCCCGCTTGGCGCAGGTATCACGGGCGCGATCGCACAAAACGGCATTGCCGAAGTGATTGACCGCCTCGATCTCGACCCGCGCCGTCAGCATGTGGCGGGCACACCCGATAAGGACGAGAATCCCGAAACGATGATGGTCGCGCCGCTGATCGCCAGCAATCGCGCCATCGGCGTTATCTCAGTCTATAAAGACCGCGCCGACGGATCCTTCTCGCAAATTGATCTGGATTTTCTGGTGGGTTTGGGTCGTCAAGCCGCGATTGCCATCGAGAATTCGCGCCTGTTCGATGAAACACAATCCGCACGCGCCGCCGCCGAACAAGCCAACACCGCCAAGAGCGCCTTCCTTGCCAACATGAGTCACGAACTGCGCACGCCGCTCAATGCTATCATCGGCTTTACAAGAATAGTCCGCCGCAAAGCCGAAGGCGCGCTCCCTGAAAAACAAACCGATAACCTCGATAAGGTCCTCACCAGCGCCGAGCATTTGCTCAACCTCATCAACACCGTGCTGGATATTGCCAAGATCGAAGCGGGCAGAATGGACGTGCAAGCCTCCAACTTCAACATCAGCGCCCTCGCCGATCTGTGTGTCAACACCGCCGCGCCCCTGCTCAAACCTGCCGTGCGCCTCGTGAAGGATGTTGATCCTTCGCTCGCCATCGTCCATTCCGATCAGGATAAGATCAAGCAGATCGTCCTCAACCTGTTGAGCAACGCGGCGAAATTCACGCATGAGGGCAAAATTACTTTGGCTATGAAGAAGGTAGACACAGTGGAGCAGTACGCAAGTAAACAAGCAGACAAGCGCGCAGGCGCGCCTGTTTCCGTGTTTCCGTGTTTACTTGTTTCCGTAACCGATAGCGGTATCGGCATCAGCGAGGAGGCACTCGGGCGCATCTTCGAGGAATTTCAGCAAGCCGACACCAGCACCACGCGTCAATACGGCGGAACAGGATTGGGACTCGCCATCAGCCGCAACCTCGCGCGACTACTCGGCGGCGATCTGACGGCAACCAGTGAAGTTGGAAAAGGCTCGACGTTTACGCTCGTCATTCCCATGCAATACGGATATCGCTCCGCCTCTTCCGCTCCCGAAGCTGATTCAGCGGCGCAAGCGACTCACCTGCTGAGAGCGGACGCGTCCAAAAAACTCGTCCTTGTCATTGACGACGACCCCGACGCGGTCTACCTCCTGCAGGAGAATCTAAGCCAGGACGAGTTCGAAGTCATCGGCGCGCGCAACGGCATCGAAGGTCAACAGATCGCGCGCGACATGCAGCCGCGAGCCATCCTGCTCGACATTCTCATGCCCGATAAGGACGGCTGGCAGGTGTTACACGACCTGAAAGCCGATGAACTCACAACGAATATCCCCGTCATCCTGCTCACCATCGTGGACAAGAAAGCGCTCGGTTTTAGGTTGGGCGCGTCGGCTTATTTGTTGAAGCCGCTCGACCCTGCCGCCGTGCTGGACGCGCTCAAACGAGTCATCGCGCCGAATGAGAATGGTCACACCCACGTCCTCGTGGTGGACGACGACCCGCACGTCGCGGACATGCTCCACCAACTCTTGCCCGAATCAGATTTCAGTTTGGAGTCCGCTCCCGATGGCGTCGCAGGTTTGGAGGCGATTGAAGCGCATCGTCCCGATGTCGTCTTGCTGGATATCATGATGCCGCGTCTCGACGGCTTCGGCGTCATCGAACAGCTGCGATCCAATCCTGAAACACGCGACCTGCCCATCATCGTCATCAGCGCCAAGGAACTGACCGACGATGAATCGACGCGTTTACGCGAAAGCGTGAATTTCGTCATGCGCAAACAAGGCTTTGATGGAGAGAGGCTCATGCAGGAAATCAATAGTGTGCTGGAGAAATAATATTTCAATCCGACCTCGGTGGTCGAGTAGCGGCGCGCGATGTTCGCGCCGCGTATCGAGACCACCAGGGAATAAGAATACTACTGGTTAGCGGTGGTCTCGATACGTTCCTTGCCGCAGAGCGGCTCGGAACTACTCGACCACCAGATAAATTATGAATACGGAGAAAAACTTGAAAACAATTTTGATCGTCGAAGACACCGAACTCAACATAGACCTGCTCACGCAATTGCTTGAAGATGACTACAACCTGCTCATCGCAAGAGACGGCGCGCAGGGGGTGGCATTGGCGGGGCAGAATCATCCCGATCTGATCCTGATGGATATCTCCCTGCCCATCATGGACGGCTACTCCGCCGCGCGCAATATACGCGAGACACAGCCCTCCGTACCCATCATTGGACTCTCCGCCCATGCCATGAACGGCGACGCGCAACGGGCAAAGGACGCGGGCTGTAACGATTACCTCACCAAGCCCGTGGATGAAAATTTGCTGTTGAAGAAGTTGAAGGAATATTTGGGATAAAGAATAATGTCATTGCGAGGAGTGTTCTTGCTCTTCGCGACGAAGCAATCTCCCACACAACAAGGAGATTGCTTCGGGATTTCGATGCTTCGCATCTCAACCCTCGCAATGACATGGGATGAAACCTTATGACTCAACCTAAAATCCTGATCGTGGACGATGAACCCTTCAATGTGGATTACCTCGAACAGGAACTCGAAGAATTAAATTACGAAACCATCGCCGCCGTCAACGGGCAGGAAGCGTTGGAAAAAATCCAGGCGGAACAGCCCGATCTCGTCCTGCTCGACATCATGATGCCGATCATGGACGGCTTCGCTGTGCTGGAACGCGTCAAGGCGAACCCGTCCCTGCGCGACATCCCGATCATCATCATCTCGGCGACGAGCGATCTCGAAAGCGTGGTGAAGGGAATCAAACAAGGCGCGGAGGATTACCTGCCCAAGCCGTTCGAGCCGACATTGTTGCAAGCGCGTATCTCCGCCAGCCTCGAGAAAAAATCCCTGCGCGACCAGCAGCGCAAACTCCTGCATACCTTTGCCAGCCGGGAGGTGGCCGAGTTGCTGATGGCAGACGGGTTTTCACTCGGCGGCAAACGGATAGACGCCAGCATCATGTTCACCGACATCCGTTCGTTCACTACGCTCAGCGAAAAAAGCGACGCGGCGGATACCATTGAAATGCTCAACAATTACTTTGCATCCATCTTCGAGCCGATCTCGCGTCACGGCGGCATTGTCAACCAGATCATCGGCGACGGGTTGATGGCGCTCTTTGGGATTGTCCGCAGGAATGTGGATCATCGCCAGCAGGCTGTGCTTGCCGCGCAGGATATGCTGGTTGCACTGGAAAGTTTTAACGAGCAACGAGCCGCGGCAGGGAAATTGCAGATCAAAATCGGAATCGGCATCGCGTCCGGTTCGGTGATTGCCGGGTATGCAGGTACACAACACCGCGCCACATACACCTGTGTGGGCGATACGGTCAACCTCGCGGCGCGCATCGAAGCGTATACCAAAGAGGCGGGCAAACCGATCCTGTTCGAGGCAGAGACCCGCGCCGGTCTGCCTGAATTGATGCAGGTGGAATCGCTCGGAGAGGTTATATTTAAGGGGAAAACCATCCCGATACAGGTATACGCCGTCTCGTAGGTCGCCTAACGCACCCTTGCTCAAAGGCGGTCTGCGACCGCCGTGTTTTGCACGCAATTCGCAGGGTCTGTGACCCTGCGGGAGCGATAATATACGTAAGATGAGTTCATAAGAAAAATCAAGACACAGGTGAGAATGGCGAGCAAGTCATCTACCGTCGGCAAAGCGCCCAGGAAAAAAGCGACTAAGCCAAAAGTCCGAAACGAAGCGGGGAGGAAATCCACGCGCCCGCGCGCGGACTCTTCGACTCGGCTCAGGACAAGCCTTAAACCTGTCTCCGCTATAAAAAGCGACTCCAAAATCCAGAAGGCGTTGTACGAGATCGCGGACGCGGCGAGCGCCGTGAAGGATATGGGGTCGTTCTATACGAAACTGCACAAGATCGTGGGGAAATTGATGTATGCCGAGAATTTCTTTATTGCTCTCTACGATGAACAAACCGATCTGATCACCTGGCCCTATTATGTGGATAGCACAGGGGATCAACCGCCTGTCCCTACTGCTCTTCAGCAATTTAAAGGCGGCACGGCGTATGTCCTGCGTACAGGGCGGATCGTGCATTCCTCACGCGCGCATAGCGAAGAGTTAATTCGCAGGGCAGAGATCGAGCAATCCGGGTCTAAATCCGAGGATTGGCTGGGAACGCCTCTGAAAGTTGGGGATAAGACATTGGGCATTTTGGTGGTCCAAAGTTATAAGGAAGGAATAGGTTATACAGAGCAGGATGTCAACGTACTTACCTTCGTTGCTCAGCACATCGCCACCGCGCTGACGCGCGCCCGCGCCCTCGAAGCGGAACGCCAGCGCACCGATGAACTCGCCATCCTCAACAGCGTGGGCGAAGCGATGGCACAGACTCTGGATGTTAAGACCGTGACGAAGATCGTGGGCGATAAGGTGCGCGGTATTTTCCATGCAGAGGTCACTGAGATTTTGATACTCGATGAATCAACGAATTTGATTCATGCGCCATATTCGTACTATCGCGGCTACGCTCAAGATGAGCCGTTCGCGCTTGGGAAAGGTTTGACATCGCGTGTCATTCGAACTCGCGAGCCCCTGGTACTCAATACGTGGGTAGAACAGTTGGCATTGGGCAGTCTGAATCCCCCCTCCGATATCGACATCACTGAGTCATATATGGGTGTGCCCATTATCACAGCCGAAAAGGTGTTAGGGGTGGTCAGCGTGCAAAGTTACCAGAAGAACGCATACAACGAAAGTCATGTGCGCCTTCTGCAAACGCTCTCGTCCAATATGGGCGTTGCCATCGAGAACGCGCGGCTGTTTGAAGCCGAGCAGGAACGCGTGGCTGAGCTCGCCATCATCAATGCCGTGCAGGGTGCGCTCGCGGCAGAATTGGATATTCAGGGAATTTACAACGCGGTCGGCGAAAAACTGCGCGAGATATTCAATTATCAAGATGTATCCATTTATTCTGCCAATCTGGCGGCAGGCACCATGACCATCGAATATTCCTTCGAGAAAGGTCAAAAGTTCCCACAGACAATCACCGTCCCCATGAATTCCTTGTATGAATATACCGTCAAGGCAGATAAAACGTTAGTTTTTAATGGTGATTTTGCTGAATTTGTCGCACGGTTCAAAGATTATAAAATTCCCAGCGGAGAACTTCCTAAATCCTTGCTGCTCGTTCCTCTTCCGCATAAAAAAGGCGCAGCAAAAAGAGTGTATTTAACCTTGCAGGACGTGGATGGCAAAACAGTCTTTACCGACTCGCATGTACGCCTGCTCGAAACGCTAGCAGGCTCGACGAGCGTGGCATTGCAAAACGCGCAATCGTTCAAAGCCGAGCAGGAACGCGTCGCTGAACTGGCCGTCATCAACAGCGTGCAACAAGCCTTAGCCGCAAAGCTGGATATGCAAGGTATCTATACCACTGTCGGTGAAAAACTGCGCGAGATTTTCAGTGCGCAAGCCATCATCATATATTCTGGAAATTTAAAAACACGGACGGAAACGATGGAGTATGCCTTTGAAAAAGGGCAAAAGCTTGAACGGATCACTGAGCCGCTCAACTCCATGTATGAATATATTCTTGGATTGAATAAAACCTTTGTGCGGAACAAAGACTTTCCGCAATTTGCGGCGCAATTCAAAGACTATGTAATTCCGCAAGGCGAAATGCCCATATCCGTAATGGATACCCCTGTGATTAGAAATGAAGGAGATGGTTTTTATCTCTATGTTTCGATCATGGATATGGATGGCGAAAAAACATTTGACGAATCCGATGTGCGCTTGCTAGAAACGCTCGCTAACTCGATGAGCGTGGCTCTCGAGAACGCGCGTCTCTTCAAAGCTGAACAGGAACGTGTGGCGGAACTTGCGATCATCAACAGCGTACAGGAAGGGCTGGCATCCAAACTGGAGTTGCAAGCCATCTATGATCTGGTTGGAGACAAGATTCAGGAGATCTTCGATGCACAATCTGTCTTCATCGCGATCTACCATCCTGAGACTGATAGGGTGTCCTTTCCATATTGGATGGGATCGACCGAGAATCCGAGAGAGCGATTGTATCTCCCACCGGAGCCCCCGCATGGATTCAGCGGTCAGGTCATCCGCACGCGTCAGACCGTCGTAATCAACAAGGATATGGACCGGATAGCACGCGAGCTGGGATCCAGGTCGCCTGTTGGTGACAAACCCTTCGCGAAGTCCGCTGTTTATGTTCCCATCCAAAGCGGGGAAAGCGTATTGGGGGTCATCAGCCTTCTCAATATCGATCGTGAGAACGCGTTTTCTGAAAGCGATGTCCGTCTGCTTCAAACGCTTGCTAACTCCATGAGTGTGGCGCTTCAAAACGCGCAATCCCTCAAAGCCGAGCAGGAGCGCGTGGTAGAGTTGGCGGTCATCAACAGCGTGCAGGAGGGGCTGGCATCCAAACTGGATATGCAAGCCATCTACGACCTGGTGGGAGATAAGCTCCGCGAGATATTCAAGGCGGATTCAACCTGGATCGCCTTCCACGACGAGAAGAGAGAGACGATCCTCGTTCCCTATTACGCGGATGGGAACGAGAAGAGACCTTTCTTCACCCGTCCGTATGGGAATGGCTTATATGAACCGGTTGTCGAAACCGGCAAGCCGTTTATTGGGGGGTCGGAAAAGGATTATGCCGAGCTTGGAGGATCATATCGTGTTGCCTCTCCCGGCTCCAAAAAGGATCTGAACGAATCGTACATGGGAGTTCCCATTTTCAAGGACGGAGTGGCCATCGGCGCCACGAGTATCCAAAGTTACAAGCAAAACGCCTACAATGAAAGTGATCTTCGCCTGCTCCAAACCTTGACCAACTCGATGAGCGTGGCGCTCGAAAACGCGCGCCTCTTCGATGAGACCCAGCGCCTGCTTAAAGTAACCGAAGATCGCGCCGCCGAGCTTGCCATCATCAACAGTGTGCAGGAAGGGTTGGCTTCCAAGCTCGACATGCAGGGTGTTTACGATCTGGTGGGTGAGAAGATCCGTAAAATATTCAATGCCCAGTCTGTAGCTATTGGCAGTTACGACCATGGGGCGGGTCTGGTTGATTATCGCTACGTGATCCAGAAGGGCCGACGCGTGCGCACGGAGAAAAGCCCCTTTGCCGGCATGAGCAAGCATATCATCAATACCCGCCGTACACTTGTGATGAACGAAAATGTGGCGCAAAAAGCCGCGGAAATTGGCTCGACGATATCCGCCGGGGATGAGTTTGAGTGGCCGCGCTCGACCGTCTATGTGCCCTTGCTTGTGGGAGAGACGGTCACAGGTGTAATCAGCGTCGGCAACATGGATACCGAGAACACATTCAGCCCCTCTGATGTGCGTCTGCTCGAAACGCTTGCCAACTCGATGAGCGTTGCCCTCGAAAACGCGCGTCTCTTTGACGAGACCCAGCGCCTGCTCAAGATCACCGAAGACCGCGCCGCCGAACTCGCCATCATCAACAGCGTGCAGGAAGGGCTTGCTTCCAAACTGGATATGCAAGCCATTTATGAACTCGTGGGCGATAAGATCCGCGATATCTTCGACGCGCAGGTGGTGGATATCGGCTTATATGACACCACGGATAATCTTCTGCACTTCCCCTATACCATCGAACGCGGCGTGCGCTTCCCCGATGAACCCATTCAGATCATCGGCTACCGCAAGCATGTGATGAAAACGCGCCAGCCGCTTCTTATTAATCAAAACAACGCTGAAGTCTCGGCGCAATATGGCAATCCGTTTACAGCAATTGTAGGCGAAATAGCCAAGTCAAAATTGTTTGTGCCGATGCTCGTCGGCGGTGAGGCCAGGGGCGTGATCTCGCTTCAAAACCTGGATCGTGAGTTTGCGTTCAGCGAATCGGACGTCAGCCTGCTTGCCACCCTCGCCAGCGCCATGAGCGTTGCACTCGAGAATGCGCGGCTCTTCGATGAGACCCAGCGCCTGCTCAAAGTGACGGAAGACCGCGCCGCGGAACTGTCCATCATCAACAGCGTGCAAAAGGGACTTGCATCCAAACTGGACATGCAAGCCATTTATGACCTGGTCGGTGATAAGGTGCGTGACATATTTAGCACCGAGGTCGTATACATTGCAATCCGAAAACCAGATGATCTTAATACGGTTGAATTTCCCTATTACCTGGATCGCGGCAACCGGATTGGTCAATCCAGCATAACGCTTGGTGAGGGCATCACATCCAGAGTGATCCTATCAAACCAACCCTTGATCACACACACCATGCAGGAGCAACTTGACCTGGGTGGCATATACGCTGAAGGGGAAGAATCGCAATCCTACCTGGGCGTGCCAATCACCCTCGGAGATTTTGTCGCGGGGGTGGTCAGTGTGCAAAGTTATAAACAACATGCCTTTAACGACTCTGATGTGCGCCTGTTAAGCACTTTGGCATCCAGTATGGGTGTTGCACTCGAAAATGCGCGCCTCTTCGACGAAACCCAGCGACTGCTCAAGGAGACCGAGCAACGCGCCACAGAGATGTCCACTCTTAACAGCGTCAGCCAGGCGCTTGCCGTGCAGATCGAACCCAATGCGGTGATTGACCTGGTCGGCGAAAAACTGCGCGAACTGTTCCATGTGCAATATATCTATATCGCCTTGCATGACAGCCAGACCCACATGATCAACTTCCCTTATTTCTGGAACAAAGATCGGCGTGTACTTTCCGAAGAGTCTATACGGTTCGGTGAGGGTCTTACCTCGCGGATCCTTGAGTCGCGCCAGCCGCAATTGATCAATTCAGACTGGGCGCGGCGCGCGGAAGAACTGGGGGCCGTGAACATCGAGGGCGATTTACCCAAAGCCTCGCTGGGGGTACCGATCATGGAGGGCGAGAATGCCATCGGGGTGATTTCCCTGCAAAGCGTCGAGCGCGAGAACTTCTTCACCGACTCGGATGTTCGCCTTCTCAGCACGATTGCCGCCAACATCGGTGTCGTTCTGGAAAATACCCGTCTCTTCGACGAGACCCAGCGTCTCTTTAAAGCCGAGCAGGAACGCGCCTCCGAACTTGCCATTCTCAATGACGTGGGCGCGGCAATGGCAAGCGCGCTGGATGTAAAAACGTTGACGTACAACGTGGGAGATAAAATTCGCGATATCTTCAACACAGAGATCGTTGACATCCTGATGTACGACGCAAAATTTCGAATGGTGAATCTCACCTATAGTTATTTCGAGCGCTATTTTGAGGAAGAGCCTCCATGGGAATTGGGAGAGGGTGGGCTCACATCCAGGATCATCGTCACGCGCCAGCCGCTCTTGTTGAACACCGCGCAGGAAATCAATGAGGCTGGCGCGGCGGCATATGTCACCGCGCCCGATGACAGCCGGGAGGTGCAATCCTACCTGGGTGTGCCCATCATGGTCGGAGAAAATGTGCTGGGCGTGATTGATGTTCAAAGCTTCAGCCAGCGTGCATTTAATGAAAACCATCTGCGCCTTCTGCAGACGATGTCCTCCAGCATGGGCGTTGCGATTGAAAACGCGCGTCTCTTCGATGAGACCCAGCGCCTGCTCAAAGAGACCGAACAACACGCGGCGGAATTTTCCGCGATCAGTACGGTGAGTCAGGCTTTAGTGGCGGAAACCGAATTGGATAACATGATCCAGCTCATCGGGAGTCAGATGCGGGAGATCTTCGAAGCGGATATCGTCTACGTGGCGCTGCTGGATCGTCAGACGAATCTCATCCACTTCCCATATCAATATGGCGAAGAATTGGTTCCACGCAAGCTGGGCGAAGGGCTGACGACCAAGATCATCGAAACAGGCAAGTCTTTGCTCATCAACAAGGATATCGAGGAACGCCGCAGAGAGCTGGGTACAAAACTGGTGGGCAGGGGATCGCTCTCTTATTTGGGCATGCCGATTAAATCGGGCAAAGAGACAATTGGCGTGTTGAGCGTGCAAAGCACCCAGGAGGAAAATGTATTCTCTGAGGATGATACACGCCTGCTTTCAACACTGGCTGTCAATATCGGCATTGCGATAGAACGCGCGCGCCTGTTTACTGAAATCCAAAGGCGCAATAGTGAGATCACAGAATCGCTCGAACAGCAGACCGCCACCAGCGAAATCCTGCGCGTGATCGCCAGTTCTCCTACAGACATTCAACCTGTATTGGATGTAATCACCGAGAATGCTGCAAAATTACTGGGTG
>Ga0247727_10008476_pt1 | contig 19063 bp, 18 predicted proteins | sample WisWelCaveWW1625_FD_202498 | JGI IMG/M metagenome (GOLD analysis project Ga0247727, IMG submission 202498) | Biofilm microbial communities from Wishing Well Cave, Virginia, United States - WW16-25 | ecosystem: Environmental > Aquatic > Deep subsurface > Groundwater > Cave microbial mat | place... | reverse complement strand
TCTCTTTGATCTTTTTCCGATAATCGTTGAGCCGATTTTGCGCGATGCGGTACGCATAGCCGCCGAGATCGCCCAGCGCCGCGTCGAATTTGCCGTTTTGGATGTTCGTAAAAATCGCCAGCAGGACATCTTGTTTGAGATCGGCGTGGTCGGCCGGACGGATGGCGGGCCGGCGTCGAATGAGAAAATCAATTTTGTCGGCGAGATAAAACGCCAGAACTTCTTCGGCATGGCGATTCCGCGTCTTCGCCAGCTCGACGAGTTGCAGCAGATAACCGTGCAATTGTTTGGGCGCTTCCAACTCTCCGGCTTTGACCCGGGCGAGCAATACTTTCAATTCACCGATATCCATCCATTTTCCTTTGCGGACTGCCGGCCGGATATTTTGCCGGTTTTTTTCAAGATTTCTTTTGCCTGTTCCAAGTAAGGAATAAACGGCTTCTTTTCAGTATAAACGCCGCAGAGAGAAAAGCAACTAAAATGTTTCAAAGAGATGCTGCACAATGTCGTCAAACATGCCGAAGCAACTCAAGTGGAAATTGTGCTGACGCGAACGAACGGCATGTTGCAATTGCAGGTGGCGGATAATGGCAAAGGCTTTGGCGCGGAGGCGGTGGGAAATGGCACTGGCATGAAATCGATGCAAGCGCGCGCGGGAGAGTTGAATGGCCATTTGGAAATCGAGAGCCAGCCGGAGCGGGGCACGAAGGTGATTCTAGCGATGAAGCTACCGTAACCCGCAAAGAGTCCGTCGGGCGGCGCTTTAAATTTTATCAAATGTTGCCGCGCGAGTTGGGTTGGTTTTAGCCCGGTCATAGACGTGTTTAATCAACCGCAACCCAGGCGTTTTATCACCAGCCCGCCGACGTCAGTGGCTTTCGGATTGCTTGCGGCTGCGTTCAACAATCAATTGTTGAAGTTGGCTGGGTCCAAGCTTGGCCAGAAGTGCCTCCAGCATATCTTCCTGACTCAGCGCCGCCAAATGATCTTCTTTGCGCAACGCCGCCAGGTGATCTTGCTTGTTAAAAATGGCGAGAAATTTTTCCCGGCCCACGGCCACGACACAGCGTTGAATGGTTTCTTGTTTCAAAGCCATGATTTTATACACCTCGCTAAGGAATTTGATAATAAATGCCATTTTCCAGCGGGCACATAGCCGAGCGCGGGCAGAACGTTCAAAACCGCAGGCGTCAAGTGATGCACCAGTTGTTTAAGCCAGGTCTCATATTGTTTCGACGCCGGCCGCTCGCTGCTCATGCTCAGGTCTCCCGCCTAAATATACTATCGACAGAGGAAGAAAGCAAAATCTTTTTTAAAACGAGGAAGACGATGAAAAGCAAATGCTGGTTTTGGCGTGTGGCGTTGCTGGGCGGCAATCCTACCAACCCGAGAACTTCACGCTGATGCAAAATTAAAGCCATACGCCAATGAAAATATTGCCTTGCCCCGGTGCGCTGGCCCAGCTTGGCCATCGCGAATTTATCCAAATGTTTGTGGTGGATTCCCGCTCCCAGCCGCTCGTGCGGGAGTTTTTGGCGCGCTACGATCCCGTAATTCGGCAGACCGTGACCAACGTCTTGCGCAGAAACGCCGCTGCTCTACGCTTCAAACCCACGCTTGACGAGTCGGTCAACGAGATTTATTGCCTGCTGTTTCGAGGGAATTGCCAGGCCTTGCGGTGTTTTCACGGCCGGTATGAAAATGCGATCTATGCTTATTTGCGCACCATCAGCCTGAACCTGATGCGCAATCAACTTCGCGATGAAGCCCGGAAGCATGGTTTCATCCAGCGGCGATTTATTCCCGAGCTGGCGCCGGTGTCCACTGATGATTTGCCGGCGGAAAGGCCGGACGTCTTTTTTGCCGGCGCCGTCCTGAAATCCGGCGTGGTTGAAGGGCATCAACTCGAGGAAAGGATTCGGATAAAGCTCCGGCAATCGTTTCGCGCGGCAACGGCGTACCGCAATTTTATCATTTTCAAGCTGCGCTTTCTCTATAATTATCAGTGCCACGAAATTGCCCGCATCCAAGCGCTCGCGCTCGACAGCCGCGGCGTAGCCAACACCGCCTTCCGCATCCGGAAGCGGTTGCACCGAGAATTTGCGCAGGAGAACACATGATGAAAACGCCTCACGATCAACATTGCCTTAGCCACGGTGATTTTATCTCCTATTTGTCCGGCGCTGTCTATGCCGCCAACAAAAAGCGCATCGAATATCATCTCAGCGCTTGCTGTTTGTGCTTTGAGATTTTTATTGACGCCTTCAACCGTTATCTCGAGCAGCAGCCGGATGAGCGTGAAGCCCGGCTGGGAAAAAACGGCTTTTCGAGCAACGATCCAGTTTTCCAAACTCCAATATCCAAAGGCCTATGCCCAAGCCCAATCACCAATGCCTCGACGTGTGGGTGATCGAGGACAATGAAGAAATGCGCGTCACGCTGATGGAGGTCATTGACAGCGACGCGGAGATGATGTGTACGTTGAGTTTCCCGCGCTGTGAGGAGGCGTTAACGGCGCTGCAAAAGGAATCGCCGCCGCAGGTGATGTTGATGGACATCGGCCTCCCCGGCATGAGCGGCATCGAAGGCGTGCGCCGCATTCGCGTCATTTCGCCGGCCACGCAGATTCTCATGCTCACCATCTACGAAGATGCGGGAAAAAGAGATTCTCAATTTACTGGTTTCCGGCAAATCCCAAAAGCAGATTGCCGAAAAAATTTTCCTCAGCCCGCTCACCATTGCCACGCACATGAAAAACATTTACGCCAAGCTGCACGTACACTCCCGCAGCGAGGCGGTGGCGAGGGCGCTGAAAGAACATCTCCTTTAGCCGACTCGCGGCTTGGATGGAAATAGCCCCGGAGTGTCAAGCTTCAGCTTGACAGCACAGGTCAAACTGAAGTTTGACACTCCGGCAGTTTTCCGCAGAAGCGCCGGTTTGCCGGTAGATTGAGAGCATTCGACCCCGGGCACTCTCTCACTTGGCTGCAACAACGCGGGTCATTGGCGAAAAAACTGGAAAATTTCAAAAAATTTGTGTCTATAAAAGCAGGCGCGTGAAGCCCATCCGGCGCGAGGATTGGCGATTTCGCACTTTAAGCTTTTGAAACTCCGGAAAAATACCTCGTTTGAGGTATGGCATTTAAAAGCGAAATGGCGTAACGTAAAAAAAGTGAAGAAAAAAAGTGAAGTCGGACTTGGTCAGAGAAATTTTCTAAGTTTGAAAAATCTTCGTGACCAAGTCCGACTTCGCCTTGTGTGCGACAAAAAAAGCTTTGGAATTTCCGCCGCAATTTCTTATTTTAAGCGGCAGTGGTTCCCCACCTCTTTGGCGTAGGCAATAGCAATTTTCTGATTAATGCCGCCGGCTTCGGCGCGAGGATTGGCGGCTTCGGGCATTTAAAACTCCGAAGGAGTGGAATGTTTATAGAAACGCCCCAGTTCATTTTTTTTAAACCCCATCAGGGTGTCATGTATTTGTTGGCGGCCGCGATTGCTGCAATCAAAAAACCACATGTCACTCCTTCGGAGTTTAAAATCTCAACGTACCTCATTTCTATAAACATTTTACCCCTAACGGGGTTTTTGAGAGCGTACTCATCACCCAACCCCAACTCGGAGGCCGTTATGCAACGTTTTAACAACCAACGCCCAAGTGAAGTCGGACTTGGGCACAATGATTTTCTTAATTTAGCAAAATTCCGCCGCCCAAGTCCGACTTCGCTCTCTCGCTGGGCGCCAGTCGGCCTTTGCCTGTTGCTCGCGGCTTTGGCAGGACTGCTTGCGCCCACCGCCAGGCCCAAACCATTCAGGACAACTTGTGGGTGGCCAATACGACAGTGAAGGCGATCATCAAAGATGGCAACTCGATTTACATTGCCGGGGATTTTAATTACGTGGGGCCGGCGACGGGCCGTGGCGTTGCGATCAGCGCAACGACGGGAACGGTTGACCCTGCTTATCCCAAAGTAAATGGGATCGTCAATGCCGTTATTCCGGATGGTTCCGGCGGTTGGTATATCGGCGGCGCTTTCACGGCGGTGGGAGGTGTGGCGCGCAACCGGATCGCACACATTATGCCGGACAAGACTCTCGATTTGAGCTGGGACCCCAATGCGGATAACACGGTGAATATCCTGTTGCTCTCCGGCAGCACGGTGTATGCGGGCGGAGCTTTCACCAGCATCGGCGGGCAGACGCGAAACCGGATTGCCGGCCTTGATGCCACCACCGGCCTGGCCACCACTTGGGATCCGAATGCAAATAACACCGTGACTGCGCTTGCGGTCTCCGGCACCACGGTATATGCGGGAGGAAATTTCACCAGCATCGGCGGGCAAACCCGGAACCGGATTGCCGCGCTCGACGACGCCATCGGCCTGGCCACTGGCTGGAATCCGAATGCGAATAACACGGTGAATGTCCTGGCGCTCTCCGGCAGCACGGTGTATGCGGGCGGAAATTTCAATAACATCGGCGGGTTGACCCGCAATTTTATTGCCGCGCTTGATGCCACCACCGGACTTGCCACAAGCTGGAACCCGAATGGGGACAACATGGTGAATGCTCTGGCGATTTCCGGCAGCACGGTGTATGCGGGAGGACTTTTCACCAGCATCGGCGGACAGGCGCGCAACAGGATTGCCGCCCTCGATGCCGCCGGACTGGCCACAAGCTGGAATCCGAGTGCGAACAGCGACGTGCGAGCCCTATGGTCTCCGGCAGCACGGTGTATGCGGGAGGAGCTTTCACCAACATCGGCGGTCAGACACGGAGCCAAATTGCCGCGCTCGATGCCACCACCGGACTGGCCTCAAGCTGGAATCCGAATGTAACCGGCGGCAATGTCTTTGCACTGGCGCTCGCCGGCAACACGGTGTATGCGGGAGGAACTTTCGGTAACATCGGCGGGCAGGTATGGAGCCGGATTGTCGGTCTTGATGCCACCACCGCACTGGCCACAAGCTGGGATCCGAATGCGAATAGCGACGTGCGCGCCTTGGCGATTTCTGGCACCACGGTGTATGCGGGAGGAATTTTTACCGACATATTCAACAGTTTTCATGCAGCTTTGGCGGCAATTGACGACCCGAGCTTGGCGACTGCTCCGGAAATGGAGGTGCAAGGCAACAGCGTCTCCATTGCCGATGGCGACAACACGCCGAGCGCCGCGGATGACACCGATTTCGGCAGCACGGCGGTCAGCGGCGGCACGGTGTCGCACACGTTTACCATCGCAAACAGCGGCACGGCAGACCTCAATCTGACCGGCGCACCCAAAGTGAGCCTCAGCGGCGCGAATGTTGCGGACTTCACGGTGACGGTGCAGCCCACCTCGCTGGTTAGCGGGGGCGGCGGCACGACCACTTTTACCATCGTCTTCGACCCCAGCGCGGCGGGCTTGCGCACGGCATCCGTGAGCATTGACAACAACGACAGCAATGAGAATCCGTACAATTTTGCCATTCAGGGAACAGGCGCCAATCCGCCGGTGGTGGCCAATGCGGGCAGCGATGCAGCAATTTGCCTGGGCAGCGCGGCGAATCTCAACGGTACCGCGAGCGGCGGGGATGGCACGTACACTTTGGCGTGGACCGTGCAATCCGGCCCGAACACCAGCAGCGTGCAGTTCAATGATCCGGTGTTGGAAGATCCCATTTTCACCCCGACGTTGGCGGGCTCTTACGTTTTACGCTTTACTGTTGATGACGGCGTGGTGGCGCCGGTTTTTGATGACGTGACGATCACGATCAATGCAACGGTGATCGACCTGGACGCGGGCGCGCAAACCGCCTGCGTTCCGGCGACCAACTTCTACACCCAAGAGGTGACTGTCACATACGCCAATCCCCCGGCCTCCGGCACGCTCAAGGTTTTGGCGAGTTCTTTATTGAACGCGCAGGATTTTCCCATTACCGGCAGTCCGCAGATGGTGACGCTCACCGACTTGCCTGCCGATGGCAACCCGGTGGATGTGACCGCCTCGTTCTCGGCTGACCCCGTCTGCTTGCGCACCGAAACCGCCTTGTTCACCGCTCCGGCCAGTTGCACTCCCTCCTCCACCACCTTCACCGGCATGCCCAACACTCCGCAAGGCGGCGCGAGCCTCAGCTTCGATCTCGATAACCATCTCGTCATTTCCAACATTGGCTCAAGCGGCAACGACGGCGTAGCCTTTGCCCTCGGGCAGGCGCAGTTTGGCGCGGTGGATTTGGCGACGCTCAATTTAAGCCCCGGTGCGTTTGTGCAAGCCTCGGCCATTGGCAGCCTGAATGCCACGCCCGGCCAGACCATTAGCAGCATTGCGCTCAGTGGCAGTAACAGTGGCAGTAGTACGATTATCGAGTTCGATCTCTCCACGGTTAGTGGGCAGGCCCCGGACTACATCGTGTACAACGGCCCCACGGAAGTGTTTCGCGGGCAAGTTCCCGGCAACAGCGTGGAAGTGGCGGGGCAAATCGAGCCTTGCACGATTCCCTTTCTGCCGCAGGGTGTGAATGCTGCGGCGGAAGTGCGGCTCGGGCAAACGCACTCTATCTCCATCCCCGGCGGGCCAACCGTTACCGGCGACCGCATTGTGGCGCTCGCCGAGAACCTGGCGGTGATGCCGGATCATATTTCGGATATCAGCGTCACCGGCGCGGGTTTGAGCCAGTTTACGCTGGAGAGCGAGGCCCTCGGCCTGTTCGACTTTCCGCACCTCGCTGCGGGCAGCGCGCAACTGAGCGCGGCCAACAACCAGCTCACGGTCTCCAACCTCGGCGCGACTCTGCTCGACGGCGTTGCCATTGAGGTGGAAGAGGCGGGGGGTGTCGACCCATGCACTTTGGTGGGATTGGCCGCCGTGCCTCTGAGCGGGGTGAATGAGCAGGTGCATTTCGCAGCCACTGGCCCGGTGAGCGGCACACCCACAACTTTTGGCGCGGTCGATCTGCTCGCTACCGGCACAGGTTTTGATGTGAATGTCGACTACTCCGCCATCGGCGCAAGCATGGTCGAGGTCATGGTCTTCAACGCCGGTGTTCCGGTTGGCTCCGCCATTATCCCCTCCGGCACCGTTGGCACCATCACCGCAGCCTCCGGCCCCATCGCCCTCACTCGCACGTTCGTCGAAGCGGCGGGAGTTATCAATCCTTGCTGCCTCGTGGGGTTTCAGAATCCAGTGGGGTTTGCGTTTCCGCTCACGGCGAACCGTAGTCCCGACCCCTTGTGGGTCGATGATGCTGGCACGATGCCCGGCAACCGTAGCCCCCGCCTGGATGGTGATGCACAAACGTCGGTGCATGCCACATCGCCCCACAAGGAGGCGGGACTACAATCAACACTAGTAGAGTGATTCCAAATTAGCATAGCAATAAATAGGCACGAAAATGGCGTTTTTAATTTGGAATCACTCTACTAGTCGGCGACGAAATCCATTTCCACGCGGTCAATCCCACCTCCTCCGTGCCCGGCATCAGCGGCATCACGCTGCAAATGGCGAATGTGCCTGAATTCACCATCATCAACGAAGCCACCGAAGCGCCTTCGCCGCGCGTGTTTGTGTCGAACGGCGCGATCACGATTGACCGCAGCAAGCATTCCGCTTCGCAGGGCGATCTGCACTCCAACGCCACGATCACTTTTAAGAAGGGCGATCCCACCACCTTCACGGGCAATCTCACGGCCGTGGGCAAGATCACCATTGACAAAGAAAACACGATCGTGGGCAATGCCACTTCCGCGAGCACCATCAGCGTCGCGAGCGGATCGAGCATCACCGGCATCTGCACGCCCAATGGCGAGGTCGCGAGCATTCCGATTTCTGTCGCCAGTTTCAGCGCGGGCGGGGCGAACATCACCGTGCCCAAAAACGGTACGCGCACGCTCAACCCCGGCTCGTATGGCAACGTCACCGTGGGCAACGCCGCCAAGCTCAACCTCAGCAGCGGCGAATATCGCTTCGTGAAATTGGAAACGCAAAACGAGGCGTTCCTGAATTTCGAGGTGAGCAACGGCGGCGTGCAAGTGAAAGTGACGAACAACTTGAAATTTGACAAAGAAGTGAGGGTAACCATTACGCCGGGCGGCGAGGTGAACAGCAATTCGGTGGATTTCATCACGCTGCAAAGCAGCAAAGTGTCGATCGATAAAGAATGCTATCTGCTCGGCACGATCTACGCGCCCGACGCGGAGGTGTCGGTGGGCAAGAACTCGAGTTTCCGCGGCGCCATCTTCGCGAACAAAATCACGGTGGAGCGCGACGTGGTGTTCGTGCACCATTCTTCGCCCGGCAATATTCCGATTCCCAAAGCTTCGGGTGATGAAGAAGGCAGTGATCAGTCATCAGTGATCAGTTATCAGTTGGAGCAGAATTATCCGAACCCGTTCAACCCGAGCACGACGATTCGTTTCGCCTTGCCGGAAGCGGGCGAGGTGAGCTTGCGGATATACAATCTCAACGGCCAACTGGTGAAAGAGATCGTCAATGGCCGGTTTGAAAGCGGCCGGCACAGCGTGGTGTGGGATGGGAAAGATGCGGCTGGGCATCAGGTGGCGAGCGGCCTCTATTGGTACCGCCTCCGCGCCAACGGCTTTGTGCAAACGAAGAAGCTGGTGTTGATGAAGTGAAAGCCTCGTCGATGTCATCCTGAAAGGATCTTTTTCAGCACCGGGCGATCATCCACGTGCGAAAAAAGATCCCTCCGGGATTCACGCTTTGGAGAGGGACAAACGAATCCGCCGTGCGCGTGGCGAGCGCCATCAATGGAAAATGCCCCGAAACATTTCGGGGCATTTCTATTTTGTCTTCTTTTGAAATTTAAAGACTGCGCCGCAGCCAATCGGCGTCGAGGCCGAGCCACGGCAACAGAATCGTCAGCAAGGTGCCGGCGGCAATGATGCCGATGGCGACCCAGCGCCCGGCGGGCGAGTCGTCGCGCACGTAAATCAGGCCGCAAAACAACATGCACATCGTCAGCCGCTTCATCCACGGCGCGCCGTTGCTGGCGTAAATGAAAAAACCAAACAGAAAAACCGCGGCCAGGCCGGTCAGGCGATGGCGCAAAATTCTTTTTCCCAGAGGAGGGGGTTGATCAAATTCCGGCGGCTCGGGCCATTCACGCGGTGATCTGGAAAAAGGAGAGCTCATATTGACGGAAAAGGCAAAAAAGAAAAAAAGCAAAAGAGAATGTTGCAATTTGCTTTGTAACTATTCAGGCCGTTATTGAAAGGCGAGACGATTTGGGGCAAAACAATTAGTCTAAAACTTTTTTTAATAGTTTTGCCCAAAATCGTTTTGCCTTATTGGCCCCCAACGCGAGCCGCAACCCAAAAGACAAAATCATGGACGACAAAATAATTTTCATCCCTGGCCTGCGGCAGGGCAGGCATTTTGTCGTCCATTATTTTATCTTTCAAAAATCTTTGCTTTTTTCTTTTTGCTGTTTGCTTTTTGTTTTACAAGTAGCCGAGGCTGCGCAGCTCCGCCTCGCGCTCGCGCCATCTTTCTTTGACGGCGACGAAGAGCTCGAGATAGACCGGGCGGCCGATCAATTGTTCCATCTCTTCGCGCGCCAGCTTGCCGACCTGTTTCAGCGCCTGGCCGCCCTTGCCGATAAGAATGCCTTTCTGCGATTCGCGTTCAACGTAAATGATGGCGCGAATGTAATCCTTATGGCCCGGCCGCTCGACAAACTCTTCGATTTGCACGCTGGTCGAATAGGGAATCTCTTCGCCATAACGGAGAAAAATTTTCTCGCGCACAATCTCCGCCGCTAAAAAGCGCTCCGGGTGATCGGTGACCTGCTCGGTGTCATAAAACGGGCTCTGCTCGGACAGATATTTTTCGATAACGTCGGCCAAAGCGGCGACGCCGTCTTCGTGCAACGCGGCAATCGGCACGATCTCTTTCACCTGCGGCTGGTTTTGATAGGCGCCGATGATCGGCAGCAGATGATCTTTCGCGACAGTATCGATTTTATTGATGACCAGAATGATCGGCTTGCCGGTGTCCGCCAAACGGTTGAGAATCGCCAGATCGGCCGGCGGCGGAGCGACCGGCTCGACCATCATGAGCTGCACGTCCGCTTCCTTCATCGCCTGAAACGCCGCGCGCATGAGCGCCTGCTGCAGGCGATAATGCGCTTCCAAAATTCCGGGCGTGTCGAAGAAGACCATCTGGCTGTGCGGCCGGTTCAAAATTCCCAGAATGCGTTTGCGCGTGGTTTGTGGTTTCGGCGAGACAATCGACAGCTTGAAATGCAACAGCGCGTTGAGCAGTGTCGATTTGCCGACATTGGGCTGGCCGAGGATGGCGACATAGCCGGTTCGAAATACGTCAACCTCGCCGGCGTCGAATGAACTCGGCGCCTCATGAACGGAGGCGAGATGATGAGACCCGTTGGCCGAGTCCGGTCGATTTAAAACTTCCGCAGAATAGCCCGACCTTCCCTCATCAGCCCGAGTGAGGAGCGCCGTGTCGGCGATCTCACGTCGAGCCATGGCGGCAGCGGATTCGTCCCGCGCAGCGGGATCGTTTGGCGCCGGAAAGCTTGTGGAGGCTGGCTTTCGTGGCTCGGAAGCAATCGTCAATTTTTCCACGAAATTGTCATTCACGGTTAAGCTCGCTGAGTGTGTCAAAAGATGTAAGTTCTGAGAACTTAACGCTGTAATCTACACCCGTAGATTGTACACGCAGTGCGCTTTTTCGCCGAGATCGTCGGAAACTTTTATTGCAAAGATGCTGCAATAATTTTATCATCTCATGACAACCAGCAGCGCGCCGGAATAAAAAAAGCCCGGGCCGTAAATCAACCCGGGCAATAGTTTTCAGAAATACGCGACTTATTGATTGTGGCCGGGTTGCAGGCGTCGAATGCAGCGAAAGCCGACATTGGTTAAACTTTCCTGCGACGCCAGGGTCATTTTTTCGCCGAGGCGCGCCGGGACCACGGATTTTTTTTCCTGCCGCCAGCCGCCTTTCAAAATTTTTTTCGCTGCGGCGACTTGCGAGTCATCCGCGGAAGCCGCGATCGGCGCGCTGACGGCATTATCGCTCGTCCATTCCCAAACATTGCCCTCCATATCATAGCAACCCGCCGGGCTGTAATTCTCGCGATAGGTGCCGACTTTCTGGCACATCATGGCGTCTTTCAGATCGGTAAATCTTTTTTCTTTTCCCCAGGGATAACGCTGAACATCCTTCTGGCTCGTGGCGCCGGCGGCCATCAGCCACTCGATCTCAGTCGGCAATTGCTTGCCGGCCCAGGTGGCGTAGGCAGTGGCGCCTTCCCAGCTTATGCCGGTTACCGGAAAATCTTCTCGTTGTTCCGGAAACGTATGCTCCGGCCGGAAGCGGGCAAATTGCGCGTTGGTCACTTCACATTTGTCAATCAGGAACGGCTGGACGACGATTTTGCCTTCCCGCACAGCGGGATCAATCCATTCGCCGCCTTCGATGCGCACCATGTCGCCGACTTCCAGCACCGGGCTCCGGTGCGTCGCGGCCAAAAATACAATCCACAACAGGCCGCACGCAATCGTTAGCAGCACGGTTATAAACAGCGATTTCCTCACTCTTCCTCCTCTGAAAAGTTTATCTTTTCAACGAACAAAAAACTCGACTTCATCTCTTCTATACTCTCTTATGATATCGGAGTAATGCGAAACTAAAGTTTCGCACTCCGTTAGTACGCTTTGGCAATGATGACCTGTTCTTTTGCAGCTCCGCCGCACAGCAGGCATTTGCCTTCGGCTGCCAACTGAATGCTGGCCGCGATTCGAGGGATGCAGCGAATCGTCGCTTTCGTCTCATTCTGCAAACGATCTTCGCAGGCGCGGTCGCCGCACCAGTGCGTCCAGAAAAAGCCGCCCGGTGCGTCAATTTCTTTTTTAAATTGCTGATAATCGTCGATCGCTTTGGAATTTTGCTCGCGAAAGGCTAAAGCCCGATTATACAGATCGGTTTGCATCTGGCTAAGCGTCTGGCGAATCTCTTCCGTCAGATTAGCCTGCGCGACGACGCGTTTGGTGCCGGTATCACGCCGCACCAGCACGGCGTTGTTGTTTTGCAAATCCTTCGGCCCCATCTCGATGCGAATCGGCACGCCGCGCTTTTCCCATTCGTTGAATTTGAAACCGGGACGATAATTGTCGCGATCATCTAATTTAAAACTGAACTTGCCTTTCCAGTCCGCCACGATTTGATTGGCGCGCTCCAAAATCGCCGCTTGCTCGTCGGCGCCTTTCCAGATCGGCACGAGCACAACTTCCAAAGGAGCGAGCTTCGGCGGAATGATCAGGCCGTTGTCGTCGCTGTGCGTCATAATCAGCGCGCCGACGAGGCGCGTCGACACGCCCCAGCTCGTGGCCCAGACGTATTCGCGTTTGCCCTGCTCGTCGAGATATTGCACGTCAAACGCTTTGGCAAAATTTTGCCCGAGATGATGCGAGGTGCCGGCCTGCAAAGCTTTGCGATCCTGCATCATCGCTTCGATGCAGTACGTTTTGATCGCTCCGGCAAATTTTTCCTTCTCGGTCTTCACGCCCGGCACCACCGGCACGGCCATATAATCTTCGGCAAACGTCCGGTATACCTCGAGCATTTGCAGCGTTTCTTTCTCGGCGTCTTCAAAAGTCGCGTGCGCCGTGTGGCCTTCCTGCCAGAGAAACTCCGTCGTGCGCAAAAACAACCGCGTCCGCATTTCCCAGCGCACCACGTTCGCCCACTGGTTGATCAGAATCGGCAAATCGCGATACGATTGAATCCAGCGCTTGTACATCGACCAGATGATGGTCTCCGACGTGGGCCGTATAAACAGCGGCTCATCGAGTTTCTTGCCGCCGCCGTGCGTGACCACCGCGCATTCCGGCGCGAAGCCTTCCACATGATCGGCTTCTTTGCGCATGAAACTTTCGGGAATGAACAGCGGAAAGTACGCATTCACATGGCCGGTGTCTTTGAACATTTTATCCAGCCCAGCCTGCATTTTTTCCCAGATCGCGTAACCGTTGGGCCGAATCACCATGCAGCCTTTCACGGGCGCATAATCCGCCAGTTCGGCTGCCGCGATCACGTCCAGATACCAGCGCGAATAATCTTCCTCGCGTTTAGTAATCCGGCCACCGCTCTTTAGTTGTTCGCTCTCCGCTCCTGCAGTGTTGTTTTGGGCCATCGTTTTTTAGGGCAAAAAAATAGGACAGTGCATACGCTTATCCTCGCCGATTTATCATCAGCTCGCGCTCCGGCTCAACTGTCCATTTTATGTTTTAAAAATCGTTTCTTTCGATTATAGTAAATCGCGCGCCTCGAACTATATAAAATATACCACTCTGCGCGGTTTTTGTCAAGAAGATTGTCGGTTGTGAAAATTTAAAGTGGGGGATAAGGACACCATATTAAAATTCAAAAAAACTCACATTACCTCATATAAAGAGAATACTCCGGTAATATTCTTGATGTCAGAAACATCCTCAGTCTTTGAAACAGCAACAGTGTCTTTAACCCTTGCTTCCGTAGACTGCGAAATAAGAATCTGTCCGCCTCGGGAACGCGATTCGATTCTTGAAGCAAAATTCACGTGCGGGCCGAGTGCGGTAAACTGATCTCTGAAGTCCGTGCCGACATTGCCGGCAAGCACCTCGCCGGTATGTATTCCACAGCCAAGTCCTATTTCAATCTTATCTGGAACATAAAGCCGCCATTGCTCCAACCATTTCATTGTTACTTCGTGAAACTTTGAACGCAGGGCGACGGCGGCTTGGACGGCTGCAATAGCATCGACCTTGCCCTGATCATCTTTATGATTGAGAACACCGAACAATGCCATGACGCCATCGCCAATAAATTTGTCAAGCACGCCTTCATGCGCGAAAATCATTTTGGCGGCAACTTCACAGTATTCCTGGAGAAAACCAACGATAAGATCCGGATGCGCCTTCAGAATTTCGCATAAACGCGAGAACCCTCTAATGTCCCAAAAAACTATTGTAAGAGTCCGGCGGCGCAGGGAAAGCAGCGCGGGGTCCTTTTCAATAACATTGAATACCCTGGGATCAAAATATTTGCGCAGAAAATTGATGCGTTGTGACCATTCGCGATAACGCAGGGCTGAATGAGTTTTGATATTTATCTCTTTGGCTGCGGAGGTTCCAAGTATATTTTTTTCGACAACATCAAAAGCTCCCAGATCAAATGCCGCATAGCGATTAAGGCTTTTTTCTTTGGCGGTGAATAGAATGGCCATAACCAACGGGTCTAATTTTCTTGCTTCCTGTAAGATGTTCATACCGCTTTTCTCGCTATCCATCACCAGATCGGTCAAAACCACATCGACGGGTTGTTTTTCAGCAAGTTGTTTTTCCAGCAAAGATTTTCCGTCGTTTTCGCTTTGGGCGGTCAGGATATCCCAATCCGGATTCATATCTCCCAGGGCGCGTTTGAGCGAATTAAGGTTTTCGATCTCATCATCGATAATTAAAATGCGAGGCATTTTATTGTTCCTCCTGTTGTTTGGGAGAATCGTCTCTTTCGCCGTCTTCCCGAGTTACAACGGGAAGCGGCAGATAAATCTCAAAATCGGCCCCCTGCCCAGGAATTCCAGATTCTATAATTCCACCGCCATGCCCATCAATAATGCGTCGCACTAAGGCTAAACCTAATCCCGACCCATGTGTGGAGGTGGTAAAAAATGCATCAAATATACTTTGTTTGTTAGAAACCTGGATACCACAACCATTATCTTTGACATAGATCAAAACGTAATTTTTGCTCGAATCAAGAAAGCCTGGTAACGGTTGTGGTGCGGGGTTAACAGCGCTCAGCTCAATCTTTTTTTCCGGCTTATCAAACCAATGTGTTGCATTTGCCACTAACTCATCAAAGCATTCCAGCAATCTGTCGGGATCGCCCAGGATTATCAAATCCGGTGGACATTCCACTCGGCAAGAAATATCTTTGTTGTGCAAAGTTCGGCAGACATCGTCGAGAATTGGGCGCATTTGTAGCCGATTTGTGGAAAACGATGAATGAGAGAATTAAGATATGTATGGTCCCAAATTCGGAGACGCAGTGATATTTCCTTAAAACGGCGTTTTTCAAAGTGTTTACGAAAGGTATTTAACTCCTCCGATTCGGCATGGGCGTGAAACAAAATAAGCAGCAATGTTATCGGCGTTTCAATGCTCATCGCGAGAGATTTTTCCATGCGCCCGGAATAACGCAATATGCGACGAATGAAATACTCCGGGTCGTCTACAGCGTCAGATAACATTTTCATGGGGGCACGAAGCCCCATGGAAATCAGCCAGAGCTCGCGATATTCAAAGCCGTCAGGATCCTTTCTTGGAAGTTCTGCCACCAAGTCAAATTCCCGTGAAACTGTGTCCCATTCGATTTGCTGAAATCCCATTTGCGTTAACAGTTCGCGACAAAGGTTCTCCTTCTCCCTTTCGCCCAGCCTTTCCCAAATAAAAAATGGGATCGAATATGCGAATTCAGGATGTGTCAAGGAGCGTCGAGGGCTGAGAAGATATTCACGGAGAGAAATATCGATTTGATTTGATAGCTCAACAAGGCTTGAGGAATTGTTATCGTAGAAGATTACTCGAAACTCTCGAAGATCGTATGGAACATATTTGATCGTCAGCTTACGAGCGACAAGCAGCACTCCCTTTCCCATTCCCTGAGCGAGTCCCACTGCAAAAAAAGCATTGGGATTATGCTCTGTAATATCCGCAATAATGCAATCAGCCTTGGCAAAGTTTTCCATATTGGTTTGCAGAAAAGCGCCGCTAGCAAAAATAGAATACTGATCAAGAGGTGTAACCTGAAAATCGGCTTTTTCTGCACCTTCAATTATCGCTTTGCGCACGGCGTCAAATTCTCGTTCTGCCGGCAAGGCGAGAAAGCAAAGGTTTTGGGGGTGATTTTCATTCGGCATGAAACTTTACCTGCATTTATGTAAGCCATCCGATTGAAAGCGTATAAAACACCTCCTACAAATAAAACAATTCTTCAATAATAACAAACACTTTTTTTATGCAGTACCTTGCCTGCCATCTTTCACGCGATTATGCCAGCCATATTCCTTCAAGCGCCGATACAGCGTGGCTTTGGAAAGCTGCAAAATTTTTCCGGCCTGTTTTTGATTCCAGTTAGTGTCCTGCAGCACTTTGAAGATATAAGCTTTTTCAACTTCTGCCAAACTGCCCTCCAGGTAATCCTGCTTTCCCCTTTTTATTATTGAAGGCGGCTGCGTGATATGAGGCGGGAAATCAGCAGGCTGCAGTTCCTTATTGCCCGATAGCGTCACCGCATGTTCAACGGCGTGGCTCAACTCGCGGGCGTTGCCCGGCCAGTGATACTGCAACAAGCAACTTTGCGCTTCCGGCGAAATTCGCATGTTAGGTCGATGCAAACGCTGCGCGTGTTTTTTCAAAAAATGCTGTGCCAGCAATAAAATATCCTCGCCGCGGTCGCGCAGCGGCGGGATGTGCAGCGGAATAACGTTGAGCCGATAATAAAGATCTTCGCGAAAAGCGCCGGCCTGCATCATCTGCTGCAGGTCGCGATTGGTTGCGGCGATCACGCGCACTTTGACGTGATGCGTTTGCGTATCGCCCACGCGGCGAATCTCGCCGTTTTCTATAAAGCGCAGCAGCTTGACCTGAATCGACAACGGCGCATCGCCGATTTCGTCGAGAAAAAGCGTGCCGCCGTTCGCTTCTTCGGCGAGACCGCGTTTGTTGGTAATCGCGCCGGTAAACGCGCCGCGCACGTGGCCGAAAAGCTCGCTCTCCAAAAGCTGCTCCGGCAACGCCCCGCAGTTGACGGCGATAAACGGCTGCTCGCGCTGCGGGCTGATCTGATGAATGGCGTTGGCCACCAACTCTTTGCCGGTGCCACTTTCGCCGGTAAGTAAAACCGTCGCGTCGGTGCCGGCCAGCGCCGCGGTGGTGCGCAGAATGGACTGCATCGCTTCGCTGGTGGCGACGACGTTTTCAATGCCGTATTTGTCACGCATGCGCTGTTCCAACACGCGCACGCGCAGGCGCAACTGGTTGCGCTCCAGCGCCTTGCGGACCGTCAGCAGCAGCTCGTCATGTTGAAACGGTTTGGCGATATAATCGTAAGCCCCTTCCTTCATCGCCTGCACCGCGGTCTCGACCGCGGCAAACGCCGTCATGAGCAACACTTCGGTATCGGGCGAACAGCGCTTGATTTGGCGCAACACTTCGAGGCCGCTCATTTTCTCCATGCGGAGATCGCAGAGCACCAGATCAAAAATTTCCTTCTCAACAAGGCGGATGGCCTCTTCACCCGATCCGGCTTCCTGCACTTGATAACCGGCCACCTCAAGATTGAGAGCGAGACTGTGACTGACGCCGGGTTCGTCATCGACGATTAAAATTTTAACCATAAAAGTAAAATGCTGCGCTGCTGCAAATTCATTCCGCGTTGCCTGTGCTTATCGACACTGTTCAGGTGTTAAAAAAATCGCGCCGGCCGGGTAAAAATCTGTTTGTGGGAAAAATCGACGAGGGGTCTCGTTTTAGAGTGGGCGATATAGGACTTGAACCTACGACCTCACGGATGTGAACCGTGCGCTCTAACCAACTGAGCTAATCGCCCGAATTATCGGAGTAAAACAAAATAGGAAATTGACGCTAAAAAGTCAAGGAAAATGTCGGCGAAATCCTCACTCCTATTAGGCAGAGAACTTCTCACAGACTGGTAAAAGTTTGGGACTGTTGAAGGGTTTTGGGCGTGGTCAAAACTTATAGAATTTTAGGGTTTCGAGCTGAATGCCGGCAGTTGGAATTTGGGTCGTATGGTCGGTTTGGCCCGTGCGGTTAGTCACGCGCCTGACTCCAAACGCAACTCAAAAAAAATTTTACTTCTTTAACAAGTAGCTGCTCAAAGTTTTCAACAAACGCTTGTGGCGCTTGGAGGCAATGCGACCAACCTCACCCTCGATGAACTTCTTGGGCAGCGCAAACAGGTGACCAAGCCGGATAAGTGTGTCCGAGTGCAAACCAGTGTTTCCAAAATCAGCATCAGACCGGACAATCACTTCATCAAAACCCTTGACCATCTGGTAGAGCCTGGTACTGATTCCGCAAAGTAGCAGATCGCCATAGCCTGGCAGTTCACGCAGTACCACTGCAGGGCGTGGTTTCACATCGCCGTCTGCCTGCGACATCACAGCAATCACAACACTACCTTCTCTCATATTCGGGATTGGTACCTTGATCGTGTAGGAAGTGTATGCCGGCTCCTCGCCAAATGAGCGATCAAAGGTTTGGGCTATAGCCTCCGCCCATTCTTCATGGTCGCTATCTTGTTCCTTAACACTTTTCCTCTGAATTCGGGCATGACCGTTCACGCGTGTGGTTGGCGTTTTTTTGGATGGTGTAACCACCAACCCACTAATCGTAACCATCACCTTGCCGGCAATGACGTCTCCGATTTTCAAATGATATTGGGTCATTACCGCTTTTGAGACGGGAACTGTGATCTTCCCGAAATGCTTAACTTTTGCCTTGGTAGTTTTTTCTTTGATAGTAGTTGCCATATAAGATCAAGATAATATCCGACAGGCTGATAAGCAAGAGGAATTATTTTTCGTGGAGAACATTTAAGAAAAAAAATCCCCCCTGCTGCCGGAAAATTTTTTAAAAGCAGCACCCGCCCCGTTTTTCCTTGATGACCTGAAGGTTTCAGCGGCTGCCGGAATGGCCCATTGACGCGGCCAGAGGCGTTGGCGCTGTATCCGCCCCGGTGGTCAGATTTGTCGGTCCTACCCGCTCGGGAATCGGCGTCACACCGGTAAGACCAGCAAGAGATTGCTTGACCTGAAACTCCAGCCGCGGGCATCTTTGCAACACCGCATTGAAATCCTGTTGGGCGACGAGTTTTTGCAGCAGGTCCATCTCTTCGCGATACCGCCGCAGGCGATGCGTGTAAATGTCGAAGCGGTTCTGATCAATGTAGCTCTGGCGGGGAAGGCCGTTCATCTGCGCGCGCATGGTCTCCAGGCTGGAAAACAAGCCCGTCATCCGCTGGTCACATTGCTGTTCGGCG
>Ga0247727_10008475_pt1 | contig 19064 bp, 3 predicted proteins | sample WisWelCaveWW1625_FD_202498 | JGI IMG/M metagenome (GOLD analysis project Ga0247727, IMG submission 202498) | Biofilm microbial communities from Wishing Well Cave, Virginia, United States - WW16-25 | ecosystem: Environmental > Aquatic > Deep subsurface > Groundwater > Cave microbial mat | place... | reverse complement strand
TCCATAAGGATGGAACGCCACCGGCGAGCCCCGCAAACCCGAGGCGCTCACGATCACCCGCCGATAGCCGGCTGCCGAACCGAACGTCACCGTCGCGCAGGCAAAACCGCCGCCGCTCGTCGCGACCTGCAGCACGGGCGCGGAACCATTCGGTGAAAGCGAGTCCCGCAAATCTGCGGGACGCACCAATTCGAAGAGCACTTCCACGCCATCGACCCCATTGCCGTTCCGGTCCGTCACGCGCACACACATCGGTGTCGAGGTGGCGCCGACCTCGCCGGCCGCATCCTGCCCGCTGTGGATGGCCAGCTTATCCGGACGATCAGTATCGGCTTCCGCGCGAAAATCCAGCGGCGAGCCGATCAAATTCGTCGATGAAATGCGCACTGTGTGCGGTCCGGCGCTCGGCCCCAGTCTCCAGGTCACTCTCGTTTCGCCGAACTCGTTGCTGTTGAGCGTTACCGTGCTGCGCTCCTCCACCGTGCCGCCGCCAAACGTGACGTCGAAACGCACGGCTTTGCCCGCCACCGGATTGCCGTCTTTATCGATGACTTTCACTATGATCGGCTCCGGCAAAATTTGTCCGACCGAACCTTTTTGTCCGTTGCCGCGAACTTCCTGCAGCGTGCGCGCCGCGTTGTTCGCCACGGTCGCGAGAAAAATCACCGGCGAATTATTCAGGCCTTTCGCCTCGGCCCAGATTTGGCTCTGGCCAACGCTCGCACCGCCGATGAAGGTTGCGGAAGCAATGCCATTCGCATCGGTGCGAATCGGCGACGGTTCATGAATTTTACCGCCGCCCTGGCCGGGCAGGCCACTTTGCACGAACAATTTCACCTCATAATTCGGCACGCCGTTGCCGTTGATATCCGTCACTTTCACGCTCAACGGCTTGTTCATCGCCGACTGAATATTGCACGTTTGATTGTTACCGCCATTCAACACCATCTGGCTCGCGGCCAGCGGCGTCACCTGCACGGTCGCGCCTTTCGTCAGCGCCGTGCCGCTATCCAGAACTTTCGCGGTGATGATTTTGCTGCCGGCGCTCAACGACGCAAACGCGCCGGTGACGAGGCCCTGCGCGTCGCTCAATTGCGTCGGCTGATCGATGAAATAACTTCCCGGCGGCGAAATAATCAGCGTCACCGCTTTGTTCGCCAGCGCGTTGCCGAATTTGTCGCGCACATAAATCGTCACGCGCGATTTCGTTGTCCCGTCCGCGGGAATCGGGCCGGTCGCTTTGATTTCCGAGCCGTCCGCATTTGGCGCGCCCGGATTCGCGGTCGCGAGGAAAATCACCGGCACGCCTTCGAGATTCGCGCCGGCATTGGTTGAAAACGCCCGCACTTCCTGATTGTTGTTGCCGGTCACGCCGCCGAGCGTCCACGAAATTCTTGCGACGCCGAATTGATCGGTCTGCACCGCGGCCTCGGTGAGGCCGTTGCCGAAATTTCCGCCGCCGCGAATGATTCTAAATTGCACGGGTTGATTCGACACCCCATTGCCTGTGCCGTTGGAACCGTCGCTCACTTTTACCATCAACGGCGAAGACAACGTCGCGCCGGCGTTGCCGGTGAAACTCGTCGGACTTGCAGGTTTGACGGAACGCGCCGCGTTTGGCGTCGCGCTCGCGACAAACAGAATCGGCGTGAGTTGTTCCGAGCCATTGAAGGCGCGGGCTTCCAGCCGGTTGTTGAACTCGCCGGAAACGCTGCCGAGCTTCCACGACACCTGCGCTTTGCCGTCGTTGTCGGTTGATACCGTGATCGAATCCAGCCCGTTGACTTTGCCGCCGCCAGCTTTGATTTTGAATTTCACTTCCGCGCCGGCCACGAGATTGCCGCACTTGTCGAGAACCGAAATGATTTGCGGTTTGGAAACGACCGTGCCGATCAAACTGAACAGACTGTCGCCGGAAACTTTTTTCAACACCGTCGCAGCGCCGACGCGGCCGGTGGCCGTGAAAATCATCGGCGAGCCGTTGAGTTTCGCAACGCTGCGCGCGATCACTTGATTGGCGCCGGGCTTCGCGCCAAGCGTCAATTTGCTCGGCGCCACGCCCGCGGTGTCGGTGCTCACTTTCACCGAATCGAGGCTGCCGTTTAATTTGCCGCCGCCTTTCGCAACTAAAAACGTCACGAGTTGTCCGGCAATGCCGACATTCAGCGAGTCCGTCACTTTCACTTTAAAAAACTGCGCCAGCGGCTCACACGCCGGCCCGGCCTGATTGTCGCCGCCGTTCAGCGCCAGATTTTTTAGCGGCGCGGCTTTCACCGCAAAACTCAGCGCCGGATTCGGCAGGCGCTGGCCGTTGAACGTGACATACGCTTCCACGCGATTCACCACGCCCGGCGCCGGGCCGAGCGTGAGCGCCACATTCGCCATGCCACTCGCGTCGGTGGGAATCACCATGCGCGTGCTGTCTTTGTTCAATTTGCCGCCGCCCTGTTTGATGATGAACGTGACCGGATAACCCGCGATGATTTTGTTGTTCACATCAGCGACTTTTACCGCGAGCAGTTGATTCAATTTTTTGTTCGCCGAACCCGCGAGTGGATTGCTGGCGCGCGTCACGCGGTTCGGAACTGCCGCGAACGAAACGAATGTCACTTTATTCAAGCCGGTTGCCGCCACCTCCACTTTATTCGTATCGCCGGAAACCTGACCGAGCTTGTACGTGACCTGCGCGAGGCCGCTCGCATTCGTCTGCTGCGTCGCGCTCGTCAAATTGTTGTTGATTTTGCCGCCGCCTTTTTTCACGGTAAACGTGACGGTGCGATCTTTAATGCCGTTGCCGTATTGATCGACGACTTTCACCACCAGCGGCTGCGCCAGCGTTTGCCCGGCGGAACCGCTTTGATTGTTGCCGTTTTCGATCTTCTGGCTCTTCGCCGCCGCGGCATTGGCCTGCACGGAAAACGTCAACGGCGAGCCGGCGAGACTGGTGTTGCCGGTTCTGGCCTCGGCCACCACTTTTTGCGCCATCGCCGTGTCGCCGAGCGTGAAGTTAATCGCGAGTTGGCCGTTCACATCGGTGTTGCGTGAAATCTTCACGTCGTCGATGAAAAAATTGCTGCCGGTGCCGAAGGTTTTGAAACTCAGGCTCCGCGGCGTCGCCGCGCCGTTATCGGCGGCAAGCGTGTAAAGCGTCCAGTTGCTGCCGGTCGCAACGGAATTTATGTCGATCATTTTTTCAACTGGATTGCCGGCGAAATCACTCGTGCGCCAAATGACCTGCGCGGCGCCGGAAATTACTTTCGCATAAAAATTCAAGGTGTAACTGCCGGTCGCGGGATAGTTGATGGTTTGCGAAACGCCGACGCCGTCGCGGCTCGAATTCACCTGCAAACTTTTCTTGCCGGTGCGGGGCGCCGAAGTGGAGAGAAAAACTTCGGCAGGCGCTGGCGAGCTTTCAAGCGTCCAATTCAACGGCGAGTTTGTGCCCGGCGTCAGCGTTTCAAAATCGCCATTGCTCAACGCGAAATTCGGCGCGAGACTGCCGCCGCCGCGCGTGACGCGAAAATCCACCGGAAAATTCGGCGCGGGCAGGCCGTTGCCGGTCGTCACTTTCGCAATGAGCGGCGCGGCGAGCGGCGCGTGCACGGTGCCACTCGGTGGCGGCGAAGCGATCGCCAAAGTCGTGGCGACGCCGGAGATCGTCGTGGCATTAAAAATAATCGGTGCTCCCGCCAGATTGGTGCGCGCTTCAACGGTGTTGGTCGGCGAACTGTTGCCCAGTTTCAAAACCGTTGACGCGATCCCATCGAGGCCGCTGATGCTCTTATACTGGCTCAACGTTCCATTCCCATTCGTAACCACCCACGTGACGGTATGACCTGCAACCGGATTGGCGGTGGGACTGCCATCCAACACCAAAACCTTAAAAGGTTGCAGGCTTTGGCCGGCCGGGCCGCTCTGTCCCGCGCCGCTGTTTGACTGAATTTTCTGCGGGAGGCCGCCCGTTGCCATCGCGTTAAACGTCACCGGCGGAAGATTCGCGAGCGTCGCCTGAATGGTCACCGGGCCGGCGGCGCTTCCCATCGTTACCACGGCGCTGGCTTCGCCGTTGACGTCGGTGACGAAACCTTTTTCTTCTTTGCCGGACGGCACATAATTCGGATCGGTCGTCAGCAGAATCTTATCGAGCCGCAACTCGGCAAAGCGCACTTTAAAAACGATTTTATGCTGGCCAATACTGAAATCAATGGTTTTGGGATCTTTGAACGGCTCACTGGCCGAGCCGCCAATGCCGCGCTCTTTGAGGCGATCCCACGCCCACACGCTGCTCCGGCCGCCGTACAAAATATCATAGATAAAAAAGCTGTTGTTATCGGAGCGCACATCCCAGCTGGCGCCCTGCGCGCCGGTCCAGATGCTGCGCGTCCAGACGTAATACGTGCCGGGTTTTTTAATCTCGAAATTGAAGGTCACCGAGGCGTCGGCGGTTTCGCTGCTCGGATAAACGATAAATTTTCCGGCCGCGGCCTCGCCGTCATTGCGGGTTTGCAGCGGCCCGCTCACGACGCCGTTTTCCGCTTCGAGGCGAAGGTTGCCATCGGTCGAGGGCGGTGAAGAAATTTTTGCGCCGCCGGCCACCACCGAAAATTTCACCGCGGCGCCGGAAAGCGGATTGTCAAAACTGTCGCGCACCGCCACTTTCAACGGCAACGGCAGCGGCTGATCGATCGGCCCGATCTGATTGTCGGTGGCCGCGACTTTCGATATCGTTTTCGGTCCGGCCGGCGCGGCGCCCATCATGATTTCATCGACGGCGTTTTGCTCGCCAAGCCGGCTCTCCATAATAAAGCCGGCGTAAATGCCGTTGAAGCGCTGGTCGGGATCGCTCAACACGCGGTCGAAAACATCGTCAACGTACACATAAAAATAACGCCGGTCATTTTCCTTGATCATGCGCACGGTGATTTTGGAGCCGGCTTTCGGCACGATGCCGCTTTGCGGCCGGCCCGAATCAATCACGCGCGCGATGCGGCCGTTTTGCACGACCCACAGCCGCGTTTCGTCGTCCGACAGATCCGCCGGGGTGTCGCCGCTGTAACGTTGAATCATGTAGCCGCTCGAGGTGGCGCTCGGCGTTTCGGCCATCACGAACACGGCGCAGAAACTGATGCCGTACGCCGTGGCGCGTGGCCCGAATTTCAACGTGACTTCAACGGCGTTTTTGCAGCCGGTAAAAATCGCCGGGCTCCAGATATCGCCGGCCGCGAGGTTCTGCGCCGCGCCGCTGCGAATTTGCAAATTCGTCAAATCGCCGGCCCATTCCACGCCGAGGCCGCCATCCGGCCGGCCGAAATTATCTTTGCAGATCAGGAGGCCGGAGGTCGTCGCGGAAGCGTCGTTGGAAAGCGGCGAAAGATTGCCGCGATCATCTTCCGCTTTCAACGCAAAATAATACGTCTTGCCGCTTTCGAGGCCGCCGACCGTGAGCCGCTCCGTCGTGCCGCCTTCGCTCGGATTGAGGCGCTCCGGAATCGGTTTGGCCGCGGCGAAATCATTGTCGCTCAAAATGCGATTGCTCGAAAAACGAATGTCGTAGCTGGCCGCTCTGCCGCTGCCGGCGTCGTCGCCGGGCGCGGTCCATTCCAGCGCAATGGTGGAATACGTCGCGTTCGTTGCGGCGAGATCGGAAACCCGCGCCGGCGCCGAGAGATCGCGATCGTCTTCGCAATAAAAATCGTCGACGCCGTTGCTGGTGTTGCCGTTGATCATGATGCCGGAGTAAGTTCCGTTAAAACGCTTCTGCGGATCGTCGAGCGTGGCCAGAAACTGGCTGTTCCGAAAAACTTTAAAATGATGGCCGGCGGCGTCGGTCTGCATCTCGACGCGCAAATAATCGCCGATCTCGGTTTGCGGAAAGCCCCTGGCCTCCGCGATCAATTGCGTGAGCGCCCCGTTATTGACGGTCCACAACCGCAGCTTGTCAAAGTAGTGATGCAGAAGATAGCCGTTCGCATTCAGGGCGTTGTCGCTCAATTTCAACGCCAGGCCGGTGAAGGCGCGGCCTTCGTCACTGGAAAGAAAACCGTAGCGCAGCTCAACGATGTTGGGCGCGAGCACCACGTTGCAGATGGCCAGAAAACGGTCCCACTTGTCGTTGGCGCTGCCGGTCGCGGTGTTGACGAGCTGGTCGCTTTGAATCTGAAACGCCGGATGAAAAATCCAATTGTCGCCGATTTCCTCGCGGAAAAACAGATCGGAGAAGCGTTTGGTCAGAGGCGTCAGAATTCGTTTGATGGCGGCATACCAGCCGTCGGCCATGGTCTCATATCCACGATCGTTCGGATGCAGCTCGTCCGCCATGTAAGCCTCCTGCCAATCGGGGCGGTTTTTGAAATTTTTGGTATGGTCGACCTGATAAATTTGATAACCGCTTGAAAAACGGCTGTTGATGATTTCCGGCAACAGCAGGTTGACGTTGTCGACTTCGATATCCCGGGCAGCATCGACTTGCGGCACCAGGTTGCCCAGCAAAATAACGGCGTCCGGCGCCTGGGCGTGGATTCGATCCACCAAATCGGCAATCAGGTTGGCGGTTTGTTGCGCCTCTCTGCCGCTGGCAACGTCGTTGGCGCCGATCTCGAGCAAAATAATGTCTGCCGGATTATCGGAGAGATACTTTTCGACGTCGAGATCATTGACCTGAAAGCCGGGATGGCCCTCGTGATCTTTGTCTTCCAGGCCGAAGCCGCTGCGGGAGCGCCCGACGAAATCGAACGGGCCGACCGCTTCATCGGCAAGCAGATATTCATACAAGCGCAGGCGATAGCCGCCGCCGTGGGTCGAGCCGGTGCCTTCGGTAATCGAGTTGCCGAGCGGCATGATTCTGATTTGCGCCGAGGCGGCGCGGAAGGACAAAAAGCAAAAGGCAAAAAGCAAAAGGCCGGGGGCCAAATGCGCGAGCCGATGACGTAACGAATGCTTTCTCATAGGAGCTTTCAAATGGATGCAGTTCATGTGGGCTTCTCTCTGAACAACCCGAACGAATCACGTTGTTTAAACGGTGACTCACCCTCACATACGGAGTGTCGTGCTTCATGTCATAAAGGTAATGGCGATTGCCCAAACCCCGTCAGGGGTGAAATGTTTATAGCAACGTAAGTCGGGTAATCCTGCGAACCCCTTTAGGGGTGACATGTGAATTCATTTGGCAATGCTGAATAGCAGAACATGTCACCCCTTCGGGGTTTTAATTATTGAAATTGAAATTGTGCTATAAACATCCCACGCCTACGGCGTTTCAGGGTACGTACTTTCTCAACAACCGCAAACTTAATGATATGGTGTCATGTTTCAGCAAGCTAAAGCCTACGGCCGCAGGCTTCGCACTCCGGATGTCTTACGAATGCCGCTTATTACGCAAAGGATATGCCGCAGGGCAAAGCCATTGGCGCCGCATATATTTTCCAACAAACAAAGAGTTATTCAATAATAAACCCGGCGTCGCAGCGTCCACTGCTGTATTTCCGTGTTCGCAAAAAAACAATGTTCCAACCCTGAACAGAGAAACGAAAAAAAGAGGTGTCCCTGAGGTGTATGAGGCAGGTGCAGCCAAAAAAGAAGGGATGCCGACGAAGGTAAACCGATGCAGGCGCAGTTGCAGTCGGCTTCAGCCGACTTCAGCTTTTAGCGGTGGGATTGATCCCACCGCTGATCCCACCGCCGCCCGCCGCCGTATGCCGGTTTCCTTCGCTCCAATGCATCCCTTCAGCCAATCACCGAATTCCGAATCCTTTCGGCGCCTTTTGCGCAGAGGGCAAAGCGCATAGCGCATGGCGTTCTAACACGCTATGCGCTATGCTCTATGCGCTTTGCGCTACTTTGCCAGCAACATCTTCTTCGTGGCGGTAAAATCTCCGGCTTGAAGGCGATAGTGATAAATGCCTGAGGGCGCCGGACGGCCCTGTTGATCTTTGCCGTTCCACACGAGGGTGTGATAACCCGCCGGCTTCTGGCCGCTGACCAGACGCCGCACTTCCTGGCCGAGGCTGTTGTAGATCGACAGCGTCACGACCGCGGCCTTCGGCAATTCAAAACGAATGTGCGTGCTCGGAGTGCCGAAGGTTCCCAGCCCAAACGGAGAAAACGGGTTCGGATAATTTTGCTCCAGCACGAAGCTCTGCGGCAGCGCCATCGTAATCTGAATCGGGCCGTGCAATTGCCTCTGGCCGTTGCGATCGAGGCTCTCGAGCTTGTAGAAATATTTGCTGCCCGGATCGACGTTCGTATCGGCGAACTCATAGTCGCCGTCGAGGCGCGGCGGAATCAATTGCGGATTGATCTTTTCATATTTGTCCCGCCCGGCGGGACTGCGCAAAACATTGAACCCGATGTTGTTTTGCGCGCTCGCGGTTTTCCAGCTCAGCAGCACGCGCTGGCCTTCCACCACCGAGGCGCTGAAGCTCGACAGCTCCACCGGCACTTTGATCATCCAGTCCGTGCGAACGGTGTCCTGTTTGTCGAGAATGAGCAAACTGACGCTGGAGAACATCGTTTGCGTCACGGCGCTATAAGTGAAATCATAACTGCTCTCGATCACGCCGGTGAACACGCCGTCGCGATACCAGCGATAGCTCAACGGATCGCCGTCAAAATCGGTGGCGTAAATGCGCATCGTAAACAAACCGCCGTTGCCCGGATTTTTGATCACCGTATCCGCGATCGCGCCGGCATGCAGCGCCGGAACGTGACGATTAATGACCGGCGGCCGATTGCGATTCATGATCTGCAGCACCACGATTTCTTCGTCAACCCCGCCCTTGCTGTCGCGCGCAATGAAGCTCGGCTCGAAACGGCCGGCGCTGTTCAAATCGGTTTGCCACGAGAACCGGCGCGTGAACGCATCGAATGAAGCGCCCGCCGGCAGATTGCGCGCTTCATACGAGATGGCGTCGCCGTCGAGATCACCCGCGCTCACATTGAAGCTGATCACTTCGTTCTCAACGGCCTGCACGTCCGGCACGTCGAGAATGATCGGCAGATTGTTGTCGACTGCGGTCGCATTGAACACCACCGGCGAGCCGAGAAGTCCGGGCTTATTGGCCTTCGCCGTATTGGGGCCGGTCTGCGCGCCGAGCGTCCACAGGGCTTGAGCCATGCCCAGCGAATCGGAAATCGCATTGAAGAAACCGTTGCCGTTAAAATTGCCGCCGCCGCCGGTCACCACGAATTGCACCTGCACGCCGGGAACCGGATTGTTCAGATTATCGCGCACCACCACCTGCAGCGGAAAATTCAGCAGTATGCCACGGGTGCCGATTTGATTATTCGTCCGCAGAACCGGCGCCATACTCACCGCGCTTTGCGGCTCGGCATACGCCGAAAAAATCTGCGGCGAATTGGCGAGGCCTTCCGACGATGCGCGCACTTTCACCCAGCCACTCTTCGGGCCAAATCGCACGCGCACCGAAGCATAACCGCCCTCGCCGCTGGCTACATAAGTTTCCGTCAGTGAACCGGCGCCTTCAATCAACTCAAAGATCACGCCGATGCTTTGCACGCCGTTGCCGAGGCCGTCAACCGTCTGCACCCTGATCGGCTCAGACAGGCCGTTGACTTTGCCGATAACGATGTTGCCGGGGATCAACGAACGCAGCGCGGTAGCGCGATCCGGATTGGCCTGCGCTTCAAAATCAATCGGCGAGTTGACCAGACCCGGGGCTTCCACGCGCAGCACATTCAAGCCGGCTTCCGAGCCGAGTCGCCAGCTCACTTTGGCTTCGCCAAAGACGTCGCTGTTGACGGTCGCCGCGGTTTGCTCGTTAATCATACCGCCGCCGAGCGAAACACTGACCCGCACCGGAACGGCAGATACCGGACGATCACCGCTGTCGAGCACGCGCACGCCGACGGGGTTTCGCAAAAAGTCGCCGACGGTGCCCGTTTGATTGTTGCTGCCGTCAATCATATCAATTTTCACCGCCGGAGAATTTTGCACCGAGGCCAAATATAACAGCGGTGAATTGAGCAGGCCCGCCGCGCTGACGCGAATGTGATTTTCGCCGACGGTCGCGCCGCAAATATATTTCACCTGCGCGACGCCTTCGTCATTGGTGCGAACGCGGAGCGAGTCAAAAAGCTGGCTCGTGCTCGGATCGGCCAATTTGCCGTTGCCGCGCTCAACTTTGAATTTCACCTCGAAGTTCGGCACGCCGTTGCCGCTGCGATCGCCGACTTTGACGCCGAGCGGCCTGAGCAGCGCCGTGTTGATATTGCCAATCTGGCCGTTGCCATCGCCCTGAATCAACGACTGCGCATTGAGCGGCGTCACGCGGACCGTCGCGCCGCGTGTAATCGTGGTCGGCGGTGAGCTGATCACTTTTGCCGTCACGGTTTTGCTCTCGGCGCGCGTCGCGGTCAGACTGCCCTGCGCGATGCCGTCCTGATCCGTCGGCGTCGCCGGTTGATTGACGCGCACGCCATCACCCGTCACATCGATGGTGACCGGCGCGTCCTTAATGGGATTGCCGAAACGATCACGCACGAAAACGATGACCTGACTGCGCGTGCTGCCGTCCGCGACTAAATTCGCCGGCGTCGCCTGCACGAATGACGTCTCCGAGCTTGGCGGCCCGGGATCCGCATACGCGAAAAATTTCATCGGCACGCCCTGCAGCGTGTTGACGCCGTCGGTCGAGCTGGCATGAACGATTTGACTATCCGGTCTGGTCAGCGGGCCGAGATACCAGATCGTTTGCGCGTAACCGCTGCCGTCGGTGGAAGCAATGATCTCGGTTTTATTGTTCGTAAGAATTCCGTCGCCGCGGATGATTTTGAAAGTCACCGGATGATTGGCCACGCCGTTGCGATCTCGATCTTCCACTTTGACGCGAATGGGTTTCGGCAACGCTTCGCCGGCCAGATGCTTCTGCCGATTGTTGAGCGGGGACGCCAGTTTAAACGCTTTGCTCGAGGTGCCGGTAATGCGCAACGTCAACGGCGAGCCGGTCAAATTCGCGCCGTTGAAAGTGGCTTTCACTTCCACCACGTTGATGAACGCGCCCGCGGTCGAGCCGAGCGTCAACGTCGCGGCCGCCTGCCCGTTGTTTTGCGTGGCGACCGTGGCCGTCGTCGCGCCATTAATTTTGCCGCCGCCGGATTTGATCGTGAACGTCACATTCACGCCCGCCTTTGCGTTGCCGCCAACGTCGGTGACTTTGACGGTCAATGGCAGCGTGCTGCTCACGACACTCGAAATACTATCGCGCGAGACTTTCGATAAATTCTTCGGCACACCCGCGACGGCGCTCGCCTGAAATGTAATCGGCGCCCCGATCAACACCTGATTCGCGGTGGCCTGCACTTTATTGTTATTCGGCCCCGGCGTCGGCCCCAATGTCCAGTTGACGCTGGCGATGCCGCTCGTGTCCGTCTTCACCGCTGTGGCACTGGCGCTATTCACCGTGCCGTTGCCAAGCGTGACGGTGAAAATCACGTTTTGCTCTTTAATGCCGGCGTTGAGCGAGTCCGCAATTTTCACTTTCAGCGGCTGCGGCAGTGGCGTGCTCACCACCCCGCCGGGTTGATTGTCGCCGGAAACCAGAATGATCGATTTCAAACCGGCGGCGCGCACGACATAACTCAGCGGCGAGTTCGTCACCTGCTGATTGTTGTGCTGCACCGACGCTTCAAAACGATTGCGGCCGCCGGGAACCGGGCCGAGTACCGGAAACGCTTTCGCATCGCCATTGAGATCGGTGGGAACCACTGCGGTCGCGCCGCCGTTGATCGTGCCGCCGCCTTCTTTCACCGTAAACGTCACCGGAAAACCGGCGATGATTTTGCCGCTGGCGTCGAAGACGCGCGCGACAATGGGCGCCGTCATTCTTCTGCCCGCGGAACCGGTGTTTGGCGGCGTCCCCGGACCTTTCGTCATGCGCGCGGGAATGGCCGCGAGCGCGGTGAACGTATCCGCTTTCGCCACGCCGGTCGCGGAAATTTTCACGCGGTTCGTCGCGCCGGTTTGCGGGCCGAGCGTCAGGATCGCCGGCGCCTGCCCGTTCGCATTCGTCGTCGCATTGAGCGTCGTCACCCCGCCGGTAAGCTTGCCACCGCCGGCGATGACTTCGAACTTCACATTCACATTCGCCACGCCGTTAATGCTGGTTACATCCGTCGCTCTTACGACGAACGGCACGAGCAACGGCTGTCCCGCCGCGCCGGCCTGATTGTCGCCGCTCATTTTAATTAATTTCGCCACCGCGCCGGCCTTCGCCGTTGCCGAGACTCGCATCGGCGAACCGGTTAAATGCGCATTGGCGCCGTCGAGAACGATCGCCTGCCCCTGCTGCGTGATCGTCGCGGTGTCGCCCATCGTCCAGACGATTGCCGCCTGGCCGGTGCCGCCGGTATTGAGTAAAATTTTTATGTCGTCAATAAAGAACGTGCCGCTGACCACCGTTTTAAAAGAAAGCGTGCGATTGCCGGCGGTCGGGCTGTTGGCATAAATCGTGAAGAACTGCCAGTTGCTTTTCGTGCTCGCTGGCGTGAGATCAATGACTTGATCCGGCGCCATTTGCCACGTCATGCGCGCCGCGCCGCTCGTCACCTTCGCATAAAATGACAGCGTGTAACCGGTGTTCGCGAGATAATTCAAACTCTGCGACACGCCAACGCCGGTGCGCGTTGAATTCACGCTCAAACTGCGCGCGCCCGTTTTCGGCGCGGTGGTGGAAACCTGCACTTCCGTCGAAGCCGGCGATCCCTCCAGCGTCCAGTTCGCCGGCGTCGAGGTGCCGTTAACAAAATTTTCAAATCCCGGATTCGTCACGCGATTCGACGCGCTCGACGAGCCGCCGCCGCGCGTGACTACAAATTCAACCGGATAATTGACGACCGCGCCGCCGCTGGCATCCGAAACTTTGACGAGTATCGGATTCGGCAGCGCCGTGCGCACCGTCGCCGTCTGGCCGTTGCCGCCGCCGACAATGCTCGCCGATTTCACCAAACCGGAAATCGTCGTCGCGGTAAATGACGGCAGCGTGCCGGTCAACGCCACGCGCGCTTCAACTTTATTCGTCGGCGATTGATTGCCCAGCGTCAAAAAGGTTTGCGCTTTGCCGTTCAAATCCGTGGTGCTGCGATAGGCGCTCAACTTGCCGTTGCCGTCGATCACCACCCAGTCCACCGGATAATTGGCGACGAGATTGTTTTTCGCATCGCGAACCGTGACGACAAACGCCTGCGCCAGTTGCTGGCCCGCAGAGCCGGTTTGCAAATCGCCGCTGGTCTTTTCAATTTTCGCGGGTTTGCCGCCGGTCACCGAAAAAGTAAAATTGGCCGGCGCCAACGCGCCAAATTTCGCCTGCGCGGTAAACGTTCCCGACTTTGGCCCGAGCACCACCACCGCCCGCGCCACGCCGTTTTTATCCGAGAGAAATCCAACCTCTTCTTTGCCGTCGGGAACAAACTCGGGATTCGTTGTCAGAATGATTTTGTCCAAACCCAATTCGGCGTAACGCACGCGAAAAACGATTTTCACCTGTTGATCTTTTTTCCATTCAAACGTCACCGGATTAAATTCGGGTTCTTCCACCGAGCCGGCGCCGCGGTCGGACAACAGCTCCCAATTCCAACCGGCGGCTTCGCCGCCGTGATAAACATCATAGAGCAGCGGGAAACCATCATCAACGATGACGTCCCAATTGCCCTTGTCGCCGTTTTTCAAACTGCGCACCCACATATAATAAGTGCCGGCTTGTGGAATGGCGACATGAAAAGTGTCGGCCGCGTCATCCTCGAAACCTTGCGGATACACGGAATATCTGCCGCCGGAGGCGTTCGGATCGCTGCGCACTTCCAGCGGCGCGTTGTAATTTCCCTGCTCGGCTTCAATACGAATGTTGCCGTCGAGAATCGGCGGGCTGCTGATCTTCGCTTCGCTGGCGGCGCTGGCTTCAAACGTGATCGGCACATTCGGCACCGGATTGCCGAGGCTGTCGCTGACCAGCACGGCGAGCGGATTGGGCAGCGGCGCGTCAATCGAGCCGATTTGATTGTTCCCGTCGAAAACTTCCAGCTTCCGCGGCTGGCCTACCGGCGTCGAGGCGCTAAACGCATCAATGGCATTTTCTTCGCCAAGCTGGCTGTCCAGCATGAAACCGCCATACACCGGCGCGCTGTTGCCCTCGATTTTGTTGGGATCTTTCAGAACGCGATTCAGTTGGTTATCGATATAAACCGTAAACGTGTGTCCGCTGTCATCGCTGTTAATCTCAACTTTCATCGTTGCATTGGCCGGCGGCCGTTTCACAAAGGATTGGCCTTCATCAATCGTGCCTTCCGCCAAAGCGATTTTACCATTGACGACGTGATACAAATACGTCATGCTGTCCGGCTGATCGTATTGGATAAAATATCCGTTGCTGGTGAGGCCGTTGCCGGTTCCGGTTGCCATCACGAGAATACCGCTGAATTTGTGGCCGATTGGCGTTGAGTTTGGCCCCCATTTCATCGACACCTCGGTCGGATTCTTCACCGCCGTAAAAACGGCAATACGAAAATCGCCAGTGGTCGCGGTATTTTGCACCGCGTTTTTGACGATCTGCAGATTCGGATCGGCCTTCCAATTCGCGCCCAGCCCGGGGCCGGCGCGATTGAAATCGTCTGTCACCACGCTCACCGTCGTGGTCGCGCTGGAAATGACATTGGACAATTCCGAGGTATTGCCGATCTGATCCGTCGTTTTGAGCGCAAAAAAATACACCGTGCTGCTGCTCAGGCCGCCGACCGTCACCGATTGTACCGTGCCCGCGACCGCCGGCTTAGGTGCAGTGGTTACCGGTGTGGCGTTTTCAAAATTGCCGTCGTTAATCGCGAACGTCGCATAACGCAAATCATATTTGTCCGCGGTGCCCTGTCCGCCGTCATCGCCCGGCGCTTTCCATTTTAACGCAATCGTGGAAGCGGAAACCGCGGTCACCTCCAGGTCGTTCACGGCGCGCGGCGCGACGTTGTCGAGCGTGCGCTCGGCGGCGAAATAATCGATGCCGTTGTTCGTGTTGCCGTTGATCATGAGGCCGCAGAAATACGTCGTGCTCGGGGTAATCGTCCGAAATTTATCCGCATCGGTGAGCACGGCGTCTTCCTCGCCATTGATCGTCACGGTAAAATGATGCCCGCTTTCATCCGTCGTAAATTCCACCGCCAGCGTATCGCCGACTTCGGGCTCCGCGTGCAGGGCGTCAACCGATTCAATCTCATCGCCGACTTTGCCGCCGATAAGTTTGTACAACCGCACGCGATTGACGTCGGCGTTGAAATTGTGAAAAACCAAATAGCCGTTGCCGGTGGTGTCGGCGTTGTCCATCAACATCGCCACGCCGCTGAAGGCGCGGCCGAGCGCGTCGGAATTATCGCCGAAAACGATCCTGACTATGTTGGGATTGGTGATGGCGCTGGCCTTCGGCATGGCGAGAAAACCGTCGAAATAATCGCCGGACGAGCTGTTATAAACCTGCCCGCGTTTTTGCCCGCCAACGGTTTTGACTTTGATCTTGTAAGCGGGATGCGCCGACCAGCTTGCGCTCAAAGCCGTGCTGCCGCCGTCGAATGTATCTTCAAACTTTGCTGGAGCGGCAATGCCGGTTGTCGCACTCACTTTGCGACTTTGCGCCACCGCCGTTGGAATCACAAACAGAAGATAAAGGTATGCTCCGAAAACGAACCCTCGTGCCAGCCAGTTGCAGGAAGCCGCCAAGCTTCTCGCAAACCGGGTCTGCGATTTGGTGTCGACCCGCTCCCGTAACGTGTGAGTGACGGATGAAATTCTCACGATGCATGCTCCATGTCATAGAAAGCTCTCACACCGCTTTTGCGTTTGTCGGATGAATCGACAACGCGGGGCGGCCAGAATTAAGGATTTTATAGAACTGACTTTTCGCCTTAATACAAATGCCATGCCAGTGCCGAAGCGAAGGCGCGGCGATTTTAAGCAATAAAAACAAGGTCCACATGGCCTTCGCGCTTCGCTGCGATCCTGAAATGTACAAATCACAACCGAAACTGCGGACAGTGTTTCGCCCGCGAACAGCCGGTCTTTTTTGTGAATGGGTGTGAGTTGGATAATTGGTGTGACAGTTTAAAACAATTATTTTGCCATTCAATCATTTTGCCGCTCATTGTTTTTATCCGTTGGCCGTTTTTTCATCCGTTGGTGCAATTTTTTTAATCTGACGCGGCGCCGGGACTCGGTTTTTAGTCAGTCTGACAATCTGCCGTGAATTCATTGCAGTCAAATTTCCGTTTTCTGTGTCCCACATTTTTCTTTCGCACAAAAAACTCATTTTGTGTCTTCATGTCAGTGGTTTGCAACGGTTAAAACACGCTTTTCGGTCGATCTAAAAAAATGCAATTTTAACCGCAAAATTAAAGAAAAGGCTTGCCTTCGCGCTTTTTTATGACTATCTTAAAGGCGTTTGAGCCTGATTTTATGCGGGTGAAAATGATCTGGCGAATAACTGACCGGTCGCTGGAGCCGGCAAGATTTGGGAAAGTTTGATCATTTAAGCGACCGGTCAGTGGCATACCTGGAAGTCAATACGTTTTGCTAACTCGTGGTTGGTTTTTACCTACATGTTTCATTACCTACTATCAGAGGAGTAAAGTGCAATGGCAGCAAAAAAAGCGATGACCAAAGGACAGCTCGTGGCCCATTTCGCGGAGAAGTTTGAGCTGACGCGCGCGAAATCGACCGAATTTTTTACGGAACTGGCCCGCGTGGCGACGAAGGAAGCCAAAAACGGCTTCACCATTCCGGACCTCGGCAAGCTCGTGTTGGTCAAGCGCAAAGCCCGCATGGGCCGCAACCCCCAAACGGGCGCCAGTATTCACATTCCGGCGAAGACCGTGGTGAAATTCCGCGTCGCGAAAGCGTGCAAAGACGCCGTTCTCGTCGGCAAAAAATAAAGCCGGGAGGAGGTAAACGAAAAAGGCGTGTCCGTTCGGGTGCGCCTTTTTTGTTGGGGAGCGAAAGCGTTGGCCGGCTGGAAAGTTAGTTGCTAATGCGTTCAAACTTAGAAAAAATTTCTGAAAATTTTCGGTGGCCCAACGGAAAAGCCTTTACAGTTGGGTTCATCTATCCGTTGGGAAAATTTTGTTTGTTCATAGCTGGCCGAAGGGTCTCACTCGGTTTTTAGCTGATCTGAAAACCTAACGTAGCCGTTACCTGATTTTTAACCGTCGAACTGTTCAACCGATAAACTGTCTAACGTTGATATGATTGAACGCGACTACCTCATGCGCATGATCGCCCAGCTTTCCGCGGTGATCGCGCGAATTCTTTTTGCGAAAAACGCACAGACTTATGCCGAAGCGTTGCAGCTCGCGCAAAATGCTTATGAGCAGCTTCTCGGCCTCAACGGCGAGCTGGTGGATCAAATGGACGCCGCGACCTTGTCCATGCTGCTTGGCGAAAAAGAAAAAATCAAAGCGCTCGCGGCTTTGCTGCGCGAAGAAGGCGAGATTTTGCATTTGCAGGGAAACGCCTCGGAGGGAAAGGTGAAATACGAAAAGGCGTTGGCGCTTTTTCAGGAAGCGCTGCGGCAGTCTACGTCTAAAGATGCTGCATGCGAAACGGCCATTGCGGTTTTGCTTGCCAAATTGAAAATGCCTCTCTGAAGGAGAGCGTAGAGCGGATAAGTGTTTGATGTCATTCCGCAGGAATCCCTGGCCTGCGGCAGGGCAGGCTTTTTTAACCCAGCACGGTACTGAATTGAAAAAAGCCTGCCCTGCCGCAGGCCAGGGATTCTTGCAGAAGGACATTTTATTTAACAGGCGTGCTTTTTAAAACGAGACTATTGACTGCGACAGAACCTCGAGTTATTTGGGAGCAATTCCCCAAGGTTGGTATTTCGCAATTCGAGCAACTCCGCTAGGAGTGAAATGTTTATAGACCAGAAGTTTGTTCAAGAACAGAAACCCCAGCGGGGTGACATGTTTGGTTTTGGCGCCAATTGAAGATTTGCCCGTCCAACCATAGTAGGCTCCTAACGGAGTTCAAAGATTAAAGACAGATCAACCAACTATAAACATGCCACTTAACGGAGTTAAACGATCAAAGGCAAATCACTCAACTATAAACATTCCACTCCTGGCGGAGTTAGCTGGGAAACTGTTGATCCACGAGTCCAACCAACTTTTGGGAATTACGCCCGAGTTATTTTGCCTTTAAATCCGTTGGCGCTTTGCTATAACATGGAGGAATTACTTTTCAAAGCTTGCAAAAGCAACATCCGATGAGTATATTTGAATATCCCCAGCGCGTCATAAACCAGATAATTTTTAAAATATAAAAAGGAGCTTACCATGATCACCGAATACAAACCGACCATGTATCTTGATTTTTCCCAACCCGCCAACAAGCAAGGGATCGAAGACGCCCTGAAACTTGTGGAAAGCCAATTCAGCCGCGAGTATCCGCTGTTCATCAACGGCAAAGACGTGAAAACCGGCGATCTTTTTAAATCCTGCAATCCCTGCGAGAAAACACAGATCGTCGGCGCGTTTCACAAAGCCGGGAAGAAAGAAGTCGATCTGGCAATGGACGCGGCGTGGCGCGCGTTCGAATCGTGGAAAAATGTCGCTCCGAAAGCGCGCGCCATCGTGCTCTTCAAAGCCGCGGAAATCATGCGTCGCCGCCGCTTCGAGCTGAACGCGTGGATGATCATGGAGGCGAGCAAAAATTGGAACGAAGCCGACGGCGAAGTCGCCGAGGCCATTGACTTCCTCGATTTTTACGGGCGCGAGATGCTGCGCTATTCCGAGCGCCAACCCATTACTCCCATTGCGGGTGAATATAATGAATTGGTTTATATTCCGCTTGGCGCCGGCGTGGTGATTCCGCCGTGGAATTTTCCGCTCGCCATTCTCACCGGCATGACCTGCGCGGCGATTGTGACCGGCAATCCGGTGTTGTTGAAGCCCGCGAGCGACACGCCGGTGCTCGGCTATAAACTCGTCGAGATTATGCAGGAAGCCGGACTTCCCGACGGCGTGCTGAATTACATTCCCGGCAGCGGCGGCGTGATCGGCGATTATCTCGTGGCGCATCC
>Ga0247727_10008474_pt1 | contig 19066 bp, 20 predicted proteins | sample WisWelCaveWW1625_FD_202498 | JGI IMG/M metagenome (GOLD analysis project Ga0247727, IMG submission 202498) | Biofilm microbial communities from Wishing Well Cave, Virginia, United States - WW16-25 | ecosystem: Environmental > Aquatic > Deep subsurface > Groundwater > Cave microbial mat | place... | reverse complement strand
CGGCTGAGTCACCGCGTCGCATACATGGCTACATCTCCGACCTGCCCGCCAAAGCCAGATGTGCAGAAACCTCCATTCCGCCGCGAGTTGCCGCGGTCAAGCCACCGTTTCCGACAGGGAACTTTGGATTAGGGCATCGGCGACGCCGAGGCCGATGAGGCCGCGGCCGAGCGCAAGGGCGACAAACCCGTCCGCCGTGGCAAACAATGCGGCCCCGGCAGCGGCAATGGACAAGAGGACCGCTTGGACGCGCCGTGGGCCGAAGCGGTCGAGCCAGATGCCGAGGGGAAGCTGGATGAGGCCGAAGGCGAGAAAGTAGGTCGCCGTCAGGAACCCCAGATTACCGGGCGAGAGCGCGAACTCGGCCACCAGCGCCTCGGAGATCAGGGCGTTGATGGAGCGGTAGAGATAGGAGAGGTAGTAGCCGCTGACGAACGGCAAAAGGACGAGGAGGACCACGCGGCCAAGGGACGTGGCCCGGGTGGTCTCGCTTTTCTCAACCGTTGGCTTGAACCCGAAGGAGGGCGGCGAACCGTCCGGCTGACCACCAAGCACGGCTGCGCCGTTCCAGGTGGTGGCACGCGCTCGCGAACGTCGATGCGTGGAGTCGAGACCATTACCGCGCATTGTCGGAGCCCTGCTCGCGCGTCTCGCGGCGCCAGATCAGGCGCACCGTCCCGTCCTCGGTGCTCTCGATGAGCACGCCCCAGATCGGGTGCGGCCAGGCGGGGTCGTCGAGGCGCACGCGCAGGTAGGTCTGGTCGGTGCCCTGCTTGCGCCAGGCGGCGCCGATCTCGGTGGTCCCCAGCGAGATCCGGAAGTCCGGCGCGCCGTCGCTGTTCTTGCGGTCGTTGGCGAGGATCCTGACGCGGCCGTTCAGCATGAGGGTGCGGATGGTGCCGGCGTAGCCGTCCTTGACCGCGGAGAAGGTTCCGATGACGGGCATGGCGCAATCCTTTCGGTTGATCAGTTCGCGGTCGCTCCGCGGTAGGGACGGAGCACGATGTCCTTGTGCACGATGACGCGCAGTGGCCAGCCGGGACGCACCTTGATGGTCGGCTGCACATTGAGCTGCCGCTCGATGAGGCGCTGCCCGGCGCGGTTGGTGGTCGCCTGCGTCGACTGCTGGAGCGCCTTGACGAGGTCGCTGTCGCTCGAGCCGAAGGCGAGCTCGCTGCCGACGCCAAGGACGGTCGCCAAAGCGACGCCCTTCAAAAGCTTCCAGGTGTGGAAATCGACCTGGTCGGCAAGGCCCGCGTAGCCGCCGGTGTCGGTGGCCGGGAGGTTGTCGATGACGATGGAGGAGCTGTCGGGCAGGATGATGCGCTGCCAGACGACGAGTGCCCGTTCCTGGCCGAAGGCGACGATGTTATCGTACTTGCCGACGAGACGGGAACCCTGCGGGACCAGCAGATGGCGTCCCGACACCGTGTCGAACACGTTCTCGGTGACCTGGGCGATGACGAAGCCCGGCAGATCGGAATTGAGGCCGGTGATGAGGCTCGCCGCAATGACGGTCCCGGCCATCAGCTGGTAGGGCGAGGCCGGCGTCTGCAGGGGATGGGGATTGTAGACCTCCTTCTCAGGGCCGGCCTTCAGGAAGGTGAGCTTGCGAGCCTGATCGGAGGTGCTGGTCCCCAGCGCATCGAGATCGCCGCCGGCCAGCGCCAGGGCGCGCTCGGCGGCGCGCAGCGTGGTGAGCGCCGTCAGGCCGCCGTCGGCTGCGGCCGGGATTGGGGGAGGCAGGCGATCGGGGCGGGGTTCGGCCGGGGCCGCCCCCTTCGGCGGCGCCTTGAGCTGCAAGCGGAAGAACACCTGGGATTCGCGGGCCTGGGCTGCCATGCGGGCGAGGCGGGCCTTTTCGGCGCGGTCGGCGTCATCGACCGGATCGCCTGTCTGGGCCGTCAGGTGCGGGACGCCTTTCGGCAGGCCAAGTGGGATGTCTTTGCCCGCGGGCGTCTTCTTGTCCGCCCGCACACCATCATAGGTCGCGGGCAGCTTGGAAAGCGCATCCGCGATCGGCTTGTGCTCGACATTGAAGAGCTCCTTCGGGCCAGCGACGCGCAGGCTCGGTGCTCTCAGTGCCACCAGCACCAGGCCGGCAATGATAAGCAACACGACGGCGGCCGCACCGATCAGCACCTTGCGATTGATGCGGGTGACGGGCCGGGGATGCGCGCGCAGCTCCAAACTCTCCGGCGCGACCCTGCTCTCTGGAGCCTGGGGTGAACCGTTCGTGCCGGGCGTTGTCACTGCGTGACCTCCCGCCAGACGGCATCGGTGCGGACGATGCGCACGACGCGCTGCGGCTCTGTGCCGAGTCTGAGCTCGGCGGCGGCGAACAGCCGGTCGACGATGTAGGTGGTGCCGCGCACGCGGTAGTTGACCAGCGCCGGCTTGGCGTCGGGGCCGATCACGAATAAGGGCGGCGCCTCGCTCTGGGCGAGCCCCGACGGGAACTGGATGTAGACCTTGGCGCCGTCGTCGAACACCTGCCGCGGCTTCCACGGCGCATCGCCCTCGATGCGGTAACGAAACCTCAACTGCTCGATGTTGACGCCGGTATCAGCGACGACTGCAGCATCCGCCTCGGCCCGGTGCTTCTTGAGCGCCAGCAGCTGGGACTCCGGATAGGTCCAGGACACCGAGGCCATGTAGGTCTTGTCGGTGGCGCGCATCTCCAGGTGATAGGTGCGCCGGTCTGTGGTGATGACGAGGTTGGTCTCGAGGTCGGTTCCGATCGGCTTGACCAGGATGTGGACCTGCGCGCTCTTGCCCTCGCCGCTGGTCGTGTCGCCGACCACCCAGCGCACGGTATCGCCGGCCGACACTGAGACCAACTTCTCGCCGGCCTCCAGCGCGATGTCGGTGACCTGATTGGGGGCGGCATACAGCTGGTAGAGCGCGCCCCTGGTATAGGGATAGACCTGGATGGCATTGATGTAGCCGTCCTTGACCGGATCGATCTTCGCCAGCGCATTGGCCTCGGCCACACGCTCCTTCGGCTGCTTGTCGTCCTTGGGCTTGTCCTTCTTCTCCGGGACCGGCTTCAGCTGGCCCGGCAGGGGGAGGGGCTTCGGCACCTCGACGATCTTGACCGGGGGCTTCTCGTCAGATTCGCGCTTTGCTTCCTTGAAGACCGGACTGTCGAGGATCGGGATCTCCGGCACGCTCACCCGGGTGGCGCAGGCCGAGACCGCGACGGCCAGCGTCAAAGCGAGCGCGGCGGCAAAGGGCGGGCTCATTTGGAGTCTCCTGAGGTCACGTCCTGCGACCAGTTGAAGGCGTGCACGTAGATGCCGAGCGGGTTCTTGCGCACGGCCTCCGCCGTCCTCGGCGCGGTGACGACGATGGAGAAGAGGCCGGTCAGGCGCTTGGTGTCCTTGAGCGCCCCGCCCTCGAACACCCGCTCCAGCCAGCGCACCTGGAAGGAGGACTCGGAGGCCCGCACCACGCTGGTGACCTCCACGGCGACGATCTCGCGCCCGACCTTGGCGAAGGGGTCGTTCTCGCGGGCATACTCATTGAGCGTCACCGCCGCTCGGTCGGTGGCGAAGTCGTAGGCCTTGAGCCAGCTCTGGCGCACCACCACGGGATCGATGGAGAGCGAGCGCACGTTCTCGACGAAGCGGGCGAGGTGGAAGGCGATCTGGGCGTCGTTTGGCCTGTAGGTCTCGGTCGCCGGCCCGACGGCGCGTGCGCCGCCTCTGGGGTCGATCTCGATCACGTAGGGAACGGCGCTGCCGGAGCGGCCCAGCCACAGCAGGATGGCGGCGAGAACGAGCGACAGCGCCAGGCTGCCGAGCGCCATCAGCCGCCAGTTGTGGGCCTGCACGCGGGCCGAGCCGATGCGCTCGTCCCAGACCTGCGCCGCCTTCTGGTAGGGCGTCACCGGCTCGGGCGTCTCGCCGTAGCGCAAGGTGTTGCGTTTGAAGGCCATGGGGCACCGTTCTCAGCTCTTGTCCTTGAGGTCGGGTCCGGGCGAGAGCGCGGGACGGTCGCCCTCGCGCAGGCCCTGGGCGGCAATCATGCCGGCCTGGGTCATCCGCTGCCGGCGGGCGAGACGCTGCGCCCACGCCGGAGGTGAGCCTGCAGGACCACTTGCGCCGGGACCTGCGCCGGGTGGAACGGGATCGTTGCCGGACGGCGCCTGTGCGTCGCGATAGCCCTGCGCCGCGCCTTCGCGGTAGGCATCGCGGACGGGTCCCGTGCCTGAGGCGACAGCGCGCGACGCGGGAGCGCTCACCGTGGCGCGGGCAACACCGCGGAGGCCGCCCGCCTGGTACGCCGCACCGACGGTGCCGGTGAGCGACGCGGCAGCCTTGATGGCTCCACCGGCGGCACGGCCGGCGAGGCGAGCAGCACCGGTCGCGAGCATGCCCCCGGCAACCAGGGTGCCGCCGGCGGCCGCGGTGGTCGCAACGGCTGCACCAGCGCCGAGCTGCGGAGCACCGGTGATGAGCCCCGCAGCAATGCCGGGCACGAAGATCGCCAACCCGAATACGGCGATGGCGGCGAGGATCGTCGAGGCCGCCTGCGAGAGCGTGATGTCGGCGGTGGGGCGGACCAGCGTCCCGAAGATCGAGCTGCCGATGCCGACGACGATGGCGAGCACCATCAGCTTGATGCCCGACGAAATGACGTTGCCGAGCACCCGCTCGGCCAGGAATGCCGTCTGCCCGAACAGCGCGAACGGTACCAGCACGAAGCCGGCGAGCGTGGTCAGCTTGAACTCGATGATGGCGATGAAGAGCTGGACCGCCAGCACGAAGAACGCGAGCAGCACGATCACCCACGCCAGCATCAGCACGGCAATGGTCACGAAGTTGGAGAAGAACGTCGTGATGCCGATCAGCTCGCCGGCCTTCTCCAGGAGCGGCCGCGACGCCGTGAACCCCGCCGAGGCCACGAACCCCGGCCGCATCAGATCGGCCGCCGTCATGGCCGTGCCGGAGGCCTTCAGCCCCAGCCCGGCAAACGACTGGAAGATGATGTCGGCAAGGCCCTTGAAGTTGTTGAGCAGCAGCGCAAAGAAGCCGACATAGAGCACCTTGCGGATGAGCTGTACGGGAACGTTCTCGTCCCCGTGCATGGCCCAGAAGATGCCGGCGAGCGTGATGTCGATCGCCACCAGCACGCTCGTCAGGAACGCCACGTCGCCCGCCAGCAGCCCGAAGCCGGAGTCGATGTAGCGGCTGAAGGTCTCGGTGAACCGGTCGATGATTGCGAGGTCGTCCATGTCCATCCTCAGGTGGCCGGGCAAGGCTCCGCCGCCGGCGACAGCACGAGGTCGCCGTGGGTGTCTCAGCGATGAAGGGTCAGGGGATCAGCGTCGTCGTCTGGCGCCGTACCGTTGGAATAGTCGCTTCGCTAACGGGCTACCGCCCGCGCCCGTTCGGGGAGACCCCGAACCCCCTTCCTTTTGGAACTTCGAAAGGCGGGCGGTCTGGCGGGTGTCCCGCCAGCGGGGCGTGGGGCTGGCCCCACTCACGAAGTGAATTGCGTGCAGCATGTCGAGACCTCTCTGGTTCATGACGCGATCATCTGCTTGCTGTGTAGGCTTTGCCGTTGCCGAGGAAGGACTTGAAGCGGTGCTTCGCCTCCTCCTCGATGGCGAGATCGCGGGCTTTGGCCATGGTTTCTGCGCGGTGCTGGGCGGCGAGTAGGCTTTGCAGCGCAAGCGACTGCTTGACACTGAGTGCGGTGAGCTCGTTGCCGGCCTGGGCGACCTCCAGGGCGCCGGCGGCGTTGCGGGAGCGGGCCATGCCGTCGCCGAGGAGGCGGGTGTCGGTCTCGATGCCGTCGGCGATCTGGCCCTGCAGGAGGGCGGCGCGGCGCAAGGCGGCGTACTCTTCCCCCCATCGGCTCTTGGCGCTGCGGAGCATGTCGTCCCCGGAGAGTGCGGATGACAGCTGTTTGGGGAAGAGCCGTTCGTAGGCGGCCTCGGTGGCGCGCAGCTGCAGGGCGATGCCTTCGCCGTCGCGCATTCGGCCCTGGATGTCGCCGAGTGACCGCAGCAGGTCCGGCGACAAGGTCGATCCGAGGCGCAGGAGGTTCTGGTCCATCTTGAGGAGCATTTGCGCCTGGCCCTGCAGCAGGCGCACCTGGTTGTTGATCTGCTCGAGTGCGCGGGCGGCCGAAAGCAGGTTCTCCTGGTAGTTGAGGGGATCGAACACGGTGAGGGCGTGGCTGCCGGTGGTGAGCGCCGTGGTCGCGAGCAGGCTGACAACGATGGCGGTCAAGACGCCGCGGGCCGCTCGTCGCCGCGCGGCCCGGTTGGGCTTGGGTGCCAGGCGGAACGGGGAGAGACGCTCGATGAGGGGATCGGCGTTCCCGGCTGCAGGCGGCGGTGGACCCTTGAGGATCGGTGGCGGGATACTCGGCTTGGGGTCCGAGGATGGCCGCACCGCTCTCGCGCTCGGCAGAGATGGCGGTTGCACAACGCTTGCGTGCGATGGCGGAACTGCCGCGTGCGTCTCGCCCGCGAAGGCGGCGAGCGCATCCGCCGCCCAGCCGAGACCCTTGGCGCGCAGGAAGGCGTTGGCGAAGCCGGCGGGAGGGGCTTCCGCCACCATCCGATCGATCAGCTTTTGGTCTTCCGGTGATCCGGCGGCTGCGAAGGCCAGCGTTACCGACCCGAGCCCCAGCTCGAACAGGCGGTTGCCCCGCGCCGACTGCGCGTAGTAGTCGCGCTTGGGCGTTGCGACGCTGAGGATCTCCACCTGCCGGCTATTCAAGCCGAACCGCTCGTAGACACTTTTCGCCTGCGGCTCGAGCGCCCGGTCATTGGGCAGGAAGATGCGGGTGGGGCAGCTTTCGATCAGCGCGGGCGCGATCGCCGAGCGCTCGATGTCGGCCAGCGACTGGGTGGCAAACACAACGGCGACGTTCTTCTTGCGGAGGGTCTTGAGCCACTCGCGGATGCGGGCGGCGAACAGCGGCTCGTCGAGGAAGGTCCAGGCCTCGTCGAGGACGAGGAGCGTGGGGCGCCCATCGAAGCGCGCTTCGAGCCGGTGGAACAGATAGGTGAGCACCGGCGGGATCAGGCGGCTGACCTGCATCAGCGGCTCCATCTCGAAGTGCAGCACGTTGTTGAGAGCGAGCGTCTCCGTCGAGCCGTCGAGCAGCCGGCCGTAGGCGCCGTCGAGCGTGTAGGGCGACAACGCGGCGACCAGGGCATTCGACTGCATGAGCACGGCGAGCCCGGTGAGCGTGCGCTCGGCCCTGGGGGCGGTAGCGAGGCTCTTGAGCGCCGTCCACACGGTGTTCTTGATGTTCGGAGTGATCGTCACGCCCTCGTTGGCGAGCAGGCCCATGACCCATTCGAGCGCGAAGGCGATCTCGCCCGGCTCGTCGATGCGGGCGAGGGGCTGCAGGGAGAGCGTGCCTTCGAGGCCGAGCTCGACCGACTCGCCGTCCATGGCGAGTGTCGCGGCGCGGGCCGAGCGTCCGCGGTCGAAGAGAACGACCTGGGCGCCCCTGAATCGGCGAAACTGCAGGGCGAGGAGCGAGAGAAGCACCGACTTGCCTGAGCCGGTCGGCCCGACAATGAAGGCGTGGCCGACGTCGCCGACGTGGAGGTCCAGGCGGAAGGGCGTGCTTCCGCGTGTCTCCGCCATCATCATGGGAGGCGCATTGAGATGGCGGTTCATCTCAGGGCCGGCCCATACCGCGGACACCGGCATCATGTGGGCGAGGTTCAGGGAGTGCACGATCGGCTGGCGCACGTTGGCGTAGGGGTTGCCGGGGAGCGAGCCGAGCCAGGCCTCCACCGCGTTCAGGGTCTCGCGGATGGTGACGAAGCCGCGACCGTTGATGATGCGCTCCAGCGCCAGGAGCTTCTCGTTCGCCCTCTGCGGGTCGGCGTCGGCCACGACCAGCGTGGTCGTGAGATAGCCGAAGGCGACATCGTCGGCGCCGAGCTCCTGCAAGGCCTCGTCGGCATCGAGGGCCTTGTTCTCGGCGTCGGAGTCGACGAGCGCCGACTCGCGGTTGAACATCACCTCGCGCAGGATGGCGCCGACCGACTTGCGCTTGGCGAACCACTGGCGCCGCAGCCGTGTCAGGTGCTTCGTGGCGTCGGTCTTGTCGAACGCGATCCAGCGGGTGACCCAGCGGTAGGCGAAGCCCAGATCGTTGAGGGCATCGAGCAGTCCTGGCGTCGTCGTGTTGGGGAAGCCGATCACGGTCAGCATCCTCAAGTGCTTCTCGCCGAGCTTGGGCTCGATGCCCCCGAGGAAGGGGGTGTCGGTGAGGATGGCATCGAGATGCGTCGGGATGGCCGGCACGGCGACGGGGCGCGGCTTGTCGGAGATGGTGCCGTGCAGATAGGCGAGCGTCTCCGCATCGGTCAGCGCTTCGGCCTCGGGCAGGATCGCGGACAGCAGCTCGAGCGCCCGGTCGGTCTCGGTAGCGAACCACTCGAGCTGGCCCCAGGCGTCGGTGTCGGGACCGCCGCCCTCCTGGCGCTCGTAGAGCCAGCGCTCGGCGCGACCCGCATGGTCGGGCGGCGGCAGGTAGAGGAACGTCAGATAGTACCGGCTCTCGTGGTGGGCTCCGGTCTCCGTGAAGGCGGCGCACCGCTCCTGGTCGACGAGCCACGAGGCGGCGTCGGCGAAGGCGTGGCCGGGATACTGGCTGGCGGGTACGCGCTCGGCCTCGAAGAAGAGCGCCCAGCCCTCGCCGAAGCGTTTGAGCACGTTGTTGAGGCGGGCCGTGATGGAGACGAGCTCGGCCTCGGTGGCGCTGTCGAGATCGGGGCCGCGGTAGTGCAGCGTGCGCTGGAAGGAGCCGTCCTTGTTGAGGACGATGCCCGGCGCCACCAGGCAGGCCCAGGGCAGGTAGTCGGCAAGCCCGGTGGTCGTCCTGCGGTATTCGGCGAGGTTCAGCATGTGAGCGCTCCTTTGTGGCGGGTGTGGCGGGAGAGGACGGTGAGGAAGGCGGGGTCGTGCCTCGTGACCCACACGGCGACGGCGTGGCCGGCGATCCAGATCAGGAGCCCCGCAAGCCAGAGACGAAGGCCGAGGCCGATAGCCGCGGCAAGGGTGCCGTTGAGGATGGCGAAGGCACGCGGGGCGCCGCCGATCAGGATCGGCTCGGTGAGCGCCCGGTGCAGGGGCACCTCGTAGCCGGGGAGAGGTGAGGGTTGTCCGAGCATTGGGGTATCAATCCGTCGAGGTCATTGGATGAGCGCGCCACCGGCGAAGGAGAAGAAGGTGAGGAAGAACGAGGTCGCGGCGAACGCGATGGAGAGCCCGAAGACGATCTGCACGAGGCGCCGGATGCCGCCGCCCATGTCACCGAAGGCGAGGCTGAGACCGGTGAGGATGATGATGACTACCGCCGAGACCTTGGCGACGGGGCCCTCGATCGACTCCAGGATCCTTTGAAGCGGGGCCTCCCACGGCATACCCGAGCCGGCCGCGTGCGCAGCGGTCGAGGCAAGGACCAGCGCTACGAGGCTCAGAGCGACTGCGAGCACGAATGGAAGGCTCAACTGTTGAAGGCGGCTGGTGCAAGGCATGACGTCGATCCCCCAAGAGTCACACGACGTGCAGGACGGGCGAGGCCACGGACTTAAGGACGTAGTCGCCGCCGGCATCGAGCCCCTGCAGCTCGGTGAGCGACTCGACCCGGCGGCTGGCGCCCCGTCCGTTGAGGAAAACGATGAGATCGATGGCCTCTGCAATGAGGGGCCGCGGCACCGTGACGACCGCCTCCTGCACGAGCTGCTCCAGCCTGAGCAGGGCGCCGCGGCCGGAGTTGGCGTGCACGGTGGTGAGGCCGCCGGGATGGCCGGTGTTCCAGGCCTTGAGCATGTCGAGGGCCTCTGGGCCTCGCACCTCGCCGACGATGATGCGGTCTGGGCGCAGCCTGAGCGTCGAGCGCACGAGGTCGGTGAGCGAGGCGACGGCGGGCTTGGTGCGGAGCGCGACAACGTCTTGCGCCGCGCACTGCAGCTCGCGCGTGTCCTCCAGGATGACGACGCGCTCGCCCAAGGTGGCGACCTCGGCCAGCAGCGCGTTGACCAGCGTGGTCTTGCCCGAGGAGGTGCCGCCGACAACGACGATGTTGCGCCTGTCCTTGACAGCCTGGCGGAGCAGCCCGGCCTGCGGCGGCGTCATGATGCGCTGGGCCACGTAGTCCTGGAGCCGGTAGAGGACCTGCGCCGGCTTGCGGATCGAGAAGCACGGCGCGGTCGCTACCGGCGGCATCACGCCCTCGAACCGCTCGCCGGTCTCGGGCAGCTCGGCCGAGACAATCGGCGCCTTGTCGGTGACCTCGCGGCGCACGTGGGCGGCAACGAGGCGGATGATGCGCTCGGCCTCGGCGGCGCCGAGGCGCTCGCCGCTGTCGCGGCGGCCCGCCGGCACGGACTCGATCCAGAGCTTCCCGTCAGGGTTGGCCATGACCTCGATCACCGCGGGGTCGGCCAGCGCCGTGGCGATAGTTGGCCCGAAGGCCGTGCGCAGCATCTGCCGGCGGCGGCCCTCCGCCTCCTGGCTCGGGGCATGTGCGAAGAGATCAGGCATGACCGCCGCCCTCCTTTGGTTCAGGCGCCTGCCCTCGGGCATCGGTCCCGAGGGCCTGTCCGTTGGCGCGGAAGGGCTGGCTGCGCAGCGACACATGGCTCTTGAGCGGGCCGCCGGCCGCCGTGGTGAACAGGTCCGGCTGGTCGACCGGCACGGTCTTGAGCACCTCGGCCGCGTGCAGCCCGTTCCCGGCCACGCGCTTGCCGACCTCGGTCAGGAACACGTCGTAGCGCTTGCGCCCGGTGAGGCGGGCCGGTTCCTGGTCGCTGTCGGGGATGGGTGGCGTGACGGTCAGCATGTAGCGCACGAAGAGCGCGAGCGTCTCGGTGGCGACCGTCTGATCGCGGGCGAGGGCGGCGACGGCCCTGTGCAATTCGTTGAGCCGGCGCAGGAGGCCCTCCTCGACGCCCGGCACCTGCTCGGGCTCGAGGCTCTTGCGCAGGGCCTCCTCAAGCAGGGCCGACTTGGAGCCGTGGCGCAGGCTCGCCACGCGCTCCAGCTGGTGCGCGAGCGGGCGCGACAGATAGAGGCAGTAGCGCTTCTTGCGCATCAGAATCGCGCTCCGGGGAAGTCGATCACGTTGTCGTCGCCGAGCGGCGGGCCGTCATCGTGCGCCATGTCTCGCTCCGGCTCCGGCCCATGCTCGGCGAACAGCGGCAGGTCGCTGTGCTTGTCGGACTGGGTCTTCGAGCGGGCGCGCTCCCGGACACGTTCCCGCGTGCGCGGCGGATCCTCTTCGGCCGTCACCAGCTCCGACCAGGCCTTGTGCAGCTTGGGATGCACGGTGCTCCTGGTGCCGGACCAATCGTCCGCACGTGCGGGAGGTGCATCGTGGTACCGGTCCGGCACCAGGGCGGGGGCGGCGAGGCGGCGGGCGAGGAAGTTGTGGTCGGCGTAGTACCTGAGCTTGCCAGCCCGGATCGGCGGGCGCCCCGACACCATCACCAGCGCATCGCCGGCGGGGAGCTGCAGGATCTCGCCCGGCGTCAGCAGCGGCCGCGGCGTCTCCTGCTCGGACACCGTCATGTGGGAGAGCCAGGCCGAGAGGCGGCGTCCCGACAGGTTGCGCTGGGCCCTGAGCTGCGTGGACGTGCCGAACGTATCGGAGAGGCGCTTGGCCGTGCGCTCGTCGTTGGGGGTGAAGGCCACCCGCACGTGGCAGTTGTCGAGGATGGAGTGATTGTGCCCGTAGGCCTTGTCGATCTGGTGCAGGGACTGTGCCACCAGGAACGCCCGGACCCGATAGGCGGCGAGATAGGCCAGCGCGGACTCGAAGAAGTCGAGCCGCCCCAGCGCTGGGAACTCGTCGAGCATGAAGAGGAGCTGGCGGGCGTTCGGGTCGGCGTGGTTCGCGTCGTAGCGCTCGGTGAGCCGGCGGCCGATCTGGTTGAGGATCAGGCGCACCAGCGGCCGGGTCCGCGAGATGTCGGAAGGCGGCACACCCAGGTAGAGCGACACGGGCCGCTCGGCGCCGAGAAGATCGGGGATGCGCCAGTCCGAGCCCGAGGTCATGCGGGCGATGATGGGATCGCGGTACAGCCCTAGCAGCGTCATCGCAGTGGAGACCACACCCGAGCGCTCGTTGTCGGTCTTGTTGAGAATCTCGCGGGCACTCTGGGCGACGGCGGGATGCACCCGGGGCTTGTCGTCCGTCCCCAAGTGGTTGGTGGTGAGCATCAGCCACATGGTGCGGCGGATGGAGCGGGCGGGATCGGAGAGGAAGGAGGCGACGCGGGCGAGCGTCTTTTCCTCTTCCGCATAGAGCACATGCAGGATGGTGCCGGTGAGGAGGGAGTGGGCGCTTTTCTCCCAGTGGTCGCGCCAGGCGCGCGCCCCTTCCGGGTCGATCAGGATGTCGGTGATGTTGTGCACATCGCGTACCTCGTTGAACCCCTTGCGCACCTCCAGCAGCGGGTTGAAGCGGGCCGAGAGCGGGTTGGTGGGGTCGAGCAAGTCTGAAAGGTGCGGCTGGCCGGTCCAGGACAGCACCATTGCGCCTCCGATCAGGCACGCCATGCCCAAGGCTATGCGCCGGTCGAAGTTCTCGTGGAACATGAACCAGGCCATCAGTGCTGTCGCGACGCCTTCAAGCGTCAGAAGAAGAGAGGCGGCGGAGGCATCGGTCCGCAACAATCCGGCCATGAGCAGAACAGGCCCGACAACACCGCCTGCCACGATCGCGCCTGCAAGATAGGGCACGTCTCTGCGGCTGAGCGCCACCTCGGACGGACGGGCTTCCACGAGAGCGAACCGCCGGATACGACGCAGGATGGCGACCCCGAGGCCGGCTCCGCAATAGAGGAGACCGGCGAGCACGGTCGGATCAATCGCGCCCAACAGCAGCTTAGCTGCCGGAGTGGAAAGACCGAACAAGGCGGCCGACAGGAGGGCGAGCAGAACGGCATGCCGGTTCATGCGGTCAGGCTAGACTGCAATCGCGGCCTGCGACAACAGCAATGGAAGCGCTCTTGAGCATGCTGGACTGGGTGATGGCCTACCTTGGCTCCCTGCAGGGAGGCATCGTGCGCAATCTTGCCGCTGAGCTGAGGGCAGGAGGCGCCGGCACGGGCTTGCTTGCGTTCTCGCTGGGTGCCCTGCATGCCCTGACACCGGGTCACGGCAAGGCCGCGCTTGCCGCCTACTTCGTTGGCCAGGAGGCCCGGGTGGGTAAGGGATTGCGCGTCGCCCTGTCCGCAGCGCTGCTGCATGTCCTCTCGGGCTTCGCCGTCTTCCTCGTGCTCCGTTTCATCGTCGGCCAATCGCCGTCTTTGACAGGGCGCGGCTCCCCCGCCTTCGCTGCGGTCGGCTACGGCCTGATCGTCCTCGCCGGCGCCATCATGCTGATCCAGAGCCTGCGATCCGGCAAGGGCACGCACGACGGCGCCCATGCCCTGACGGCGGGGATCGGGCTGTTGCCTTGCCCACTCACCATATCCGTGCTCGGCTTCACCTGGGCTCAAAGCTCGGCCGTGATGGTGGTGTTCGTCCTGCTGTCACTGTCGCTCGGCATATCCTTGACAATTGGCATCGTCGCCATCCTGGCCATTCTCGCCCGCAGCACCATGGGAGCAGCACTGGCGCACCGGCTGCCTCAGCTCGAACGCGGCGCTCGTGCATTGCAGGGGGGCGCGGCCGTCGTGATCATCATCCTCGGGACCTACGCCATAGCTGCGCTTGCGCAATAGTTGGCGCGAGCCAAGTCAGAGATGGGGCACACTGAGAAAGGCTCAGCTTGAGTATGCGATGGCCGCGGGCGAGACGATCATTCGCGAGCGCACACTTGGTCTGTCCCTGCCAACCGGGCTGCAAACTCATCTCGAGGTTATTCGCTTCGCGGGCGCCAACCGCCATTGGTCGAACTGACCTATCAAGGCTCGAGACGGCGTATCGAACCGTACTCGCTGCGTCGGACGAAGGAGGGCAACATCATTCTCCACGCCCACAACCTCGATAAGAACGAGCATCGCAGCTATCGGGTCGACAGGATCGAGGGGGTACGCACGATCAATCAGACCTTCGTGCCACGTCACGCCATTGAGTTGACGCCGACGGGGCCGGTCACCGTTGCGCCGTCGTCAACCGGAATGCACACCGGCCGGCAGCGCATGAGCTTTGCCCGTACGACGCGTACGCGGCGCAATCCCTGGGCGGCGACGGGACCGACGTACATCTACCAGTGCCCGATGTGTCAGAAGAAGTTCCGTCGCAAGACCATGAACGGAGCGCTGAACCCGCACAAGAGGCCGGATGGGTGGAACTGCAGCGGCCGGACAGGGTACCTGGTCGACACGCATTACTAGGGGAGAAGGGAGCGATCATCGTTGCTTCCAACGGAGCTCGGTCGTCAGAAAATGAGACCCTCCGCTTGCATCGCCGCCCGGGCCGCAGGTCGCGCGCCAATGCGTTTGCGATGGGCAAGTATGTGCGGATAAGGCGAGAGATCGACTCTCGCCGGCCGGGCCCAATTCAGCACTACGAACACGTACGCATCCGCCAGCGAGAACTCCTTACCCAATAGATAGTCGTGCTGGGCAAGATGTCGATCGAGGTAGGCAAGGCGATACGCGAGGCGCTCGCGGTACATCGTCTTCGCCGCGTCGGACGTCGCAGAGTGAAACAGCGGGCAGAAGCATCCCATCTGCACCTCGCTCGCTATGAAATTGAGCCATGATTGCAGTTTGGTGCGCGCTAGCGTGCCGTTCGGCGGGGCCAGCTGCTGTTCGGGTACCTGGTCGGCGATGTACTGCACGATTGCCGCTCCCTCGGTGAGGACGGTACCATCATCGAGTTCAAGGGCCGGCACGAAACCCAGATGATTGACAGTTCTGTAATCCCCGCCGTTATCCATCAGTTTCGTGTGCTCATCGACTTTGATTTTTTCGAAGGCGAGACCTGCCTCGCGGAGCGCGATGTGAGGGAAGAGAGAACTCGTACCCGGCGTATAGTACAGCTTCATCGCTTCACCTCTCGGTGCTACGCAGAACCCGCTTTGACCTGGAAGATGGAGCCGCTTTCGACCGGAAGCCCGGCCGCCTTCCACTCGGGAAGCCCGTCCTCCAGCCTGCGCGCCTTGAACCCGAGCTTGCGGAGTTGCGCCACCGCCTCGAATGACAACACGCAATAGGGGCCGCGGCAGTAAGCCACGATCTCAGTCTTGCGGTCGAGCTTGGCGAAGTGGCGCTTGAGCTGGCTCAGCGGGACATTGCGAGCGCCCGCAACGTGGCCGAGAGCAAATTCCTCCTCCGGACGCACGTCGAGCACGGTAACGAGGCCCTGCTTCATGCGCCGCGCCAACTCGGTACGCGACACAGGCTCCAGCCCATCGCGCTCGCGGAAGTAGCTGCGCAGGATGCGATCGACCTCGCCGACGTTGCGCTCGGCCACTCTGTGCATGCTCGCAAGCATGGCGAGGACGGCATCATCGGCCAGGCTGTAGAGCACGAACTTTGCCTCTCGCCGCGCCTGCACCAGCCCGGCGCGCCGCAGGTGCTGCAGGTGCTGGGACGTGTTGGCGATGGAGAGGCCCGTAATTCCGGCCAGCAACTCGACGCTGCGCTCGCCCTGCGCGACGAGCTCGATTAGCTCGAGGCGATGCTCGTGCGCGATGGCCTTCGCAACGGCCGCGAACTGGGCGAAGAGCGCGCGCTTCGGGCTCACACTTGACATCTCAGTCGGCTACTCCCTATATCACTCAAGAGATAAATTGAATGATGCGGTGACTTTCGTCAAGGACCCGGCGGCACGGAGCCAAGCGGGTGCACCATGTCTGATGCCGTTCTTGCCCATGAGCCTCTGGTCCGGCTGGGCATTTTTGCAGGTATATTTGCGGCCATGGCGGCTTGGGAAATCCTCGCCCCACGCCGCGAGCAAGGAATCGGCCGCAGCCTGCGCTGGCCCGGCAATATCGGGATCGTCATCCTCGATACAGTCCTGGTCCGGCTCGTGTTTCCGATGACGGCTGTCGGACTTGCCCTTGTTGCCGAGGCCCAGGGGTGGGGTCTGTTCCACGCCATCGGCCTGCCGGTCTGGGCCGGCGTGCTGTTGGCCGTCGCCGCCCTCGATCTTGCGATCTACCTGCAGCACGTTCTTTTCCATGCCGTTCCGGTGCTCTGGCGGTTGCATCGCATGCATCATGCCGATCTGGAGTTCGATGTCACGACCGGCGCGCGCTTCCACCCCCTCGAAATCCTGCTGTCGATGGGCATCAAGCTCGGCGTCGTGGCGGCGCTCGGCGCGCCTGCGGTGGCAGTTCTGATCTTCGAGGTCCTGCTCAATTCGACCTCGATGTTCAATCACAGCAATGTGTGGATGCCTGCCGGTCTCGACCGCGTGCTGCGCTGGATCGTCGTGACGCCCGATATGCATCGCGTTCACCATTCCATCGTTGTCCGTGAGACCAACAGCAACTTCGGGTTCAATCTCCCATGGTGGGATCGCCTGTTCGGCACTTACCGGGACCAGCCGGCGACCGGGCATGAGACGATGACCATCGGCATCGAGCAGTTCCGCGAGCCGAGCGAGCAACGTCTCGACCGCATGCTGACACAGCCGTTCCGCGACGATGATCGCAGCTATGCGCTGGGACGGCGGGAACCCGCACAATGAAGAGCCCGGCCCCCATATTGCCGCGTCTCGTGCTGGGCCTCACGATCGCGACGGCGGCGTTGTGGCTCGCAATCAATCGCGAACGGTTCGATGCGGCGCTGATTGAGAACATGATCCGCACTCTGGGCGTTGGGGCTCCGGCCGGTCATGTGATTCTGTTCGCCGTTGCGACCATTCTGTTTGTACCGGGCGCGCTCTTCGGCCTGGCGGGCGGTGTACTGTTCGGGCCGGTCTGGGGGACGATCTTCAACCTGGCGGGCGCCATGCTGGGTGCGACGGCGGCCTTCCTGATCGCCCGCTATGTGGCTGCGGATTGGATCAGGCACCGGGTCGGCGGTCGACTCGCTCGGCTGGTTTCCGGCGTCGAGGCCGAAGGCTGGCGCTTTGTTGCTCTCACACGGCTGGTGCCGTTGGTGCCGTTCAATCTGCTCAACATGCGCTCGGCCTGACGCGCATCCGCCTCCTTGCGTACGTGCTGACTTCGCTCGTGTGCATGATACCCGGCACCTTGGCGTACACTTGGCTGGGCCACGCTGGCCGCGAGGCTCTATCGGGCAACGACGCGGCCGTCCGGTATGGCCTGAGCGGTCTTGCCGCTCTCGCTGCCATTGCACTTGTGCCGGGGTTGGTCCGCCGTTTGCGAGCCGGGGAGAACCTGCGCTGGATCGATGTGCACGAGTTGGTCCCACGTCTCGGCTCGTCGAACAGCGTTGCCGTGATTGACGTGCGTCGACCCCATGAGTTCTCAGGCCCCCTCGGCCATATCAGCGAAGCTCGTAACCTGCCGCTGGCCGAGCTGCCAGACCATCTGCCTGAGCTGAGTTGGTTGGCAGACAAGGCGGTGGTGCTTGTTTGCCATACTGACAAGCGCTCAGCTGCGGCTGCTGCGCTCTTGGAGCATGCTGGATTCCACGATGTTTTGGTTTTGCGTGGAGGCATGGTGCGCTGGAATGAAGCGGGTTTGCCGGTCGCGGTTCGGTCGTAGCGAGGCTGGACGCCGACCTCAAACAGTTCCCGGACATCCGGTTGCTTGCCGGATCACGGGTTGTGGTGGCGTGGCGTCACGTTGAGCGAAATAGAAGGAGTACTGCAATGAACCCGAACAAAGCACTTTGGGAAAAGGGCGACTTTACTCGCATAGCGCAGAGCATGAGAGTGAGCGGAGAGGCTCTCGTCAAGGGGCTGGGAATCACAAAAGGCCTTAAGGTCTTGGATCTCGGATGCGGCGATGGAACGACCGCATTGCCAGAAGCGAGGCTCGGAGCGGATGTGTTGGGCGTCGATATCGCGAGCAACCTTGTCGAGGCTGGGAACAAGCGCGCGAAGGAGGAGGGCCTCGTGAACTGCAAGTTCCAGGAAGGCGATGCATCCAATCTGGACGCGCTGATGGATCATTCTTTTGACCTCGTCGTGAGCATCTTTGGAGCGATGTTCGCTCCAAAGCCGTTTGATGTGGCCAAGGAGATGGTGCGCGTGACCCGGCCTGGAGGCCGGATCGTTATGGGAAACTGGATTCCGAGTGATCCGACATTGGTGGCGCAGATCCTGAAAATCAGCTCCTCCTACTCACCGCCGCCGCCGGAAGGCTTCATTAGCCCCATGACGTGGGGGGTCGAGAATAACGTGATAGAGCGATTTGCTGGCGCGGGGGTTCCGAAAGAGAAGATCTCATTCGTCCGAGACACGTATACTTTCAACTTTCCCGGCACACCATCGGAGTTCGTTGGTGCATTCAAAAACTTCTACGGACCGACCATGAATGCATTCGAAGCCGCAGAGAAGAACGGTCGAGCCGGCGATCTGCAGAAGGAGCTGGAAGCTCTGTTCAGCAGCCAGAACAAAAGCACGAGCAAGGATGCCACCTCCATTCCGGCCACCTTCTTACGCGTCACCGTTTCCGCTTAATAGATCAGGGAAATTGAGCAAGGTCGTCTTCAAATCCTCAGAAGGACGGGCCGGCCGCGGCGAACGTCGGCGCGCGGCCCGTACCTTTGGCTTGCCTTCGCTCGCCCCCTGCCTTCGAACTACCGCCAATCGGCATCAAGAGATGGCGCGTCCCTCAGCCAGGGCCAGCATCTCGGGTGAGGCATCGACTCCGAAGACCTCTGCCACCAATGGCTGTTCCGTCTCCTGCTCAATGCAATGGTGGAAATGAGCGCCAGCGCTGGGTTTCCGGCAGTTCCGGGCATCACGCATGGCCGCCGAGTACCTGTGCACGCCGCTCTCCCCGTGGTCCCTTTCCGCAAGCAAAAAGCTGAAGTCGCGATTTCGCGTGGAGATCATTTTAGTAACGACAGGTTTCGGTCTTGGCCGTGTGGAAACTCGGTCGCGAGAAGACGGCGTAGAATGAGATTCCCCGACTTCGACTGCTCCTGGCGCTTCGCGCGAGGGCGACTCTTCCACGGCGGTCGAACCCCGGGGACTCAAAC
>Ga0247727_10008473_pt1 | contig 19068 bp, 18 predicted proteins | sample WisWelCaveWW1625_FD_202498 | JGI IMG/M metagenome (GOLD analysis project Ga0247727, IMG submission 202498) | Biofilm microbial communities from Wishing Well Cave, Virginia, United States - WW16-25 | ecosystem: Environmental > Aquatic > Deep subsurface > Groundwater > Cave microbial mat | place... | reverse complement strand
TCTGGATAAAATTATATTATTTATTGACAAGTGTTAACCAGTGTAATAAATTAGCGTCACATTTACTAAAGGTGATTGGATGTCTATGGCAATAGAAGGGTTAATGACAATTGAAGATGTCGCCAGCTATTTGAAGGTCAAAAAGCGGACGATTTATGATTGGATTAAGAAGGGACGTATCCCTGCCATCAAAACAGTCGGTCAATGGCGTTTTAAAAAAGATAAAATTGATCAATGGTTGGAAAGTTTACGATAAAAAAGCCACGGGGGAAAAATAGAAACCGATGACAACCATGAAAGAATTTTATTCAACTCAAAGGAGGTTTCATGGCTAACGCACCTAAGGTGGATGTGGAAAAGGACATCCGGGAACTCGTGGCAGAGATCCTTGAAAAAGACCCGAGCGAAATCGCGTCCGACGCGCACTTCGTCAAGGATCTGGGCATGGATTCCATGATGGCGCTTGAGGTCTTGGCCGGGATCGAAAAGAAATATCGGATTGTCATCCCGGAAGACGCCTTGCCTAAATTTACAAGCCTTAATCACACCGTCGCTATTGTAAAAGATATTCTAGCCAAAAAATAACTGGGGTTTATTAGGAGAAAAGGAGAGGGCATGTTCCTAAAGAGACTAGAGATCTTCGGGTTTAAATCCTTCGCAGACAAAACCATCCTTAATTTCGAACCGGGTATCACCTCCATCGTTGGGCCCAATGGCTGCGGTAAAAGTAATATCTTTGACGCCATCCGTTGGGTTCTCGGTGAACAGTCGGTCAAAGAATTGCGTGGCGGATCCATGGAGGACGTCATTTTTAACGGGACCGATAAAAAGCCCGGGTTGGGTTTTACCGAAGTCAGCCTTTCATTTTCCAACGAATTGCGTGCCCTGCCGGTGGATTACGATGAAGTCACCGTCACCCGGCGGCTTTTTCGTTCAGGAGAGAGCGAATACCTTCTTAACAAAACGGTCGTCCGTTTAAAGGATATTTTGGAATTATTTATGGGGACCGGAGTCGGGGCCGAGGCCTATTCCCTGGTTCAGCAGGGAAAGGTTGATCTTATTGTTAGCTCTCGGCCGGAAGACCGGCGTATTATTTTGGATGAAGCCTCAGGGATCACTAAATACAAATCTAAGAAGAAAGAGGCATTAAATAAATTAAAGGACACAGAAGATAATTTACTGCGTATCAATGATATTATCCTTGAAGTCAAGCGTCAGATCGGTTCTCTGGAACGCCAGGCCAACAAAGCCCGCAAATATAAGGAAGAATTTGAAAAGTTAAAAGGACTGGAAGGTCGTTTAGCCCAACATGAGCTAGACGGCCTTTATGCCCAACAGAAGGAAATCCAGGCTAACCTCGAACAGTTGTCCCTCCAGGAAAAGCACGGCACCGACGATCTGGCGAATTACCAGAACCTCCTTGAGGAAGAGAACGTAGCCATGGCTGAGGTTAATACCAAGATTACCGAGGTTCATCAGGAAGACGTCCGTTTGGAAAACTTCACTGAGATGAACCAGAAGCAAATTCAGTTTGATGAGGAACGTGTCGGGGAATTGAAGGCCAGGGAGGCGCGTGTTACCGAGCAAAAGGCACAACTGCAGAAGCGTTGTGAGACCGAGCAACTGAGGATTGATTCGTCGAAAAACGAATTGGTAGACTTGGGCGCGTCCCTTGAAGAGAACTCTCGAGCGCTCCAGGTGAAAAGAGAGCGCCTTAAGACCATCAACCACACTATTCATCAAACGAAGGAATCCATCCGGCAGCAAGAAGAGCGAACCGTCGACATGTCCGCGCAAGAGGCCAACGTGCATAATGAGTTGACCGAGGTGATGAAGCAGTTTCAGGGTGCTTTGGCTAGAAAACATCGTTTAGAAATCGAACAAAATAAGGTACTGGGAGAAAAACAGGAAGTTGACGGCAAGTTAAACAGCATCACAGCGGAGATCGATGGCTGTTTGACGAAACTGAACGGATTAAAAGGAGATCTGGAAGCGAAGACTCAGACCATTCAAACCCACCGGCAACAGTTCAATGAACTGGAGGCCGCGAAAGCGGAATTGGAAAAAAACAGATTGTTCCTGCATTCTCAGGAAAAATTTATCGAGGAGTTACGCGTACAGTATCATGATATTCCCGATCCGATCAACGAGGGTGTTTTGTTGACTGAACATCCGCCTGCGGAAATAGGGAAGGGAATTTTGGGTAAGGTTAAAGATGTTCAGGCCGTCGCGCCGGAACATCGCGGGGTGCTTCAAGAGAGAATCACGGGCATAAAACCAGACAGTGCGCTTTTCCAGGTCACCTGTGAAACGAAGTTCGTCGAATTGGACCCCGGGAAGATTACGATCCAGATCAGTGAGTTGACGCAAAAAATCGAATTCTTGGAACAGCAGATGCAGTCTTTGGCCCAGGAGATTAATCAGTCGGAAACAGAATTGACAGCCACGACAACCACCATTCATGATCAGGAGAAAGGGTTGTCGAAGTATGAGACGCAAAAACATAGTATTCTGGAAGAGATCAATAAGCTCTCGGCTGAAATGGGTATTATTGAAAGTGAATTGGGTGAATCGCGCCATACTTTGGGTTCTCTGAAAACCAAAGAGGGAGAACTCAATGGTCAATTGCAGGTCATCGAGGAAGGGCTTCATGCCATTCAGAGTAGCATTCAAAATGGGCAGGAGGCGATCGCCGCGTTATCGCAAGAAAGAGAATCGACCACCGTGACCATTGCCCAGCTGGAGACGGAGATTTCCTCCCAGCAGGATAAGTGCAGAGCGCAGCAGGACAACTTGAAAATATTTGAGGAGAATCTGGCCGGCCATATCCGGGAGATTCAGCACCTTGATGAAGAAGTGATCATTAATCAAGGGAAAATTAAGACCCTCGCAGAAGAGATTACCGCCGTGAAAATAAAAATTGACGAGACCCAGGGCAAACGGCAAGCTCTTCTGGGGACACTGGACGAATACCAAAAACAAAGATCTGATATCAACGGCCGGCTTGAAGAAATTCAAAAAAAGATTCAATCTATTGAGCGGGAAATCGAGTCTTTTAAGACGACAGTTCATGATTTACAGATGAAAGTTCAGCAGATCGTGTTTAGCGCCCAGAGCATCAAAGACAGGCTTATTCAGAGCTATAAACTCAATATTGATGAATTCACGGCGAACATCCCGTCGGAAGAAGTTCAATGGGACGCCCTGACCGCGGAAGTGGATGTCCTCAAAAAGCGGTGTGACGCGTTTGGCTCCGTGAATCTGGTGGCCATTGAAGAGTTCGATCAGCTTCGGGAAAGGTTTGAGTTTCTGACCAGACAGCAAGCCGATTTGTTGACCGCTAAGGAATCGTTGATGAACACAATTTATAAGATCAACAGCACGACGCGGCAAATGTTTATGGAGACGTTTACAAAAGTCAGTGAAGAGTTCCGTATTTATTTTCGCATGCTTTTCGGTGGCGGTGAGGCGCAACTGGTCTTGGTCGACCCTGAGAATGTTTTGGAGTCCGGCATTGAAATCATCGCCCGTCCTCCGGGCAAGAAATTGCAAAGCATCAGCCTTTTATCCGGCGGGGAGAAATCCTTGGCTGCCATCGCGCTGGTCTTCGGGGTGTTCAAGGTCCGTCCCAGTCCGTTCTGCATCCTCGATGAAATCGATGCCGCCTTGGACGAGTCCAACGTCGGGCGGTTCGGGTATCTTTTAAAGGATTTTGCCAAGATTGCTCAGTTCATCGTCATCACCCACAACAAAAAGACGATGGTCGCTGCGGACGTCATGTACGGTATCACCATGCAGGAAACGGGTGTTTCCAAAATCGTTTCCGTCAAATTCGCGGAAGATAAAAAAGAAGTGGTGCAAGAAGAAGCGATGGCTGTCTGAGGTCTTGGATTTACCAGGGGAGAAGCCCCGGGATTATGAAGATGGATTTTCTAAGTTCGTCAGGTAGGTCGTATTCTTGCCGACAAATTTTGCCGTGTACATGGCCTTATCCGCCAGTTGGATTAATTCTTCTTTCGAGTGGGCGTCTTTAGGAAACTCGGCTATCCCAATACTCACGGTCAGCTTAAGCGGTTGTTCAGCAGCGTCCAAGAATGGATGCTGGGAAATTTTTTCACGCAATCTTTCGGCCAGTAAGAAGGCCTGATCTTTGTTCGTTTTTGATAGAATCATTGAGAATTCTTCCCCACCGTAACGGCATACGTAGTCATTTTCCCGCGAGGATTCCTTGACGATTTGGGCCAGTTGCATCAGGATTTTATCTCCAAAATGATGGCCGGAGGTATCGTTAAGTTTTTTAAAATTGTCGATGTCAACCATCGCCAGGCTCAAAGGTGTCTGTTCTTTCTTGGTTTTTTCGATTTCGTTTAAAAGGGTATCCTGGAAAAAACCGTGATTCCACAGAGAGGTCAGAGAATCGGTGTGGCTTTTGTGAACGACCATTTCAAAAAGCTGGGAGTTCTCGATAGCCAGACCCGCCTGGTTGGCCAGCATGGTGAAAAGTTTTAGGTCGTCCTCAGTGATGGGTTTTTTGGTGTAGGGATTATCGGCGACAATCAACCCGTTGACTTTGTCTTTAGCTTTTAAGGGCATGATCACCAACTCATCTGTCTTGAAGGTGTGTAGAAAAGGGTCGTTGTTGTGTTGGTGAAGTTCCTCGTTGCGCAGGATGAGTGGGGTTCCTGTAAAATAGACACCAGCAAGAAGTCCGCCCTGTTCTTTGTTAAGCGGAAGTTTGATCTTGGTCATGGCCTGATAGAATGAGGAAGGGGACTCGCGTTGAATTTTGTAGGCCGTGATCAAGTCTTCTAGATCCTGATTGGCGGTGTTAATGTAGCGCCATATCTGATCGGCATGTTCACCTGACTCCGGGCCGATGCCCATTTTCCCTTCCAAAATACGGTCTTTCTTATTAATAAGAAAGAGGACAGCGCGATTAAACCCCAGGCCGATATGGGAGGTAACCCCCGTGAGAATGATGTAGAGGATATGGTTTAATTCTAAGGTTGTGCGCATGGCGTTGCTGAGATCATAGATGATGGTCAGATGCCGGGTGATCCTACTTAATTGCTCTTCTAAGTTCTTGGGGTTATTAAGAACATTTTCACTCATGGCAAAAAAGATAACACCTTATTGATTTAATGTCAAGGTAAGAGTCATTTCTTAACGATAGGTATTCTTATAAGTTGATATTTTACATCAAGTTACAAATCATTTCTGGAGGCTGATTCTCTGAAACCGCTTTCTTGACACCCCATAGAGTGTATGTTATACTTGAGCCGTTTCTTTAAGGAAAGAAAAAAATTAATGGGGATTTTAGGTAAAATTAATTGGGTTGATGTCCTCATTATTGCTATTATTGTTCGCGCGCTTTATGTCGGCATAAAGCGCGGTTTTATTATAGAAATCTTTAAGGGACTGGGAACCCTTTTCGCTCTTTACATAACCTTGCATTATTGTTCTGGGTTGGCCCAGTTTCTCCATCAAAAGATGAATTTACCTACCGGGATGGAGATCATGACTTATGGGTTTTTATGGGGCACCATTACCCTGGTGGCCAAACTGGTTCGGGATACCATGCTTATGCTGGTTCACGTTGAGCCGCAGGGGCTGTTGAATAAGGTGGGCAGCGGTGCCTTGGCGTTATTGAGGGGAGTTTTGCTCGCGAGCCTAACCCTGGTTTATTTTGAAGTGGCGCAATCGGAATCGTTACGGACCTATGTGTCCAAATCGTTGCTGGGGACATCTATTACGCGAGTGGCTCCTCATCTTTATGAGAATTGTTACGAAAACGTTATTGTAAAATTATTTCCTAAAGAAGAATTGAACATTTCAATCCTCAAAGGGAAAAATATCAGTCCTGCCAGTTCCCAGTAGTTTGTATCCTTGAACGGCTAAAGTATAATGAAAGATTTATGGGATTAATACCGGAAGATTTTATCGCTCAAGTCTTGGAACGTTCGGATATCGTTGAGACAGTTGGTGGGTATATTCCTTTAAAACGGGCCGGGCGTAATTTTAAAGCCCCCTGTCCGTTTCATAATGAAAAAACCCCTTCATTCGTCGTTAGCGCTGATAAACAGATTTTTCATTGTTTCGGGTGTGGGGTGGGGGGAAACGTCATAAATTTTGTCATGAAATATGAGCGGGTGGAATTCCCCGAGGCCGTTGAAATTTTAGCGAAGCGGGTTGGTTTAATGATCCCGGAAGTGGAGAAAATAACGACCCAAAGTCATTTAACCAAATCACTCTTTGACATTAATAATTTGGCAGCGCAATTTTTTCATGCCCAGCTGTTTTCTGGTACAAATTCTGCTGCCAAAATAGCGAGAGATTATTTAAAGGGGAGGTTGGTCTTAGTGCAGACGGTTAAGCAGTGTAATCTTGGGTTCGCGCCGGATTCCTGGGAAAGCCTTTTAACATTTTTGCGGAGTAAAAATGTTTCTTTGTCACTTATGGAAAAGGCGGGATTGATTATCTCTCGAGAGAATCGGGAAGGTTTTTACGATCGGTTTCGGAATCGGATTATTTTTCCGATCTTTGATATCCGTTCGCGTTGTTTGGGTTTCGGAGCGAGAGCCCTGGGAGAGGATGGCGGAGCAAAATATATCAATTCGCCTGAGACCTCTCTTTATACGAAAGGCCAGCATCTTTTTGGCCTTCACCTGGCCAAAGAATCCATTCGAGAGAAAGATTTTGTGATTGTTGTCGAAGGCTACATGGATTTTCTTATCCCTTGGCAGGCGGGGGTAAAGAATCTCGTGGCTTCCTTGGGGACGGCCCTGACCACGCAGCAAATTCGCCTGTTGCGCCGGTACACCCAGAATGTTGTGATGTTATTTGATAATGATAAAGCCGGTGAAGAAGCGACACTGCGCAGTCTGGATCTCTTGATTGAGGAAGAAATGAACGTAAAAGTGGCTACCCTTGACGCTGGGGATGACCCAGATTCATTTGTGCGTAAAAAAGGGGGCGAGGCATTTGCCTTGCGCATTGGACAGGCGGAACCATTGTTTGATTATAAGTTGAAAGTGTTGATGAGCCGTTTCAGCCATAAAACACTCGAAGGCAAAGCCCATATCTGCCAGCAGATGTTGCCGATGATTAGAAAATTTCCTAATGCCGTCCTGCGGTTTGGATATGTGAAACAGTTGGCTCATGCCCTTTCCATCGCGGAAGAGGCTTTGCTCATTGAATTACAGAAAGAGACGAAAACAGAAAAAGTTTTTTTATCCGCGACCGCGACTGATTTTGAAACAAACGACACCGTGAATGTCGCCGAGCGCAGTCTTCTTAAGCTAATGCTTGAGGAGGAAAGCCACATTCCGTTTGTACGCAATGAGCTTGACATTTCGGACTTCCAGGATGAACGAGTCCGTTTAATTATTGAACAAATGTTTGTTCTTTTAGACAAAGAAGAAGGAGTGAATGCTTCACGATTGGTGACTCATTTTGATGAGAGCCGCGTTGCGCAATTGATTTCTCATCTCATGGTTTCCGAACAATCGTTGAGCGGGGACCAAGAAAAATTAAGACGGGATTATATAGAACGGATAAAGCGGGATCGAATCCGCTCGCAACGCCAGCAGTTGTCTCGTCAAATCCGGTTAGCTGAAATGGAAGGGAATCACGAGCAGTTAGATGATTTAAAACAGCGGTTTAACCAACTAATTAAGGGGTAACCCATGAAAGAAAAAGGATTTAAGCAGGATGTCGCCAGGTTGGTATCGTTGGGAAAAAGCAAGGGGTATTTGACCTACGATGAGGTTAACTCTACTCTTTCCGATGACGTTGACTCCTCTGAGGCGATTGATCAGGTCTTTGATATTCTTGACGGAGAAGATATCAAGGTGGTCGATGCCGATGATGTGGACTCACCCTTGGAAGCCCGTGAGCAGATCATCCGTCGTTTACCGGACGAACAATCTAAGGGAGAAGCGGCCTATCCGGATAAATTGATTCCTCTGGATGATCCTGTAAAGATGTACTTAAAACAAATGGGGTCGATTTCACTCTTGTCCAGGGAAAACGAAATCGCGTTGGCCAAAAGGATTGAAGAGGCCGAAAGCCGATTTGCCGAGGTGCTTTATAAAACGACCTTTGCCCGCCGGGAGGCCTTGAAGATTATCAATCAGGTCTTAAAAGAAGAAATTAATGTCGAGGATGTGGTCAAGGATGAGTTAGAACGGCGCCCGAAGCTGATCAAAGACTTGACGCGTCTTTTGGAGAAAGCCCGCCGGGCCAAGCCGGGGACAGATAATGGCGCGGAGGTTTTTGCCGCATTTAAATTGACTTCTTCTGTGAATGAAGAAATCGTCGAGAAAATCCAGGATCTCATTGAAAACATTGAACGGGTTTCTCGTCTTTTGCATAACAAAAAGAAGAACAGGGAAAACGTTCGCCTGTTTGAAGACAAAAAGCACTGGGAAAAAGAACTCGCCGAACCTGTGGTCAAAGTCAAAGACCATCTGCGCATCATCAAGCTCCGGCAGTCGAAATTTAATAAGGCCAAGAAACTTCTCGTGGAAGCTAATTTGCGCCTGGTCGTCAGCATCGCCAAGAAATATATTAATCGCGGACTTTCTTTTTTGGATTTAATTCAGGAAGGCAACATGGGGCTCATTCGGGCTGTGGAGAAATTCGAATACCAGCGTGGCTATAAGTTCTCGACTTATGCTACCTGGTGGATACGTCAGGCCATTACCCGTTCGATTGCCGACCAGGCCAGGACGATCCGTATCCCGGTGCATATGACCGAAACCATTAACAAAATTATCCGCGTTTCGCGTCTGTTTGTTCAGGAATATGGCCGTGAACCGGCGGCCCAGGAGATTGCCAAGCAAATGCGCATTCCAGTCAACAAGGTCAAAGAAATTCTTAAAATTTCTCAAGTTCCGATCTCTTTGCAAACCCCCATTGGCGATGAAGGAGACACGCATTTCGGTGATTTTATCGAGGATAAGAAGGCTGTTTCTCCGGCCAACGCCACTTTGCATTCTATGCTCAAAGAAGAAATAACAGGTGTTTTACAGACACTGGATGATCGGGAACGTAAGATTTTAGAGCTGCGTTTCGGTATCGTGGACGGTTCCACCCGGACCTTGGAAGAAGTGGGTAGTGTTTTTAAGGTCACGAGGGAGCGAGTTCGTCAGATCGAATCCAAGGCCCTGCGCAAACTGCGCCATCCGACACGTTCGCGGAGGTTAAAAACGTTTTTGGACATGACCGTCAAAGAAGGTGAAGGTATTATTATTTAAGTGTTAATTCTTCAAAAGACATGCTTCTTAAGCCTACCTGATTTTAGGTAGGCTTTTTTGTCGTGTCATGTCTATGGCCAGTCTGTTGGCCAAGGGGCGTTCACTTTTAACTTTTTCTGTCTTTTACTGTTACGACTCATTTAACGTCGATATTTTCGCTTGCGGAAAAATATTTTTGATAGTAAAATACACCCCACTTATTTATTTTTTTAAATATTTATTAGGGCCCATAGCTCAGTCGGTCAGAGCAGTTGACTCATAATCAATTGGTCCCAGGTTCGAGTCCTGGTGGGCCCAGGTTTCGGAAGCCGTGATAAATAGTTTGCTGTATAAAGCGAACGAGGATTCCCGAATACCGAACAATCGATCTGGGCACATAGCTCAGCTGGTTAGAGCGCTGCCCTCACATGGCAGAGGTCGAGGGTTCGAGCCCTTCTGTGCCCACCACTTTGCCCGAAGCAGAACGGTGAGGCTCGCCAAAATGTAAGGTATTTTGGCGGCCCACCATTTTAAAGATAAGGTTTGCGTAATTTGACCGTCACGTCCGTAAAAGAACAAGTCAAGAAGTTGGTTGAAGTTCAGGCGATTGATGCGGAAATTTACCGTATCCAGCGTGAACTTAAAGAGCGGCCGGCTTTTCTCGAGGAACTCAAAAATAAATTTGAGGTCAAGAAGGAAAACCTGAAAGCGCTTGAAGCTAAGTCGAAAAATGAGTTGCTGAACCGTAAAAGCCTTGAGCTTGAACTTCAGACCAAAGAAGGAGAAATTACCAAGGCGAACACCCAGCTCTCCAGTTTAAAAACAAACCGGGAATACCAGGCCAAGCTTACTGAAATCGAAAATATCAAGGCAGACAGGTCCCTGTTCGAGGAAAAGATTCTCATTTCTTACGATGCGACGGATGCCATTAACAAAGAAATCGAAACGGAAAAAAAAGTTTTGTCCACCGAGGAAGGGAAGTATTTAGAGGAAAAAAAGCAGGTCGATGCCTCGGTTCAAGAGATGGGAGAGCAGTTAAAGCTTTTGCTCAATCAGCGTAGTCAATTGTTACCGGCCATTGAGAAATCGAATTTAAGCCGTTATGAGCGCATCCTGGAAAATAAAGTGGGTTTGGCCATCGTTCCTGTCGCGGGAAATTCCTGCGGCGGATGTTTTATGAACGTCCCGGACCAGGTGGTTAATGAAATGAAGATGCATGAACGGTTGATTGCCTGTGAAATGTGTTCGCGTATTTTGTATCTAGAGGAAGATCTTTGAGAAAAGACTTGGAAATTTTTGTTGATGGCGCTTGCCGCGGCAATCCCGGCCCAGCGGCTATCGGTGTTATTATTTGCGAAGACGGCCAGGCGGTTAAAAGGATTTCAAAGGAGATTGGTCAAGCGACGAATAATATCGCCGAGTACACAGCCCTGATTTACGCCCTTCAGGAAGCGTTGATATTAAAGGCCAGTCATGTCAAAGTTAATACCGATAGCGAGCTCATGTATCAGCAATTGACCGGCCGTTATAAAATCCGCCACGATCATTTAAAACCGCTTTTTGAGCAGGTACGGCGTTTGAGTTCGGGGTTTGGCTCCTTTGAAATAAAACATATTCCACGCGAACAGAATCGGGACGCGGATAAACTAGCCACAGAGGCGTTAAAAGATAAGCAAGTCAAGATGGTCGCCCTGGCGTCTGACGCCGGGGAGGAAAGTCCGAGCTCCACAGGGTAATGTACCTTGGTAATGCAAGGCCGTGTGTCTGATGATACATGAGGATTAGAGCTACAGTGACGATACTTTGCAACCGCAAAAGGCGCAAAAGGTAAACGCAAGGAACGCACAAAAATTTAAAAATATTTATATTCCTTGTCCCATAATCTTTGCGGTCTTTGCGTTTTAAATTTTGCGTCCTTTGCGGTTGCAGAGGGTGAAACGAGCAATCTCTACATGGAGCAAGGCTAAATAGGGAGAAAACCCGTCATCGAAAGGTGATGGAACGAAGCGACCCGTTTCGTCACAATCTCCGGGTAGGCCGCAAGAGTCAACTCTGCCAATGGCGAGGTTGAGTCAGTCGAATGATCATCATCCTGACGTTAAATTGGGACACAGAACTCGGCTTATTGACTTGTAAATGAAGCCCAGATTTACGGAACGAAGTGAACGTAAGTCTGAGGCTGAATTTACCCCCGCTGCTTCGCTTTGCGAAGCAGCGGGGGTTCAATTCATACCCATAAGTTACGCTCCTTATCAGTCGCGTAACATATGTATTCATTGAAGGAGGAAATGGAAAATGTCAGGACATTCAAAATGGGCAACAATTAAACACAAGAAAGCCGCCACTGACGCAAAACGAGGGGCTGCCTTTACCAAAATCATTCGTGAAATTACCGCCGCGGCCAAAGATAGCGGTGGGGACCCTGAAAAGAATCCTCGCCTCAGAACTGCCATGCAACGGGCCAAAGTCATTAATATGCAAAAAAGCAATATCGAAAACGCCATCAAGAAGGGAACGGGAGAAATTCCCGGAGTCGTTTATGAAAACGCCATGTTCGAAGGGTATGCTCCCGGTGGCGTGGCCATCTTAGTTGAGACCTTAACGGACAATAAGAACCGTACCACCGCCGAAGTCCGCAATATTTTAAATAAGAAAAACGGCAGTATGGCCGGCGCGGGTTCAACCGCCTGGATGTTCACCAAAAAAGGCCTTATCATGGTTAAGAAGACAGCGATTAAAGAGGATGAGCTGATGAATATTGTTTTGGACGCGGGGGCCGAGGATCTAAAATCCGAAGGGGATATTTATGAAATAACCTGTGAACCCTCAAGCTTTGAGGCCGTCAAAAATGCACTTGCGGAAAAGAATATCCAACCGGATAGCGCGGAAGTCACCATGATCCCCAACTCGACCGTGAAAGTTTTGGGCAATGACGCCAAAACGGTTTTGGATCTCATGGACGCTCTCGAGGAGCACGAGGATGTCCAGTCGGTTTACGCGAACTTTGATATCCCCGAAGAGGAAATGCAGAAGCTTTCGTAAAAAGGTCTGTTCATGAAAATTTTAGGCGTTGATCCGGGTTTGCGGATCACGGGTTACGGTGTGATTTCGGTGGTGAATAAAAGGATTCAATTAATTGAAACGGGAATCATCACGCCTAAATCAAATGAAATTATCCAGGACCGTATCGCGGTTGTTTTTAAGGGACTAGAGGAAATTGTTAATCAGCACAGGCCCGAGGTTATGGTTTTAGAGAAGTTGTTCACGCATTACCGTCACGCCACCACCGCCTGTCTTTTGGGGCATGTCCGTGGTGTTATATGTTTGTTATGTTCATTGAAAGGGGTCCGGCTTAAAGAGCACAGTGTGCGTCGTATCCGGGTGGCGATCACCGGCCACGGGGCCGCTTCCAAGGCGCAGACACAAGGGATGGTCGCTCATGTCTTGGGGATCGCCAGAGAAAAATTGACGCCCGATGCCAGTGATGCCTTGGCGCTCGCGATCGGTTACGCCCAACTGACGGGATCCCAGGTATGATTGTTAGGCTTCGCGGAAAATTGGCAGCTCATAATGAATCGGCGGTGATTGTCCATGTCGGCGGGATGGATTATGAGGTGATGGTCCCGGAGATGATTTTACGGCAGATCGACCAGGGCCTGACAGCCGATGGACAGATTGAGTTGGTGATTTATCATTATCTACAGATGGACCAGTCCAGAGGATTACCGGTCCTGATCGGGTTTAGAAATGAAGTCGAGCGCGATTTTTTCCTGCAGTTCATTACGGTCTCTGGCATCGGGCCTAGGTCGGCGGTCAGAGCCATCAATAAACCTATTTCGGACATTGCCCGGGCCATCGACGAAGGGGACATTAATTTTTTAAAAACACTCCCCGGCATCGGTCTGCAGCGGGCCAAGGAGATTGTGGCCAAGTTACAAGGTAAGGTTGGTAAATTTGGTCTGATTCAGGACCACCGTGTTGAACGTCAGCCGAAAGTTTCTTCCGAAACGCCCTCCTGGCAGGCTGAGGCGCTGGAAGTGTTAATACAGTTGCAGTATAAACGTCAGGAAGCGCTAGAGATGATCAATAAAGCCTTGGAAAGAAGCAGCGCAATTCAAACCACCGAAGAATTGTTAAACGAAATTTATAAACAGAAAGTGAGACGTTGATGGAGCCGACAACGGAAAACTTATCCTCTGAGGATAGTTTGTTGAAGAGTGTTGTTGAGACGATTCTGTTTATCAGCGATAGGCCGATTACCCTGGAGCAGATTAAAGACGTTATTGAGGGGGTGAGTATCGCCGAAATCCGGGAGACCATTGAGTTGCTTAAAGCCGAGTATGACCAGCGCCGCAGCGCGATGACCATTGTTGAAATTGCCGGCGGCTATCAGATGCTTACCCGCCCTGACTTCGCTTTATACGTCAAACGGTTTTATCGCACACGCCATAAAGAACGGTTATCCAAGCCGGCGCTCGAGACGCTGGCCATCATCGCGTACAAACAACCCGCGGCCAGGATGGATATTGAGCTCATCCGCGGTGTCAATTCCGACGGCGTTATTGATCATCTTTTAGAAAAAGGTTTGGTCAAGATTGCCGGACGCAAAGAAGTCCCCGGCCGGCCTTTTCTGTACACCACGACTAAAGAATTTTTGGAATATTTCGGTCTAAGGTCACTGTCTGATTTGCCCAAACTGGAAAATTTTGCGGCCTTGCGGGAGATGGACGCCGATGTGCCGCAGGAGGCGATCCCAGCTTCGGTTGATTCGCAAGCAGCAAATTTTAGGGGACAGGAAGAGTCAATTTCCCCCAATGTCCCGAAGACTTCCAGGCCACAAATGCCGGACCAATCCGTAACCACCGCAGAGCCTGTTTCCCCAACATCCGCCGATGCACCGGAGGCGCGAGCATGAATTTAAAGACCCTGCGCGAAAAAATCGATGCCATCGACCAAAAAATAATTACTCTGCTCAATGATCGGGCCAGCGTTTCATTAGGCATTGGCAAGATCAAGTTGAGGCATAAGGCGGGTATTTATTCTCCCGACCGTGAGAAACAAGTCCTCGAGCGGATTCAGCGTCTTAATAAGGGGCCCATGACTAGAGAAGCTTTTGAGGCGATTTATCGGGAGGTGATGTCGGCTTCTCTGTCATTGGAAAAACCACTTAATATCGCTTATCTGGGCCCGCGGGCCTCTTTTACGAATCAGGCGGCCATGAAAAAATTCGGTTCACAGGTGACCTATGTCTCCTGCGACAATATCTCGGAGATTTTTGGAAAAGTCGATAAGGGCGAATGCGATTACGGTGTCGTGCCCATCGAGAATTCGATTGAGGGCGCGGTCACGCACACGTTCGATCTGCTCGTGGACAGTGAACTTAAAATTTGTTCGCAGATCCTCCTGGAGATTTCGCATAACTTGCTTTCGAAGATTTCGCTTAAAAAAATTAAGAAGGTATACTCGAACCCGCAGGTGTTTGGTCAATGCCGTCACTGGCTGATCCATAATCTACCGCAGGCGGATCAAATCGAGGTTTCATCGACGACCAAAGCTGCGCAGATCGCGGCCAAAGAAAGAGGAAGCGCGTGCATCGCCTCAACGCTGGCAGCCACGGTGTACAATTTAAAAGTTTTACAGGCGGATATTGAAGACATTCCGCATAACATCACCCGTTTTTTGGTGATTGCCAATAGGGATGTCCCGCCTACCGGCAAAGACCGCACCTCGATCGTGTTTTCGATTAAAGACAAGGTGGGGGCGTTGCATTCGATGCTGACGCCATTTTACAAAAATAAAATCAACCTGACCAAAATCGAATCCCGGCCATCAAAGAAAAAGGCCTGGGATTATTATTTCTTCGTGGATTTCAAAGGCCATCGCCTGGATCATCACGTCAGGCGCGCTTTGGGCCAGCTGGAAGGGAAATGCAAGTATTTAAAAATTTTAGGATCGTATCCTGTTTTAGAATGATTGCCGTCGCCAAAAAAAATATTTTTAAAATCAAGCCTTACGTCCCGGGCAAACCCATGGCAGAGGTCCGCCGGGAATTGGGGCTAAATAGCGTCATCAAATTGGCCTCCAACGAAAGCCCTTTTGGGCCTTCTCCTAAAGTCGAGCGGGCGATGGCTCACGCTGCCAAGCAGGTGAACCGTTATCCGGACGGTAGCTGTTATTATCTGCGCCGGGCGTTGGCCAGAAAATTAAAGGTCTCAGAAAACCAGTTGATTTTCGGCAACGGCTCCGATGAACTTATCGTTCTGGCTATCCGGGCTTTTGCCAGTCAAGGCGACGAGGTCATTATGGCCAAACCGTCGTTTTTGATCTACGCCATCGCCACCCAGCTGGAAGGGGCCAAACCTGTTTATGTCCCACTAAGGAATTTCCGTTACGATCTTATGAGTATGAAGGCGGCGATCACCGCCAAGACAAAAATTATTTTTATCGGCAACCCCGATAATCCTTCCGGCACGTACGTAACGAAATCCCAGGTGGAAAACTTTTTGAAAGACGTTTCGCCGGATGTCATCGTATTCTTTGACGAGGCGTATTTTGAATTTGTGCACAGCAGGCGGACGGATTATCCGGACACAATTGCCCTTCTTAAAAAATATCCGAATGTGGTGACGACCCGCACTTTTTCCAAATTGTATGGGTTGGCGGGTTTACGCATCGGCTATGGAGTTGCCGACGCCGGGATCGTGGACGTCTTAAACCGTTTGCGCGAGCCGTTTAACGTGAATGTGATCGCGCAGGAGGCCGCGCTCGCGTGTCTGAACGATACCGTTTATTACCGGGCCGTTGCGCAGAAAATCGAAGACCAGCGCAAATATTTTATCGATAATTTCTGTAAATTAGGATTATCATTTGTGGAAACGGTCACTAACTTTATGTTGCTTAACGTGGGGTCAAACAGTTCGCGCGTAGCGCAAAAACTGTTGAAGCAAGGGGTCATTATCCGTGATATGGCTGGTTGGGGTCTTAAAGGCTATATCCGGGTTACCATCGGGACTAAACAGGAAAATCGAAAATTTATCAAGGCTTTAAGGGGGATTTTATGATTGTTATATTAAGGTCGGATGCCACTGAGGATCAAGTTCAGCACATTGTGGAGCGTGCCGAGAAATTGGGGTTAAAGTCACACATTTCCCGGGGCGTCGAGAGGACCGTGATCGGTTTTATCGGCCCTGAGGACGCGCTCAGGGTCATTCCTTTTGAAGTTTTCGCGGGCGTTGAGCGCGTTGTCTCGGTCTTAGCCCCTTACCGGCTGGTTTCCCGGGAATTTAAGAAAGAAGACTCGGTTTTTGATTTGGGGCACGGGGTCAAAATCGGGGGGAAGAGAATTCCCATCATGGCGGGGCCTTGTTCCATCGAGGACCACGCTTCGATAATTTCTATTGCGAAAAAATTAAAGGTCATGGGGGTGACGGTCTTGCGCGGAGGAGCGTTTAAGCCGCGGACTTCGCCTTACGATTTTCAAGGGCTCGGTGAGGAAGGCCTTAAATATCTTCAAGAGGCCGGACAGGCGACGGGGATGGCCACCATCACAGAGGTCATGGATCCGCGGCATGTGGAACTGATCGCCCGATACGCGGACATCTTTCAGATTGGCGCGCGCAATATGCAGAATTTTACCCTCCTCAATGAAGTTGGCATGACCAAAAAGCCCGTGCTTTTAAAAAGAGGTTTAAGCGCCACCATCAAAGAAATGCTTATGTCGGCGGAGTATATTTTGTCGAAAGGTAATTTTAATGTCATGCTCTGCGAACGCGGGATACGCACTTTTGAGACGGCCACGCGTAACACGTTGGATATTAACGCGGTGCCGGTAAGCAAACAGTTGTCGCACTTGCCCATCGTGGTTGACCCCAGCCACGCGACCGGCAAATGGGGCTTAGTCCCCAGCATGGCCAGAGCGGCGGTGGCCGCCGGCTGCGACGGGGTCATCGTGGAAGTCCACGAGAACCCCGAAGAGGCCCTTTCCGACGGCCCGCAATCGCTGCGTCCCGAGAAATTTGAGATGATGATGAAAGAAATCCGGGCCATCGCCTTGGCCGTCAACCGAGAGATTTAACCGTGCGCGGCCGACCATTATTATTTCGGAAAGTCGCCATCGTCGGGGTGGGGCTCATCGGGGGTTCTGTCGGCATGGCGATCAAAAAGGAACAACTGGCCCGCGAGGTCGTCGGTTATTCCCGGAGACATTCTTCTCTCCAGGAAGCCTTGTCCAAAGGGGCCATCGACATGGCGGCTCATGACTTACACCAGGCCTTGGACGGTTCGGATTTCGTTGTTTTGGCTACCCCTGTAAAAAGCGTTATCGGCCTGTTCTCGATGATGAGCCGTCACTTGAAGCGGGGGGCCCTGGTTATGGATGTCGGCAGTACCAAAGCCAACATCGTCAGTGCGGCTCAACGGGAGTTACCTAACCATGTGTCTTTCGTCGGCGCCCATCCACTGGCCGGCTCCGAGAAAAAAGGGGTCGCTTTCGCGAGCGCGGAGTTGTTCCAAAATTCTGTTTGTATCATGACACCCACATCCCAGACGAGCCCGGTGGCCCAGGAGCGGGTTAAAGTGTTCTGGACAAGTATCGGTGCTAGTGTCAAGGTTTTATCGCCTTTAGAGCATGACCGTTATCTGGCGCATATCAGCCATCTGCCGCATCTTTTGTCTTACGCGCTCATGAGTGCCACTCCGGACGAAAGTTTTTCACTTTTAACGCCGAGTTTCCGAGAGATCACGCGCATCGCCTCCTCCGACCCGGAATTGTGGGCAGATATCTGTATGACCAACAACCGGAACATCCTGCAGGCGTTGGACAGTTTCACCAAGGTTTTGTCGACCTACCGCAAGGCCATTATCTCCAAAGACCACAATCTCCTCTTGGAAGGTTTTAAAAAAGCCAAAACAAAAAAAGATGCCATCAGTTAGGTCGACCAATAACGCGATGGTCATCACCATCGACGGGCCTGCGGGGGCAGGGAAAAGCACCGTGGCCAGAGAATTGGCCCGCCGGTTGGGTTTTAGTTATCTGGATACGGGGGCGATGTACCGGGCCTTGACGTTAAAGGCGTTAAGAAAAAAAGTGAGACTGGAAAGCGAAGACGATTTGATGGCCTTAGCGAAGGTGACGAATTTGGACTTGACCGCCGATAAAGATCATAACTTGCACGTGATCCTCGATGGGGAAGACGTCAGCGAGGCCATCCGGACTAAAGAGGTGACGAACAACACGTTTTATATCGCCCGCGCGCCGCGTGTCCGCGAGATCATGGTCGAGTGGCAACGTAAAATCGGTTCCAAGAATAATGTCGTGGTCGAGGGGCGGGACACCGGCACGGTGGTTTTTCCGCAGGCGACCAAAAAATTTTATCTCGACGCGAATTTTGCGGAACGCTGCCGCCGGCGGATCAAAGAACTAAGAGACAAAGGTGTCGCGCTGGACGAAGAGGCCTTGAAAGCGGACTTGCAAGCGCGTGACCAAAAGGATTTAACGCGCGCTGTGGGGCCTTTAAAACAGGCCGAGGATGCTGTCTTCTTTGACACCACGGGGATGGACGTCGCAGAGGTTGCCGATAAACTTATGAAATACATTCAACATGGATAAGGCCTTTATTCGTAATTTTTCGATCGTTGCCCATATCGATCACGGGAAGTCAACGCTGGCCGACCGGCTATTGTTGCATACCGGGGCTATCGATGAGCGCAAATTCCAGAACCAGCTTTTGGACGATATGGATTTAGAGCGTGAACGAGGCATCACTATCAAAGCCTCGGCCGTACGTCTCAACCACAAAGCCAAAGACGGACAAGGTTACATTTTAAATCTGAT
>Ga0247727_10008472_pt1 | contig 19069 bp, 18 predicted proteins | sample WisWelCaveWW1625_FD_202498 | JGI IMG/M metagenome (GOLD analysis project Ga0247727, IMG submission 202498) | Biofilm microbial communities from Wishing Well Cave, Virginia, United States - WW16-25 | ecosystem: Environmental > Aquatic > Deep subsurface > Groundwater > Cave microbial mat | place... | reverse complement strand
GCCCATCCTTCCGAGCATCGTGCTCCTGCCCTGCTCCCTGACAAGAATGCCCAGCACCTTGTCAATCTCGTTGTGCGTTACCATTCAACCTCGAAAAAATTCAGCTTTCCCTTGCAGGGTTTGGGTGTGAGGCGCTGCACGTCCTTGAGCAGGAATCCGTACCTCCTGTCGCCATCCCACAAATCCTTTGCGCAATGCTTGTCCTTGTCTGCGTCCCATTCCTCGCGCGTAGGATACTTCTTCACGTCAACAAGCGTTGCCTTGCCCACGATGGCGCCGCGGGGCAGGTCCTTAAAGCTGAACTTCTGCATTGCCTTGTCATCCACATTGCCTGAGGAATGAATCAGGAATTCACCGCGAAACTCAGTGTTCCACGTGCGCGTTTCTATTGTCTTTTTGCCCTGCAGAATCAGCTCTGCCCACGGTTGTTTCAATGAAAGCGCTTTCACGAGTGCAGTCTCCTCCAGTGATACAGCCATTGCTGGGCATAGCCTGCAAGTTTTCCCCAGCGTTCCCTTCCCCAGCCGCCCATTTTGCTGAGCGGAAGCTTCTTTCCCTTCAAATACGTTTCCTTCAGCGCGCGCTCCATCCAGACATCAACCGGAAACGCCTCGGTAAAGCCGAGCGAGAACAGCAAAATGCAGTCAGCGACCTTTTCGCCGATGCCGGGCAGTTCCATCAGCTTTTCCTTTGCCTGCTCGTATGGCAGCGTCCTGAGCTTTGCGAACCACGCGTCGCTCACGCGCGCATTCACGCCAAGAATATATTTCGCGCGGAAGCCCACCGCGCACGCCTTGAGCTTTGCTGCGTCATTGATTTCGCCTGGCGCAGGAAAAGCGAAGACTGTCTTTCCCCTGAACACCGCCTTCCTGCCGAAATGCCGCGCAATGCATTCCATATTGCCCTTGATTTTCTTGATGTTGGAGAACTGCGAGCACAAAAACCCGACTGTGCACTCCCACGGGTCCTGATTCAGCACGCGCAGGCCGGGATACTTCCTTATCGCGTGCGCGAGCACAGGGTCTTTCACGAGCGTTCGCTTGATGGCAGAATAATCAGCATCCAGCCCGAAAAACCGCTTCACAAACCGTTCGCTCGCGCCCTCAACAACAAGTTTGTCGCGCTCCTGCCTGACGCGAAACACTTTGTCGCGCGTCACGATAGCATACCATTCGCCGTCCTGAACATACCGGAAAAGCTGTCCGGAGTCCAGCGTATGCGCAAGGTTGAAGCCCGGACACGAAACCACGCCCATATGCACTCAGAAGTGTCGCAACATTTAAATACTCGTCATCCAAGAACGGTGATGAAAAGAGGTGTGACGTGAGGAGAAGTATTGTTTTGGCACTGATAATTTGTGTGCTTCTTGTCCCTTCGCTCTGGGCAGCATTGACTTCCTCAAACCAGGGCGGCATCCGTGTCAACCTCACCAAAATTGACAATCCTGACCCTGTGCTCGCGAGCACGCAGCTGAATTATACCATCACTATTAACATTACGGGCTTGCCCAGCAATGTCTCCAACATCAGCAATCTCACGCTCATTGAGCGCTATCCTGACCAGGTCATTTTTGTGAGCGCGTCGCCTGCAGCTGCGAGCGGCAACACCACGTTTGTCATCGGCAACTTCAGCACAAACGTTTCCTTCTCGGTGAACATCTCGGTCTTTGTCACGAACACCACAGACGGCTTTAACCTGAGCAACATCGCAAATATCACGTATCAGAATGCAAGCGGCGTAACGCTCAACCTGAGCGTCGTCGAGAACACTACTGTACAGAATCCGCCGCTGAGAAACGTATCAAACATCTCCATCACCAAGACAGACAATCAGGACCCAGTCACGCAAGGCTCACAATTCTCCTACACCATTACGGTTACAAGCAGCGGAAATGGAACTGCGTACAATGTAACGGTTGTTGATGTCTACCCTGCTGAGGTCATTTTCGTCAGCGCCAGCCCAGCAGCACTCACCGGCACGAACAACACATTTGTCCTGGGCAACCTCAGCGCGAGCAGCTCGTCAGCAATTACAGTCACGGTCACTGTGCCCTCAACAGTCCCTGTCGGCGTCGTGCTCAATAACACTGCCAACGCAAGCTTCCAGAATGAAACAAGCCAGGTTGCAGTGAACCGTACTGCAACGCAAGCTACAACGGTTTCTGCAGTTGCTGCCAGCCAGGGCGGCGGCAGCAGCAGCGGAGGCGGTGGAGGGGTCTCGAGCGCGCGCAGCATGACCACAGACACTGCAACGTATTCAATGCGCAGGTCTGAGCGCGTCACCTTCCATGTTAACACTGTCCTGCACACCATCACTATCCTGAGCATCCTTTCTGATTCTGTGCACCTGCGCGTGAGCAGCACGCCGCAAGACTTCACCATTAAGAAAGGAAATTCACAAACCGTTGACGTCAATCTTGACGGCAAAATGGACCTGCGTCTCACGGTTGTGGACATTTCTTACAGCAGTGCAACGCTGAAAGTTGAGCTCCTCAAGGAAGCATGCGTGGAAAGCTGGTCGTGCGACGCGTGGAGCGCGTGCGAGAACGGACAGCAGACGCGCACGTGCTTTGATGCAAAGAACTGCGGCACGACCGCGCTCAAGCCAGCAGAATCACAGGCATGCACGATGCCTGTTCCCGAGCCGCCCCAAGAACCCGCGCAGCCCACAGTGCCTGAACCTGCAGTGCAGGCTGAAATGCGGGCAGAACCATTGCCACGCGAACTGCCGATTGCCGAAGAGCCGCGTGGTGTTTCATTGCAGAACGCATTCTACGGGATCGCGCTTCTTGCGCTGGTCGTGCTCGGCGTGTACTGGTACCAGTTGCAGCACAAGAAGAAACACGGGCACCAGTAACTTTTCTTCAAAAAGCTTAAATACCTTCACGGCAGGCATTTCTCCATGATGAAGAGAGGTGCATTACAGAGATTTCTCCCTGTCCTTGTCCTGCTCATCCTTATCACGTTTGTCTTCCTGAGCTCCTCGGTCAAGTTCACTGCCGGCCCGACCGGGCTTGAGGTCGCCTGGGTCGGCTTCAGCAACCGCGTTGACGCCCCTGCAAACCAGGAAATTACGGTTGACCTCGCGCAGTACTTCACGAGCGACAAGCCATTGACGTTTGTCGTCACCCAGGCGGATTCCATCCGGACAGGCATTGACGGCAGCATCCTGCGCATCACGCCTTCGCCGGGATTCATCGGCGAACGTGCAATAACCGTTTATGCATACGACGGCGAGTCAGTGCTCCGCCAGCGCTTCAAAATCATCGTTGGAGAGACGCTCACTGTTGAAGCCGCAGGAAGCGCGGCGCAACCTGTCGTGGCAGCCTCGCAGCCAGCCACGCAAGCGCCTGTCGAAAAAGTCGAGCCTGAGCTTGAGGCAGCGCTCGCGTCACAGCAGGACGCTGACGCCATCATCATCCTGAAAGAAACAACGCCGTTTGCGTTTTCCGCGACTGCGAACAAGCAGCTCAGGCAGCAATTGCTTGAGCAGCGCAGGCAGCGCATTGACCAGCTGCAGGACGCGTTTGCCGAAAAGGTTGATTCCAACCAGATTACCGGCGCAGTCATCACTGAGAATGACCTGGAAATCACGCGCGAATACGACACAGTGAACGCGCTTGCCGTGCGGCTCACGCGCGCCGGGCTTGAAGCGCTCAGGAACGACCCGTCAGTGGAGCGCGTCCTCCTCGACAGGCCGTTCCAGGCATTTCGCGCGCAAAGCATTCCTCTTGTGAGCGCTGATGATGTCTGGCAGATGCAGGGCAATGCCACCAACCTCACCGGCGCAGGAGAAACAATCTGCATCATTGACACCGGGCTTGACCTCACGCACCCTGCATTCGCAGGAAAAATAGTCGGCGGACATGACTATTATAACAATGACGCAGACGCCCAGGACGACAACAACCATGGCACGCACGTCGCAGGCATCGCGCTGGGCAATGATTCCACCAAAGGAGTCGCGCCAGACGCAAAAGTCGTTCCGGTCAAGGTGTGCAGCAGCACCGGCAGCTGCTCAGGAAGCGCCATCCTCGCAGGCATTGACTACTGCAACAACAATTCAATCACGTTCAACATCACGGCAATCTCCGGCTCGCTGGGTGACAATGCGCAGTACACGTCTGCAAACTGCCCGTCATTGTTTGAAAGCGGGCTCAACACGTCCGTGTCGCTCGGCATCATTCCGGTCTTCGCGTCAGGAAACAACGGCTACACCGGCGGCGTGAGCTATCCTGCCTGCTCGCCCAATGCCATCAGTGTCGGCGCGGTCAGCAAGTCTGACGGCTTGGAAAGCTACACGAACCGGGGCGGAGACCGCCTGGACGCGCTTGCGCCAGGGACGAGCGTCACCTCAACCTTTATCGGCGGCGGAACAGGCACGATGTCCGGCACGTCCATGGCGACCCCGCACGTCTCAGGCATCATCGCGCTTGTCCAGCAAAGCCAGAAAGCTAGGGGCAAGCCTGTCCTGACGCTCGCGGAAATGCGGCAATTGCTCAAGGAGACCGGCAAGCAGGCCAGCAGCTGGCACCGCGCTGACGCGTACGCGGCAATCGTGCGGCTGGAACAGAACTTCAGCATCAACCTGACCGAGAACTCGGTCACGAACATCACGCCGCCCAAGGCAAAAGTCCAGTTCAAGGAAAGCACAGACTTCAACAGGTTCGTGAACTGCTCCCAGCTCAAGCACAACTTCATCCACGTTGATTCCGAAAACTGCCCGCAGTTCAACAAGAGCGCGCACATCGTGCTGGAAGGGCTCGCGGGCATCAATGCGACGCCCTTGAGGAACGGCGAGCCCTGCCCGCCAGACACCTGCCAGAACGCCACGTTCGTGAACGGCACGCTGGAATTTGACGTGGTCGGCTTCAGCAATTACAGCGGCAACAGCTCATTTGACATTGTCGCGCTCGTGAGCGGCTGCGCGCTCATCAACCAGAGCACAGACCTAAGCGCGAACGTCGCGTCCAACCAGACCTGCTTTACGGTCAACGCAAGCAACCTCTACCTGAACTGCTCTGGCTTCAGCATCACGCACAATGTGAACGGCAGTCCGCGCGCTGCCGCGATTGAGGCATCCAACCAGCGCAACATCACCATCCAGGACTGCGTCATCACCGACGTGAATGCGTCCGGCACGCTCGGCTACGGCATCAGGTTCACGAACGTCAATGACAGCCGCATTGTCAACACCACTGTCCAGACCAACGGCACAGGCGACACCAACCACGCCATCTTCCTGTTCAGGAACTCGCACCGGAACACCGTGGCAAACAACACCCTGCGCGCGCTCGGCACGGGAACAGACAATTACGGCGTCGCCATCGTGGAAAGCAATTTCAACAACATCACCGGCAACACGATATTCACCAACGGCACCTTGGGCAATTACGGCATGATTGCCAATGACACGTCCACCGGCTCGCGCATCAGCTTCAACAGCATCTTCACGAACAGCTCCAACAACCAGTCCAATGGCGAGAGCGCGAACCACGGACTGAGCGTGGAGTCAGGCTCGCATAATATCACGGACAACAACATCTCCACAGACGGCTTTGGCTACTTTAACCAGGGCGTCTCGCTTTTCCTCATTAACTCCAATACGATCGCACGCAACCGCGTCACGACGTCCGGCGGTGTCAGGAACAATCTTGGCATCGCCCTCTCGGCGAGCAGCACGAACATCATCTCAAACAACACCATCACCGGCCGCGGGCTTGCCACGAACAACGGCATTGCTTTCTTTGCGGGCTCTGACGCAAATGTGCTTGACGGCAACAACATCACGACTACCGGCAATTCCAGCTACGCAGTCGCGCTCACGAGCGGCACGAACTCCCGCTTCACCAACACCGTGCTCAGCTCTCCTGTGCAATGGATTGAGAGCTTTGCCGTGAGCACCGGCAACAATTTCACCAATACCACGTTTGCCGCAGGCAACGGCTCAATGCGCTTCCCTGGCTCGTTCGTGCCCGCAGGGCTCGTGAACGTCACCCAGCAGCGGCTGAACGTCTCGCAGAACCGCGCCTTCCTCAACAGCACCAACCTCTCAGTCCTGAACACCAGCGCAGAAGTCTCCCTCTTCGGCATCACGACCACTGACCCGCTGCCCATGGTTGACCTGGATGACGACGGCGCGTTCACGTTCTGCGCGTCCTGCACCGAGACAGGATTTGCAGGAAGCGCGTTCGCGTTCAACGTGCCCAGCTTCACGTCTTATTCCTCAAGCGAAGGCGGCGTCACCATCACGCTCACCAAGACAGACTCGCCCGACCCCATGAATGCCAGTTCAGAGCTTAATTATACCATCACGGTGAACGTCACCGTGGGCAATGCCAGCAATATTACGCTCACGGATATTTATCCTGCGCAGGCAATCTTTATCCGAAGCTCGCCGGCCAATGTTTCCGGCAACAACACGTTTGTGGTCGGCAACCTGACCGCAGGACAGCTGTTCAGCGTGAACATCACGGTCCTGGTGAACAACGGCACCAACAATTTCGCGATTACGAACACGGCAAACATCTCGTTCACGAACGCCACCGGCGGTAGGGTCGGACTGAACGTGACTGAAAGCACGACTGTGGTCGGAAGCACGCCGCCACCGCCTGCAGCAGGAGGAAGCGGAGGCGCAGGAGGCGGAGGAGGAAGCAGCAAGCCTAAGAAGGAGGAAACACCACTGCCACCGCCGGTAAAGCCCGCACTGCCCGTCCTGCCGAGGACGCTGACGCCGCAGACCACGCGCGACAACCAGGAAACGCATTCGCAGGTAACGCAAGAAACTGCTCCTGAAGCAGAGTCACCGTCGCTTGTTGAGCAGATTGCTTCCGCAGACGCCGCTGCGCGCGAGAATGCCATCACGGCAGCCAAGCGCAAGAAGCTCTTCGCCTATATATTCTACAGCGTCACGTTCTCCCTGCTCGTCGCGCTCACCGTGTACTGGTTTGCCATGCACCACCGCAAACAGCAATCATAATTTCTCTTATTAGTACTATCAAATTCTGTATATTGCAGGCAAACAATGTTTATATACCTAAACCAACATCTTGTGGAATGAGCCGACGACAACCACCATTAGTGGTATTGAACGTTGTCACTCTGCGGTAGACAGTCACAAAAAGAGAGAGCAAAGAGGTGAAACAATGACGCCAGCGTCCACAAAGGTTGACCAGGCTCCCGTCGTGGAGGATTTTCTGAAGAACAACACTGAAATTGCGTTCAGCGACACGCGGCTGAATATCGCGCGCCGCTGCACCAAAAAGAACGTTCACCCGTTTGACGAACTGCAGTACGAAAAGCGCTCGTCAGTCATCGCAGAGCCTGACGGCAGAGTCGTGTTCTCGCTGGAAAACGTTGAGGTTCCCAAAAGCTGGACCCAGCTCGCCACAGACATCATTGTTTCCAAGTACTTCCGCAAGGCAGGCGTTCCCGGCACAGGCCACGAAGTCAGCGCCAAGCAGACCGTGCACCGCATTTCCAACACCATTCGCCAGGCAGGCGAAACTCTCGGCTATTTCCAAACGACTGAAGACGCTGAAACGTTTGAGATGGAACTCGCGCACATGCTCATCACGCAAAAAGGCGCGTTCAACTCACCTGTTTGGTTCAATTGCGGTCTCTATCACCAGTACGGCATCACCGGCACCGGAGGCAACTGGTACTGGGACTTTGACGGCCAGAGCATCCAGCAGACCGCAGGAGCATACGCCCGGCCGCAATGCTCGGCGTGCTTCATCCAGACCTGCCGCGACGACCTCATGGGCATCTTTGACCTTGTCAAAAGCGAGGCGCGACTGTTCAAGTACGGCTCAGGCACGGGCACGAACTTCTCGCCATTGCGCAGCAAGTACGAAAAACTCTCCGGCGGCGGCACAAGTTCAGGGCTCATCACGTTCCTGGAAGTCTTTGACCGCGCCGCAGGCTCGCTCAAGTCAGGCGGCACCACACGCAGGGCAGCGAAAATGGTCTGTCTGGACATGGACCACCCGGAAATCATTGAGTTCATCAACTGGAAAGTCAACGAGGAAAAGAAAGTCAAGGCGCTCATCGCCGCAGGCTACCCGTCTGACTTCAACGGCGAGGCATACCACACGGTCGCGGGACAGAACTCCAACAACTCTGTCCGCATCCCTGACGAGTTTATGCACGCTTATCTGACCGGCGGCAAGTGGAAAACCAAGTTCCGCATGTCTGGCGAAGTGCACAAGGAATACGAAGCCCGTGACCTCATGCACCAGATTGCGTATGCCGCGTGGGCATGCGCAGACCCGGGCGTGCAGTTTGACACCATCATCAACGACTGGCACACCAGCCCGAACACTGACCGCATTTATGCGAGCAACCCGTGCTCGGAATACATGTTCCTGAACGACACGGCGTGCAACCTCGCGAGCATCAACCTGATGAAATACCTCAATGAGGACGGCACCGTAGACATTGAAGGCTACCGCCACGCATGCAGGATATTCTTCATCGCCCAGGAAATTCTGGTTGATTTGTCCAGCTATCCGACCAAGCCCATCGCGCAAAACTCGCACGACTACCGGCCGCTCGGGCTCGGCTACGCAAACCTCGGCACCCTGCTCATGGTCATGGGCGTGCCGTACGACAGCGAGCGCGGCGCCGCCATCGGAGCTGCACTGACTGCAATCATGACCGGGCACGCGAACAAGACATCCGCAGAGCTGGCGGCGGTCAGAGGACCGTTCGCGGGCTTTGCAAAAAACCGCGAGCCCATGCTGCGCGTGATGAACAAGCACCGCGACGCTGCGTACAAGATTGACGTGCGCACCTGCCCCGCAGACCTGCTCAGGGCTGCGCGCGAGGACTGGGACAACGCAGTCGAGCTCGGCGAAAAGCACGGTTACCGCAACGCCCAGGCAACCGTGCTTGCCCCAACCGGCACCATCGGTCTGCTCATGGACTGCGACACCACCGGCGTTGAGCCTGACTTTGCGCTCGTGAAGTTCAAGAAGCTCGCAGGCGGCGGCTACTTCAAGATTATCAACCAGAGCGTGCCGCGCGCGCTCAGAAAACTCGGCTACACCGACGACGAAGTCGCGGACATCCAGGCGCACGTGCTCGGACGCGGAACCCTTGAAGGCGCGCCGCACGTGCATCCTGCCGCGCTCAAGCAGCTCGGCTTCACCGACGACCAAATCAAGGACGCCAAAGCCGCTGTTGAGAAAGCAAAATCGCTTGACGAGTGGACGCCGCACGTCAACCCCAAAACATTGAAAGAAAGAGGACTCATTGCCCAGCAGGTCAACGAGGCAGTGCGGTACATCAGCGGAACCCAGACTGTTGAGGGAGCGCCCCACCTGAAAGAAGAGCACCTCGCGGTGTTTGACTGCGCGAACAAGTGCGGCATCGGACAGCGCTTCATTGACCCGATGGGGCACATCAAGATGATGGCGGCAGTCCAGCCGTTCCTGTCAGGCTCACTGTCCAAGACCGTCAACCTCCCTGCGGAGACCACGGTCGAGGACATTGAGAAAATTTACGTTGAAGGATGGAAGCTCGGGCTCAAGGCAGTTGCCGTGTATCGCGACGGCTGCAAGCTCTCCCAGCCGCTCAACAGCGTGACAAAGCTTGAGCAGGAGGACAAGAAGACAAGCACAACAGCTTCTGAGAAAGAACTGCCTGCCAAGCGCACCGGCAGGATTGTGGACTCCATTGTCGGCGGGCACCGCGTTGTCCTGCAGACCGGCGAATTTGCAGACGGAACTCTTGGTGAAATCCGCGTGGACATGCACAAGGAAGGAGCAACGCTCAGGTCCTTGATGAACTGCCTCTCGCAGTCAGTTAGCATCGCCCTGCAGCACGGCGTGCCCTTGGAAAAATTCGTGGACGCATTCACGTTCACGCGCTTTGAGCCCAACGGCATGACCACACACCCGAACATCAAGACTAGCACGAGCCTGGTGGACTTTGTCTTCCGCGTGCTCGGCTTTGAGTACCTCGGCAGAACAGACTTTGTGCACGTCAAGCCGGCAGAAACCGCAAGCGCGGTCGCGCCGCTTCCGAAGGCAGCGCCTGCGAATCAGGTAAGCGTGACGCCCAAGGTGACGCCCCAAGCTCCTGCCGTTCCAGCCGCGGGAAAAACAGCGCGCAACGCAGTCGAACAGCAGCTCAACAACATGATGGGCGATGCTCCTGCGTGCAACATTTGCGGGCACATCACCGTGCGCAACGCTGCCTGCTACAAGTGCTTGAACTGCGGCAACTCAATGGGGTGCTCGTAAGCACATGCGCTGTCCATACTGCCAGCACCACGACACCGGCGTCCTGGACAGCAGGATGACCTCCACCGGCGACTCCATCCGGCGACGCAGAGAATGCGTGAGCTGCGCCAAGCGCTTCACCACGTACGAGCGCATGGAAATGCTCGACCTTGCCATTCTCAAGAAAGACGGGCGCACCGAGCTCTTTGACCGCGCCAAGCTGCTCCGCGGAATCCAGCGCGCGTGCGAAAAACGCCCGGTCAAGCGCGAAAAGATTGAGCGCGCGGTTGACGAAATCGAGCTCCAACTCAAACAGCTTGAGCGCACGGAAATACCCAGCAGGATTGTGGGCGGCCTGGTGATTGAGAAGCTCCGCCAGCTCGACGAGGTCGCGTACGTGCGCTTTGCCTCGGTCTACCGCAGGTTCACTGACGCCAACCAGTTCACCGAAGAGGTCGCAAAGCTTAAAAGCACGCCCGCATCCAAGGGGATGGGGAGAAGCAAGAAGCTCACGGCTTCAGCGCTCGTGTGATGGTTCTGACCAAAATTACCAAGCGGGACGGCCGAGTCGTTGATTTCAACCAGGAAAAAATCACGACCGCCATATTCAAGGCAGCCCAGGCAGCCGGCAGTTCTGACCCTGCGCTTGCCAAGCGGCTTTCTGACGCAGTCGTGCACAGCATTGCCACGCGCTATGGCACACGCGCTCCGACCGTTGAGGAAATCCAGGACCTGGTGGAAGACACGCTCATCGCGAGCGGCGAGGCAAAAATAGGAAAGGCATACATTCTCTACCGGCAAAAACGCACCGAGCTCAGAAACCTCAAGAAAGCAATCCTGCAGGGAAAGACTGACGAAGAAACAGACCTCTCCCTGAACGCGCTCAAGGTGCTTGAGAAAAGGTTTTTGCGCAAGGACGCAAACGGCACGCTCCTAGAAACGCCTTCTCAGCTGTTCAGGCGCGTCGCGGCGAACGTCGCGCAAGCAGAGGCGTTCTTTGGCGGCGACACGCTTGCCGCGACAGAAAAATTTTATGAGCGCATGCGCAAGCTTGAGTTTTTGCCGAACACTCCGACGCTGATGAACGCAGGAACTCCTGTCCAGCAACTCGTTGCCTCATTTGTCCTGCCGGTGGATGATTCTGTCGAGAGCATTTTTGACGCGCTCAAGCACGCCGCGCTCATTCACAAGACTGGCGGCGGGACAGGATTCTCGTTTTCCCGGCTCAGGCCGAGGAATGACTTTACCGGTACGCAGGGGTATGCCAATGGGCCCATCAAGTTCATGCGGCTTTTTGACGCCGCAACCGAAGTCATCAAGGAAGGCGGCGTGCAGCGCGGCGCCAACATGGGCATCCTGCGCGTGGACCATCCTGACGTGCTGGAATTCATTAATTTGAAAGCAGACGGCAAAAGCTTCACGAACTTCAACCTGTCTGTAGGCGTCACCGACATGTTCATGGAAGCAGTGCTGCACGACCGCGAATACCAATTGGTGAATCCGCGCACCAAACAGCCCGTGACCACCTTGTCGGCGCGCGGCGTTTTTGACAATATTGTCGCGCTTGCCTGGCAGCGCGGCGATCCCGGGCTTGTGTTCCTTGACCGGCTCAACCAGCACAATGTCGTTCCTGCTTTGGGCGAGATTGAGGCAACAGATTCCTGCGGCGACCAACCATTACTGCCGAACGAGTCTTCTCCTCTCGGAGCCATCAACCTGCTCGCGTGCGTCACCCCTGACGGCAAAGACCTTGACTGGGCAAAATTCCGCTCGCTCGTGCACGACGCACTGCAGTTCCTTGACGATGTCGTTGAAGTCACCAGGTATCCCCTTGCGGAAATTGAGCGCGCAAGCAAAAACACGCGCAAAATCGGACTCGGCATCATGGGCTTTGCCGATGTGCTCTACCATTTGGGCATCCCGTACAATTCCGAAGAAGGGCTTGCGTGGGCAGAGCGCATCATGAAATTCATCAAGGACGAGGCATTCGCGAAAAGCATTGCCCTTGCGGAACAGCGCGGCACATTCCCTGCCTGGCAGGACAGCACGCTCGCGCAGCGCAACATCCAGGCGCGCAATGCAAGTTTTCTGACCATCGCGCCGACAGGAACCATCAGCATGATTGCAGACATCTCGCCCAGCCTTGAGCCCAACTTTGCCATTTCCTTCATCAAAAACGTGATGGGTGACACTGACCTCGTGTACGTGAACAAGGTGTTTTCGCGTCTTGCCAAGAAGCGGGCGTTTTATTCAGACCAATTGATGCGCGAGATTGCCGAGCGCGGCAGCATCCAGCAGATGCAGGATATTCCTGAGGACGTGCGGCGCGTGTTCGTGACTGCGCAGGATATCACGCCTGAATGGCACATCCGCATGCAGGCAGCGTTCCAAAAGTATGTTGATAACGCGATTTCCAAAACGATTAACTTCCCCGTTGATGCCTCACTGCAGGACGTGGCGCAGGGGTTCTTGTTGGCGTACAAGCTCGGCTGCAAAGGGCTCACGGTGTACCGTGACCACTCGCTTGACCAGCAGGTCATTCATATCGCGCGCACGCGCAAGCACGCACAGCAAAGCGCGGCTCCTGCCGAGCCGCAGGAACTGCAGCGCTGCGCAGAATGCGGAGCCACCATCCAGTTCTCGCAGGGAAAAGCAGTCTGCCAGGTCTGCGGGACGGCGATTCTTCCATGAAGATTTATACAAAAACAGGAGATGAAGGAAAGACCGGCTTTGTCGGCGGCGAACGCGTCAGCAAGAATGACTTGCGCATTGAAGCCACAGGAACGCTTGACGAGCTGAATTCCACCATCGGGGTGGCGATGAGCTTCCTTGACGTTGACCACGTCCGCCCCATGCTTGAGCACATCCAGCACGACCTGTTCACGCTCGGCGCCGAGCTTTCTTGGTTCACGAGCAAGGCAGGCATGAGCAACCGCAAACTCCCCCAGACAACCCCTGAGCACGTCCTTGCGCTGGAGCACCACATTGATTTTCTTGACGCCCAGCTCGCCCTGCAAACAGCATTCATCCTGCCCAACGGAACGCAGGCAAGCACGTTCCTCCACCTTGCGCGCACTGTCTGCCGCAGAGCAGAACGCCTCATCGTCACCCTCGCCCAGCAATACCCCCTGAACCCGGAAATCATCAAGTACGTCAACAGATTGTCAGACTTATTGTTCATCATGGCGCGCTACGCGAACAAAGAATTCGCAGTCAAAGAACAACAGCCCATCTACAAGTATTTCAAGGAATAGTGTTTTTCAGCGAGTCATACCAATTCTGGATTGTTGTGAACCATCCTTCGAGCGCGCCAGGACCATCAACAAGCGTGCCTTTGCTCTTCTTGATGTATCCGAGGATTTGCGGATTGATCGTGACCGCAATGTTTTCTCCGCAGCGGAAATCACTCCTCAGCGCGAAAATCGGTCCACGCTTGATACCGGCATAGTATCCGATCTCTCCTGAAACACCGTCATCCAGCGCGTGCCCGCCGTCAAGGACAGCAAGCATGCAGTCAGACTTTTCCATAAGACTATCATTAATGGGGTTTACTTTATCACTGAAGTCAGCCCAGTATTTCCTGACTGCCTCATGAAGCTCCAATGCGCCGAGATGTTTGAAATCAATTTCTTTTCCGCATTCTTCAAACGGGTCATTGATGCAGATGCCTATCTTGCTGATGCGCGGCTTGATAAGATTGTCAAGAACGTATCTCCCTGTTTCAGAAAACCCAAGCTGGTTTGCGAGATACCCGCTCACTTCCCCCATGAGATGACTACGGTGTGTGCTCTTTTTAACGCTTACTGTACAGAAGAGAAATCTATAAATAGCGTCTAAATTAAAGTGAGTCCGGGGGAGCAATGGAAGAGTCAACAGATTTTCAAAAAGAAGTCGCGGTGACGTACGAGACGCTCTATGAACTGCTTCGCCGCGAAAAGTCGCGCGATGAACTGCAAACCCTTGACGCAGGCTTCCTTCTTGACGTGCTGGGATATCTGCGCGACAAGCAGAAAATCCTTGACGACGCCGAACGCAAGCAGGATATGTTCTCGCTTGACGAGCGCGAAAAGACGCAAGTGCAAATCGTGAACATCCGCAAAATCGTGCGCGAACTGTACGAGCGACGCGAGAAGAAAATCCTTGATATGGCATTGAACAAGAGCCGCACGAAAAGCAACCTGATTGACACCACAACCCTGCTCGTGCACGAGCGCTATTTGTTTGACAGCATTGTCTCGGTCATGGACAGCTTCCGAGGCTCAGTGCTGCACAACATCCTTTCGCTGAAAGAGCCTTCATTGACGATTGACACGTCACTGCCTGCGCCTGCACAAATGCCTGCAGCGCCGCAGTCCTACGTCCAGCCTTTGCCTGAAACGCCGCCATTGCCTCCTGCGGCATTCAAGCACGTCAAATTCCTCCAGCCGGTCGAGCAGTTTGTCGGCCAGGAGCTCGAGCTCTACGGTCCTTTCCAGCCTGAACAAAAAGAACAGCTCCCTTCAGAAATCGCGGACATTCTCATCGAGAAAGGCAGCGCGGTGGAAGTGCCGGAGTGACCGCAATATGCCCCCGAAAGCTTTATAAACAGACCGTCGGTGGCTAGAAGTATTCTTGAGGACTATAACCATGAAGACGCCAAAAGCCCGCAACAAGTACTGCCCGACGTGCAAGAAGCACACGGAGCACAAGGTCACGAACGTGAAAGGCAAGACTCCGTTCACGGCTCACCCGCTCGCGGCAGGCAACAAGAACTTGCGTGCCAAGTGGCGCGGAAGGCTCGGTTTCGGCAACAATGGCAAGTATTCCAAGCCCGCACTGAGCAAGTCCAAGATGTTCGGCAAGAAGACGAGCAAAAAGACTGATTTCAGGTTTGAATGCGGCTCGTGCAAGAAAATGCACACGCAGGACATGGGCTTACGCGCGAGAAAAGTGGAGTTTGTCTAAATGAAAACGCCAAAAGCACTCAAGGAAACAACGTCCAAGTTCATCAAGATACGCTGCCCGAAATGCAAGAATGAGCAAATCATGTTCGGCAAGGCATCAACGACGGTGAACTGCCTGGTCTGCAGCAAAGTGCTCGCAGAGCCGACCGGCGGCAAAAGCAGGGTCAAGGCGCGAATCCTTGAGGTCCTTGAATGACTGTGCGTGTCCGGTATTCCATAGACAAAAAACAGTTTACTAAGCTTTCTCCAGGACGTCAGGTTACGATCCCGCTCACGCCAAAAACACTCACGAAGACTTTTGGCAGCATTCGCCCGAGTCCGTTGACCAACGGCAATTTTGAGCGCCTCGTCACGCTCACCGCCCTTCTCGAAGACACCGTGCTCAATCTCACGTACAACGGCAGGATGGTCGCGCGCGCAGAATACCAAAACGTTTCCCGCCTGGGAGAGTACGCGCCGCGCAACACGCGCCCGTTCCTTGTCCAGTATCGAATCACCGAGGTGCGCAAGTACGCATGTTAGCAAAAAAAACAGGATTACCGCAGGAAGACGAGCTTGTTCTCTGCACGGTTACGGCAGTACAGTACAGCTCGGTCTTTTGCTCGCTGGACGAATATGGCAAGACCGGCATGATTCACATTTCCGAAGTCGCGCCAGGACGCATCAGGAACATCCGCGAATACGTCAAGGAAGGAAAAAAGATTGTCTGCAAAATCCTGCGCATCAACCAGGAAAAAGGCCACATTGACCTTTCATTGCGCCGTGTGAGCGAGATGCAGCGCCGCCAGAAGCTCAACCAAATCAAGCAGGAGCAGCTCGCGGAAAAAATCATTGAGCACGCCGCAAAACAGCACCTCAAGAAGTCAGACGACATCATTGCCGCGCTCACCAAGGCACTGGTGCCTGACTACGGCGGGCTCTTCCCTGCGTTTGAGCAGGCAGCAGAAGACAAGCTTGACCTGAGCAAGTACGTTGAGAAAAAGCTCGCGGCAGACATCCTCGAGGCAATCAAGCAGCGCATCAAGCCCCAGGAAGTCACGGTAGACGGCGACATCACCCTGCTCACGTACGCGCCGAACGGGCTTGATTTGGTCAAGGAAGCCCTGCACAAGGCAAAAAACACCAAAGGCAAGCCCATCATCCGCTACAAAGGAGCAGGCACGTATCACATTTCGCTCATCGCAGAAGACTATAAGACCGGCGAAAAAATGCTGAAAGAAGCGGTTGACGCCGTGCTGGAATCAGCAAAAACGCACAAGATGCAGGCGAACTTTGTGCGCGCGGAGCACGGCTGATGCAGGACATCCTGTACTGCCCAGCGTGCAGGAAGCACACGATGAGCAAGGCATGCAGCTGCACGCTCACGACCATGCCAGTGTATCCTGCGAAATACTCGCCGCAGGACAAGTACGGCGCGTACCGCCGCAAGGCAAAAGAAGCAGAACGAAAAGCGCAAGGCGTTGTATGAGCACGTGGAAACTCAATTATGTCGGCAAGAAGCCTGCACTGCGCAGTCCCATCCTTGTTGAGGGCCTGCCCGGCATCGGCAATGTGGGCAAAATCGCGATAGACTTCATCATTGACGAGATTGGCGCCAAAAAAATAGGCGAATTCCAGTCCTACGCAATGCCGCACTCGGTGTTCGTAAACGAGGAAAACCTTGTCGAGCTTCCCAGCATTGAATTGTACGCAAAGCAGTTCAAAAACGGCAATGACCTTTTGCTTCTTGCCGGCGACATCCAGCCGATTGACGAAGAGTCCTGCTTCCAGTTCACCGATGCCGTGCTTGACGCCGCGCAGGAATTCGGGTGCTCAGAAGTCATCACGCTCGGCGGCATCGCGCTCAAGCAAGTGCCCAAACAGCCGCAGGTGTTTCTCACGGGCAACGATAAAAGCATCGTGAACAGCTACAAGAAAGGAACCAAACTCAGCAACAACCTCTACGGCATTGTCGGACCGATTGTCGGCGTTTCCGGAGTCATGCTCGGGCTCGCGGGCAAAAGAAAAATCAAGGCGGTGTCGTTGCTTGCCGAGACGTACGGCCACCCGATGTATGTCGGCATTGCCGGCGCGCGGGAACTCATCAGGGTGCTCAACACCAAGCTCAACCTCAGGCTCGGAATGAAGCAACTGGAAAAAGAACTTGCGGAAATCGAGGCAGACATTGCCGAAAATCCCGAGTTCGCGCCCCAGCTTGCCCACCGCTCGCTCGCCAAGCTCCGCAAGAGCAAAAGCGACACGAGCTATATCGGGTAAGGTTTGTTAAAATGGCAATTAATTACTTGGGCACTCTTGCAATAGTATCAAGAGAATTGATCGTACCGATAATCGTCACACTTGTTGTTTCTTGTCTCCTCTTTTTAATGCGTCTTTTGCCACCGTCTCTTCAACTCCATAAAAAAATTCTTTTCCTACTACAAGTCAAAACCGCTATTTGGAAGATTAGTGTTTCAACTAAGACTGCAACCTTGATAAGCCCTTCACGAATAGAATCATTAATTCCTGAGAGTGCTGAACAGTTTTCTGATTTTAGAAAGGTCCAAGGCGGGATAACTCTCAATTCGTATAAGTCAGGAACTTCTTATAAAATAACGTCTTATGAAAGCGATGATGGTGCGTTCTTTATAGGTGTTGAGAACTTTGGCGGAATGTCAACTGGCATATTTGGTCGACCCAAGAACGTTGATGTGATTGTTAACGAGTGTCAAAAGATTGCTGAATCGTTCCGAGATCTTCGCCAGAATACTGATAAAGTTACGATAGAGATAAAGATTGTGCCGCGTGTTGATCTTTTTCTTTCTTCAAAGCTAACGGCTGAGAACTCAAAAAAGCTGTGCAGTTTACTTTATGGAAGCAGACAAATAAGACTTATTCAGCACGGCTTTTCTAACTTAAAGGATACCATTCGTGGCGCATTCTATGAGTGGATGATTAGTTTTGTCTAGGATTCAAAGTTCGTTGGATGTGCTCATATGCCTGTCGCATCATAAAAAAGCCAGCACTATCTGATGAAACTCTGCCTCGTTTTGTCAGTGTGCCATCAGGATAAACAAAGAACGACTTAAAAGTTTCCTCAGAGGGAATATCGACTTCAAAATAGCAGTTCTCTACATCGTCGCCCCTCTGAATGCGTCTATCTTGTCTCCCAAATGTCTGTGCGCCCACTTTCCTAATTCTAATCTTGGTCGTTCCTTGGTCAATAATACAGGATTGGCCTCGTAAACCAATACTGCCTCTTTCATAAGCTTGTTGAAGAAGAATAAGATCGATGGGCGCGACAAAAATTGCGTCTACTCCAGAATGGGCTCTCAATGGCGTTTCAAGATTGTCCATTTTTTGACCAATGCAGTAAAATACGTCACCAGTTCGCGGCACGTATAAATAATATTTGCTAAGGTCATGAATTGTAATGTCCCTGTTACGCATAGTGCGCTCTTCAGGATACTCAATAATTAACTGTCTTTGAACATACGTTCCAACTTCATAAATAAAAGTTCCTGGAATGTCTGAGGTAAGTTTGCGACACCAAGAATAATTCGTAGTTGATTCTCCTAGCGATAACCGTTGGTACACTGGCAGGTGGAATCCTTGCGGTTTTCTATAAACTCGTAATGTTACCATTTTCTATTGTAGCGTTTGTACATATTTAAACTTATGCTGTTCGATGACGAAACCCTTAAATACCCAATCGTCTGTTTTTCTCTCGGTAAAAAGAGTGTGACTATGAGCGCTGTTAGAAGTATCACCGCGCGCGAAATTCTTGATTCGCGCGGCGTGCCGACCGTGGAAGTTGAGGTTTTTTCCGCGAAGCATTCTGCGCGCGCTTCTGTCCCATCCGGAGCAAGCACCGGCGTGCACGAAGCGCTGGAACTGCGCGATGGCGGCAAGAGGTATCACGGCA
>Ga0247727_10008471_pt1 | contig 19070 bp, 15 predicted proteins | sample WisWelCaveWW1625_FD_202498 | JGI IMG/M metagenome (GOLD analysis project Ga0247727, IMG submission 202498) | Biofilm microbial communities from Wishing Well Cave, Virginia, United States - WW16-25 | ecosystem: Environmental > Aquatic > Deep subsurface > Groundwater > Cave microbial mat | place... | reverse complement strand
CGAGATCACGCCCTTGGCCACCAGGTCGTCGATCCTGCGCGGCGTGAGCCCGGTGAGGAGCTTCCCGTTCTTGTCCAGCACCCCCGGCGTGTTGGTGAGCGTCACCAGCTTCTCCGCGCGCAGGATCTCCGCCAGCTTGCCCGCCACCAGGTCGGAATTGATGTTGTAGGTGGTGCCATCGGCGCCGGTGCCGATCGGCGCCACCACCGGGATGAAGCCGCCCAGTTCGAGGGACGAGATCACTGCCGGATCGATGGAGTCGATCTCGCCCACCTGGCCGAGATCCAACAGGCCGTTGTCCTTCGAGGCGAGCAGCATCTTCTTCGCCCGGATGAACATCCCGTCCTGCCCGGTGAGGCCGACCGCCTTGCCGCCGGCCTGGTTGATGAGCTCCACCACCTCCTTGTTCACCTGGCCGCCGAGCACCATCTCCACCACGTCCATGGTCTCGCGGTCGGTGACGCGCATGCCCTGGATGAATTCGCCTTTCATGCCCAGGCGCGCGAGCATCTGCTCGATCTGCGGCCCTCCGCCGTGCACCACCACCGGGTTCATGCCGACCAGCTTGAGCAGCGACACGTCGCGCGCGAAGCCCGCCTTCAGGGCGTCGTCGGTCATGGCGTTGCCGCCGAATTTCACCACGATGGTCTTGCCGTGAAAGCGCTGGATGTAGGGCAGCGCCTCGGCGAGGATGCGCGCCTTCTGCGCAGCGTCGGTTTGCGGCTCCAGGGGGGCGTTCATGCTGCGCAGGATTCTACAAACAAAAAGGGCCGGCGCCTACGCGCCGTCCCTTCCGTTGCATCTGACCTGCTGCTTACTGGATGGTGATCTGCTTGCGGGCCGCGGCGGCCTTCTTCGGCAGCGTCAGTTCCAGCACGCCGTCGCGGAATTTCGCCTCGACCTTCGCCTCGTCCAGCTCCTGCGGCAGGGCGAAGCTGCGCGTGACCTTGCCGTAGGTGCGCTCGAGGTGCAGCACGCGCTCCTCGGTGCTCGCCTCGCGCTCGCGCTTCACTTCGGCCTGCAGCGTGACCTGCGCGCCGTCGATCGACACCTGGATGTCTTCCTTTTTCACGCCCGGCAGCTCGGCGCTGACCAGGTAGGCGCCGTTCTTCTCGGCGACGTCCACCTTGGCGCGCAGAGCCGCATCGCGGCCTTCGTAGGCGCCGTATGCCATCGGCCGCACAAGGAAGCCCGTGAACAGGTCGTCCACCAGGTCATTGAACGGATCAAAACGGGTGATGTTGCTCATGTCGTCTCTCCTTTGTTGCTCTAGAGGTTGGGGCGCATGCGGGGGTTTCAAGACCCCCTCCTATAAAATGCCCCTACCCCATGCCGGCCCTCGACGACTTTCGCGCCCAGCTCGAGGCGCTGCGGCCCTACCTGCTGCGCTACGCGAGCCTGCAGCTGCGCGACACCGCGGCAGCCGAGGACGCGGTGCAGGAGGCCTTACTCGCGGCGCTCGCCGGGCAGGCTTCCTTCGCCGGCCGAGCCAATCTGCGCACCTGGCTCACCGGCATCCTCAAGCACAAGATCGTGGATGCCATCCGCCGGCAGGCGCGCGAGCCAGTCGTCTCGGCCGACGCGGACGAGGAGCCCGGCGAGATCGACGACTTGTTCAGCGAGCGCGGGCACTGGAACGAGCGGCCCGCGGCCTGGGGCGACCCGGACGGCGCACTCGAGCAAGCGCAGTTCTTCCGCGCGCTCGAGACGTGCCTCGAACGGCTGCCGTCGCGCACCGCGCGGGCCTTCATGATGCGCGAGCACTTGGGCTTCGAGACCGGCGAGATCTGTAAGGAACTCTCCATCACCCCGACCCATTGCTGGGTGCTGCTGTACCGCGCGCGCATGGCGCTGCGCGAATGCCTGCAACAGACCTGGTTCGGAAAATGAAACTGCTCTCCTGCAAGGAAACCACGCGCCTCGTGTCCCAGGGGCTGGATCGCGAACTCGCTTTCGGCGAGCGCGTGGCCCTGCGCGTGCATTTCGCCTACTGCGTGGGCTGCCGCAGGGCCAACAGGCAGATGCATTTTCTGCGCCAGGCCGTGCGGCAATTGCCCGAGCGGGAGTATCTGTACTAGGTCAGTTCGAAGGCTGCGCGTCGGTCAGCCGGTAGAACACGCCCGTGGGATCGTCCTTGAGGACGGCGAGTTTGCCGGTGAGGACCACCGGCTCGAAGGTGTACTTCACCGGCTGCTTCGAGCGAACTTCCACCAGTTGCTCGGGGCCGCCGGGCATGCAAAAGCTGCAGCTTGCCGGCATAGCGGAGAGGATGAAGTGGCTCTGCCTGTCGCCCATCTCGAGCGGCATCATGAAGCCCTGCATCTTCACTTCCTTCCTGTCCAGCGCCGACACGTCGGAGGAGAACTGCGGCACGAACTTGTCCTTCTGCTTCACCAGCTCGACCTGCGACAGCAGCTTCCAGGACACCACGTCCTTGCGCTCCGGCAGCGGCTTGAACATGTCCTGCGGCGCCGAAGGCACCTGCGCGTAAGCCGCGGCGGAGAGCGTGAGGGCAAAAGCGAGGATTGCGGGTTTCATTGCTTCGCTATCCTATCCCTCCGCCAGCACCGGCGCCACCTCCGCGCGCGAAGCGCGCCAGGCCGGCAGCAACGCCGCCAGGGCGCCGACGCCCAGTGCCAACACGAGCAACCACAATTCCCCTGGCGCCCAGGTCCAACCCGTGACCGGCACCTGTTGTACGGCGCGCAACGCGGCGCCCAGCACCTCCATCAAGACATGGCCGAGCGCGAGACCCAGCAGCGCGCCGGCTGCCGACAGAGCCAGCGCCTCGACCAGCAGCAGGCCCATCAACTTCGCGCGCGTAGCGCCGAGCATGCGCATCACGGCGAGGTCATAGCGACGTTCCTGCAACGCGTTGGTCAGTGCGATGAACACCGAGAGTCCGGCGGCGAGCACCAGGACGAAACCGAAGGCGCGCAGCACCTCTACCCCCACGCCGAGCATGCGGAACAGGCGAGCGCTTTCGTAGGCGGGGGAAGCCGCCTGCAGCGTGGGGCCCGCGTTCACGGCGCGCGGCAGCGTCGCCGCGGCGAGCGGGCTCGCGTACTGGACCAACAACGCGGTGACCTCGCGCGGCCCGCCTGGCGGCTTGCCGTGCTCGTGCACCTCCCATACCGACTCCACGCTGGTCAGCACGACACGGTCGATCACCGTTCCGGTCGGCGCGAGGATGCCGACCACCTGGTAGGGCTCTTCCTCGTGTTCCTCGCCGCCATCGCCCAGTCCATGCGCGCCGGCGAACTTCGCGCCCACGCGCAAGCCGGTCGCGCGCGCGGCTTCGGCGCCGAGCACCGCTTGCATGGGCGTTGTCCAGAGGCTGCCTGCGGCAATCCGCGCGCCGTAATGCGCGGGGTAATCGTGGTTGGTGCCCACGATGCGGAATCCCCTGTAGCTGTCGCCAAGCGCCAGCGGGATGGCTCGCTTCACCAAGCGGTGGCGCGCGAGCTCCGTCGCGTCGGCGAGCGGAATATTGCCCGCGGGCGCATCGAGATGGAACACCGCCGAGAGCACCAGCTGCATCGGGCTGCCCTTGGCGCCCGCCACCATGTCGATGCCGCGCGCATCGCGCCCCATGCGCTCCTCGATCTGCTGCGTGGCGAGCATCAGCACCGTGATGGTGGCGATGCCGAGCGCGAGCAGCAGGAGGTTCAGCGCGGTGGCCAGCGGCTTCGCGCGCAGATAGGCAAGGCTTATGCCGGGAAGATTCACGCGCCGAGCTCCAGCCGGTGCGCGAAGCGCGGCTTGGCGCGCGCGTCGTGCGTGGCGACGATGAGGGTCGCGCCGCACTCGGCGGCCTGTGCCTCGAGCAGGTCCAGCGCCGCGGCGCAATGCGCATCGTCGAGATTTGAGGTCGGCTCGTCGGCGATCAGGAGTTTCGGCCGGTTCATCACTGCGCGCGCGACCGCGACGCGCTGCGCCTGGCCGTGCGAAAGCTGGTGCGGGCGGTCGCCCGCGCGGTCCGCCATGCCGACTCCGGCGAGCACCTGCGCGGCGCGAGCGGGCTCCTGCTTCGCCCCGGCCAGGTACTGCGCAAGCAGGAGGTTCTGTTCGACGCTGAGGCTCGCGATCAGGTGCAGCTTCTGCGGCACGATGCCGATCGGCCGGGCGACTTCCACCGTGCCGCTGGTCGGATGCAGGAGTCCTGCCAGGATGTGCAGGAGCGTGCTCTTGCCGCTGCCCGAGGGGCCGAGCACCAGCCACTTGTCGCCCTGCGCCGCCTCGAAACGCTCGAGGCTGAGGACTTCGCGCGCACCGTAGCGGTGGCGCACCCCCTTCAGGCTAAACACTGCTCCAGGCCGGCGAGGAACAGGTCCTTGGGCAGCTTCTTGCCGATGAAGACGAGCGTGGAGTTCTTCTTCTCGCCCTTCGCCCAGGGCTTGCCCATGTCGCCGCCCATCATCATGTGCACGCCCTGGAACACCACGCGCTGGGGCTTGCTCTTCATCCACAGAATGCCCTTGTAACGCAGCAGGTCCGGGCCGTAGACCTGGATCATGCCGGAGAGGAACTGCTCCAGCTTGTCGCCGTCGAAGGGCTTGTCCGAGCGAAACACGAAGGACTCGACCTCGTCGTGGTGCTCGTGATGCGAGTCGATGAGGAACTCCGGGTCGAGTTCGAGGATCGCATTCAAGTTGAAGCCGCGGATGTCGAGCAGCTCCGCGATCGGCGCGTCGCCGAAATGCACCTTCTTCACCGGCGCGCGCGGGTTCATCTTCTTCACCCGCGCGGTGAGTTTCTGCACCTCGTCTTCGGACACCAGATCGGTCTTGGACATCAGGATGCGGTCGGCGAAACCCACCTGCTCCTGCGCCTCGTGGAACTCGTCCAGTTGTTTGGGCGCGTGCTTGGCGTCCACCACCGTGAGGATCGAATCGAGCAGGTAGTAGTTGCCGATGTCCTCGTCGGTGAAAAAAGTCTGCGCCACCGGCCCCGGGTCGGCCATGCCGGTGGTCTCGATCACCACGCGGTCGAACTTCAGTTCGCCTTTCGTGCGCCTGTCCTTCAGCGTGCCGAGGATCCTGATCAGGTCGCCGCGCACCGTGCAGCAGATGCAGCCGTTGTTCATCTCGACGATCTGCTCGTTGGAGCTTTCGATGATCTCGCTGTCGACGCCGACCTCGCCGAACTCGTTCTCGATCACGGCGATCTTGTGGCCGTGGTCTTCCTTCAGGATCCGGTTCAGAAGCGTGGTCTTGCCGCTGCCGAGAAATCCGGTGAGGATGGTCACCGGTACCATTTGTTCCTGTTGCATCTGCGTGCCCCTGCCGCATCGCGGCATGGAAAGAGGGGCACCATTCTACCGCCTCGCTCGGCGCGCCGGCTCACGCGCCGAATCTTTCAGCCAGCGCGGCAAGCGTCATGTTTTCGGCGATCTCGTTGTGCGGGATTAGCACGTAGCGCCACGGCTTGCCGCCGTGCTTCGCCGCGTTGTCGGAAGCGTTCTGGCACCACTTGATGGCGGATTCCTTCTTCAGAAGCACAGCGGAATCCTCCATCTCATTGCTCGCTTTTGGTTCCAGCATGTAGATCGCGCCGTCGGCCTCGGCCACGAAATCTGGCTGGTACTCCAGGTGGTCCGCACCTTGGCGATAGAAGATCTGGAACTGGCCTTTGGCGGGCTTGAACCAGCGGATTGCGTCGCGCTCAAGAATTGCCGCGAGCTTGCGCTCGGCATCTGAACCGAATTTCTGCACCTGGTACAGGCAGCGTTTGAAGCCGCCGAACAGGTATTTCGCCATGTTGCTCTTGTCGGCAGGCGATACACGGTAGTCGGCCGGCGGCTCCTTGGCCACGTGAGAGTAGGCGCTGGGCTTCAGTTCGGTAAAGCCTTTGCTGACTTTCACTTCGTAGCCGACCACGTCTTCCCAATAGTGCGCCTGCATCTGCGCGTGGACGAAGCGGGCGATATCCCGCTGGTAGCACCTCAGGACCTTTGCCGCTTCCTCCTCTGACAGATAGGCGCGGAAATGCTTGACCGTCTGGGTGGCCAGGTCATAGAGCAAATCGGCGTGCTCGTCATAGGAAATGTCGTTGAAGTCCACCAGCCCGCTCACCACGTAATCCTCAAGACGCCGCTCGCCCGTGCCGCCACGCGCCAGGGCCACGATTTCCGTGCCCCCGGTCCGCAGGTACTGCACCCATAGCTCCTCCGAAACGGCCGGGTACTTCAGCGAGTCGAGCTTCAACGTGAACGGCTTGAAGCCCGACTTCACCTCCCCCTTGGGAACGACGAGGATGCGCGGGATGTCTATCGTCTGCTGGGTGACCAGTTCGACCGTCCTGGCAACAACAGCCGCGATGTCCGGCTTCTCGGTGACCCCTTCCAGCTCCAATTGCGCCGGCTGGCGCTGCTCTTCCACGGCCTTGACGATAGCCGCCTGGACAGCAGGCTTCTTGAGGCACTCCACGGTCGGCACGGTCTGAGGCTGGCCTTCCAGCTTGCGGATCACTTCCCAGGCAATCTGCGCGACCTTCTGCTCCTCCGGTTTGGCGAAGGCCGGGGACTGATCCTTGCCCGCGATGGTCGTGCTGCTGGTCGCATGCTCCGGCTGCAGCCCGAGCTTGGTGGCGAGTGTTGTCTGCGACACCACCGTCGCGGTCCTTTGCATCAGCTTGTCAAAATCCAGCTCCGACGCGTTGATGCGCAACGGCGAATCCGGCTTGTTCGCCTCCTCGACAATCTCCTGGAACTTGTCGTGCGCGACGATGTTGAGCCGGTCCACCGCCGTCACGCCGGTGCGCTTGCCGTACGGCAGCCGCAAACCTCGGCCGATGGATTGCTCGATCAGAGTCCGCGCATTCGCCGCGCGCAGCGGCACGATGGTGTACAGGTTGGTCACGTCCCAGCCTTCCTTCAGCATGTTGACGTGAATGACGATTTCGGTGGGCTCATCGGTGTGCTCCACCTTGAGCAGGCGCTCGATCATTTCCTCTTCCTCGGCGCCGCTCTTGCTCGAATCCACCTGGATGACCTTGTCCTTGTAACGGCCCTCGAAGAAGGCGCCGGACTGAATCAGCTTGAGCAACTGGCCGGCATGCGTCGTATCGCGTGCGATGACCAGCAGAAACGGCTTGACGATCGGCTGGTCGCTTTCGCGCGCATAGGTTTCCAGGTCAACTTTCACGCTCTCGTGCAGGCGCACGCCGTCTTCCAGCTTCAGGCGCTCGATCTCCTCCAGGGACATGCCTTGCGGGTTGAAGTTTTTGCGCGTCACCACGGCCGGCTCCTTGACGAAGCCGTCCTCCATCGCGCGCCCCAGCGGGTAGTCGAGAATTACGTTCTTGAACGGTACCGGGCCCCTGGTCGATTCCACGAACGGCGTCGCGGTCAACTCAAGTCCCAGAATCGGTTTCAATTCGTTGATCGCCCGCACCCCCGCGCTCGCACGGTAGCGGTGCGACTCGTCCATGATCAGCACCAGGTCCGGCCGCCCGGCGAGGTAATCGAAATAGCTCTCGCCGATGTACTCCGACAGCCGCTTTATGCGCGGCGATCTGCCGCCCCGCACCTCCGAGTTGATCTTGGAGATGTTGAAGATATTGATCTTGCAGCGGATCAGCGCGTCGAACAGCGTTCCCGCCTTCGCCTCGTAGGAGTCGCCGGTGATGATCTCCGGCGCGTCGGTGGCGAACTCGGCGATGCCCTTGAATACGTACTTGGGCGTGTTGGGGGTGAAGTCGGCGATCAGCTTGTTGTAAATCGTTAGGTTGGGCGCCAGCACGAAGAAATTGTTGACCCCGTGCGCGAGGTGCAGGTAGCTGATGAACGCCCCCATGAGGCGCGTCTTGCCCACGCCCGTGGCGAGCGCGAAGCACAGCGACGCGAACTCCCGCTCGAAGTCCTGCACCGACGGGAACTCGCTACGGATCGCCTCTAGTGCCGCCGCCACGTCCGCCCCCTGCTTCGGCGGCGCGATCTCCGTCACTCGGTCGAGCAGCTCCAGCGACCGGCGCTGCGGCGGCCGCAGCGACAGCCGCCCGGCGATCGCGTTCACCAGCCGGTTCACGCCTCCTCCTCCCCGAACAGCGCCTGCTGCCCCTTCTCCGGCGGCGCCTTGGGCAGGTTCTCCACCTGCAGGCTGTAATCGTCGTGCCCCCACTCACAGCGCGACAGCACCGCCCGCGGAATCTTCTTCACCGTGACATTCGGATACTCGCCCTTGCCGCGAAACGCCGTGCACAGCACCAGCAGCGAGCGTTCCTTCCCGACCTCATCGCTCAACTGCTGCAACTGCTCGTGGCTGAGATTGGCCGTGGTGACATAGATGAAATCCCGCTCCGTCGAATGCCCGTGCTGCCAGTACACCGAATCGCTCGGCGCGTACGTGAATCCCTCCAGCTTGCACAACGCCTCCGCCAGCATCGCGGCGTTGTACTCCTTGTTGATCACCCAGTTGCCCCACTTGTCCTTCTCCAGCAGCGACGGCGCCAGCCGGTAGTACCGGAACCCCCCCGCCGCCCTTCCACCCCACCGCCTCCGTAATCCCGCCCTTGTCCTCGCCGTCGATCACCTTCTTCATCCGCGGGATGATGTGCGTATGGCAGTGCTCGCCCAGCTCCACCATGATCCAGCGGCGGCCCATCTTTTGAGCTACGGCGCCAGTGGTTCCAGAACCCGCGAACGAGTCGAGGACAAGGTCACCAGGGTTCGTTGAGATTGTGAAGACACGCTCGATCAATCCCTCGGGCTTTGGCGTAATGAACAATTCCTCTTCACTCGGAAGGAGTTCCTTGAGGTGTTGCTTTGCCGACTGATTGTGCCCGACCTCTTGGTAGGTCCAGATAGTTTCCGGCACCACTCCCGCGAGAACGTCGGTAAGAAATCGCTTCATGGCCGGGACGTTGTTGCCATCTTTTCCCCACCAGATGCGACCTTCTTTGTCTAACTCAGCGAGTTTCTCCTTGGAAACCCGCCAATACATTCCCTGGGGCGGCCCAGCAATCACGCGACCCGAAGGACAGGTAATCGGATACCTCCCTACGCTGTAATAATTTCTCGCGGACAAGTCGCCCGCCTTCCACGGCCCTCGCTGATCATTGTCGGGATTCTTGTAAGCCTTATCCTGTTGCTCTGAGCGCGGCAGTAAGTTGCGTTGCCACCGCGATGCGTCCTTCGCATAACAAACCACATAGTCGTGATTCTCTGAGAGAAATTTGGCCGAACTTTTCGGCGAATAGACTTTCTCCCAAATTACGGTCGCGACAAAGTTTCGTCGTCCATAAACCTCGTCCATCAAGACCCGAAGATATGGCATTTCGTTATCGTCGATACTTATCCAAATAGAGCCGTCGGCGGAAAGCAATCGCCGAGTGATCTCTAAGCGGTCGCGCATTAGCGAAAGCCAGAGCGAATGCTCAACCCCGTCGTCGTAGTGAGTGAACGCAGAACCTGTGTTGTATGGCGGATCAATGTAAATACACTTTACTTTGCCCGCGAAATCCCCTTCCAACGCCTTCAGCGCCAGCAAATTGTCCGCGAAGACGAGGCGGTTGTCGAAGATGTCTCTGTCTGCCACGCGGTGCTCCGCGTGATATGACTTTGCCTGATCCTCAAGAAGGATTCTCGGCTCGAGCTTTGGCCGGTTCTCTTTTCCGATCCACGTGAGTTCGAGCTTCTGCTTGTTGGCCACGTTGCTGAGGTGACGCCGGATGGTCGCAGGTAGTTCTTATGCCCTAGCGTACCGATACACGCCCTTGACGCTTTGCGCGAGAAACTGTCCTTTTGAAGGTGCCGTCTTCATCTGCTCAAAGACGACCTCTGGCACATCGAAATAGTTATAGATGCCTCCCTTAAGAAATTCGACAACGAGGGTATTTGCCACGGGATCGTATGCGAAGCGCGCAATGTTCGAGGACTCCGGAGTATCTATCCAGTTCATTTTTTCCCTCCTTTTTGGGGTCCAACTACTCCGGCGCCTGCAACAGGCTTCTTATGTTCATACCGCACGCTCTGCTTGCGCCACTGCCGCACCATGGGTGAATAGTCGGCGACATCGCGTTTCTGATTCCACCCTCCAGGCCCGTCATACCCATCCCCAACTAAGCTCCCACGCACAGCTATTCGCGGGTCAGCGCTATCAGGCAGTCGATCCTTTACCGGCACATTGATCAGCGCGCGGATCGGTAGGCTCACTGCTTCCCCGACCACAATGGCTTCCCCGGTCCTGAGGATCGGCAACATCTCAAACAGTCCTTTCAAATTGTCCGACGCGGCGCTCATCACGTGAGCGCGGTCCGTATCGTTTGCCAGTCGCATGGCGAAGATTGTTCCGCACTGAGAAAGTATTGTCGTATCGATCTCCGAAGGCCGTTGGCTAACGATCATCAATCCCACACCGTATTTCCTTCCTTCTTTTGCGATCCGACGAACCGCCGTTGCAGCCGATTTGCCTTGTGTTTCGTGAAGATACACGTGCGCTTCTTCGAGGACGACAAGCAGAGGACGTTCCCGTCCTCCCTCTGGAAGATTCCTCGCCCAAAACAAGGAGTCGAAGAGAATCCGAAGTAGCGCACCTATCAGTTCATTGAGGACGGTAGATGGCACGCCTGACATATCGAGTATCGAGATTGGAGACGGCGAGCCAATCCAGGCTTGCAGCACTGCGTCTAGGTCGCGGGCTGTCTTTCCCTCGATATCAGGACGCCAATCGCTTGGTCCAAATAAAAAAGCAAATCGTGTGTCGCGTAATTTTGATGCAAGACCAGAAAGTTGCTGACGAATTCCAAGCGGATCTCTCCCGTGCTGAACTCGCTCATTCGCCGGCCCGGTAGTTTTCACAGTCCGATACAGCGGAGGCGTCACCGACATAGCGTCACCAAGCTGCGCCGGTTGCCCATCGGGCCCCAAGACATACGCCGGTTCAACGTCGTCAGCCGCGGCCCCCGGCTTAGGAATTAGCGTATGGTGCTCTCGCCTGTGCAACTCGAGCCACAGCTTGTGCAGGCAAAAGGGGACTGGGGAGTCGACAGTTATCACATCGGGGCCCACATCGGGCAACGGCTTGTTGGCTAGAGACTCCCTTTTTAGGGTGAGAACCATCTCCGAGACCGCCCCGCTCTGCGCGTCAGTCAATTTCCCAAACGCCAGATCTACTAACTCGTCAAACGTTAGCGCCCAGAACGGGATGTACAGAGGAATCTCGCCTCGCGCACCCTCCGCTCCGACGCGAAAAATTGACGCGCGATCCTTTAGCGCCCGGGCATACTCACCGTGGATATCAATGACAACAATTCGCGCCGATGGATATCGTTGTGGATGCGAGAGAGCCCCGAGAAGACCGGCAACCGTAGTTGACTTCCCTGCGCCCGTCGAACCGACAATGGCGGAATGCCGAGTTACTAGCTTGTTGACATCGACCAGTGCAGGAATTGATTCTGCGCTGGCCAGTCGGCCGACTGACACGAAGTCATCGGGCTCGCCGGGACCGTAGATGGAGCGAAGGTCGGCCTCTGTAACGATGTGAACACGATCTTCGATGGTCGGATGCTGCGAAACGCCCCGCTCGAAACGTCCGCCAAGCGTCCCTTCTCCGACAAGCTGCACGCGAAGCCACCTATTACCATGGAGCGCACGTTCGTCTTCGTGCTTAGGCGCGGCTCCCGCGCCTACCTGCGACACGACTCCATAGAGATTTACGAAGCCCAACGGAATTCGAACGAAGCTTCCTACTTGACCGATCTTGTACGCTTCGCCTTCAACGAAGGAGAGGCCGGTGACCGTCTCTCCGGTCAGTTCCACAGTCACGGTGGAACCGGTTACATCCTGAACCGTCCCGATTAAAGTCGGATCACCTGGCACTGCCAGAGTCCTCCCGTGGCTCGCGCTGAGCAAGTTGGCGTGCCAAGAACGCCCCGAATGACTGAAAATCCCCCAACAGGAACTTGCATCTCTCGGCAGGTGCGGCCGTTCGAACTCCCAGGTCGCCGATGCGGACCGCTAAGCCGTGAAGAGAGTCATCCGAACGCGCGTCTGAGTGCCAATTCCTTTCAACGGATCCTATGACGGCCCCATCAGCGCCAAGCACGCTTAGATTCGGATGCCTACGCGCTTTCGCCAACCCCTGTTGTGCGGTAGCTCGATCGCCAAATACCAAGCCGAAGCAAATTGCCATCGGATTTCCGCTCAATCCCTGCAAGATTGCCTCGTTCAAGTGCTGGTCCGAAAACGAGTATCCACAGGTAATCAGCACTGCCTGCCCGTTGGCCACGAAGGACTTCAGGCGATCGAGCATCGCGAGATAGGGAAGGCGCCGGCTCTGGTCATACTTTAGATGGGACGGATAGATCATCTGACGATCGCCTGCTTCACCGGTTGCACGACGTTCAACATCGCCTATCGGCGAGCGCCACCAGTTAATCGAACCATGCACCTTCCAGAGACGTGCCCAGCGCGCAGGGAGCTTGTCCTGCTCCATCGACGGCAAGTCGAAGAATGTTCGACGTGACCCTACAAAACCATCGAAATAGGGGACTCGTTGTGCCTCCAGCGCTTGCTCCATGAGAAGGTCGTAGTTGGAGGTGAATATTTCGACTGCATTGCTTCGCGCTATTCCTGCGATCCACGCCGCCAAGTTATGGTACGGGCTATCGTCTCCCGGTAGGCTCGCGTTGACGATCTCGGTGGTCAATTTGCAGATCTCCGTATCCAGCGCGACAAGGGAATCCGTCGTTAGACCATCCACGGCACCGCCGCCTGCGACCTCGCCGAGAACACGAATGTGACTAAGGATGTCCTCTACATTTGGGTTCTTGTTTCCACTCTTGTCCAAACGACTAAGGATTGTCGCGAACTGATCCTTGAAAGTGTCCGACGCCTCGATGGCTTGGCGGACGCGCGCGGTCAATCCCGCGGTATCCGGAACGAGCGGACGCGAACCCGACCCTTCCACAACCCGGATCGATGTTGGACACCCTGCTCCAATAAAGAATGCAACTCGCATCTTGTCTGGTGCGAGCGCCTGCTGCAAAAGATTCGCTTGACGATAGGGACAATGTGCTTGTGCGTTCTCGTTAGATACCGCGGCACCTTTCGCGCTCGCGTCGGTCGGCGTATCTGATGTCGCGGCCATTACTCCGCCTCCCGCTCAGTTCCGGCTGAGCTCTCCAAGACTTTCATGCTGAGCCCTTCGATTTCGTCCAGCGACTTACCAGCAATACCCTGCAAATCTCCATACATCCCCACTGTGGCTTGCATTACTTTCTCAATCTGTTCATCCCGCTTTGCCCATTGCTTAGTAATCGCCTTCTTCTCCTTATCGAGATCCTCCTGCATAGAGGAAAATGCCTCGACAATCGCCTGCACACGCTGACGGAATCGGGGCCCGGTGAGGTACTGGTAGACCATCTCCGTCTTCGTCTGCTGACCCTCTCCCGCCTGCCGCGCGGTCGCGAGGTCGATCAATGACCGTCTGAGGGTTGTCGCGAGGGGTATGGCGACGCGCGGGTGGGTGACCCAGACGCCCTCGACCAACTCGAAGCTGTCCACTCCCTTGGGCAAGGCCACGCTGGTGAGGATCGCGACTTCTGCCTTGGCTTCGCGCTGGTCTTCGCGCAGCTTGACCAGCCAGCCGTCACTCCAGCCCTTGGTGCGCTTGGACTCCCAGAGGATGGTGCCGCAGGCCTGGCCAAGTGGCCCGAGAACATGGTGGAGGACGTCGCCACCGTGGACGCCCTTGGGGACGGGCTCGATGGTGTCGCGCGGGAAGCGCGTGCGCAGCAGGGATTCAAGTTCGAGTTCCATGACTTCGCCCTGCAACTGCTGGGAACCCTGCTCGGCTCTGCGCTTGAGTTCCTCGATCTGCTTTTGCATCGAGGAAATTGTCTGCTCCTTCTCCGCGACCTTGAGCCTCAGCTCGCCCTCGACTTCCTTGCGGGCCTGCTCGCGCGTGGCGTTGAGGCCCTCTTGGACGCGCTTCTCGACGGACAGGTCCGCTTCGCGCAGCTTGGTGTCGAGCTCGCGCTGCTTGCGCAGGAGATCAGCCTGGGCTTTCTGCGCTTCGGCGAGCTTGGCGTTGTTCTCGGTAAGGGTCTTCTCCAGGTCAGCGACGGCGCGGGTTTTCTGCTCGAGCTCGGTGGAGAGCGCGAGCTTCGCCTTGCGTGCTTCCTCGGTCGCGATCTTCGCGGCTTCTTCCTTCAGCGTAGCGGCAAGGTCGGCGTCTTTCTGCTTCAGGCGCTTCTCGAAATCCAGGCGCGTCGCTTCCAGTAGCGGCGCGGCGAGCGACTCGGTCAGCTTGATCTCGGTCTTGCAACTAGGGCAGGTGATCGTGGGTTCAGCCATTGGGAATTTCCTGGCGATCAGGTAGCGTCTTTGGCATCGTCATCCGTGCCGAGCAGGCCGCCGGCGTCCCTCTTGTCCAGTTCCAGCTTCGGCGTCGCGCCCTTGAGGCGCTTCGCCACTTCCTTGATGTGCTCGGCCGGCGGAATGTTCTCAGGCAAGGTGCCGCCGATCCGCTTGATTGCGTCACGCACTTCCTTTCCGACCTGTTCATGGGTCTGGATCGCCTGGGGCTGGCTGCGCACGCGCTCGCGCGCCAGCTTGTCGCGGGTCTGCGTCATGCGGAACTGGTTGGCGGCCAGTTCCGTGGCGTTCATGCGATCCAGCAGGTTGTCCTTGTCGCCGATGGCCTTTTTCTGTTTGATCGCGTCGCGGCCCAAGCCGCCGTACAACCCCTTGTAGCCGGCATCGTGGAAGACGCCGAACATCTTGCCCTGCACACCCGCGTCCTGCGCCGCGCTGGACAGGGCCTTGAACTCCTCGGCAGTCTGCTTGCGCAGTTCGAGCCGCTCGACATCGGCGGCGGCCTGGTCGCTCAGTTCCTGGCGCCGTGCCTGGACGGCGAAGTACTTCTGCGCGTGTGCGATCTCGGGCTTGCGCGGGTCGCCGTTCTGGGCGATGAGGTAGCAGGCGAAGCGGGAGAGGTGGAAGTCCTCGACCTGGCGCTGGCTGCCGGAACCGAGTCCGACCATTTTGCCGGCGCCGGCAAAATGGTTCGCGGGGTTGTTGCCCGAGGTCTCGCACGATGTGATGGCGCGCTCGATGGCCTGTTCGAAGCGCCGCCACTGGCTGTAGCCCAGCAGCGGCTGCAGTTTGCGGGCGCTCCAGTACTCGGCGCCATGCTCGTTGCTCTGCTTGAGGGTCTCGAACGAATCGCGCGACGCCGGCAGTTGGGTCTTGCTCATTGCAGCCTCCGCTGAGAGACCAATACTGTATGGATTTCCACCTATGGCCGCAAGCGTGATTCCAGTTCTTCGACGACCCTGCCGCAGAGCGTTACGCCAGGTTCCAGCGCAGGGCCAGCAGCTCCTGCCGTCCGGTTTTCTGCTGCAACTTCCCCTCGATGTTGCCGATCAGGTCCTCCCGCTGCCGGTCGACCTGGTCCTGGGCGTCGAACAGCGAGCGGCGTCGCTGGTTGCGCTGGGCTTCCAATGCCTTGATCTGCTTTTGTCCTGCGAGTTTTTCTTCCAGCGTGAGCGCGGTGGTCGCCACGCGCCGGGCGTCGCGGATCTGACGGTCGAGTTCCTTGATCTCCCGCTCAAGGCCCAACTTCAAGTCGTCCGCCCAGCCTTCAAGCTTGTCGATTTCCGCCTCGAAGATGCGGGCATTGCGCTCGGAGATGCCGCGCTGGATCGCTTCCTGTCTGGCCGCAACCACTGCCTCCAGCGGCGCGCCGGGAGAAGGGGCGGCCGGCTGACCGACCACCCGTCCGGGCAGCGTGAGCAGGCGCAACGCCACACCGTGGTCCATTGCAACGCCATTGTCGGTCACGGCGGCGACGATCAGGTGGTCTTCCGCCTGATCCAGGGATTCGATACTGACCTGGCAGAGCGAGAGCCAGCCGGACTTGCCGACCAGCGGTTCGAGCAGCGTGACCTTCCCTTCATGATCGGCGTAGGTGAGCTGGATCTCGGCGGGAGCCAGTTCGCGGTTCTTCGCCTGCGCCAGCACGGCCTCAGCGAGGGGATGTGTCATCCGGTAGAGATGGGCATCGCCCGAGCGCCGGGGAAGCTCGTAGAGTCCCAAAGGAATGGCGTCGCCGAAGGGACAGGATGTCAGCCGGAACGCCGATTCGTCGATGAACTCGGCATGGCCTTCAAGCTCGTGCCGGCTGACCTGCATGAGCAGGCGCTCGAAACGGTTGAGGTAGGCCTTGGAGTCCCGGTCCCTTACCTTGAGTTTCTCGCGCACTTCATCGTCGAAGTTCTCCAGCAGCTTCTGCCGCGTGCGGGAGATCGACTCGTTGATCTCGAAATTCAGTTCGAGCTGAAGCTGGTCGAAGGCGATCTGGATCTCATCCGGTTTGCGGAATCGCTGGTAGATGGCGGCAATACGCTTCTCGAAATCGACGCCCGATTCAATCGCGCCCAGGATTTCATCGCTCGCTCCGAACACACCCTCGAATAGCTTGAACTTCTCGGACAGCAATTCGAAAACGCGCCGGTCGGCGTCGTTCTTGCGATTCAGGAAATTGACGACCACCACGTCGTGCTGCTGCCCGTAGCGGTGGCAGCGGCCGATGCGCTGCTCGATGCGCTGCGGATTCCAGGGCAGGTCGTAATTCACCACCAGCGAGCAGAACTGGAGGTTGATGCCCTCCGCGCCCGCCTCTGTGGCGATCATGATGCGCCCCTGCTCGCGGAAGTAGTCCACGAGCGCGGAGCGTATGTCCGCGGAGCGCGACCCGGTCACGCGATCCGTGCCCTGATGCCGGGCGAACCACGCGGCGTAGATTTCCCTGGACCGGTCGTCGGTATTGGAACCGTTGAAAAGGACGATGCCCTCTGCGAACGGGCTGTCGGCCAGCAGCCGCAGGAGATAGCTCTGGGTGCGCCGGGATTCGGTGAAGATGATCGCCTTCTGCGCGCCGCCAAGCTTGGCGGCCTTGCCGAAAGCGATATCGAGCGCCTTCAGCAGCGCCTTGCCTTTTGCGTTGTGGTGAATCGACGTAGCGAGGCTCGCGAACCCATCCAGATCGGCGATCTCACGCTCGATGGCGGCGCGGTCACCCTCGGAAAGAGGCGCGGCGGGATCATCTTCGTCCCACTCCTCTGCTGTCTCGTCGAGCGCCTCGTAGTCCTTGTCGAGTTCTTCCTCGAGAGCTTCGCTCGGCTCGCTTTTCTTGAGCCTGGCCTTCAATCGCGCAGACATCGAGGTCAGTGCGCCAGCGATGGCGAAGGTGGACGAGGCGAGGAGCTTGCGGAGCACCAGGGTGATCAGGGTCCGCTGACTCGCGGGCAGGGCTTGCAAGTTTTCCCGCTGCAGATACTCCGACACCACGTGATAGAGCTTGTCCTCGCTTTCCTCCGGCGTGAACTCCTCCACCATAGGCAAACGTTTCGTAAACTTGATATAGGGCAGCACCTGACGCCGCAAAGTCCGGTGGCAAATCGGCTTCAGCCTCGCCTTGAGTGTCTCGAATACCTTGTCCTGGTCGAGATTGGCAAACTGCTCGCGAAAGCTTTTCAGGTCGCCGAAAGCGTGCTCGTCGATGAAACTGACCAGACCGAACAGTTCGAGGAGGGAATTCTGCAAAGGCGTCGCGGTGAGCAGGAGTTTGTCCTTACCGGCCAGTGCGAGCTTGAGCGTATTGGCGATGACATTTGAAGGTTTGTAGACGTTGCGAAGCCGGTGCGCTTCGTCAATAACGACGAGGTCCCACGCCATGCCGTGGACATCACTCGCCTTGCCTTTCGCGAACTGATAGGAACAGATGACGATCTCGGGTCCCTCGAACGGACGGAATTGGCCCTGCTTTATCGCCGCGTTGTACGACTTCGATTCCAGAATGCGGCAGGGCAGGAAGAATTTTTCAGTCAGCTCCTGATACCACTGCTTGCGCAAGTTCGACGGTGTAATGACGAGGATGCGGCGTTTGCGTTCCGCCCATTTCTGCGACAGCACGAGGCCCGCTTCGATTGTCTTACCGAGTCCGACCTCGTCGGCGAGCAATGCGCCCTTTGAAAGCGGCGACTTGAAGGCGAACAGAGCGGCGTCAATCTGATGAGGATTCAGATCGACCCGCGCATCCGCAAGAGCGGCCGCAAGCTTCTCGACACTATCGGGCGGACAGCGGCGCGTGAGCTCGTAGGCGAAGTACTTGGCGTGGTAGTCGGTCAGTTCCATCGGCACACGCAAACTGCAGTGGCATCACCCGCCGTCAATCAACCCTTCATCACCAGCAACCCCTTCAGATAATCCCCCTCGGGGAATTCGAGCGCGACGGGGTGGTCCGCCGCGGCGCCGAATTTTTCGATGATCTTGGCCTCCACGCCCGCGTCGAGAGCCGCGCCGGCGACGATCGACTGGAACAGCTCCGCCGAAACACCGCCCGAACAGGAGAATGTGGCAAGCAAGCCTCCCGGCGCCAGCAGCTTGAAGGCGAGCAGGTTGATGTCCTTGTAGGCGCGCGCGGCGTTCCTCGCCTGCGCCGCGGTGGGCGCGAATTTGGGTGGATCCAATACGATCAGGCCGAAGTTCTTCGCGCCGTCGCGCAACAGGCGCAGGTGGGCGAAGACATCGGCCTGGACGAATTCGATCTTCGCAGCATCGAGCGGATTCGCAGCCAGGTTCTCGCGCGCGACCTCCAGCGCTGGCGCCGAACTCTCCACCGCCAGCACGCGCGCCGCCCCGCCCGCCAGGGCTGCGATGGCGAAGCCGCCGGTGTAGCAGAATCCGTCGAGCACCTCGCGGCCCGCGGCCAGTTCGCGCACGCGCTGGCGGTTTTCCCGCTGATCCAGAAAGAAACCCGTCTTCTGCCCCTGCTCCACGTCCACGCGGAAATGCAGGCCGTATTCCGTGATCGGGCAGCGTGAGGCGTTACGGTTGCCGCGCGCGAACCCGACTCTCGGTTCCAGCCCTTCGAGCTTGCGCACCTCGGCGTCCGACCTCTCGAATATCGCTTCGCAGTGCGTTGCCTCCACCAACGCGTCGAGGATCGCCTCGCGCCAGCGTTCTGCACCCGCGGAGAGGAACTGGACTACAAGTACATCGGCATAGCGGTCGACAATCAACCCGGGCAAACCATCCGATTCCCCGTACACCAATCGCAAAGCGT
>Ga0247727_10008470_pt1 | contig 19072 bp, 14 predicted proteins | sample WisWelCaveWW1625_FD_202498 | JGI IMG/M metagenome (GOLD analysis project Ga0247727, IMG submission 202498) | Biofilm microbial communities from Wishing Well Cave, Virginia, United States - WW16-25 | ecosystem: Environmental > Aquatic > Deep subsurface > Groundwater > Cave microbial mat | place... | reverse complement strand
TGCCCGTCGCCCAGAAGTGCCGTCACCAGCGTGACGTCATCGTGGCTAATGACGGCGTCGAGCGCCTTGTCGCCGTCGAGATCGCCCAGCACCGGGAGCGGCCCCGAACCGGCCCGTGCCGTCGCCGAGCCACACGAAAACACCGTGGCTGTCGTGGCCGGTCGCGACCAGGTCGGGCGTTCCGTCCCGGTCGAGGTCGCCTACCGCGGCCAGGTGTGGCAGAGACGAGACCGGAAGCGGCGATCCCGGGGCGTGTGCGAAGCCGCCGCGGCCGTTCCCGAGGAGGATCGAAACGGTGCTCGTCGCGCCGTCGGTCAGCACGAGGTCCGGCTTCCCGTCTCCGTTCAGGTCGGCGGTGGTGATGCCGTTCGGCCGCCCGCCCACGGCGAAAGGCGAGCCGGGAGCGGGCGCAAAGCGAAGCGGCGCCGCCGACGCCTCCCCGCCGAAGGCGGCTGCGACCAAGGGCGCGACGGCACAGGCCAAAATCCGCATCACGCAACCTCTCCTGTTCATGACGATTTCATCAGTGCCAATCCTGGCCCGGTAATCATGACAGGCGCTGACATATTTGCGTCGTATCTTGTCCTTGTCGACCGGGGCGGAGAACCCCACAAAACGAGGAGGCGGCGATGAATTGGACCGAGTTCTTTGCGGCGCAGCTGGAGCGAGAAGCCCCGCTCTCGCGGAAGGCGCTCGAGCGAGTCCCGGAGGGACGGCCGGACTGGAAGCCGCACGACAAGTCGATGCCGCTTGGCTATCTGTCGCAGCTCGTCGCGACGATGCCGAGCTGGATCGCCATGGCGGTGCTGCAGGACGAGCTCGATCTCAACCCGCCGGGCGGGTCGGGTTACGAGCCACCCGCGACGGACACGTCCGCGAAGCTGCTGGCAGCCGGCGACGAGGCGGCCGCCAAGGGGCTCCTTGCCCTGCGCCAGACCACGGACCAGCACCTCGGGACGCCCTGGAAGCTGCTCGTGGGCGGACACGTGGTGATGGAGAAACCCCGATACGAGGTCATCGCCGACACCTTCACGCACCTCGCGCATCACCGCGGGCAACTGACGGTCTACCTGCGCCTCAACGGCGCGGCCGTGCCCTCCATATACGGGCCCTCGGCGGACGACGCCAGCTTCTAGCGATCGGAAGCCGGCTCGGCGCACCGTTCCGCCAAGCGGAGAGCTTGCGTACTCTGAGTCAGGGTTCGCGCCGCCAGTGCGGCGAGACGGCCACGTACGAGGCACCCAGTTCCGAAACCGAAGCGCACCCCAGCAGCTTGAGCGTGCGCACGAGATCGGCGCGCAGGATCTGGATCGCCTTCGTCACGCCGGCCTCGCCGCCCGCCCCGAGGCCGTAGGCGTAGGCACGCCCCACGAGGACCGCGCGGGCGCCGAGACACAGCGCCTTGACGATGTCGCCGCCGCGGCGAATGCCGCCGTCCAGCAGAACCTCGACGCGGCCGCCCACGGCGGCCACGACCTCGGGCAGGACCCGTAGAGTCGCCGCCACGCCATCGAGCTGCCGGCCGCCGTGGTTCGACACCACGACAGCGCTGGCCCCGCCGTCCACGGCCCGACGGGCATCGTCGGCGGTGTGAACGCCCTTGATCACGATCGGGCCGTTCCAGGCGTCGCGGAGCCAGCGCAGGTCGTCCCAGCAGACCGCCGATTGCTCGAGGGCCGCGCCGACGTCCGCGTAGGGCATCGGGCCCTCGGGAAGGACGACGTTCGGGAAGCTCATCAGGCCGCCGTCGGCCAGGAAGTCCAAGAGCCATCGCGGCCGGGCCAGGAACTGCCCGACGAACGGCAGCATCGACAACGGCCGGCCGCTCACCAGCTCCTTCGTCCCGTTCCGGACGTCCCGCTCGCGAAGCCCGGCGACCGGAGTGTCGATCGTGACGACGAGCGCCGAGAAACCCGCGGCTTTGGCTCGCGCGATCGCGCCGAGCGCCACGTCTCGGCCACCGCAGAGATAGACCTGGTACCAGCACGGTCCGCTCGTGGCGGCCTTCACTTCCTCGAGGCGCGTTCCCGACAGCGTCGAGAGCGTATAGATCGTGCCGGCAGCGCCCGCGGCGCGCGCCGCCACAGCCTCGCCACGCGGATAGAACAGTCGACAACTGCCGACCGGCGCGAGCAGCAAGGGGAGGGCGATGTCGGTCCCGAGGACGCTCGTCCGCAGGTCACATCCCTGGGTAACCACCGCCGAGCGGGGTCGAAGCGTGACGTCGTCGAAGACGCGGCAGTTCTCGCGCAACGTCACTTCCCCGTCGGCGCCGCCGTCTATGTAGTCGAAGGCCACGCGGGGAAGCCGGCGCTGGGCAAGGCGCCTGAGATCGGCGATGTTGACGACCTGCGCAGACGTGACCGTGCGTGACATCGCTCTTGGTTCGAGGACTCTATCCCATCGCCCGGCACAGTGTCCTCGGCCATGCGATCCCTTCGTACGACGTCGGCATGGAGGCCACGCTCCCGTGGTTGACAGCGGGGTCGCCCGTTCCGGACTATGCTTTCGCCTCGGACGGGAGGGAGCGTGACCGACCGCAAGAAGCTGGGCCTCGAGGCCACCAACCAGGCCTTCATCCGCTACGACCAGGTCGAGAAGAAGCAGGAGTATCACCTGGCCGAGGGCACGCACGCCGAAGCCTTCGACGAGGACTACCGGATCCGGACGTGCGACATCGGCCGCTTCCTCCACGGCGACGCGGCGGACCGAGAGGCCTTTGCCCGCGAGCTGGGCGGAGCGCTCCGTGAAATCGGCTTCGCGATACTCGAGGGGCACGACGTCGACCTCTCGCTCTACGAGACGGCCGAGGAGGCCGTGGTCGAGCTCTTCACGGCTGTGAGCCTCGAAGACAAGCTGCGCTTCCGGGCCCGTCGCCACGGCTCGGTCAACCAGGGCTACTTTCCACTCAAGGAGACGAGCGACATCCATCCGGATCTCGTCGAAGGCTGGGTCTTCTGCCGGCGCGCCTTCGACCTCGGTGAGGATGCGGCGCATCGGGTCCCGGACTTCTGGCCACGCCCGGAGCTCGAGCCGGTTTTCCGCCGGCTCTGCCTGGCCCACGAGGCGTTGATCCTGCCCGTGATGCAGAGCCTGCTGCGCTACCTGGGCGGCGACGAACACTTCTACGACCAGCGGCTCACGCGCACGAACTTCGGCCAGCGCCTCAACTACTACCCACCGCTCTCGATCGAGGACGAGGCCTCGGGCGCAGGGCGCATGCTGGGCCACGAGGATGTGGACCTCTTCACGTTCCTCCCCGCCCCGCAGGTCGAGGGACTCCAGGTCCTGAACCGCTCGAACATGAAGTGGATCCGGCTCTTGGCGCCGCGCGGGACGATCATCTTGAACACCGGCGACTACATGCAGCGGATCAGCAACGACATCCTGCCTTCGACCACGCATCGCGTCAGCTTGCCGCGCGACCCCACGCTGCGACTCGAGCCCCGGGTCTCGCTGCCGATGGCCGTCTACGTCTGGGAGGACGAGCTGCTCGAGGTCCTGCCCGGCCTCGGGCCGCCGAAATACGAGCCGATCAAGGCGATCCAGTTCCACACCCGCACCACGAGCAAGTACTACGGCGACGACTACGCGGTCGGCGAGTAAGCGACGATCGCCCGGCTGGCCAGGTAGGTCGCGGCCAGTGCTCCGAGCACGATCGCCGTTACTCCTGGCTGCTGCCAGGCGGCCCCCGCGAAGAGCAACAGGTAGATCAAGGCGAAGAGCAAAGGCAGCAGCGGGTAGAGCGGCACATGGAACGGGGCCTCGGGCTCCCGAGCCCGAAGGCGGAGGAGCACGGCCACCATGAAAGCGTCGGTCAGCAGTATGAAGACGATGGCCAGCGAGAGCAGCCGCTCGAAGCTGCCCGTCGCGAGGAGAATCATGGCGACCACGCTCACGAGGACCATGGCCGTAGAAGGCGTACCCCCGGCATTCACACGGCCGAGCGCCGCCGGGCCCAGGCCGTCGCGCGAAAGGCCGAAGACGACGCGCGGGGTGACGAACAGGTTGCCGTTGAGCGAGCCGAGCACGACGAGCAGCGCCAGGGCGGCCATCACGGTTCCCGCCCGTCCTCCGAAGATCGCCGCCACCAGATCCTCGGCCACGAGGCTCGAGGCAGCGATCTGATCGAGCGGGAGCACGTGCAGGAAGGCCGCGTTCAAGACCAGGTACAGGAGCGTGACCGAGAGGATGCCGGTGAGGAAGACTCGAGGGAGGTTGCGGCCGGGATCCACCACCTCCTCCGCGATCTTGGCCGCGTCGGGGTAGCCGTAGTAGGTCCAGATCACGGCCTGGAACGCGACGGCCAGCGCTCCGAGCGTGGCGAGGCCCGTGGGCGCGGCCGGGAGCGCGGTGGTCCAGCCCGCGCCGCTGCCGCGCAGGCCCGCCGCCACCACCACCGCGAAGAGAGCCAGGACCTTGGTGGCCGTGGCCAGGTTCTGCGTGGAGCGTCCGGCCCGCACGCCGATCAGGTTGAGGCCGGTGAAGGCGGCGACGAGCACCAGGCCGAGGCCGCGAGCCGTGTGGGCCGGCCACGCCAGAAGCCGGGCCAGGTACTCCCCGCTCACCATGCCGATCGCCGCTATGGCCGCGCTGTAGATCCCGAGCGCCTCGATCCAGCCGATGACGAACCCGGCGCGCCGCCCGAACGCTTCGCGCGCATAGACGTACTTCCCGCCGGCCTGCGGATGCCGCGTCGCGAGCTCGGCGAAGACGAGCGCGCCCATGAGTCCCACGAGCCCGCCCAACCCCCAGGCCACGAAAGTGAGCAGGGGACGCCCGAGCTGGCCCGCCACGAGGCCCGGTGTGCGGAAGATCCCCGTGCCCACCATGATCCCCACGACCATGGCGAGGCCGTCGACCGTGCGCAGCGTCCGCGAGAGCCGGGTCATGCGCCGTGACATACTCTCTCAAGCACACTGAGATCGTGCAACGGGCAGCCCTCCGGAGGTGTCGCCCTGAGCGTAGCGGTGGCCGTTCGGTTCCTCCTTTCTCTCGCTTGTGCGGCCACGCAGCCGCCCCTGCTGGTCGAAGCGCCCGGCTCGCCCGTATACGTCGGCCCCGAGCCGTCGGCACCGGTCCTCGCCGACTTCGACGGGAACGGGACGCTCGATGTCGTCGTCGTTCACGCCGCAACCGGCGAGGTCAGCGTGCTCCTGGGGGATGGCCGCGGGCGACTTCGTCCCAGGCCCGGGCCGAGGGCCACCACCGGCATCAGGGACGCCCGCTGGACGGCCACCGGCGACGTCAACCGCGACGGACGGCCCGATCTCGCCGTGGCCAGCCACGAGGACGCCTTCAAGGTCGCCGTGTGGCTCGGTGACGGAAGGGGTGGGTTCGACCCGGCGCCAGGGTCGCCGGTCGCCTCGCGAGACTCAGCGGACCCACACACGCACGGCATCGCGCTCGGCGACATGAACGGGGACGGAGCTCTCGACCTCGTCACGGCCAACGCCGGCCGCGCCGACTTTGGTTTCGAGAACAGCCTCTCGGTCCTCCTCGGCGACGGACGGGGCTGGTTCGTCCCCGCGCAAGGATCACCATTCAAGATCGGGAGGATGCCCGCGTCGTTGGTTACCGCGGACCTCGACGGCGATCACGACCTCGACGTCGTCACGACCAACGAGGCGAGCCACGATCTATCGATCGTCCTGGGCGACGGTCGCGGAAGAGCCACGGCCGCCGCGCCGGTGCCGCTCGCCGGTCAGGGCATGATACCGGGCGACCTCGACGGCGACGGCGATGCCGACATCGTCGTCACCACCGACGACGCCACTCGGCTGAGGGTGCTCCTCGGGGACGGCCACGGCGGCTTCGTGCCGGCTCCGGACCCGCCCCTGGCGCTGGGACACCAGGCCTGGTCGCTCCGCATCGCCGACATGGACCGCGACGGACGGATGGATGTCGTGGCTGCCGGCGCTCCCGGGCACGTGAGCGTCTTCCTGGGAACCGGCGGGGGCCGCCTCCGGGCGGCGCCGGGATCTCCCTGGCGGACCGGACGCCTGCCCGCCGTGGCGGTCGGGGACCTCGATCACGATGGCCGCCCCGACGTCGTGACCGCGAACCGAGAGACCGGCGACTTGACGATCCTGCTGTCCCACGGCATGGGGCGGTGGCAGCCACTGGGAGAAGCGGCCGTGAAGCGCACTAGCGCGCCGTCGCGAGCGGCGGCCGAGCAGCCGCCGCGATGTCCTGCCATCGGAACAGCAGGAAGTTCCGGCTGGAGCTATTCATCGCGGCCAGCAGACCGCCGGGGAACGCGGGTGCAAGGGGAGCCGAGGTCACCTCGAGGCCGTCGGTCGCGTCCGCCCCGCCCTTGAAACACAGCAGCACCTTCGAGTGGTCGTGCGGATCGCCGGGTTCGCCTTCGCGCCGATACACGAGGAACACGCTTTCGCCGTCGATCTGGTCGACCGACACGATGTAGCCCCTGCCGCCAGGCAGGGCGTAGATTCCGAGACCTTCGCGATCCTGCCGGTATCCGCTGGTGCCGAACAGCGCGAGCTCCTGGCTCGCCTCTCCCGCGTCGGGATCGGCGCGGTACTTGTGGATGCCGGTGTCCTCATCCGCGTAGTAGACGTAGCCGAGCTCGTCGTCGACCACGATGGCCTCGATCTCGCCTCTCCCGCTGAACGCGCCGAAGCGCCGCACGAAGCTCGCCTTCACGCGGCCCGTGCCGTCATCCTGCAGCCGGTATTGCCAGAGATAGCCGTGGGTCGGGCCGGCCTTGGGCGAGACGATCGCGAAGACGGCGCCGTCCCTGGTCCGCCGGTACAGGCCGATGCCCATGGGCGCTCCTTGGTCGTCCGGGGCGCCTTCCAGAATCGGCATCTGGCCCGACGAGACATCCCTGACGCGGCCTCCGTCCGCTGCGATCGCATACACGCGCAGCCGCCGTCCGAGCCGCTCGGTCAGCACGACGACATCGGTAGCCGCACCGCCTATCTCCAGGCCGTATTCGACGTCGCTGTTGTTCGGACGATTGGGACCTTTGAGGAGCTCTTGGAGCTTCCCGTCCAGGGCGAATACGGCCAGGGCTCCGTCAGGCGCCGCGACCTTCAGCGTGCCAAAGACGAGGCTCTTCGCAGGCTGGCTACGATTGACCCAGATGGCCGGATCGTCCAGATCTTGCGGCAGCGGCTCCGTCGCGCGGAGTGATTGGACTGTGACGAGCGGCGGGCCGGACAAGGCGGCCGGAGACCCTCCACACGAACCCGACTGGCAGGCGCCGGTGGCCAGCGCGAGCGCCGCCGCGCGCAGACGGGACGAGCGCGCAGCCATGTCCCGATGACTAGAAGTTCACGCGCAGCATGAACTGCATCTGGCGTGCCGTGCCCGTGCCGAACGTGCGATTGAGAGGCGCCGTGATCAGCCCGAAGCTCGGTCCGGCACTCAAGTTCGTCTGCGGGTCGCCGAGCTGGTCGCGATTGAGCACGTTGAAAACCTCCCACCGTAACTCGGCGCTGCGCTCGCTACCGATTCCGAACCTCTTTCCGAGGGCCAGGTCGAGCTGCACCAGGCCGGGACCGGCGATGATGCCCCGTCCGGCGTCTCCCCAGGTGCCCCGCGCCGGCACCACGAACGCAGCCGGGTTGATCCATTGGGTAGCGCTCGGGGCGCCCGGCGGCGCAAGCGGGACACCCGGCACGCGGTTCGGGCGCTGGTTGGTCGTGTTGCCATCCGGCAGGTCCAATGAGCTCCTCGTCAGTTGAACCGTCAGGGCCCGGCCGGTCCGCGCCTGCAACAGGCCCGAGAGCTGCCAGCCACCCAACACGAGATCGGCCAGGCCTCCCTGGTTCAGGTACCGGCGACCCGCGCCGAACGGCAACTCGTAGATCCAGTTCACGGTGGCCGTGTGGCGCACGTCCTGGGCGCTGTTGCCCCGATCCGCGCGACGGTCGTTGACGTTCTGCGGCTCCGACGCCTCGCCGCCGCCCACGGATGCGTCGTTGATCGCATGCGACCACATGTACTGCGCGCCCAGCAGGAAGCCGTTGACCATCTGCCGGTGCAACGACACCTGGAGGCCGTGGAAGTTGCTGTTGCCGTCGTTCGCCTTCATGTCCACCCGGCTGAACTGGGAGAGCGGCCGCTGGCCGGTCGCAGGGTCGATCAGGTTGACGAAGCTACGGGAGAACAGGTGGTGACCCTGGTTGCCCACGTATCCGACCTGAAGCACGCTGCGCCAGGGCAGCTCCTGTTGCACGGAGAGGCCGTAGCTCTCGCTGTAGAGGTCGCGGCGGCGGCGGTCCAGCGCGCGGGGCGCGAGGCCGGCGGACCGCGCCAGCGGCAGGAACGGATCGATCGGGTAGCGCAGGGTCGGCACGTCGGCGCGGGCGAGGCTGAAGCGCTCTCCAAAGCTGTCGATGGGGGCGTGGACGTCGTCGTTCTGGCCGGGACCGAAGAAGATCCCGAAGCCGCCGCGGATGACCGTCTTGTCCTCGAAGATCCGAGGCGCCCAGGCGAAGCCGAGACGGGGGCCGAAGTTGTTCCAGTCCGGCTCGTAGAAAGGCGTACCGGGAGGACAGAAGCCCCCGCAGTCCAGCGCGAAGACCTTCGCCCGTCCCTCCGCCTCTTTCGCCACCGAGTAGAGCTCGTAGCGGAGGCCGAGGTTGAGCGTGAGGTTGGGCCGCGGTTTGAAGTCGTCCTGGACGTAGCCGAAGAAATACCAGCGGCGTCCGTTCAGCAGCGGGTCGTCGATGCTGGAGAAGGTGTTCATGCGGTTGGCGAGGAAGTCCGGCCGGCTGGCGTAGGCGAAGCTGGTCGTCCGGCCCTCGGACACGTCCACGTGGATGCGGCGCACCTCGCCGCCCAGCTTGATGTTGTGGCGGCCTTTCACGATGGCGAGGTCGTCGACGAGGCTGAAGGAAGTTCCGTCCTCGACCAGGCGCTGGCTGCCGGTGATGGTCATGAACCCCGGCACGGTGAACTGATCGTCGAAGTAGCCCGAGTCGAGACGGTCGAGCGGCGACTTGTTCATCCCCAGCCGAAGCTCGTTGATGACGCTGGAGGAGAAGATCCTCTGTACCTGCACGGTCAGGTTGGAAGTGCGGACGTTGGACGTGCGCAGGCCCGTGCCGGCGTCGCGGGGCGTCTTCACCACGGCATCGTTGACGCTGTAACGGGCGAAGACACTCGTCCGGGGTGAGAAGCGGTGGTCCAGGCGGACCATCAACGAATTCTCGTCGGACTCGGTCCTCCTCTCCGCGACGCGCTCGTCGACGTTGGGGTCGCTGGTCCCTCGGGTGCCGGCGGGATACGCGGCGAAAATGGGAGCGAGCGCGGGCGAGGCGGCGGCGCCCGCGGCGCGGAAGGCGGCGCTCGGGACGAAGCTCGTGAACGTCTGCCCCTGCCGCTGGCGCAGGCCCTCGTAGTTGACGAAGAAGAACGTCTTGTCCTTCACGATGGGACCTCCCACGTTGGCCCCGAACTGATGCAGGCGGAACGGAGGCAGCCCCGCCGTGTCCGCGAAGCTCCGGGCGTCGAACATCTCGTCCCGGAAGTACTCGAAGACGCTCCCGCGGAACCGGTTCGTCCCCGCGCGGGAGACGAGCTGGACCTGCCCGCCCGCACCGGAGCCCGACTCCGCCGAGTAGAGCGCCGAGCTGACCCGGAACTCCGCGATGGCGTCCATGCTGATGATCAGCCGGATGCCGCTCTCCTGACGCGGGTCCTTGACGCCGGTGGCGTCCACCCCGTCGAAGGTCCAGTTGTTGTCGTCGCGCGCCCGGCCGGCGAAGCGGATCGTGAGGTGGTTGCCCTCACCCGTGTTGATCGCGCCGGGTGCCAGCATCATCAGGCTCGCCCAGTGCCGGCCGTTGAGCGGCAGCTCCTTGAGCTGGCTCGCCTGGATCACCGTCCCCAGCGTGGGCGACGACCGGTCGAGGGGAGGTGCGCTCTCGACGACCTCGACGACCTCTTCGCGGCCGCCCAGCTCCAGGCGGAAATCGCGGGTATGGACCTGCCCGACCTCGACCGTGAGCTCCTGTCGAACGGGCTTGAAGCCGGCGAAGTCCGTGGTGAGGACGTACCTGCTGGATGGGAGGAAGTTCAGAACGTAGAGCCCCGCGGCATTCGTGACCGCTTCCCGCTGAAGGCCGGTGCTTGCGGAGACGACCCTGACGGTCGCGCCCGCCAGGGGGCCGCGCTGCGTATCAGTGACGGTCCCGTGCAGCGTGCCGCTGCTCGTCTGCGCCACGGCCGGGATCGAACCGCTGAGGCACGCGCCAGTGATTGCGAAGCAGAGCCATCCCTTACGCGACATCCCACCCTCCTGCGCGTCCGGGCCCGACCTCGCTCCATGTGGCGGTCCCGTCATGGAGCGAGCCATGCCCTACACTTCGGCCTTCATGCCAGCCCCCGCCCAGCTTCCACGTTGACGGAGGGGGGCACCAGCCTGGACTTGCTTTCGATCAAGCACAATCAATCATTCTCTGTCAAGAACAATCGGAACCTGCGCTCGCGCCCGGATCCGCTGCAAGAGTCCCTGCATCCGCATCACCCTGTCGGGATGCGCATGAGCAAGATCGTGCGTCTCACCGGGATCCTTATCGAGGTCGTAGAGCTGGGGAAGCGAGGCGTTGCCAAGCTCCGTGTTCGTGTTCTTGTTGTTCGCCGGCCGATCGTTCGGCTCGATGTACTTCCAGGAGCCCTGACGTAACGACAGTCCGCCCGCCTGTTCCACGAGCGTCTCGCGGCCGATCTGCGACGTGCCGAGGAGGGCCGCTAGCACGTCCTCGCTGTCCGGCGCGTCGCCGGGCGCGAGCGGCCGGCCGAGCAGCGCGGCCAAGGAGGCGCTGAAGTCCACCTGCGACACGAGGGCGTTCGACACGCCCGGCTTCACGCGTCCTCGCCAGCGCACGATGAACGGCACGCGCGTGCCCGCTTCGAAGTTGCTGTACTTGCCGCCGCGCCACGGCCCCGCGGGCTTGTGGCGACCCAGTCTCGTCACCGCCTCGTCGCGATAGCCATCGTCGACCACAGGCCCGTTGTCGCTCGTGAAGAGGACCAGCGTATCGTGGGTCAGCTTCAGCCGATCCAACGTCTTCAGGATCTCGCCCACGCACCAGTCTGCCTGCGCGATGGCGTCGCCGCGCGGCCCGAGCCCGGTCGCCCCCACGAAGCGGGGATGCGGCACGCGCGGCACGTGCGGATCGTGCGTGGCGAACAAGAGGAAGAACGGCCGCGCCCGGTTCTCTTCGAGGAAGCGAACGGAGCGCGCCGTGAAGACGTCCGCCAGCTCCTCGTCCTTCCACAATGCTGCCTTCCCGCCGGTCATGTAGCCGATCCGGCTGATCCCGTTCACGATCGTCTGGTCGTGACCATGGCTCGGGTGCATCCTCAGGCGATCGGAATTCACTTTTCCGGTGGGCCAGTCGCCGATGGGTTCGCTGTAGCTCACCTGGATCGGGTCCAACGGGTCGAGCCCGACGACGCGGCCGTTCTCGATGTAGACGGTGGGAACGCGGTCGCCGGTCGCCGCCATGATGAACGAGTAGCCGAAGCCGATCTCGCGTGGACCGGGCGCGACGGCGCCGTTCCAGTCGGGTCCGCCGGCCGGTCCGAGCCCGAGATGCCACTTGCCGACCACGCCGGTCGCGTAGCCTGCCCGTTGAAACACCAGCGGCAAGGTCGAGCGCCCCGGCTCGATGATGAGCCCCGCATCGCCGGGTAGAATCCCCGTTCCCTGTCTGCGCCACGCGTACTCGCCGGTCAGCAGGGCATAGCGCGACGGCGTGCACGTGGCCGCCGGCGAGTGGCCGTCGGTGAAACGCAGACCCTCGCGGGCGAGGCGATCGATGTGCGGCGTCTGGAGAACGGTCGCGCCATAGCTCGAGACGTCGCCATAGCCGAGATCGTCGGCGTAAACGATCACGACGTTCGGACGCAGCGGATCGGCGGCGGGCAGCAGGGCCGCGCATGCCACGATACCGACCGTCACGATCGGGGCGATCCGGCGGATGGTCAGCATCTGGGCGCTTCTCCCAGCCGTGAGTCGGAACGACAGCCGCCGGAAGGACGGAGCGTCCGGAGCTCGATTCCCTCTTTCGCCGCTTTGCTGTCTGTGTGAGATTCGTCTGGCTTCGTCAACGAGTATTGATACAGCGTTTGTCCCTCGGTACCGATGAACTTCACGTCGAGCCGCTCCACGTCCACCGCGAGCGAGACGAAGCCGTACGCCCGCAGGGCAAACAGCGAGCGCACACCGTACTGCGTCGTGCGGATCGGGGCGCCGCCTACGCCGTTGATGAAGAAATGCAGGCCGGCTTCGGGCTTGAGATGCTGCATGTCATGCTCGTGTCCGGCGAAGTAGGCGTCAGCCCCGGCTTTCAGGATCGGCAGTAGTCGTTGGATCAATCGCTGTGTGCCGCCGTGTCTGCCGTGCGAGTAGATCGGATGATGGCCGTAGGCGATCTTCCAGCGCGCGCGGCTTCGCAGCAGGCCTTCCTTCAACCAGCGCGCCTGCGCTTCGGAAAACGCGGTGGTGTCGAGCGCGAAGAATTGCGCGGGGCCGGCGCTGAAGCTGTAGTAGGGCGCGGGCAGCCGCCAGCTCTCGTTCTGCCTCGAGTAGAGTATCTGGGTGGCCGCGCTGTCCGCCGCGTGCCAGTCGTGGTTGCCGAGCGTGGCGTAGAACTTGATGCCGAGCGCGTCGTAGAGCCCGTGCCACAGGGTCCGCCAGCGCGGGTCGGTCAGCCCGGGCATGCCGTCGGGATAGAAGTTGTCGCCGAGGGTGAGCCCGAAATCGTGGGGAATCAGCCGATGGAATCGGAGCATCGCGGCGGCAACCTGCGTCTGGCCTTCGCCGGCAAGCTGCCTGTTCTCCGCGGCGCCGAAGCCGAAGTCTCCGAGCATAAGCACGCGCACCGCTTTATCCTCCTCGGCGACCGAGAAGACGGCCGGCGGCTCGCGCAGGAAGCCGGGCAACATGCTGCCGTTGACGAGCGAGAACCAGCGTTCGTCTTCCAGGGCGAGCGGCCGCCACGCCGCATCGTCCTTGCTCTGCCGCGCCAGGGCCAGCCGTTGCGCGAGCAGCCCGCGCAATTCAGTGAGCCGATGTGCGCGCAGTGTGTCGAGCGCGAGCAACGCCGTCTGGACATCGGGGCTGGTCGCGGCGAGGCGCTCGAGCGTTCGCCAGTAGCGCGCCTCGGATCGGATGGCGGGGGCTCTGCCGAGTCGGTCGATCAGGGCGGCGCGCACCATGGCCGACGGATCGGTTCCGGCTACGCGCGCACACCCGTGCTCGACGAGCTCGCGCGCCAAGGCGTGCGCTACGTCAACGCGTTCGCCAACGCGCCGGTCTGCGCGCCCAGTCGTTCGGCGATCATCACCGGGATGTATGCGACCACGATCGGCTCGATGCATATGCGCTCGAAGGCGGTTCCGCCCCCTCACGTCAAGGCGTTCCCCGAGTACCTGCGCGCCGCCGGCTACTACTGCACGAACAACGCCAAGACCGATTACAACTTCGAGGCGCCACCGGCGAATGGACCACCCGCATCCGTCTGGGACGAGACGGGCAACCAGGCGCACTGGCGCAACCGTCCGGACAAGGATCAGCCGTTCTTCTCCGTCTTCAACATCATGCTGACGCACGAGGGGGAGATCCGCGCGGCCCCCGAGCAGTTGGCCCTGAACACTGCTGCGCTCGCACCCGACCAACGCCACGATCCCGCCCGGGCGACGTTACCGCCCTACTACCCGGACACGCCCGTCGTGCGCCGCGATTGGGCGAACTACCACGACAGCATCACGGCAATGGACCACCGGGTGGCCGAGCTCCTCGAGCAGTTGGAGGAGGACGACCAGTCGGGCGACACGGTCGTGTTCTTCTGGGGCGATCACGGGCGCGGCTTGCCGCGCGCCAAACGCTCGGTCTACGACTCGGGAATCCGCGTGCCGCTGATCGTACGATGGCCGGGCGTCATCAGGCCCGGAACCGTCAATGACGACCTGGTGAGCCTCTTCGATCTGGCCGCGACCGCGTTGTCCATCGCGGGCGTGCCGGTTCCGTCGCACATGCAAGCGCAGGCGTTGCTTGGCCCGCAAGCGAAGCCGCGCCGCGAGCTCGTCTTCTCGCACCGCGACCGCATGGACGAGGCCTACGACATGACGCGGTCGGTGCGCGACAAGCGCTACCACTACATCCGCAACTTCTTCCCCGGCCGCCCCTATGCGCAGCACATCGAGTACATGGAGGCGATGCCGACGATGAGGGAGATGCGCCGGCCGCCGACCCGCACCAGATCAACGATCTCGCGGCATCGCCGCAATTCCAGGACGTGCTCGAGCGGATGCGCGCGGCGCTCGAACGCTGGCAGCAAGAGACGCGCGACCTCGGCCTCGTTTCCGAACTGGAGCTGCGCGAGCGGATGCGACCTGGCGGCGTCTGGCTGACGGTCCAGGCGCCGGCAGTCAGCGAAGCAGCCAGCGGCGATCAGGTCACGGTCCGCGCGACGTCGGCAACCGAGGGCGCTTCGATCGTCTACACGACGGGCACCGGTAACGAGGCTCGCTGGAGGCTTTACACCGACGCCGTCACCCTGCGGCGGCCGGCCGTACTCCGACTCAAGGCGTGCCGGCTCGGCTACCGCGACAGCGAAGAAGTCGAGCGGCAGTACCGCTAGATATCGCCGCTACGGGTGCGTTCCCGTCGCTCGATCGCTGCGTGTCCCGCATCAGGTCCTCGCCGTGCATGCGGTCGTAGGGGCTCTGCTATCATCCTGCGCTCGTCCCGCACTCCCGGAGGTCCAGAATGCACAACCGCCCGAGGCTCGAGATCGCGGTCCTGGCCGCTGTCGCGGCCACAAGCTTCATCGTCGCACCGGCGGCTCCACAAACGCCTGGCAAGCCCGCGGCGGCCGCCGAAGCGAAGGTCGCGAAGCCGGCCGCCGAGGAAGACAAGGGCCCGCTCGCGGAGCTCGAGTGGCGCAACATCGGCCCGGTCAACATGAGTGGGCGCGTGGCCGACGTCGAGGGCATCCCGGGCAACCCACGCGTCGTATACGTGGGCTCGGCCTCGGGAGGGGTCTGGAAGACCGAGGACGCGGGCCTGACGTTCAAGCCCGTGTTCGACGACCAGCCCGTCGCGTCGATCGGCGACATCGCGCTCGCCCCGAGCAATCCCGAGGTCGTCTATGTCGGCAGCGGCGAGTCGAACGCCCGCAACAGCGTCTCCTCGGGCAACGGCGTCTACAAGTCCACCGACGGCGGCAAGAGCTGGAGCCACGTGGGGCTCGCCGACACGCGCCACATCTCGCGCGTGCTCGTGCACCCGCAGGACCCCGACCTCGTCTACGTGGGTGCGCTCGGCCACCTGTTCGGGCCGAACGCCGAGCGCGGCGTCTTCCGCTCGAAGGACGGCGGCGCGACGTGGGAGAAGGTACTCTACCTCGACGACCGCCACGGCGTCGCCGACATGGACATGTCGCCCACGAACCCCAACCTGCTGTTCGCGGCGCTCTGGCACTTCGACCGCAAGCCGTGGACCCACACGAGTGGCAGCGAGCAAGGCGGCGTCTGGAGAAGCGTCGACGGCGGCCGCACCTGGAAGAAGCTCACGAAGGGCCTGCCGAAACTGGTGGGCCGCATCGGCGTGAAGGTGGCGCCCTCGGATCCGAGGATCGTCTACGTGATCGCCGAGAGCCAGGAGGGCACGCTCTTCCGCTCGGACGACGGCGGCGACAGCTTCAAGAAGGTGAGCGACAAGGCCGAGATCGTCTCGCGCGGCCTCTACTACACCGACATGCGCGTCCACCCGAACAACCCCGAGGTGGTGTTCGCCGTGGCGAGCCTGCTGCAGAAGTCGATCGACGGCGGCAAGAGCTTCGAGCGCATCTCGCGGAACACCCACATCGATTTCCACGCGCTGTGGATCGACCCGCTCGATCCCGTCCGGATGTGGCAGGGCCAGGACGGCGGCATCGCGGTGAGCTACGACGGCGGCAAGGCTTGGGAGCCCGTGCGCAACCTGCCGCTCGCGCAGTTCTACCAGGTGCAGGCGGACAACCGCGAGCCGTTCTACTACCTGGGCGGCGGGCTGCAGGACAACGGCACCTGGTGGGGGCCGGGCCGGACACGCGAGCCGGCCGGGATCCTGGAGGACGACTGGCGTATGCCGAGCTTCGGCGACGCCTATTTCGTCGTGATCCACCCCGACGACCCCGACATCATGATCAGCGAGTCGCAGGGCGGGAACATCATGCGCACGGACCTGCGGACCCGCCAGCAGGTGGACATCGGCCCCCAGCCTAAGCGCAACGACGGCGGGCCGGTCGGCGAGCTGCGCTACCGCTTCAACTGGAACTCGCCGATCGTGACCTCGCCGCACGACGGCAAGACCGTCTATTTCACGGGCAACGTGGTGTTCCGCAGCCGGGACTTCGGCGACACTTGGCAGGCGATCAGCCCGGACCTCACGACCAACGACAAGGAGAAGCAAAAGGAGGCGGGCGGGCCGGTCTGGAAGGAGAACACCACCGCCGAATACCACTGCACGATCATCAGCTTCGCGGAGTCGCCCGCGCAGGCGGGCGTGCTCTGGGCCGGCACCGACGACGGCAATCTACAGATCTCTCGCGACGACGGAGCCAGCTGGACCAACGTCGTCGCGAATCTCACAAGCGTTCCAGCCTTCTCCCCCGTCTCGCACGTCGAGCCCTCGCGCACCGATCCCGGAACGGCCTGGGTGGCGTTCGACCGCCACATGTTCGACGACCCCGCTCCGCACGTCTTCAAGACCACCGACTACGGCAAGACCTGGACGCAGCTCACGGCCGGCCTGCCGCCGCAGGGTTTCGTGTGGGTCGTACGGCAGGATCCGAAGAACCCGCGGCTGCTCTGGGCCGGAACCGAGCTCGGGCTCTACGCCTCGCACGACGAGGGCAAGAGTTGGCGGCGGCTGCACCTCAAGAACTTCCCCACCGTGGCGGTCCACGACATCCTGATCCATCCGCGTGAGAACGACCTGATCCTCGGCACCCACGGGCGCGCGCTCTGGGTCTTCGACGACGCGACACCGTTGCAGCAGCTCGATCTCGCCGCGCCGCTTCAGGCGCAGCTCTTCGACGTGCGGCCTGCGCTGCGCTTCCCGTCGCGCTTCACGCGCTACGGTCTCGGCGACAAGGAATTCAAGGCCCCGAACCCTCCACCCGGCGCTCTCATCACCTACGCGTTGCCCGAGAAGATGGCACCGGACGAAGCCGTCAAGACCGAGGGCTCGGAGGCGAAGAAGGCCGAGAAGAAACCCGAGCGCGTCAAGCTCGAGATCCTCGACGGGGCGGGCCAGGTGATCCGCGCCGTGAAGAAGCTCGGCCTGGAGAAGGGGCTGAGCCGCGTGGCGTGGGACCTGCGCTACGACGCACCCTTCCCGCGCAAGGAGACGGAGGAGGCGGCGTCGGAGTTCGGCCCGCCCCCGGGCGGTCCCTACGCGCTGCCGGGGACGTACACGGCGCGCCTGACGGTCGACGGCAAGGCGTACGAGAAGCCGGTCGTGGTCCGCGTCGACCCGCTCGTCAAGACCAGCGCCGCGGCGCTCCAGGCGCAGTTCGGCATGGCCGAGGCACTCATCGGGATGAGATCCGAGCTCAACCGAACGCTGCGCGGCCTCGACGCGACGAAGGCCCAGCTCGACGAGCGGCGCAAGCTGGCGAAGCAGCTCGGGCGCGGCCCTGAAGGCGAGCTCGAGGCGCAGCTCGCGAAGGCCGAGGCGAAGCTCAAGGAGATCACCGACGCATTGGCGCGCCCGGAGGGCCAGCCCAACTACGCGTCCGGACCGCGGCTCGCGGAGCAGCTTCAGGCGTTTTCCGGGGACGTGGACGGCGCCTTCGCGACACCCACCGCACCGCAGCAGGAGTTCTTCAGCGAGCTTGCGGAGCAGCTGCGGCAGGCGCTTGCCCGCGCCGACGCCTTCCAGAAGGAGGCGCTCGGCGGCCTCAACGAGGCGCTCTTGCGCAGCGAGCTGCCGCCGGTCGTCGCGTCGCGCCCGAAGCCGTGATCTTCAGGCGCCGAGGCGATTCAGGAACTCCCTATCGCTCAGATCGGAGGCTGCGAGGGCCCACTCCTTGAGTCGGGCGGGGTCGCCACAGGCCTCGATCAACGGTCGTGCTCGGTCGAACACTGCCGGATGGTGTTTGCGGGCCAGCTCGGAACACAGCTCGCGTTCAGCGTCGAGCCGCCCTCTTGCCTCACCCTCTGCCTCACCTTCTGCCCGACCTTCTGCCCGACCTTCCACATAAAGGCTCGACTGGATCATGCGGTCCCTCCCGACGATGCTGGCCAGCTCGGACACAGTGTAGTACCGGCCCGCGAGCGCCAGCAAGACATCCTCGGCATCCGGCAGACGCTCCTGCGGGAACGCCCGCTCGATGCGCTTCACAGCCTCCCCGAGCAACGGCAGCTCCCTACCCCCCTGCATGAGCGGGACCAGGGCCAAAAGGCCCGGACCGCCCCGCGCCAGGCACTCTCGAGCGTCGAGCTCCCACAGACAGACCTCCTCGAAGCTCCAGCGGTTGATCTCGCGCCCGGCGAGCACGACGCGAAACACCAGCTCCTGCCTGGGCTTCGGCGGGAAGAGGTAGAGGACGCTCGTCAGCACGGGCCGTGCGTACTGAAGGACGAGCTGGGCGTTGTAGCGCAAGCAGCGGGTCACCATCTCGGGATCGGGCTTGGCCTGGAACTCGATGTGGCGGTAGTAAACCTCGCCGTGCTTCTCCAGCTCGAGCACGCAGTCGACACGGCGCTCGAGGGTCTGGATCTCGACGGGGCCTGCGCTCCGCACGCTCGCGCTCACGTCGCCGGTGAGCGGGAGCAGGTCCTGCGGATACTTCCGGAACAGGAGCTTGAGCGGCCCGTCGGTCTCCATGGCACCTCGCGCGCGGGAAGCACCCGCGACGGCAGGAGCATCTCATGGCGAATGGACAGCGAAGGTCCGGTCGAGTCAGTCGCATTCGCGCACGTCCTTTTCGATCGATGACCGTTTCTCCAGGGGCCCGCCTAGAAGGGCCGACACTCGCCGAGCGCGTGAACCCGCCCGTCAACGCTCGGAGTGGCACGGCCAGTGGCCGGAGCGCCTAGC
>Ga0247727_10008469_pt1 | contig 19073 bp, 26 predicted proteins | sample WisWelCaveWW1625_FD_202498 | JGI IMG/M metagenome (GOLD analysis project Ga0247727, IMG submission 202498) | Biofilm microbial communities from Wishing Well Cave, Virginia, United States - WW16-25 | ecosystem: Environmental > Aquatic > Deep subsurface > Groundwater > Cave microbial mat | place... | reverse complement strand
CTCACCGCGCGCGGTCGCGAGACACTTTCGATCATCCTTGCTCTCCATGACCTTACGCTCGACGAAGTTCGCAGGGCCTCATGAGATCTTCCCAAACCGCGAAGATCCTGCGGGTTAGTAGCACAGAAGAGACACGGAACTGGCGAATCCGCACGATGACAGGGAGCCGCCGCGTCCGGTGTGTGCTCGCCAGTGCCCTTCCGTGGCTCCCGCGTCTAGCCACGCCACACGAACCCGTCGCCCCGCACGCCCCTCTTCCGCGAGTTGTCGAGGATGAAGCGCTTGTAGCGTAGCGCCGTTCCGAAGGCGACCACGTAGCCGATTTCCGCGCAGGTGCACCGAAGATAGTTCAGGAGCTGTGCCTCATGCCAATCGTCGATTCTGTCACCCACCTTGAGTTCGAGGATCACATGGCTCGGCAGCACCAAGTCCGCTTCGAACGTGCCGATGATCTGTCCGTGAAACCACACGGCGATGCCGACCCCTGCCTGGGCCGCGATTCCCTGCTCGTGAAGTGTGATTTCCACCGCCCTTCGATAGACCCGCTCGGTGAATCGCGGGCCGAGTTCATCAAGCACCGATTGACACGCCTGGATTGCAGCACGAATCTCTTCTTCTCTTTCCACGGGTGGCTCCTTTCTTGGTTCCGGCGTCTCTTCTGTGTGAACCTGCGTCTCTTCCGTGTTCTCGTGTGTCTCTTCCGTCACCACCCGCGTCCCTTCAATGGTCTCCTGTGACTCCTCCGTGTTCACCGGTCCCGCACGCACCGGAACCCGGCGTCCGGCAGGCGGCTCGCCCCCGACCGCCAGATCACGACCTCGCGGCCGTGCTCCTCCATCGCGGCGCTGCCGCCGCAGAGCGCACGGTAGACGCCCCGCTCGTCGATGGCCCACTCCTGGACCCCGCCCGCCAGGCCCAACGCAGGGCACGACGCGATCGCCTGCCACTCCGCGACCGTCGGGAGCCGCTTTCCGGCCCACGATGCGTAGGCCGTCGCCTCGTCCCACGTCACGCCGGTGACCGGCTCGGCGAGCCTGGACTTTGCTTGCGACTTCCACGGCGCGCGCGCCCCGGTTGCCTCCACGAACGCCGCGTACTGAGCCTGGCTGACCTCGTGGGCGTCGACGAGCAGAGACGCGACCACGGCCATGCCGTCCGGCGACATGATGGGCAGCGAGATCGCGCCCGCCGGGGAATGAACGTCGGGGCGGCCGGGCAACCGCGCCGTGACCCAGGCGGCGTCGACGTAGAGCGGCGCGACTCCGGCGAACCTGCCGTCGATGTAGATCGATGCCCCGGACGGCGTGGTCTCGATCAGGCGTCCCGGCGCCCTTGGCGGTGCGGCCGCGGCCAGGACCGCGGCCAGGAGTGCCCCGACCAGCCCCATCCATGCGACGTGTCTTTGCCGGCGAGGCGCGACGACGGCCGGCTCCAGGCGTCCGACGTGCGAGAGATCCTCCGCCATGGCGCGAGCACTGGCATAGCGCTCCTCCGGCTTCTTGCGCAGGCATTTCAGGCAGATCGTCTCAAGCGCCGCATCGGCCATCGGGTTGACGTGGTGCGGCGGCACCGGCTCGTCGTTGAGGATTCGCATCGAGAGCTCCGCGAAGCCGGACGCTTCGAACGGAGTCCGCTTCGTCATGAACTCGTAGAGCACCGCGCCGAGGGCGTAGACGTCCGCCCGGGGGTCGACGCGTCCGCCGGCGATCTGCTCCGGCGCCATGTACTGCGGGGTCCCCAGCAGCTCGCCCGCCCGCGTGAGGGCCGTGCGGCGGAGCGAGTCATGGGCGATTCCGAAGTCCATTACGACCGGCTCGCCATCGTGGCGCACGAGGATGTTCCCCGGCTTCAAGTCGCGGTGGATCACGCCCCGCTCGTGCGCGAAGTGGACCGCCCGCGCGATCGACCCGAACAGGCGCGCCGCATCCCCCACCGATAGATCCGACGTGTAGATCACGGCCGCGAGCGGCAGCCCTTCGACGAGCTCCATCACGAAGTACGGGACCCCGCCGAGCACGCCGGCCTCGATGACGCGGACGATGTGCGGGTGAGAGAGCCGCGCGGCCAGGCGCGATTCGCGCACGAAGCGCTCGACGACGCCGTCGTCGTCCGCTTCCTCTTCGCGCATCACCTTGATGGCGACGTCGCGGCCGATCTCGGAATCGCGCGCCCGCAGCACGATGCCGAACGCGCCGCGCGCGATCTCCTCGATCACCTCGTACTTCCCAAATCGTGTCGGGTGCACCTGTCCTCCGAAGCCTGTGGAACCCAACGCGTCAACGGCCCATGCGACGGGAGCAGACCTTCGCTCCCTGCGCGTCGGCGAAGGAGGATGGGTCGCCCCCGGGAGTCTGCAAGGATCCCCCGCGCGTTTCCACGCGAGGGAGTTGTCCGGTCGTCAACAGAGCAGGCGCCGGGCGACCCACAGTCCGATCGCGACGAACTTCGCCGCGTGGACGTACAGGATCACCCGCACTGCCTTGCTGAACACCATCTCCTGGAACGCCAGCATGGGAGCCTCCTCTCACGAAGCGACCCCACGCTGCCGCGGGAGGTCGATCGACGAAAACCACCCCTGGGCAGAGGGCATCCAGGCGACGGGCCCGGACAGGAAAAAGATCAGAGATCAACGATCAAAAACTTGAAGCCCCGGGCCGTCAGGCCCGGGGGCTCTCCGGCGGCGGATCGCCCGGGGACTCAGCCAGTTCGCGCCTGAGCTCCTCCACGAACCGCGCCGGCTCGGAATACCGTGCCGCCGCGGCGAGGAGAAACCGCACGCGCCTGGCCGTCTCCCGGACGAAGCGGTCCTTGAACCGCTCCGGCCAGGCGGAAGCACGCATACGTCCTCCGTGAAATCGGCGGGCCCGTCCGACCCGGAACGTCCCCCGGCCAAGGCGCCGGGCCCGCGCGCGAATGGAGCCGCCAGCAGGCAGCGCCACTCGCGCGCGGGAGGCAGGACGAACTCACCGATCCCCCGACCGATGCACGTCAAAGAGCAAAAAGCTTCTCGAGCGCCGCGACCGACGATTCGATCCCCTCGGTCGCCGCACGAATCGTGCCGATGTGCGACCCGAAATCCTCACGCGAAACCCGCTCGTCAAGCAGCGCGCGCGCCGCCTGTCGCAGCGCGGCCTCCAGCCGCCTCCCGAGCCCATCCAGCGCCGCCGCCTCGCGGAACTTGAATCCGCCCCTCGGCGTCCCGCCGCGTTTCGCCTCGCTCATGCTTAGGTGTTGCCGATACCCCCCCTCACTTCCAACCACAAAATATTTTTTGTACGCTTGTCGTTTGCGCGCAACGACTTGCAGATGAAGAATTTTTTCTGGTTGGAAGTTGGCCCGCGAACTGCACACCTAAGTATGAGCAAGTGGATCGCGGCGGTCGGTGCAATGGCCCTGATCGCCGCCGCCCAGGAGCGTGCCAGGGAACCGGACGGGCTCTATTTCTTCTTCGCTCCCGATTCGCCGGGGATCGAGGCGATCGCCGCCGGTCTCGCGAAGACCCCTGCCCGGCCCGTACTCCTGGTTGCAAGCTACAAGGGCGAGCTGCCCGACTCGTTCGTCGACGCCGCCAAGCCGCTCGGCCGCGGCTTTCCCGTCGTCGACGAGGAAGGCCTGGCACTGGCCCGGAAGTTCGGCGTCGCCCGCCTCCCCTGCGTCGTCCGAGTCCGCGACGGACGCGTGCACATGGCGATCGGATCGAAACTCAATCTCAAGGAGGTGCTCGAATGCTCGCGCTGATCCTGGCCGTCCAGCTCACCGGCCCTGTCGACTTCTGGGGCACGAAGAAGCAGGCCCCCGCGAAGGCGCCGCTCTGGTCCGACGGCGAACGGCCGGCCGGCCCCGTCGCCGACCTGCTCGAACGTCCGTCGAAGGAGACCGCACGGCGCTATCTCGACTGGCAGCGCGACCGGCTCGCGCGCCTCGAGGCGGCGATGAAGGCGCTCGAGGAAGTCCAGGGGAAGGCCGAGAGCGAAGTCCTGTACTTCACGCGCGCTGGCTGCTCGTGGTGCGAAAAGCAGGATGCCGTCCTCAAGGAGATGGGGCTCAAGGTCCGGCGTGTCACTCCCGACGAACCCGAACTCTGGCTCAAGCATCGCGTCACGGCGACGCCGACGCTCGTCGTCGCCGGGCGGGACCCCGTCGTCGGCTTCCGCACAAGAAAACAGCTCCAGGAGGTTCTCAAGTGATCACCGCCCTGATCTGCCTCTGCTCCCAGGATCTCTGGGAGCGCATGAAGGAACAGCAGTACGACGCCAGCCGCGGCCGGAGCGAGTACCGGCTCGGCCCCTCCACGGACCGCCGCGGCGGCAAGGTGAACGCGGCGAAAGTCGACTTCGACCTCGCGACCAACCTCGACTTCGCCTGCGGCCGGTTCGACCTGAAGGCGAGCTTCGGGTCGCTGATCAACAAGGACATCGCCGGCGATCTAGTGGGCGCCGCGCTCAGCGAGCTCCGCGACCGTCTCGTCGGAAGCGGGATGGTGCTCGCCTGCCAGATGTCGCCGACGCTCTGTGATGCGCTCAAACACTTCCGCGTCACGGCCAACGAGCTGCTGGCGCAGCAGTTCGCCGATTGCCGGGCGATCGAGAAGGAGGCCGACGGTCCGACGAAAACGCTGCGGGCGCGCGCCCTGATGGCGTGCCTCGTCGAAAAGCAGAGAGGCGGCGTCCCCATCGACGACGCGCTCCGCGACTGCAAGAATCGCGAGGAAGTCCGCGGGCTTGACGGCAAACGAAGCCCGGAGATCGATCTCATTCAACAGCTGGGCGACGCCTTCAAGGTCTCCGCCGACGCTCGGGCGATCCTGCGGGATCTTCTCGATGCGCCGAAGCTCGGCCCGAACGGACAGCGCGGAGACGTCAAGCTCCGCGCCGTCGACGCTGCTTACGAGAAGGAGCGGGCCGACGCGGAGGCGCGGATTCGCAAGGGGGTTGAGAGCGGGAAGCCCGACGGGGTCGCGCCGGCGTCGCTGCCGCCGCTGACGGCCGCCGACCTCGACATCCTCCGCGCGCTCGATGAGGAGCAGCGCCGCAACGTGATCGGCGTGATCGCCGGGGCGCACGCGCTCGTTGCGCTCTCCAGCACGGTGCACGAAGTCCAGTCGCTGCTCGAGGCGGCAGCGGCGATGGCCGACGATCCGACCCTGCGCGAGGCCTTTGAACGACAGTCACAGCGACTCGAGCGGGAGCTGCGCCGTCTCCGGGACTCGAGCGAGATCGCCGGCGCCGCGCTCCAGACGCAAGCGAAGGTGCTTACGGCCGTGAAGGAGAGCCGCGATGAGAAGATCCGGCGGGCCTCCGTCCCGGTGCGCGCGAAGACCATGAACCGCAACGGGGCCGTTTATCCGACCTGTCCGGAGCCGATCTGCCCCACGAAGGGGGGCTCCAAGTGAAGGCCGCGGTCGTGCTGATGCCGCTGCTCGCCGCATGCGCGCCATCCCGACTCCACGCTGACCCGCCGGAGGCCGAGTGGGTCCTCGTGCAGACGTCGCCGGGCGCGGCGGTCGTCCGCCGCCTGGAGCCAGATCCCGTCGTGCATGCGCGGCTGCTCCGCGAGACGGCAAACGTCGGCGACGTGGCGGAGATGGAGCTGACGGCGGACCGGGAAGCCACGGTGAGACTGCTCCCCTCGCGCCCGGGAATCCGCATCCTCGGCCGCGACGTCGTCGAGGTGGGCCCAAGGCCGGTGACCGTCCGATTCACGGCCGACTCTCCGGGCCGCGGCACGCTGCTGGCCCGGACCGTTGGCGATCCGCCGTGATGGTTCGTGTCGATCTTCCTTGTTGGTTCTTGCCGGTCTGCGTTTCGGTCGCGGCCTCACTCCGGCCGGCTCGGGCTCGACCTCGCCTCCGTGGCCTTGATCGCCACGCCGCGGCTCTCGAGGTAGCGGATCGCCTTCTGGATCTTTCCCGCGGCCCCGGTGATCTCCACCTCCAGCCGCGCGCCCTTGTCCGTGATCCGCCCGCGGAGGATGTTCGGCACGACCTTGAACTCGGCCGACAGCGTATGGATCAGCGGGTCGCCGATCACCTTCGACGGGAAGGTCATCGTGAACTGCAGCGAGACGCGCCCCGTCATCAGAGCCTCTCGATTTCCTTGAGGTATACCTTCGTCGAGATCTCCACGTTCTCCAGGATGGCGCTGTCCAGGACCACCTTCAGCTTTCGCCGCGCGCCCACCCCCGGGCCGTCGAACTTCACGCCGACGCGGTACGCGTTGATCTCCTCCGACTTGCGGATCCAGACGACTTTGCCCGCGGCGGTGATCGAGCCCCTAACCTGCGTCGCGTCCATCGAGAGCCGCAGGGGCTGGCCGACCGCCAGCTCTTCCTTCGTGATGAAATGCGCCCCCGTCTCGCTGACGTTGAGCAGGAGGTAGCGCGTCGACGGCGGCTTCAGCAGGGCAAGGAACCCGCCCTTCCGGTAGCGCAGGGTGCTCGACTTGATGCCGTACCGCTTCTTCTCCCGCCGCTCTTTTCCGTCCCAGCTCATGCTATGTGGTCTCCGTCGCCTCAGGGCGCTTTGCACCAGCCGCCGCAGACAGGACAGATCTTGGACGCGCCCCTCGCGAACGGATCGTGCATCGCCGCGTGCGCCGCCTCGGGATCCCACCGCTCCGGCGCCCGCTCCCATCGGATGAAGTCGGCGATGTCCGGTTCGGGCGCCCCGGCCTTCTTCAGCGCGAGAACGTCATCCGCCGAGAGATGAACAACGCCCCGCGCCTGCGCCGCCTCGCGCGCTGCGGCCGTGCCCGCGCCCAGCGTGTAGCACGACTCGATCTCGGGCCGCGTCATCGGCTGGAGCGGCGGCTTCGGCTCATCGGCGAACGCGCATCCCGCGAGAGCCAGGAGGACAAGCGCCGCGGCGGTCTTCATCAGCGGCAGTATATCAGGCGGTGACCGCGAACCCGCGTTCGCCTTGAGCGGTTTCCCAGTTGACGGCGACGTCCGTTACGCGCGCCGCCGGCGGCCCTCGCCGGCACCACGCGATCACGCGCTCAACGGCCTCCTTCGTCCCCTCGAAGACCGCCTCCACGCGGCCGTCAGCGCAGTTGCGGACCCAGCCGGCAACGGACGTTCCGGCCGCGTCCTCGCACGAGGCGCGGTATCCCACCCCCTGGACGCGGCCGGTGACAAAGATGTGCGCGCGGACGGTCATAGGCGGCGGAAAACTCCGACGACCACCCCCTGCACATCGACGGTGTCGACCACGATCGGCGCCATCGCGGCGTTCGACGGCTGGAGCCGGATCCGCCCGCCCTCGCGGTGCAGGTGCTTGAGCGTCGCCTCGCCCGACTCGAGCACCGCGACCACCATTTCGCCGTCGCGCGCGTCCGCGCGGCGTTCGACGATGACATAGTCGCCGTCGACGATGTGGTCGCCGATCATCGAGTCGCCGCGGACCTCGAGCGCGAAGACCTCGCGTCCCGCGGCCAGCCACTGGTTGACGCTCACCTCGGCCGGGGTCTCGATCGCCTCGATCGGCCGGCCGGCCGCGATGCGACCGAGGACCGGCACGCGCCGCGTCGGCTGGAGCACTTCGATGGCGCGCCGGCCGTAGCGCGACCGCTTGATGCGCCGCGCCTTCTCGAGGTTGCGCAGGTGCGACAGCACGGTGATCTTCGAGAGCCGCAGGTGGTTGGCGATCTCCTGGAGCGTCGGGGCGCACCCGCTTCGTGCCTCGTAGGCTTCCACGAACTTCAGCACGTCAAGCTGGCGCGGCGTCACTTCGGAGTCTCTTCCTTCTTGGTCTCCTTGAGGGGGTTGCGCTCGCGGTCGATGTCGTCCTCCTTGAACGACCGCGTGAAGTCCTTCGGCTTCTCCGGCTTCTTCACCGCGACCGGCTCGAACCCGGCGAGCGGGATCTTCCTCAGCCCGTCGGGCAGGTCGAAGTCCTTCTCGGGAATCGCATCGGTCTTGATCGAGGTCGTGTCGAACGTCTCCATCACGCGGTCCATGAAGAGGGCGTAGCGCATCGTCCCGCGCAGCGGGAAGCCGCCGAGCTGGTCGAGCGCCTGCGCGACCGCCGGTGGATAGCCGCCGATCGCGGACATCAATTCGAAGTACTTCGTCTTCATCGTCGGGTCGACGAGCACGTTGAGCCGCTGGATGGTGCCGTCGAGCATCACTTCCTTGCCGACGCACACCCTGCCCGCGATCCCGTCGGCCTTCGCATTGCCCGCGACCGCGACCCTCGGCGGCGATGGGAACTCGCCGAGCGCCGCGAGCAGGTTCGCCAGCACCTTCTCGTCGTCCGATCCCGCGACACGCTCCTTGGCCTTCACGATCTCGGCGATCATCTCCGCGCGGCGCTTCGTGATCTGCTCGAACGTCAGTTCCGAATAGGTGCCGGCGAGCGGGTCGGCGATCCAGACGAGCTTCTTGTCGCCGCGGATGATGAAGCGCGTGCCGAACGTGAGGTCCTCGATGGCGATCTTCGCTCCCTGCATCTTCAGCCGCTCGTCCCGCTGGACTTCCCTGGGACGATCGACGGGGTCGTACGCGACGAGCCGGGTGCGGCGCTCGAGGGTGAGGTCGTCGCCGATCCGCTGAGCCAGGAGCGGCATCACGTTGATGAGGGTCTCTTCGCGAGGCGCGGGAGCGCGCGCGGCCTCAACGACGGCGGCCTCCGGAGGCCCCGGCGGGCGGCTGCCAGCAGCGATCAGGAGCAGTCCCAGGAGAACTCTACTCATAGCGCAGCGCCTTCACCGGATCGAGCCTGCTGGCACGAAGCGCCGGCACCATGCCGGCGGCGACGCTGACGATGAGGGCGAAGAGGACGGCGCCGGCCGCCAGCAGCGGCGATACATGGAAGAGTGTCACGTCCGCCGGGATGTCCATGGCCGTTCGCGCAATCCAGCCGAGAAGCACGGACGCGAGCATGCCAAGCCCGAGACCGGCGAACCCTCCGATGACTCCGATGGAGGCCGCCTCGATCAGGAAGACGCGCCGCACGTCGCGATTGCGCGCGCCGAGCGCCTTCATGACGCCGATTTCCCGGGTCCGCTCCAGGACGCTCATGGCCATCGTGTTCGCGATCCCGAAGAGCGCCACGATGACGCCGATCGCTCCGATGCACGCCATGAAGCCTTCGACGACGAGGAAGAACGTATCGATCATGCCAATGATATCAGCGACGGTGAACGTCGCGTAGTTCAAGTTTTTGAGCTGTTTCGTCACGTCCGACATGAGCTCCGGGCTCTTCACCCGGACGCGGACTTCCTGGTAGGTGCCCTTCTTCATGGCGCCGCCGAGGAGTCCGCCGCCCGTCAATTCACGCAGCGCAACGCCCGACTCCCACGGGACGAAGCACGTTCCGCCGCGCATCCCGAGCTTCTCGGAGTTCACGACCCCGGTGATCGTGTAGGTGCGCGGTCCGGCCTCCACGTCGTCGTCGTTCCCCATGAAGACGATCGACCTGCCGATGACGTCGGCGGGCCTGAGCTCGGAGCGCACTTCCAGCATCCGCGACGGTACGAGGCAGCCGCGCTCGCCGGCGGACCACGGGCGGCCCTCCACGAGGCGCGAGCGGAGCTTCTCGACGTCGCCGTCGGTCGCGCCGTCGATGGCGACCGGCGGACCCAGGGAAACGTCACCCAGCTTCGCGAACAGCACCAGGCTGAGATTGGGCGAGACCGACTCCACCGCGGGAAGGCGCTTGAGCTCTTCGACGTCCTTCTCCGTCATCGGCACGGTCGGCCCCAGCATCCCCATCGTCGGGAAGCCCGTGCGTCCCTTCTTCCCGGCGTCGGGCCTCGCACGCATGACGTGAATCGTCACGAGCTCGTCCTCGGTCTGGAAAATCTTGAGGATCTCCAGCTTCAGGCCGATGCCGAGCGCGACGAGAAGCACCAGCGCCGCCACGCCGATGACGACGCCGACGAGCGTGAGCACCGTCCGGCCCTTCCGGCGGCCGAGATTGCCGAAGCCCATGCGCGTGACGTCGCTGATCCTCATGGCGCTCCCCCGGGGCGGCGGTCCGTCAGCACTTTTCCGTCCGACATCTCGATCACGCGCTGGCAGCGGGTCTCGGCGAGGGATCGGTCGTGAGTGACGAGGATCACGGTGAGCTGCCGCTCCCGGTTCAGCGTCGTCAGAAGCGACATGATCTCGCCCGCGGTCTTCGTGTCGAGGTTGCCCGTCGGCTCGTCCGCCAGCAGCACGGGCGCGCCGTTGGCGAGCGCCCGCGCCGTTGCGACGCGCTGCTGTTCGCCCCCGGAGAGCTCGGAGGGGCGGTGGTCGGCGCGCGGCGTCAGGCCGACGAGGCCGAGCAGCTCCTCCGCCCGCCGGCGCCGGTCGGCCGGCGGGACGTCGGCGAAGACCAGCGGGAGCTCGACGTTCGCGCGTGCCGTCAGCGTCGGCACGAGGTTGAAGAACTGGAAGATGAAGCCGATCGTCCGACGGCGATAGAGGGCGAGCTCGTCGTCGTGCAGTTCCGCCATGCGTTGGCCGTTCGCGACGATCTCGCCGGAGGTCGGCCGGTCCAGCCCGCCGAGGAGATTCAAGAGCGTCGATTTTCCCGAGCCCGAGCGCCCCACGATCGCGGTCATCTCGCCCTGCTCGAACGAGAGCGAGAGGGAGTCGACCGCCGTTACGACGGTGTCGCCCATGACATAGCGCTTCGTGAGTCGATCGACGGCGAGAAAGGGGGGCATGCAGGGGCTAGTGTATCACAACGGTAGTACGGCTATCCGCCTTCGCCGTCCCGACAACCGCGGGGTGCATTGCAAGGCTTCGGCGTGATGAATTGCCCGCGGCGCGGGGCAATTCACTTCAGCCAGTTTCCCGCCGCCGTGTCCATGGGCGTGATGCGGCCTGTCTTGAGCTCGACTTTGAACGTTGCCGAGAAGAGGTCGCCCGCGTCGGTCTGCTTGGTGAAGGTCACCATCACGAGCGTGCCGTTGTTGAGCGACTCTTCCGGCTGTGTCTTGTAGGAGAGGTCGGCGATTCGTTCGGCGAGCTTCGGATTCTTGTTCATGATCTCGAGGGCCGGGGTCATGGTTCGCGTCGCCTTGGTCATCCCGAGCGTCTTCTGCACCTTTTCGACGAAGAGCTGGCCGTTCCCCGTGAAGATCAGCCAGTACGCCGTGGCGAGAAGGCCGACGGCCAGGCCGAACTTGATGAGGTAGCCGATCCACAGGCTGAGGGCGCTCGACGACTTGCGCTTGCTCTCCCCCGTGTTGCCCTTGTGCTCATCGCCGCCGCAGAAAAGGCACTTGCCGTTGGGGGGAAGGTTCCGGTTGCACTGGTGACATGTCGCCATGGCTCACTCCTCAGGTCTTCACTCAACTATAACCTTGCGCGGCTTCAATTTCCCGTCCGACGTTTCACCAATGCCCACGAACCTCGGCCCGCAGTAGACGCGCACGAGCGGCCCCGGCGGCCGCAGGTCGACCATCCTGCCGTTCTCGAAAAGCCGCGCGTCCTGGGTTGTCAGGCGCATCTCGGCCATTCCCATCAGTCCCGCGTCCATCGGCATGAGGTCGAGGGGCTCGGCCAGCGCCGCGGCGTCGTCGATCCGGAACGGACCGCTCGCCGTCCGGCGGAGTTCGACGACGTGGCCTCCGAGATCGCGCGCGAGCGCCCGCACGTAGGTCCCCTTTCCGCAGCGCACCCGGAACCGCGCCACGGGCGGCGCCCAGTCGAGCAGCGCGAACTCGTCGACCCTCACCCGCCGCGCCTTCGCTTCGACCACCTCGCCTCGCCGGGCCTTCTCGTAAAGCCGCTCGCCTTTCTGCCTGATCGCGGAGAACGCCGGGGGGACCTGGTCGATCTCGCCGACGAGCTTCCCCGCCGCCGCCTCGATCTCATCCCGCGACGGCACAGCCGACTCGGCGACCACGCGCCCCTCCGCGTCGTCCGTATCGGTTCGCTGGCCGAGCCGCACGGCGACTTCGTATTCCTTGTCGTGCGATTCCATGAATTCGAGAAGCTTGAGCGCCTTGCCGAGCGCGACGACGAGAACGCCCGTCGCGAGCGGATCGAGCGTGCCGGCGTGGCCGACCTCGTCCTGTCCGGCGAGCCTGCGCACCTGGTCCACCACGTCGTGAGACGTGATGCCGCGTGTCTTGTCGACGACGAGAATCCCGCTGCGTACACGACCAGGCAAGTTCGTAGCCCCTTCCAAAAGGGGCTGCGAAGCGGCCCGCCAGCGGGCCTGCTCCTGTCCCTTCGTACGAAGGGACAGGATATTGGGTGGTCGTGTACTACGCAATCGAGTCCTCGAGCCGTTTCTTCATCCCCGCGACGCCCTCCTTCTCCCACCACGCGGCCCACTTCTTCAGGTAGACGGTGTCGAGCGTCGTCTGGCGGCGCACGATGCTCTTCGCGTCCATCGTGTCGCGATCGCGCCCGGCGATGAGCTTGTAAAGGAGGAGATCCTCCGCAGAGGCCGTCCACACGGCGCGTCCGACGACCTTGACCTTCTTCCGCCGCTTGAGCGCGCTCTTGTCGAACGGGCTGTCGCCCAGCGTCAGGTCCAGGTGCCACGGACTCTTGCGGTCGCCGAATGGCAGCCGCGCCCAGCCGCTCACCTGCAGCTGCTGGATCGCGAGGTCCTCGTCGACGGCGAAGCCGTGCTTCGCGGCGGTCCGGAGGAATTTGTGCGAGTCGCGCTCGTGGACGAAGTCGACGTCCTCCGTGTATCGCGGCTCGCCCCAGAAGGCGACGGCCATGCCGCCGTAGAGGAGGTAATCGAACGGTCCGGCATCGGCGGTGTCGAGGGCGGCGACGAGGACGTGCTTTGGATCAGACACAAGAAGGAGGTTACGAAGGAAAAGAAGGGAAGGAAGGGAACGAAGGGAAAAACACGAAAAGCTGCTTGCGGCGGCGCAGATGTGAAAGGGAGACGGGATGGGCGGCGGTGGAGGTGCGGGGCGTGACGATCGGGCGGCTGATCAGTCCCTCGAGGACGAGGGCGCTCTGGTCGAGCGTGAGGGCGCGCAGGCTGTGGTCGCGCGCCTCCTGGTTGGCGCGTCCCAGGCGCTCCATGCGGGCCTTCCAAGGTCCCCTTGTCACGATGGAATTATAGACCCCCTTCGCCCGGGAAATGCAACAAGGGCGCAAAAAGAATAGAGTCTCTGCTCGTGACAGGGACTCTCTACGTCGTGGCCACCCCCATCGGCAATCTCCAGGACCTTTCGCCCCGCGCCCTGGAGGTGCTCCGTGCGGTCGACGCCATCGCCAGCGAAGACACCCGGACCACCGTGAAGCTGCTCAGCCACTTCGAGATTCGCAAGCCGCTGATCGCCTACTTCCAGCATTCCGGCGAGCGGCGCGAGGACGAGATTCTCGACCGGCTCTCCCGGGGCGAGAGCATCGCGCTCGTTTCCGAGGCCGGGACGCCAGGCGTGAGCGATCCGGGCGCCGCGATCGTGGCGAGGGCGCACGAGAAGGGCATCCCCGTCCGTGCAATCGCCGGGCCATCGAGCGTCGCGGCCGCGCTTTCGGTTTCCGGGTTCGGCGGCGATCGCTATCTCTTTGAAGGCTTCCTGCCGCGCAAGCCCGGCAAGCGGCGCAAGGCGCTCAAGGCGCTCGCCGGCGAAGAGCGCACGCTCGTCTTCTTCGAGTCGCCGCACCGCGTCATCGACACGCTCGAGGCGATGGTCGAGGCGCTCGGCGATCGCCCGTGCTGCATCGCGCGCGAACTGACGAAGCTCTACGAGGAGGTTGCGCGGACGACGATCGCGAAGGCGCTCGCGGACTACCAGAAGCGCGAACCGAGAGGGGAATTCACGATCGTCGTGGAAGGGAAGTCAGGAGGGAATGAAGGGAGGAGGAAGGAGACGCCGGACGATCTCGGGTAGCGGCCGTTTCCTTCTACCATCGTCAAAACGCGAGCTCTAGTCCCACGTGAATTCCGGCGTTCACCTTCGTCCCCGTCGTCGGGCTGTTGAAGTGAGTACGCAGGAAATCGACGTCGAATCCTGCCGTGATGCGCACCATCTCGCCCGCCGCGTAGCACCACTCCGGCGTGAGGGCGAGCATGAAGCCCGTGTCGGAGTCGCCGCCGACCCGCTGCGTCGAAACGTGGAAGATGCCGACGCTGGCGCCGATGCGGAAGCCGCTGTCGCCGAACAGGTCGAGCTTGAAGTTGTGAGACCAGCTGACGAGGTACTGTGCCATGACGGCGTCGCCGCCGATCTCGTTGTCCTGGGTCTCCCACTGGCGGTACTCGAAGCCGACGAAGCGTGAAGCTCGACGCCGACGCCCCAGCCGAAGTCGTTGTCGAGGCCGAGGGAGTCGTCGAAGTGGGTCCAGTAGGCGGTGCCGGTGAAGTTGATGTGGTCGATCCAGCTCACCTGCCGCCGTTCGGGCTTGGGGAGGCCGTCGCGGCGGCGCTTGAGCTCGTCGAGCTCGTCCTGCGCATCGCGGTATTCGCGGTTGAGCCGGTCGGCATCGTCGTAGCGCTTGTCGTCGAGCGCGCGCTTGATGCGGCGGTCCAGGTCGTTGAGCTGCTCCTGCCGTTGCTCGATGGTGCGGTCGGGATCGTCTTGCTGGAGCAGGCAGCAGATCAGCAGGAGCGCATGCATGAGATCCTCACTTTCGAACGGGGATCTAACGTCGGAGCCGCGCGGGTGTTCGAAAAAAAAGAGCGGGCCCCTGAAGGGGGCCCCCCTTGCTTCATGCTGGCATGCGGTGAGCGAAGCGCGCGGCCGCCTATTCGCAGTTCGGCGCCTTCGACGGATCGAACTCCGACTTGCGGGTGGCGAAGGTCCACTGGTGCCCGTCCGGGTCGCCGATCGTCACCGTCCGGTCGCCGTAGAACTGGTCCTGCGGCTCGCGGACGATCTTGCCACCGGCCTTGCGGGCGCGCTCGGTGAGAGCGTCGACGGCGTCCACGTAGATGTAGAGCCCGACGGGCGTGCCGCCGAGCGTCGTCGGCGACTTGCAGCCCATCGGCAGATTCTCGGGCCCGAACATCACCATGTTGTCCTTGTAGAGGATCTCGGCGTGCAGGATCTTGCCGTCCTTGGCCGGCATGACCAGCCCCTTCTTGAATCCAAACGCCGTCTCGTAGAACGCGAGGGCGATCGTCGGGTCCTTCACGGTGAGATAGGCGCTGATCCACGCCATGTTCGGCGGCAACGGGGCGAGCTTCTTGGCGGCCTTGGCGGCCTGCTTGGCCGCGGGCTTCTTCGCGGTCCTGGCTTTCGGCATTTATTCCTCCGTTAGTAAAGGGTCAGAACGGAGAGTAAATCGAAGGGGTGCTGGCGATGTCCAGAAAAAACCGAACGGCGCTCCCCGAACTCAGAGCTGGTTCGCCAGGTCGTCGAAGACCTCCGCGTTGAGTGTCTCGAGCCCGACCGGCCCCAGGTGTGGGATCTCCGCGAGCACGGGGGCGTTGCAGGTCTGCTCGAGCGCGTCGGGGTTGAGCCGCTCGGCGACGCCGATGGGCACCTTCTGCGCGTAGTTCACCACGAGGCCGCGGACCTCGAGCCCGTACTGCCGCGCCGTCGCGACGGTGAGCGTGGTGTGGTTGATCGTGCCGAGCGTCGGCAAGGTGACCACGATGACCGGCAGGGCCATCCGCTGCGCCATGTCGGCGACGAAGTAGCGGTCGAGGATCGGGACCATGAGCCCGCCGACACCCTCCACGATGAGCACCTCGTGGGTCTTGGTCAGGACCTTGAACGCCTTCCAGATGCGCTCGAGGTGGATCGCCTTGTGGGTGATCCTCGCGGCGATCGACGGCGCGAGGGCCGGCTCAAGGCAGATCGGGTTGATGAGCTCCATCGGATGGCGCACGCCGGCGGCCTGGGCGAGGAACTGCGCGTCGTCGGAGAGGACCTTGGAGCCGGTGCGCTTGCCGCCCGTCGCGACCGGCTTCATGACCCCGACATTGACGCCCTTGCGCCGGAGCGCCGCGGCGATGCCGGCGGCGACGACGGTCTTGCCGACGTCGGTTCCCGTCCCGGTGATAAAGACTGACTTCATGAAAGTGGCTGCCCAGTAATTCCGGGTGGTTTCGTGGGGATGCTGCCCCTCGACTCGCTATCACTCCCGCGGGGTAAGCAGCCCCGCCTCGTCCGTGTCGCCATCCCTACGATTCTCTCGGGGCTACTTAGTCTTCGTCGGCGTCCGGCTGCACCGCCTCGGGCGGCGGAGGCGGCGGCACTTCGCCGTCGACCTTGATCCAGTCGAGCGGCACCTGCCTGATGTTGCGGCACTGCGGGTAGCCGGTGCAGCTGATGAACCAGCCTTGCGATCCCTTCTTCACGCGCATCGGCTTGGCGCACTTTTCACACGTCTCGTTCCAGTCCGGCGGCGTCTCGAGGCGCTCGCGCGGCTTCGCCGGCCCGGCAGGATCGCCGCCGACGTACCACTCCTTCGGAACTTTCTGAGTGTTCTTGCAGTTCGGGTAGCCGGTGCAGGCGATGAACGCGCCGCGCCGGCCGTACTTCACGGCCATCCGGGACTGGCACTTCTCGCACTGTGCCGACCAGTCCTTGGGGACGACGAGCTTGCGGTTTCCGCGCTGGATCGGCCGCGTCGATTTGCATTCCGGGTATTTCGAGCAGGCGAGGAACCGGCCGAACCGCCCCGCCTTGATCACCATCGGCGACTTGCACTGGTCGCAGTCCTCGCCCGCCGCCTCCGGCGACGACATCGACTTGGCGTTCTTGCAGTCCGGGTAGGCGGAGCAGCCGAGGAACTTGCCGTACTTGTTCCATTTGACCAGCATCGGCTTGGCGCACTTCTCGCAGGCGACCGGCACCGGCGGCTCCTGCCCCTTCACCGACTCCATCTTCTCCGTGGCCTTGTCGAGGTCGATGATGAACGCGCCGTAGAAGCGCTTCAGCACGCCGATCCAGTTTTTTTCGCCCGCCTCAACCTCGTCGAGCTCCTTCTCCATCTCGGCGGTGAAGCTCGTGTTGACCAGCGAGTCGAAATGCGCCACCAGCTTGTCGTTGACGAGCATGCCGAGCTCCTGGGGGCGGAACTGGCGGTTCTCGCTGCGGACGTAGCCGCGGTCCTGGACCGTCTGGAGCGTCGGCGCGTAGGTGCTCGGACGGCCGATGCCGAACTTCTCGAGCGTCTTGACGAGGCTCGCCTCGGTGTAGCGCGGCGGCGGCTCGGTGAAGTGCTGGAGCGGCTTGAGCTCCTTGAGGTCGAGCGTCTCGTTCGCCACGAGGGAGGGCAGGATCTGCTCGTCGGGCTTGAGGCGGAGGCCCATGATGCGCGTGAAGCCGTCGAACTTCAGCTCGCGGCCGCGGGCCACGAAGGTCGCCCGGCCGGCGGCGATCGGCGCATCGGTGTTCAGGTAGACGGCGGGCGTCATCTGGCTGGCGACGAAGCGGCGCCAGATGAGCTTGTAGAGCTTGTACTGGTCGTCCGTCAGGTACTTTCGGATCTTCTCGGGATCATGCGCGGAGCTCGTCGGACGGATTGCCTCGTGCGCCTCCTGCGCCCCCTTCCCCGCTTTCTTCGCGATCGGCGGCGTCGCCGGTAGGTAGGGCGCGCCATACGCGGAGCGGATGAAATCGCGGACCTCGGCGACCGCCTCGTCGGCGATGCGGAACGAGTCGGTGCGCATGTAGGTGATCAGGCCGACGGTCTCGCCCCCGAGGTCGATGCCCTCGTAGAGCTGCTGGGCGGTCTTCATCGTCCTGGACGCGGAGAAGTAGAGCGTGTTCCACGACTGCTGCTGGAGCGTGCTCGTGATGTACGGCGGCTTGGGGTACTCCTGCTTCTCCTTCTGGTTGAGGGCGCGCACGACGAACGGCGCCTGCTTCAGTTCGTCGACCAGCGACGTCGCCGTCGCGTCGTTGCCGATCGTCGGCTCCTTGTCGTCGAGCCTCGTGAGCTCGGCGGAGAAGGCCTGTCCCGAGGGAGCGTCGCCAGACGCGAGTCGAGGGGTCTCCGTCTGGCCCGGCTTCGAGAGAACGGCGGTGATCGTCCAGTACTCGAAGGGCTTGAAGGCGAGGATCTCGCGTTCGCGCTCGACGATGAGGCGGACGGCGACCGACTGGACGCGGCCGGCGGAGAGGTTGCGGCCGATTTTCTTCCAGAGCAGCGGCGAGAGCTTGTAGCCGACGATGCGGTCGAGCAGGCGGCGCGCCTGCTGCGCGTTGACGAGGTCCATCGAGATCGAGGTGGGATGCTTGAAGGCGTCGAGGACGCCCTTCTGGGTGATCTCGTTGAAGGTGACGCGGTGGACCTTGGAGGCGGGCACCTTGAGCGCCTGCACGAGATGCCAGGCGATCGCCTCGCCCTCGCGGTCGGGATCGCTCGCGAGGTAGACGGCCGCCGCCGACTTCGAGGCCTCCTTAAGCTCCTTGAGGATCTTCTCTTTCTTCTTGATGGGCGTGTAGCGCGGCTCAAAGCCGTTTTCCACATCGATGCCGAAGCGGCGCTGGGGGAGGTCGCGGACGTGTCCGTAGCTCGCCTTCACGACGAACTTCGTGCCGAGGATCTTGTTGATCGTCTTCGCCTTGGCGGGCGATTCGACGATGACCAGCGACTTGCCGGTGAGCTTGGCGGGGGGCGGACCGGCTTCGGGTTCGATGGGCGGCGTGACGTCGGCGAGCGCGTCTCTCTTCCGTTTCGGCGGGACGGCGGGCGCTGGGATTGGCGCGGGGGGCGCCGCGGCGGGCGCCTGGAGCGGCGGCTTCGCGGTCTTCTTCTTCGGCGCCAGCGGTGAAATCGGTGCGGCGGGCTTCTTTCGGACCGCCTTTCTCTTTTTCTTTGCCATCGAGTGCGGGCGGATACTAAGCAAACCCGTTCCGAAATGTCAAATCGGGTCTGTGCGACGGTGCCTTCAATCCCTGCGGGCGCGTGCCCTCCGGGCCAATCGCAGAGAGGCAGAGGTGGCAGAGCGTGCCGAGGAAGAACCCGCTTTTGGGGGTCCAAGGCCGGAGGCCACCGCCAAGCCCGGCGACATTCACGGCGCTTGCAGCGTGCCCGCTCGGCGAACTCTGCTCCTTTGCCACGCTGGTCTGATTGAAGCCGTGTTACCCAGCTGTCTGCGGAACAAGACAAGCGGACGCCTCCTGTTCTATGGTTCTGGTTGGTCCACCGAACTTTTAGAAAGGAGACGTCCGATGGCAACAGTGTGCGTTGGGATCGACATTGGG
>Ga0247727_10008468_pt1 | contig 19078 bp, 14 predicted proteins | sample WisWelCaveWW1625_FD_202498 | JGI IMG/M metagenome (GOLD analysis project Ga0247727, IMG submission 202498) | Biofilm microbial communities from Wishing Well Cave, Virginia, United States - WW16-25 | ecosystem: Environmental > Aquatic > Deep subsurface > Groundwater > Cave microbial mat | place... | reverse complement strand
ATGCAATGGTGACTTTGACACCGGTAGCTTGTTCTTCTGGGGAGAAGCGATATAGAGGCTCAAAAGCCTATATTTTATATTTTATTTTTTGATATAAGATATTGTATCATGGAAATCGATTAATAAGAGCAATGACTTACGCAGCAAGTGGTTGGGGGATGTCACGGGATTTAGTTAATTTGGGCAGCTTGAAAAATCACGCTGTGCTTAAGTGTCTGGCTTATTTGCTGATGCTTTGCGTTTTCTTTGTCCCTCTTGCTTTCGCTGAAGGTGACGGAGATGGGGATGGCGATGGAGGAGGGGGTGGCGGAGGCGATGGCGGTTTTTTTGATCCGTGCGCTTTCATATCATGTACGCCTTCACCAGCATGTCCAAATGGCGTCGTTGAATCAGGCGAGCAATGTGACGATGGCAATAGCAATAATAATGATGCATGCACCAATTCCTGCCAACGAACAATATGCGGCGATGGCATCATACAGAATCCCAATGGCAATGGCCAGCATGAAACATGTGACGATGGAAATACGAATGATAATGACGGCTGTTCTTCCACATGTGAATTTGAAATATGCGGCGATGGCATAAAACAAAATAATGAAGCATGCGATGATGGAAATCTCGCTGCAGGCGATGGCTGCTCTCCAACGTGCGAATTCGAAGAATGCAATTCAGATGATGATTGCTCAAATGATATATTTTGTGACGGACAGGAAATTTGCGATCTCGAATCGTTTACTTGTGAACCAGGCACTCCACCCACATGCGACAACGGATTATTCTGTGACGGCATTGAGGTTTGCAATGAAAGTACAGATTCATGCCAGCCCGGCACTCCGGTCCAATGTACTAATGGATTATTTTGTGATGGGCTTGAAATATGCAATGAGCAAACCGACTCATGTTCCCCTGGAACACCAGTTGCCTGTTCAAATGGATTATTCTGCGATGGCTACGAAACCTGCAATGAATATACTGATTCATGCCAGAACGGTACAGCAGTTCAATGCAGCAATGGGCAATTTTGTGATGGGATAGAAACCTGTGATGAATACTTAGATTCATGTTCCCCGGGAACTCCAGTCATATGCACTGATGGTCAATTCTGCAACGGTCTCGAATATTGTAATGAAAACAACGATTCCTGCAACCCCGGAACACCAATCCAATGCAGTGATGGCTTATTTTGCAATGGCCTAGAAACATGTAATGAAAATTACGATTCATGCAATCCTGGGATTGTGGTTGATTGCTCAATAAATAATATCCCTGGTGTTGCGGCGTGCCAATATGTTCCTGATTCCAACAATTTCACTTTTGATCTCGGAGCTCCATTCTTTTCAGCTTGCAATGAAGCCACTGACACCTGTACTGCTGGCAATCAAACTATAACGCACTCATGCGATATTTTCTGCGGCGCAGATTTTGCATGTGATGATAAGCAGCCAGGACAAGACGGCTGTGATGAGAACTGCCAAGTTGAGTGCACAATCGATGCGCAGTGCAATAACGGCCTTTTCTGCGATGGGTATGAAACATGCAACCAGCAAACATATACCTGCGAGCCAGGAACACCACCAACATGTAACAATGGACAATTCTGTGATGGTATAGAGGTTTGCAATGAATACACCAATTCATGTTCACCAGGTACACCAGTTGCCTGTTCAAATGGATTATTCTGTGATGGTATAGAAACATGCAATGAGCAAACCGATTCATGTTCTCCAGGAACTCCAGCAGCTTGTTCGGATGGTCAATTCTGCAACGGCCTCGAATATTGCAACGAAAATAATGATTCATGTTCTCCAGGAACCCCAGTAGTTTGCACTGATGGAGCTTTCTGCAACGGCTTAGAGACCTGCACTGAATATAATGACTCCTGCCAATCTGGAATACCTCCAGTCTGCAACGACGGCTTGTTTTGCAATGGTGTAGAAACGTGCAATGAATATTCCGATTCATGCGCACCTGGGGCAATTGTTGACTGTTCTATAAACAACATAACTGGAATTAACACGTGCCTCAATGTTCCTGATTCCAACAATTTCACTATAGATCAAAGGCCGGAATTTGTATCAGCATGCAACGAAGCATCAGATTCCTGCACATTAGGAAATAGCACCATTACTCATGCCTGCGATGATGCCTGCGGAGCCGACGCAGCATGCGATGGAAAACAGCCTGGTTCTCCCGGCTGCGATTTGCACTGCCAGAATGAATGCACCACAAACGCTGACTGTAACAATGGATTGTTTTGCGATGGCTATGAAATATGCAATCTTCAGACATATACCTGCGAGCCAGGAACTCCACCAGCATGCAGCAACGGACAATTCTGCGATGGTATAGAGGTTTGCAATGAATATACTGATTCATGCTCACCTGGAACACCAGTACAATGTTATGATGGACAATTCTGCAACGGCCTAGAAACCTGCAATGAATATACAGACTCATGCCAACCAGGCACACCCATAACATGTACTAACGGACAATTCTGTGATGGAACTGAGATTTGCAATGAGCAATATGACCGATGCGATTCAGGAACCCCCGTGCAATGTTCAGATGGTCAATATTGCAATGGTGTAGAGGTATGTAATGAATATATAGACTCATGCTCCTCAGGAACACCGGTTGCTTGTTCAGACGGACAATTCTGCAATGGATTAGAAGTTTGCAATGAAAATATTGATTCATGCAATCCGGGAACATCCGTACAGTGCAATGACGGCCTGTTCTGCAACGGCAATGAAATATGCAATGAACAAACGGATTCATGCGCTGTAGGCGTATCCATCGACTGCTCCAATAACAATATTCCGGGTGTCAATACCTGCGATTACAATCCAGATGGCATCATTTACACAAAAGATTTCAGAGTAGCATTCTATTCAGCATGCAACGAGGCAACAGATTCATGCACACTTAGTAATACTACATTGACTCATACCTGTGATGCTGAGATGTGCGGTGCTCAATGTGATTCAGATTCAGACTGCTCTGATTCAGACTGTGACTACCTTGATGGGTGCTACGGAACATACTATCTTGATTTTGATGATATTGATAATACCTGCACAAATGGCTGCGCATGCACAGACAATCAATGCAGATCTCCAAAAATCTATCCTCATGACGCAAGATGCGTAGAATGCCAGACGAATGCTGACTGCGACAACGGCCTGTACTGTGACGGCCAGGAAGTATGCGACCAGCAAACATTCACATGCAAATCAGGCGCATCCCCTGTTGTAAGCGATTCAGTTTCATGCACCCAGGATTCATGTGATGAGCAGAATAACATAATCATACATACTCCTGACAACAGCGCTTGCAACGATGGATTATATTGCAACGGATTAGAAACATGTGACATCAATATCGGATGCCAACCAGGAACGCAAGTGCAATGCTCAGATGGAGCATTCTGCAACGGTGTAGAGGTATGCAATGAAAATACAGATTCATGTTCCCAAGGCACGCCTGTACAGTGCAGCAACGGCCAATTCTGTGATGGCCTTGAGACTTGCAATGAAGCAATAGACTCATGCTCACCAGGCACTCTTGTTGTATGCAATGACGGGCTGTATTGCAACGGCAACGAGGTATGCAATGAAAACCTTGATGCATGCACTTCAGGAACCCAAGTAGTATGCTCAGTTAATAATATACCTGGAATCGATACTTGTGTGAACAATCCTGACAATAATCAATATACAACCGACTTTAGACAATCATTCACTTCAACGTGCAACGAGCAAACTGACTCATGCACAACTGGCAACAGCACAATAACTCATATCTGTGATACATTATGTGGAGCGGATTTGGCATGCGAGGGCATGAATCCAGGAGAAGGCATTTGTGATGAAAATTGCCAGACTGAATGCAACGTAGATGCTGACTGCACTGACTCATTGTATTGCAATGGTTTGGAATACTGTGATCAGCAAACATATACCTGCAAAACTTCAGAACCAGTGGTATGCACTGACGGATTGTTCTGCAACGGCGTGGAAACATGTAATGAGCAATATGATTCATGCCAATCTGGATCAACAGTGCAATGCTCAGATGGCCTATTCTGCAACGGCATGGAAGTATGCAATGAAAACCTTGACGCATGTGTTCCCGGAATCCAAATAGATTGCTCAGCAAACAACATACCAGGCATTAATACCTGTACTAATAGCCCTGATAGCATATCACAGACACTTGATACAAGAATAGCATTCATTTCAGCGTGCAGCGAAACAGCTGATTCCTGTACCATGGGCAATTACACCATCACCCATATTTGTGAATCTTCATGCGGAGCAGAATCGCAATGCGATGGATTACAGCCTAATACCGGCAATTGCAGCTTTGAATGTAAATTCAAACCGCCATTCGTATGCGAAAGAGATGGTGAATATGGCAATGATTTTGGAGAGGGCCATGAATTCGTATGCGATGATGATAATACTTATTTCCAATGCAATGGGCAGGGAAGTGCTTATGTCCATGTGAACATCTGCAGCTATGAGTGCAGCGCTGATTTGGCATGCGATGGCATAGTTCCCGGAGCATCCTTGCAGTCATGCACCTTTGTAGGGGAAGCTTACCTTGAGGACTATTGCGACACATCATGCCACTTGCAGGATGATAATTGCGAGTCAGGATATAATGGCTGCACTTCAGATGCAGCGTGCGATGAGTCTGTTCCCGGACAGAATGGATGCACTGACACATGCAGGCAGCTTGAATGCACCACGAATGCCGATTGCGATGACGGATTGTTCTGCAATGGGCAGGAAATATGCGATCTGCAATCAAACACCTGCCAGAATACTCCAGCAGTTGCTTGTTCCGATGGAAGGTTCTGCAACGGCATGGAAGCATGCAACGAGCAAACTGACTCATGTTCATCAGGAATTGCAGTTGATTGTTTCGCTAACAACATACCAGAAATCAATACCTGTACTAACATCCCTGATGGAAATTTACTCACCCTAGATACGCGAGCAGGCTTCACTTCAGTATGCAATGAGCAGACAGATTCATGTACAACCGACAATGATGATATATCGCATGCATGCTCATTGATATGCGGCGCAGAATGTGTTTCTGATGCCCAATGCCAAGACGCTGATTGCCAAGATGGCTGCTTCCTGAATGGACAGCTTGTGAATCCAGCACAATGCGAAGGCCTGACCTCATGCGAATTCAGGATATATGCAGACGCGCAAAGCGCATGCGATCTTGATTCATGCACCTGCTCAAATGCAGTATGCACATCATTTACGCTGAATGTGACTGATGTTGACCATGATGGCTATGACATACAATGCGATGCCGACTGTAACGATGCAGATGCTTCCGTGAATCCAGGAGCATTTGAAATATGCGACGGCAAAGACAACGACTGCGATGGCATCATTGACGAAGGGTTGTTCGATGGCGATCTTCGATTGTCCTACAGCACGAGAAATACAGGAGATATTATCTATTTGAACGGCTTTTACAATTTCACTTTTGAAAGAATTGATTTTTTCCACGGTTATCTGATTTATGACAACGGGGCCGTTGAAGGATTTGGTAGCATGGTGGGAAGGGGCACAATGCCCAACGGGACATCCGTCAATTTGAACGTCAAATTCGATGCCATCGAGATACTGGAGCAGAACTGCATGTTCATCAAATGGAGAAATTCAGCTCGCGGCACATGGTGGGTTGAAGGCATCAGCAGGGAGACCATAACCTATGAATACATGGACGTTACCTATAATTTGCTTACCGGAGAAATTGACTCCATAGGCTTTGGCGGTACACCATTCCAGTTCGAGGACATGATTGACAGGAATTTTGTTCCGTAAAGTTTTTATTTTGAATTGAATTTTTCGTTATTTTTCTTTGTTGATGATTTTATAGCTATTGGAATATCGTTATTGTTGTTAGTTAGTGTTGCCGATGATTACGTTCCGCAAGTTCTCTCAAGGCATTACTTATCTTTTTTTTAGTTTTTGATTTCGCATTGTTTAATAATGCCGAAATTGAATCATGACTTAAAGTTAAAAATGGGAACTCACTTAACAATGCTTAAATACCCAAAATGATATTCTTCCTTTGGGTGGTATGATGAACAAAATGGAATCGAAGAATTTTAGCAGCCCCAGTGAAGTTAGGAAATTTGAAAAAGGGAAGGTAGAGCTAGTTGAGGTCGCTGGCCGCGTAATTGGCAAGGCCACATTTGAGCCTGGCTGGAAGTGGTCAGAGCATGTCAAGCCATTGGCCGGCACAGACAGTTGCCAGGCAGGTCATTTTGGATACCAATTATCCGGCGTATTGCGGGTAAAAATGGATGACGGGAGCACGAGTGATTTCAAGGCAGGAGACGTCAGTTCTGTACCTCCCGGGCACGATGCATGGGTTGTTGGCAGCGAACCTGTTGTAGCCATCGATTGGCAAGGCATGGTTGATTATGCAAGCGGCAAGCATTAAGATTTTTAATTGCCCCGATGGGGCACGTTTTATTTTCTTTTTTCCCCTTTTATTCTTGCGGTATATTTTATTGATTGTAGCTTATGCCAGCGTTTCTCACACAGTTTGTTTTTTCACAGTCAGTGACGAATCCTCATTTCTCTTTGGCATATAGGTTGCAACACAATTTTATTTATATATGAGTTTGAACACGAGTGTTCAAAAAAGGGTTTTACAGTCGTACATAGCAGTAGGGGTTTTTGGGAACTATACTATATTTTGTATAAAAGATGGTGAAAAAGGCTACCGATATAAAGGGAAAATGTTACTACCTAGCTTTACTATTCCTCGTCGCTTTTGCCGTTACAACTTCTGCGCAGCTGACCATTGAAAAGACCAATGTGACATGCGCCTTTGCCTCTGATAACATTACGCTTTCCATTATCATTGGGAATGCAACACAAAACAATATCACGATACAATCAGCACGGCTCATTTATACCATCAATAATACTCAATATGATAAAACCATGATTATAACAGGCAACAGTTCCTTTGCCACTCTTTTTTCCTCTGAGCTGCTTGCATCCCAAACGGTAACATGGAATGTCTTCCTGACCACTACCAACAATAGCAATTATACGAATGGAAATAAAACGTTTTATGTAAGGAATGATACCTATGTTGTTGTTTCTCCCGCAACCCCTGATGGCTTGGCTGGATGGTATATCACCGAGCCGCTGTTCACCCTAATTGCTGACAATTCATCGCCTGCATCAATCATCTACAAATGGGAAGCAAGCACGTTATTCAATTATTCCGGTTCATTTGGCCTCGAGAACATCTCAAATCCTGAGCCAATTACTGCAGGAACATTAGGATTGCACTGGTACGCTGATTTTGGATCATGCAATGAGAGCATGAGGACGCAGATATTCTACGTTGACCTTGCAAACCCAAAAGTCAAGCCAATTTACCCCTTGAATGGCTCAACAGCCTATGGCAACGGCACATTAAACCTATCCTTTTTGCTTGATGATATCTTTCAAAGCAATTCAGGCATAAATACAAGCACCATTTTGTTTTTTGTCGATAATACTTCAGTTACTCCCCAATTACAAATAACAAATAATGGGATAAAAGTATATGCTTGGGCTTTGATAAACCTTAGCTTTGGAACTCATACTGTCTCAGTTTCTGTCAAGGACATTGCAGGCAGGAACGGCTCTTTGAACTGGAGCTTTACTTTTTTGCAGCCCCCTGATTTTTCAATGAATGTTTTTGAGCCATTAAGCGGAATATACGGAAACAGGAAAATTGATATTAACGTTACAACTAATAGAACGGTTAAAAAAATTGAACTGTTCAATACCAATACTAATGGAAACCAGAAATTTTTGCTGTGCAGCAACTGCAATGAATCTGGATTTACCTCTGAAAAATCAAAAATCCTGAGGGAAGGGAATAATTCCCTTTTGTTCAGGGCAACTGATGCCTATGGGACGGTGAAGGAAGTAATCCGGAATGCCTTTGTTGATAGCATCGCGCCAAAAATAGTAAAAACAATCCCCCGGAACAATGCCGTCTTCAATGGCACGGGATTTTCCTTGATATTCACTGAAGCAAATCTGAAAAGTGTTGAAATTCATTATGGCAACCAATCAGCATCGATGAGCTGCGTTTCAGGAAGTAATGTTCTTTGCAGCATCGATGTGAATTTATCTTTGTACGAGGGCACAAGCATTCCGTTTGATTTTGAGGTGAATGACTCCGTGCGCTCAACAAAATCAAAACAGCAAATGGTTTTTGTTGATACTCTGGACCCAATCATAACGGTCAATGAACCATTGCCTACTACCTATGGCAAGCAAGTCCCGTTCAATATAACTCTGAGTGAGAAAGTACATCTTTCGTATGTTGACTTAAGCGCTGTTACCCAGAAATCACAGTCACTATGCGCGAACTGCAATGAGTATGGGTTTACCAAGGAGAAGCACAAATTATTTTCTATAGGAAATCATACTGTGAGGTTCACTGCAACCGATAAGGCAGGGCAGTTAACCATGCAGACCGTGATGCTGGCAGTGAACTAACGGGTGTCCCAATTAGACTGATTTTGAATTCTAAAATCTGAACCTAATCATCGTCCTTAACGCAATAATCCCATCCTTCCAATTTATCTTCTTGCCTTCTTCAAATTTCCGGGGCTTGTAGGAAATGGGCAACTGCATGATCGTATGGCCTTTGCGGACCAGTTTACACATCAATTCGATGTCATATTCAAATCTATCTGTCTTTACCGGAATGCTTTTCAAAATCTTTGCATCGAACAATTTGTAGCATGGCTCAACATCAGTAAGCTTAGTCCCATAGAGGATGTTGAATGCTATAGTAAGCATCTTGTTCCCGAACCAATGGGTAGTATGGATGGTTTTATTCTTCCCAAAAAGTACAAATTCCTGGCCAGCAAATCGCGTTCCAAAAGTGATCTTGGCTTTGCCGTCCAAAACAGGCTGCAAAAGCTTCTTGTAATCGTTCGGATCATATTCAAGATCAGCATCCTGGAATATTATCCAATCCCCTGTTGATTTCACAATCCCTGCTTTTAAAGCGGCGCCTTTGCCCATATTTTTTGGCTGAAAAACAACAGCATACTTTTCTGGCAATTTCCTCAATATATCGCGCGAGCCATCCGTTGAGAAATCATCAACTAAAATGATCTCTTTGGATACTTTCCCCAGATCAACTGCATCAATCCGCTTCAGAAGCTCCTTGATAGTATTCTTTTCGTTGTATACTGGGATTATTATTGATAATTTCATAGTTATGCTGAAACTCCATTGAAGGACTTCTGCGCCCTCTCCAAAATCCTCGTTGCAGCCAAGGCATTCTTAAGGTTTTCCTCCGGCAGTTTTCCTTCCACAATGCATTCACGGAAATACACCAGCTGCCGGGTCAATGGTCTTATGTCCGAATAGGCTGGCACATAGAAACTTGAATTATACACAAAGGTATCTTTGCCTTTGCTTTTAGAATAATACTTCAATTTGTCAGCTTGCACATAATCATCATATGATGCTGCCATCTTCTCTCCAATAACCATTACTGAAAACACCTTTTTAGGAGACTTCCAGGATGCAAAGCTCGTGCTGAATGCCTTTCCTAGATATTCAATTTCCAATGAGACAGCATCTCTATTCCCCACAGCTATAATTTTTTTTGGATTTTCTTTGATCAACGCGCTGAGTAATGAGGCCGCATGGGGGAAATAATCCCAGATAATACTCACATCCTTCCTTATAGGGCCATTGTTGGCATGCTCGATCCGCACCATATTGACTCGGCCGAACATTCCTTTTTTCACATCAGCAACAAGCTGCATCAACGGAGGATTGAATAAATGAAGGTGGCCTGCTAAAAGGATTTTTCTTTTCTGTTTTGTAATCTTGATCAGATCTTCCAATTCTTTTGCCTTGAAGCAAATTGGCTTTTCAATCAGCACATGCTTTCCCGCAAAAAGCGCTTTCATTGCCAAGCTAAAATGGGTATGTGCAGGCGTCACAATGCACACTGCTTCAATTGAGGGGCTTTTAAGCAGGTCATCAAATTTTACAGAAGCGATGATTTTTTTATCGCCCACAAACTGAAGCGCATTCTTGATGCTCGCCTGAGACTGAGCGCATACTCCCCGCAGGGAAAAAAGCGACATCGATTCTATGGTCTTTACATAATTAATGCCAAACCTTCCGAGGCCAACAACCCCAATTCCCACCTTTCGCATGCTTCAGACGAACAGCATACGGTATTTAAAGATTTTCGTCAAGGGCTGCCCATTTAGTAATATAGGAAATAAATACAGGAATCATGAATCTGTCTGTGCGCCAATGCAGGCGCACATTATGGAAGCACCGCAATAATGGCGGCGCCTAACTAACCCACGCAGCGGTATATCCGATTTAATTTTTTGGAATTAATAACTGCATTGCTAGAAACATTAATAAACCAATTTTCAGTCCCATGTCCATGATTTTTTCATTTTTAAAAAACAATGAATCCATACTATTGCATACCCTTGGTAAAACTCCTCCTGCAAACAGTTTCCTGAAACAAGAGGACATCGGGAAAAAAGAGGATTCATTTCCCTTGGAGCTTTACTTCAACCCACAATATTCCTTAGTTCATCTTGGCTATGTCGTGCCACCAGACCAATTGTTCAGGAATTATCTTTATGTCTCATCTACCTCTGCCACTTTCAGAAGGCATTTTTTGGAATTTGCGGAAACCCTCAAGAAAAAATTCAACCTGCATGAAAATAGCCTTATCGTGGATGTTGGCAGCAACGATGGCATCATGATCAGATCCTGCAAGGCGGTAGGCATCCAAGGCATGGGTATCGAGCCCGCAACCAACCTTTCTATGCAAGCGAACTATGAGGGCCTTGAAACAATCAACGAATTCTTGAATGAAAAGGCAGTTCAGGAGGTAATTAAGAGAAGAGGGCATGCCGATATCGTTACCGCAACGAATGTCTTCGCGCATACTGAAGACATCTCATACTTTGTTACGATGGCAAAAAAAATACTCAAGCCAGGGGGAATATTAGTGATTGAAATCCAATATCTTTTTGATACTATTCGGACAATGACATTCGACAATGTCTATCATGAGCACCTCTATTACTATACCCTGACCTCACTCAACAAATTCTTCCGATCACAAGGCATGGAAATCATCGATGTGGAGCATGTAGATACGCATGGAGGATCATTGCGGGTTTATGCTCAGAAACAAGGAGCTGCTCGGAAGATTACAAACGCAGTCCAAAACCTTCTTCAGGAAGAGAAAGAAAAAAAAGTAGATGACATAGAGACCTACAAGGCATTCGCATTAAAAATCACAACAGTTAAAACAGAATTGAAAAATTACATCAAAAAAATAAAGGATCAGCACAAATCCATCGCAGGCTACGGCGCTCCCGCCAAGTCAACAACGTTGCTCAATTACTGCGGCATAACCAGCGAGGAAATTGATTATATCGTTGATGACAACCCTTTGAAAATGGGCCTTTACACTCCTGGCACGCACATTTCCGTTGTCTCATCGGAAAAACTAAAGACAAACAAGCCGGATTACCTGCTCATTTTGGCCTGGAATTTTGCGCCGGAAATCCTGCAGAAAACAAAATTCTTAGCAGAGCAAGGGACGCAGTTCATCATTCCTTTGCCTGAGCCGAGGATAGTGTGAATGGGTTAATTTTTTCGTTAATTAGAGCGCTTTCTGTTTCAGATACCGCGATCGGCATAGAGATCATTCACGTCGGTATTATTTTGATGCCTTCCTTATCTCTGGTAAGCGTTCCATGCGTGCCCGCTGATATGTTATATTCATCTGCAATGTCGCTTGGGATCCTGACAGCGATGCTATTCCCCCATTTTGAGAAGATGATGTCCTTCGCATTCCGCAGTTTCCTGTACTTGCCTGCAAGCACCTTTAATTGCGGCATGGTCATGATTTCCTCCCCGCATTTTGTGCATTTATAAGCTTCAAATTCTATCCCATCCTGCTTAATAATCTCTTTTTTCTTTTCCATGCTTCCTTTCTGGCATACGGGGCATTTCATGTTAATTACCTCGCTCTATTGTTTTGATAACTATGCAATTACCTGTATCTTCTCCTATACAAATAATCGAGCCTTCCTTGCTTCTTTTGATGAATTTTATGCCATGCTTCCCGAACCGCTTTGCCTTGCCCATCTGCAAAACTTCGTACACCTGATCGGGAAAGGCTATGTCTCGTTCCCTGGCCCTTTTGATGGCATGTACGGTTATCACCACCAGCTTGCCCTGAAAATGCATGGCACCCATTATGTAGATACATGGATATACATGTATATAAATATTGCGGTTTTATCGGCTTGGCAATACGAGGCTGCTCTATTTGATTTGAATCCATTTTTTTTGCATTATTGTTGGGTTTTCCACCTTGTTTTTTGGCGCATCGAAAATTCATCAGCACTGCATCCCCATGTTGATTTTTTGTAGGGTCCGTTTTCATTTTTTATCTCTTTTTTTAATTTGGAAATTTGTCGATACGCAAAAATCATTGTATTTTTACTATTTTTCTGATGAGTACTGTATTTGATGAATTGCGTTTTGCTGATTGTGCACCGGTCTAATGAAGAATACGCATTGTACTGCGTTTTCATTGATACAGATACATTGAATTGACTTTCATTTGGAAATAATTCATTGACTAAATAAAAAACAACAAAAAATCATTTAAAAAAGGAAAAATCAGTTTCAAGAAAACAATAGCATAGCAATCTTTCCCATCCCCCCTTATGGCATCTTCCGATACCAGATTAAGGAAAACGTGATTTCAAGGAAGCGCGCGAGCCATGGCATATGCTTGATGACAGGATACATGCATGCATTGAACACCTTGAAAAAACCATCATTTTTAAGATAAAAATAAATGTCCTCATCAAGGACACGCAGGCATTCATCATACAATGCCCTGGCATCAATGACCCCAATTGTGCCCATGCCCAAAGGAGCTTCTTTCAGCAATCCTTTATTCTTCAAATGATTTTCCAATGAAGTAAGATTGGTTACAAAATACCGGTATTTTACTGTCGAAGTTGCCACGTCGGCATACTGCTTATTTCCGTCTTTTACCATTCCCTTATACGTCCTAAAGTAACGATAGGGTACAGTATGCTTATATTCGGGAAAATGCACAAACGTGCAGGATTTGGTAAATGAAACTCCGAAAAAAAGTATCTTGCCTTTCAGATTGTAGAGCTTCGCAAAGATGGAATGGTCATCGAAGCTGTCCTTTCCTACTTTTAGTGTTTCCTCGTTTGCAGGCCATAGCGCCACAGAGTGCTGTGGTTGTTTTGTCCGGGCAACATCTTTCTGTGTTCTGAAGTATTCAGTCAATGCTCCAACCCTGGAGCGGGAATGCTGTATATCAAAGACTTCATCCCTTTCAAAGCTATAAGTGAAAGTAGGCATTATCACCATTCCTTTTTCCCCGACTGCATCCTTAAGCGCATGAATGATAGATCCAAGAACTATTTCTTTTGAAGCGGCTGGCAGGCCAAATAATCCTATGTCAGAATGCACAAGCAAAATATCGTTCTTTGAGATTGCCAAAGCATGCAATGCAGTATATACATCATGGAGAGACACAGGTTTAAGCTCATGCTTGAACAATGCCTGTTCAGAAGAGCGCTTGGACAATACCATGGCCCTCACATACAATTTCCTTATTATTTTTTGTTATAACTGACTTTATCTCAATGAATTTTGTGGATTGGACTTTTAGGACTACAATACCCTGTAACGTAAGCGTGTCGCCAACAGGGAATGGTGATAATCCTCTCGCCAAAACGCCTCTGCTCCTTGTCCTGCTTGATGCGCTGCACTGCCTTTTGTGTAGCGAAATGGCCTTCCAGTTTTTTGTAGGTATATTTAAATAGTTCATGGTCATTCATAATCCCAATTTTTTTATTGTTAATTTTTCCAGGTCGCCATAGCCTTGAACCCTGTCTATCTCTTCCATAGTATATGTTACAGAAAGTGCTTTTTCCACCTCGCTCATGAGAAGAAGATGGTTGAAAGAATCCCAGGCATCCGAAGTGTTTCTCTTGCAGGATGCATCCAGCTTTGCTTCCGGAATCTCAAGCACTTTTGCCACGACCGCCTTCAGTGATTTTGCTGCTTTTTCCCTGTCCATTTTGTCAAACATGTTTGATGATATGTTTTTATCGAAATCCTGTATTCTTATGGTGCTTCTAAGGGGTATTATATATTTTGTTGTTATGCTTTGGGATTTGGCCGCTTGACCTGCTTCATTCATTCTTTTTCATAGTTTGATGGAAGTAGCGGATGAATAATTCAATGGGCCGCTCCAAAGCTCCAAACACTATGATACCCACTAAATGCAAACTCAAGACAAAAAAAAGAAAAATATTGCATATATCGATTCACCGAAGGAAACCTTTTTATAACGCATTTTCCCATAGTTCAGGATGATAGGCTTATTTTCAAGGCTTAAGGATTTTACATCCAAGCACACTTACGTCACATTGCTTATCATCCTGCTGTTGGGATTGATCCTGCGCCTTGCTTTCTTCTCTGGTATGGGAGCCTCAGATCCTTTATGGTACAGCAAGGCCGCTTACAACCTTGATAAGGGCATTGACCAAGATAACGTTGCTACCCTATCAACCAGGATTGGCTTAACTTACCCTGTGTATCTTATCTACAATTTATTTGGGGTGAATGACCTGACCTCAGCGCTATTCAATCTGGTAACTTCGATGCTAAGCATCGCACTCATGTTTTTTTTCGGATCGCTGCTGTTTGGCGCACGTGTTGGCCTGATTGCTGCATTCCTGTTCAGTATTTTCCCCCTTGAAATAGTGTACGCGACAAAATTGTCATCGGATTTTCCCGCTGCCTTTTTCATGGGCTTGGGCATCTTCATTTTCCTTTACCAGGAACTGAAATCAAGGAAAAAAGCAGGGCATTGGTATTACCTTGCAGGATTCACCATCGGCATAAGCTACCTAATCAGGGAAAGCACTTTGCTCATTGCACTTTTTTTCATGTCCTACATCATATACAAAAAAAAGTTGGAAAAAAATCATTTCCTGGTGCCGCTGGGAGTGCTCACGATCTTCTTGCTCGAGGCATTCATCTTCTTCCAGCTTACAGGCGATCCGCTGTATCGAAACCACCAGTCTGAAATCGCTCTTAATGAAGCCAATGCCAAGCACGATTTTTATGGCAGACTTGATCTTCCTTCTGGCTTGCTGCACTACCTTTGGCTATTCCTGACTGATTCCACTCTCTCTTTTTTTTATGCGTTCATTTTCATTGCAATTATCTATACACTGTTTTTCAGAAAAAGAGAATCAAATCTATTGCTGCTGTGGCTCATACCAGTGCTTTTGTATCTTAGCTTTGGCTCAACCAGTTTTTTCGAATATGCCCCGTTCAGAGCAGTTGATAGGTACACAAGCATCATCAACATGCCTGCCATCCTGCTGCTTGCATTTTTCTTGTCGGACAAAGCCACCGCAATCAAAAAAGCAGTGCTGCCTGCAACCTTCATATTTTTGCTCATAAGTTCGATTGCGGTTATGCAGCTCCGCGAGGACCGGGATGCCCTAAAGCTCCTCAGGGAATCAAAGCCTGCCATTGACGATCTCGGCAAACAATCCTATATAGACCGGCGCTCAAACATTGCACTGGATTACCTCGCATCATATCAGGGCAATGAAAACCTTGGCCAATACCCGGATTCACTTGCAGCGGTACATGATGCCTATGTCATCATCAACCATGTAATGATACAAAAGTTGCGAGAAGCAGGCGATCAGGACGTTTTCCCCAAAGAAATCGATGACATACCTCGTTCATGGAAATTAACAAGAACAATTAATTCGGGCTCTGAGACTATTGATATTTATTATGTGCCGTGAAAACTTACAAACCACCAGTCATTACTTATCACCCATTGTTATTCAATGATTCATCCACTTAAAAATTAATTATTTAACGTTTGAAAGCACTCAAGAACATTATTCCCGTCAATACTACCTCCAGCAAATAATCAATAATGATTACTTAATAAAAACCTCATAAGAATTAATCAATACAAATAATACAAAATATTCAAAAAAAATCAATAATAGTAGTATAAAATAATAAAAAAAATAATCATATGGCAACCTACACTAAAATAGCATTCCATGGCGCAGCAACGGTATTCATCCTCGCGCTGATCGCGGCATTCCTTTCTTATATTGTACGGCTCGTCCTCGCAAGAAACCTCGCGATTGAGGATTTTGGCCTGTTTTATGCGGTTTTTTCTTTCCTTGCGTTCATCGGCGTCTTCAAGACATTGGGCTTTGACAAGGCCATCATCCGCTTCATACCGGAACTGCTTGCGAAGAAAAAAGAATCGCTCGCAAAAAGCGCCATTCACTATGCTTTCTTCATTGCGATCGCAACAAACGCCATCATCATAGCCTTGGTATTCTTTGCCTCATCCTTTCTCAGTACCTATTTTTTTCATACTGACAAAGCCAGGACGATTTTGCTGATGTTATCACTTGCTTTTTTTGCCGAAAGCCTATATGTCATAGCCAAGAATACATTCCAGGGACTGAAGCGCATGTTCCTTTTCTCTAGCATCGATATCGCGCGCTTCTTCTTCATCCTCATATTCCTCGCATTTGGTTTTTACTGGAGCGATAGCATCATCATACCCTGTCTTGCATACCTTTCAGCAACCTTGCTATCCTTCTTCCTTTATTTTATGTGGTTAAAGACAAAAATCTTTCCTCGATGGAGCAAATATTCTTTTTCCTTTGACAAGAAGCTCTTCAAGCGCATGCTCAAGTATGGCATCATTGTCATAAGCACGGGCACATCCGTGTCTTTTCTGGGGTACACCGATTCGATGCTGCTTACCTATTTTTCCGGATTGAAGGCCGTTGCATTGTATAATGTGGCCTTGCCTCTTGCAAAACTATTCCTTTTCATCGGTTCGGCAATAAGCAGCATCTTACTGCCTTTGGTAGCTGAATTATACGCATCCAAGAAAATACAGCTTATGAAGGATGGCTTATCTTCAATTTATAAGTATGTAGCCATCGCAGTGCTACCGGGCATGGCTGTTCTGCTGCTATATGCAGACCTGGTCATCACACTGTTTTTTGGTAAGGAATTCATTCCTGCATCCATAGCTCTCCAGATACTGAGCATTGGCATGCTTTTTGGAATCTTACAGCTCATCCAGGCGCATTTTTTCATGGGCATCAACAAGCCGAAAATTTATGCAAAAATATTTTTCATTGGCTGCCTCGTTAATTTTGGCATAGGTATAATTCTGGTTCCATTATTTAACATCCTTGGAGCAGCCATAACTATCAGCATCAGCTATTTCATCATGGCCTATTTCGGCATGCACAGCATCAGAAACTATTGCAGGGTCTCTTTTCCCTGGAACACTTGGCTTAGGACAGTACTGGCAACCGCCATATTCATCGTTACCATGGCATTGTTGAAGCATATTATCATAGCGCAAGTATATCTTGAAGCGATCATTGTTGTCAGCATATCCGGATTGGTTTATGCAGGCAGCCTATTCTTGTTTTCAGTTCTTTCAATCCAAGAAATAAAGACCGTTCTTAAGAGAATAAGGACATAGGATTATTCATTCCAACTTTTTTTATTTATCATATTCCACAGGCCAAATGGGTTCATTTTTTTTTCTTTTTCATATAGCCTATTTCATTGGTTTTGTAAAAAAGTATAAAGTATTATTGTTGCTGGTATTTTTTATTGAATTTTTAGTCATTGAATCGTAACTCATTGTATCATTATATTGAAACTCTTTAAATAAAAATTTTCATTGACTCTCCCTAAAAGAAAGATTTAAATGCATTCAGAAAGCGCCCTAATCGGTGATACTATGCCCAATGAAACAATCATAATGATACAGCCGGCGTTTGAGGATGAGCGCGGCATCATAACCAATATCCTCGACAAGGACATATCGCACATTGCAATCATCACTTCCAAAAAAGGCGCTATACGCGCAAATCATTATCATCCTGAACAGACCCAGTATGAATACCTCATTTCCGGGGAATATGAGAGCTATTCAAAAGACTTGAGGAAAGAAGACGCGGAGACAGAGAAATCGATCATCGCGCCAGGCTCCCTGGTCATCACCCCCAAAATGATAGCGCATGCGATGAAATTCACTAAAGATTCTGTCATGCTAAACATAACGACTGGCGCGCGGGATTCCAAGGACTATGAAGAGCACACTAAAAAATACAAACTTATCTGAATGGAAGGACAGCAAGGTCATTCAAGAGGACCTTAGGGCAATTGATTTAGGGATAAAAAAGGAATCATCGAGATTGTCAGGTAAAACGGTCCTCATAACAGGGGGGGCTGGATTCTTGGGCAAATACTTCATCTTGACGATTGATCACTTGAATAAGCATGTTCTGAAGAAGCCATGCCGTGTCATCTCCGTTGATAATTTCATTACTGGCTCAACATATCCTATTACTGAAGGGCCATTGTTCAAAGCCATATGGCATGATGTCACCAAGCTATTGGCGATAGACGAGGAGGTGCATTTCATCATCAGCGCAGCAGGTATCGCCTCCCCCAAATTCTACCGCAAGTATATCATTGAGACAATTGATGTAGGGGTCATGGGCACAAAAAACATGCTTGAGTTTGCAATGGATAAAAAAATTGAAAGCATGGTTTTTTTCAGTAGCAGCGAGATATATGGAGATCCTGACCCGCACTTTGTGCCGACGCCAGAAACGTATAACGGCAATGTCTCCTGCACCGGACCGAGGTCAAATTATGACGAATCCAAAAGGCTGGGGGAAACATTATGCGTTGCCTATCATCAAGTGCATAATGTACCTGTGAAAAGCATTCGGCCTTTCAATGTGTACGGCCCTGGAATGCGGCTGGATGATTACCGGGTCATACCAAACTTTATCGCGCATGCGCTTGAAAAGAATGTCCTTCCAGTTTATGGAGCGGGCAATAATACAAGGACT